>Ga0075362_10000616_pt1 | contig 10431 bp, 7 predicted proteins | sample EndMetdeltDD1762_FD_71397 | JGI IMG/M metagenome (GOLD analysis project Ga0075362, IMG submission 71397) | Populus endosphere microbial communities from Tennessee, USA - Endosphere MetaG P. deltoides DD176-2 | ecosystem: Host-associated > Plants > Roots > Endosphere | place: USA: Tennessee...
AATCTTATGGGAGTTTGGATTGGCAAGAGGCGGATGAGTTCGGAGCTCGAATTCCATGATTCAATATATCCCCCAACAAGGAGTCTTCTTTCCGCGATGGAACACGGGGCGCTGTGCGACACCCGCCTTTTCCACATGCAAAAGTGAATTTTCAACTAGTTGCGTTGCCTCCCATAAAATGTCCTAAATTTGTATCCTCACAAGGTGTGCTAGAACCACCGCTGACTAACGCACAGCTCATGTGAATCTCACTCATTTAAAGCTGGCAAAAGCGCGGGGTTTCTCTCGGTAATACGTGGAAAAATTGGTCCAAAAAGGGATGCCCATCACCAGCATGAAAGCAGCCAAAGAATGGCAGGCTGCACACTGTCCTCATGCAGGCAACCGAAGTGGCAACAAGAGAGGCAACCAAACCGTCGAATTTCAGTTGCAGGTGCCTCTGGTAGATGCTGACAGTGAGACCTTAGAGGAATCGATCGAGAGGTTAAGACAAATTGAGAGAAGCCTAGGAATGGCCGTCCGAAAAGTGGCAGCGGATGGGCACCCGCCGGAGCTTCGGCAACTGCGACGCGATCACATCAGCGCTGTCAAAGGCACTGTCGAAGGCGGAGATTCGAATGATGCGATTGCAGCAAAAGCGCGGGGAATTGTACCGATGCGTCTCTCTTAGAACCTGTTTACGATCTTGAGGTAAACTGGAAAGGGAACAGTTATTTAAAGAGATAGGGATGGGCATGACGTAAAGGATAAGACGAGTGTACCCAAGGATATCCGTCGAGAGCAGTTTGAACACATAAAAGCAGAGCTAGAGGGGGTCAGCAAGCGCACGGTCGATTTATACGAGGTATTTTGCGGACTGCTATATGTGTTGAAGAGTGGTTGCCAGTGGCGGATAATACCGAGCGAATATCCGAAATGGCATACGATTTACGCTTGTTTTTGCAAGTGGAATCAACGTCCTTCGCAAGGCGAACCCAGCGTGCTTGAGCGAGTGTTAAAAAAATGCGTTGGCGCAGTTCGTTCTCGCCTTGGGAAGTCCGAAAAGGCGCGTTTTTGCATCCTTGATGCGCAAAGCGTGAAGAATACGGATACGGCTAAAGCCAAAGGTTACGATGCGGATAAAAAAGTCTCAGGGATCAAAAGACACCTGGCGGTGGATAGCCAAGGCTTGATTCATGCGATTGCGCTGACAACGACCAATGTCACTGAGCGTGCCGGGGCGATACAAGCTATGACAGATTATCAAGAAAACCTGTCTTGGGTGCAAAGCGTATGGGCAGATGGAAGCTACACGGGTCAGCCCTTTGCCCAGGCAGTGAAAACACAGTTAGGGGCAACCGTGCAAGTCGCCGAGCGCAGCCAACTCTCCACTTTTGCCGTGACGCCTAAACGCTGGATCGTCGAGCGAACTTTCGCTTGGCTAGAAAAATGTCGAAAGCTTTGGAAGAACCCTGAGGGAAATCTCAATACCAGTTTACAGTTCGTTGTCTTGGCTCATCTCGTCATGTTGTTAAAAAGATCGTAAACAGGTTCTTAGGTAGATTGAAGCCAGGTTCCCAAGACAAAACCATTCATCTGATACACTACGATTTCATTATCTTCAAAAATAATTTTCCAACCAAAACCGTCCGTGCAGAATCTTTTAGAACGATTAAGATCAGTGATCCTTAAGGTGATGATGGCTACTTATTGCTTCATTGTTTAAACTCTCTCTGTGATTCTGGCCACAACCTTACAATGGTCAAGCACAGAAAGTATAAGTGTGCACTGCTATTTTTATCTGTTACGTCTGTAATCCTCCATAATTTCAGTAGCCACACGCCTAGATTGTGCACTTTCGACTGGATTTGTTTCAGTCATATTGGCCGTGACAATCAGAGCTTTCCATAATGCCCAAGCGCGACCGCGAGCCCAGGTGTCATCATCGAATGAAAATACATCGCGGAAAGTATTACGGAATTCAGGCTCAAATAATGTCTAGGCAATAGTTAAATCACAGGCTGGATCGCCGACCGCGAGCATTCCAAAATCTATGACTGCACTCAGTTGATTCCTTTTTACTAACAAGTTACCAGGACTCATATCTCCATGCACCCACACTGGGGGGTGTTGCCACTCAGTTACAACACCTGCATCCCAAACCTTGGTGGCAGATTTAGTATCAATCTTATGTCTTAGTATGCTTAATGCTCGGCGCGTTTCAGCATCATAGGTCGATAATGGGCTTCCACGATAAAAATTATGTGGTCCAGGAGTAGTACCTCCTTTGGGATCAATTTTTTGTAAAGCTCTGAGAAATTGCCTAAGGGTTGTGGCTAGTTGTCACTTATCAGAGATTTGAACGGATGCAGCTGTATCACCCTCAAGCCAACGATAGAGGGACCATTTCCATGGGTAATTATATGCCGGCTTACCTAGGCCTATAGGTTCCGGGATCGGAAGGGGTAGCGAAGACTGCAATTTTGGAAGCCAAAATTGTTCTTTTTCTACCTGTACTGCGTACTCCTCAGCGCTTGGGAAACGTAGAAGCATATCATCACCTAGATGGAATGTTTTGTTGTCCCACCCCCCAAGAGTAACAGGTCGAACAGGTAAGCGTGCCCATCGAGGGAACTGTTTAGTCACCAAACGATGAGCAAGCCTTTCATTTATATGAAACATCAGTACGGTTCCCGCTGCTGCCCAGCATAATTTATGCCCTTCTGAAAAAATTCGCACGGCTATTGCACTTCTCTTAACTTTGGACTACCAATTGGAATATTGGTTCAACTGCCAAATCAACCCATGTTACTCCGTAGGTACCATTTGTATTTCACCCTTTGCTAAATGCTAGCTGAGGATTGTATGTAACCAGGGTCTTTCCAAAGCAAAATAAGATAAGCATTATGAAAGAGATATGGAGTGAAAGTGATAGTAGGGTATTCATTGAATACGGAAAATATTTTATTCCGTATCAAGAAAAGCAAATTGAAATAATCTGTAATCTTATTTCAGACAAAAATTCGTCTATATTTGATCAAACAATTGTGGATCTCTGCTGTGGACAAGGCAGACTGACAGAAGCATTATTGGAACATTTTGAAAATGCCCAAGTTATTGCTTTGGACGCCTCGCCCACAATGCTTAGAGAGGTAGAAATTCGTCTGGCAAATTTTGAGCAGCGGCTACAGATAAAGCAGTGTGATTTAGCTTCCCCGGAATGGCGAGAATTTTCAACACCTATTAGCGCTTTTGTCTCTTCACTTGCAATTCATCACTTGGATGAAAAACAGAAAAAAGAATTATTCACAGATCTGTATAGGGCACTCGCACCGGAGGGAGCTTTGTTGATCTCGGATCTAATCCTTCCCTTGACAAAAAAATCACTATTGGCTGCAGCTAAACATTGGGACGAGATAACAAAAATCAGATCTATTGAATTCAGGGGTAACTTAAGTGCATTTGATGCTTTTCATAGGCTGAAATGGAATTATTTTTATAATCATGATGATTTATTAGACACACCTTCTCCGATTTTTGATCAGCTCAAATGGTTAGAGGCCATAGGATTTAAGAACATTGAAGTTTTCTGGATGGTGGCGGGGCATGCTATTTATGGTGGATATAAATAGCAGAGGGTAGAAATGTTACTAAGTTGACAGCATCCCAATAAGGAGTTTTTTGTGAATTTATTGAGCAAGCCTATGCTTGCCAAGTGTGACCCTCTTTATGCAAAATATGGTTGACGTATGACCAACTCAAGGTGTCTGAAGACATTATAGCAGCCTACAATTTTACTGGGTGTCTCAAGGCTTTGCGAAAAAGAGAAGCCTTCTTGTTTCTTGGCTGTTCACAGTTTTGTAGGACAAAAAAATTCTTTTCCCTGTCCTCACATTTTTCTTTGTCAGGAGACGGCTAGCTGGTTAAGATTTCTCTTTTGGAATGATTGGACTTGACTGTATTAGGGTGCCGAAATCGACTGGGAACATTAAGAGAGATCTTTAAAGCTACCTCAGCAGGCTGCAGATGAGGGTTGGCTTTCAATCTCTAAAGGTAAATACAAGCTTGAAGACTCCTATTAGTAGCCCGAGAACTGGAAACGAAAAAGGCGAAATGTTTCCACATTTGTTTCCAGGAAACACACCGCCGTTTCCTATATACATAAATGTATAGGAAACCGGTGTGCCTAAAAGTCGGGTTCCGTTGTTGGCTAAGGGGGTAGGAAGTCTACTTAAAAAGCAGGTTGGTATCGGGTCCTAGGGAGAGCGGAATTCGTGAGTGTAGCTTTTTCAAAATACCTCGTGTGCGCCACCTCATGCGCGCTTTGACATCCTGCCTCAGGAGTGACGAAGTACCAGTCCTCCACATCCGAATACGCATCGCTCTACGGAGTGACCCACTCGACCATTCGCCGCTGGAAAACTAAGGGAGCACCGCTCGATGATCCCGAAGCGATGCGTGTCTTTCGGGTGAATGAGAAATCGCGTACTAGAGTCAGCAAGAGCAACCACCGTCGCACGAACTCTCCAAGAACTCGTGCGACACTTCAACCTCGTGCGACACCTAGCCAGTTAGAGCCCATAAAGAAGACTAAGGCTGACCGCCCCCATGTCGAGGTTGAGAAACACGGGGGGGATGAGACCTGGTATCAGACGATTATAGGAATCCGAGGTACAACGTTTTGCTGACTATCAGGCAGCAGTTGCGAGTGGTGACAGTGCTGAGATCAAAGCCCGTCAAGAGGTGTGGTTGAATGTCTTCGAGCAACTCCGTCGAGTTGAAGCGACTAACCCTGAGGTCGAGAAGTCCAAGAAAGAGTCAGTCTCGATTGCAGAGGTTAAGATCGAAGTCTACAAGGCCTATAGTGCAGTACGCAGTGCGCTCGATGCTCTACCGGACCGGCTGATACACAAGATCGTCGGATTGGATGCCTCAGCTGCACTCACCATCGCGAAGCGGGAGGTGACGGTAATATGTCGTCATCTGGTGGAATGGGAGGACGTGAAACGTGGACAGTCTTAGCAACGAGTTAGACGAAATCCGCAGAACATGCTTCACATCCAAGAAAGAGCAGAGGATATGGGAATGGATCGAGGAAAACTGCGAACTACCTCCTGAGAGCGGTGCTAAGCTCAAGGGCCTTATTAACACGAGGGTATACCAACTATACCCGCGGCCTCTATGAGGCCTACGCCAACAATTCCGTTCGGTTCATAACTCTGGCCAAAAGCGCCCAGGTTGGCGGGACAACGATTCTAAAAACATGGTGCTATGGGACATTGAGAACAAACTGGGGCCCGGTCTGTACGTCACAGCAAACGAAAAGATGGCCAAGCAGTTCAATGATCGCGAGCTTGAGCTGCACTTCCACATTGCGCCGTTGTGGAACAGTTAGCAGTCAGAAAACGTGGACTGTGGTTAAAGCTAGAAAAGTTATTCAAGAACGGAGTAACGGTAGGTCTCATAGGCTCTAACTCGCCCTCTAATCTGGCGTCTCGCCCGGTGGAAATTCTCAAAATGGACGAGGTTGATAAATAGCCCGATGAAAGTAACAAAAAAGCTACTGCCGTTCAGCTTGCTATAGACAGGACGAAGACCTGCGAGAATGTTTGCAATTCCCTATCTCCCTCCATGATTCGCATGCGATAGATGTCGAACCATAGTTTAACCCGAGATGATACAATCAGTCCGCAGACCTTGATGACCCAACCGGTGTGATCTGCCTGATAGTTGAGATGAGCGACTTTACTGTTCAGGAGTTCGAGTATCAGAGTAATCGCGGCTTCGGTGGCAGAAGCAACTTTAAGAGAGAGCATATCTGTGATACGGTTGTTCGCTTCAGAACGCAAGATTGGCTCCAACACTGAAGCTGTGCGAGACATAATCTGGGTTGGCTCCGATATCATACCCGATGATGATTGAGAACAAGTTGGTTACCCAGAGCCGGAAGTTGACGCCACTGAGCAATGTGTCCGGACCAATTCGACCCCCGTGGACTCGAAATGAAGGAACCCCACCGCCAACCCATTTGGCATTGATACCTCGGGTTTGGGTATCAGAATATTCATGTTCCCAGGCCAGGTTTGTTTCTACACTGGCCTTTCGGATTCCTTTGGTGAAGGGCTTTTCGTATTTGGCCGTTACTCCCACAGTGCTTTGTAGCGAATTCGTTTGATCATTGCTGATTTTGAGATTGGTCTGTGAGTTATATTCTTGGAATTCATTCATCCAGAAGGTGCTGTGGGTCAGTCCGGCATAAGGCGAAATCGTAAAGTTCGGCTTCAATAGAATGTTATAGCTGACTTGAGTTTGGAAGTCGACTTCTCTGCTCTGAGGTTGGCTGTGAGCCGTGTCGGTCAAAGCTCGGCGTTTGAGATCGAATTCATGGTTACCAAAGCTTAAGCTGGAGATCACGTTGAATCCTTTCGGCTGCACGAACGCTGCATATAGATGGGCGAAGTAACTATCAGTGCTCAGTGAGCCTCGGTCACCGTGAAAGCTTGCATCAGTATAGGCGTAGCTAACAGCTCCTCCAACGTAGACCTTGTCATTGAGGGGGTGGTCGGCACCGATAAAGGTACCGCCTTGACCGTAATCATAGCCCACCACTTCATTTTCGGTATCTTGACCTTGACGACCGAAGCTGCCGTTGCCGCGCATGTAGAAATTCCAGAGGTCTTGGTCTTTGCTCATCAGGAAGTTTGCCTGGGTCGAGACGCCTGCTGAGGAAAGTCCGTATTGTTTGGGTGCGCTGGCGTTGAGCTGCCCGTAACTGACGGAGTTCAGATCCTCGAGACGTCCGCGAAGGTTAAGCATCTGGAAACGGCCCACTGAGAACCCGATAGAACTCAGAACGAATACTTGGTCAGGCACTAGTTTTTCCAGGGCGACTGGTACCTGTTTCAGGGTGAGATCCGCCAGGCTGTCGAACAGGTCCTCCTTCCGTCCGGTGTTCGAGAACAAGTCAAGGTTGCGAGCTAATGCCCGCGCATTGCGACTAACCGCGTATGGATAGATTGGGACGAAGTGCGAAGTGACGTAAACGTTGTTGGCGTCGTAATTGGCGGACAGCTTTTTTAGGCTCGTCTGAGCCAGTTGGATGTTGTCAAACCGGCTTCCGTTCAAGCCCTTAGTGGTGACTAGGGGCATCTCCTTGCCAAAATTCGAAGGTTTACCTTCTAAAAGAAGTGTTCCCCCTAGATTAGCGTTTCCATTCACCACCAGCTGATCGTAGCCCGTTAGCTTCTTTACTCGTAAAGCCAGGATAGCATCTTTATTCTGGGTGTATCTCGCAGCCTGCAGTGTGTGAGTGTTACCGAGACGTAGTATACCACCTTCTAGAGTGACTGAGCCGCTCGACAGAGCGTTGCGTGTATCGGCAACCAGAATTCCTTCCTTGAGAATGGTGCCTCCTGTGTAGCTATTATCATGGGACAAAATCAATGTTCCGAGACCTCTCTTTGAAATTGAACCGATACCAGTGATCTCCGTTGAGATATCCGCTTGATAGGTGCTGTTCACTCTGATAGCGACTGGGTTATTGGCTAGGAGCTTGCTGTTATTCGAGGAGTGGATCGTGTAGCCATTCGCGATGAACTCTATTTTGCGAAAAGAGACGTCGTCTTGTACGTCGACTGTTCCGGCGTGGCCGCCGAAGACGGCCCAGTAGCCGTTCCATCTATTTTTGCTTAAGCCATCGACGCCGCTCCAGGTCGTGTCGGTGTTGTTCCAAACACCGTTACCGCCCAGAATTGTACCGTTTGCGACTGTATGACTGTCGTCCCAGAACCGAATGGTGGAGATACCATTGCTTGGCGTTCCGACGACAAGGTTTACTTGTCCAGAAATTGAGGTTTGCACGGTGAACTCGGAAGCATCATATCCGTTGGGCACAAAAAGGATACTGAGACCGTTATTGGTCAAGGTACCACCGTAGTTGAGCAGTCGATAGACGCCGTCCCCTAATCCGGGTGCCGCGTGTATGCCTAATTTCCCTGCTAAGGTGAGATTCTTATCGATTTGGACTAGGTCATTCTGAAAATTCCCGATTACGTTGGACTGGCCAAACTTAAAATTCAGGATTGTACTTGGATCAAAATACGCGTCTCTAAAAGAGAGTGTTCCAGAGCTACCATTGTAGCCAGGACTTATGATAGCTCCGTTCCTAGCGGTGAGATCGCCTCGGGTTCCACCTATGCCTGCGATTTGACCTCCCTTCATTTGGACATTGGCAGTTGTGTTGCTGTTGAGGATAATTCGGCCATATCCAGCTTGGGTGTTGAGGGTACCTTTAAAATGGTCTGTGCCTTCAAAGATTAGGTCGCCGTGGCTCAGCTGGTTGATGGTACCATCACCAAACTTATCTCCCTTAAGAATAACGCTGTGAGGGGTTGGGTCACTTGGATTATCAATGACGTTAAGTTTGATGTTCGGAGAGAAGGTTTTTAGAGTTCCGGCAATATAAAGATCGCTGTTGAACGCAAAGAGATTTGAATCTGCGACAACGCTAAAGTCGTGGCTACCTAAGCTGGTTGAAGCAATACCCGTAGTTCCTCCCCTAAGATACAGCTGACTGCTTCCAGTGCCGAAAGGTGCCTCAATTAAAAGGGTACCGTTCCCGTCTTTAATCAGCATACCGTTCCCGGTTATCATGCCCGCAAGTCTTACGGTTCCAGCTGAATCAGAGACATTTAACTCCGTGATAGCTCGCAAATCCAGAGCTGTTGCAAGGGTGAGGGTCTGCGTTCCGCTGTATCGGATCTGAGCTGGGACAAATTCTAGCGTACTGAAAGCAAGGGTGCCTCTGGAGAAACGCCAAGCGTTGCCGGATACGTTTAGCTCGTTAATGACATAACTATTACCCTTCAGATCAAGATTGAGTGGGTTGGTCCCAGCGTTGTTCAGATTTATTTGAACTCGTTCGCCATTTGGAACTCTTCGGGGCCTCCCTTTTTCGGGACTCCATTGGTCGAGATCATCCCAGAATCCACCGGTAGATCGGTCGTAAGTCTGGGCAAGCAATGTGGAACTTACGCCTAGGAGCAGCAAGGTTGATGGTAGGATCTTCTTCATTGCCCTCATTAGGGTTGGTCAAAGAACCCCCAGTCGAATAGTGCAGCAAAGGTTGACATAATATGAGCTTACTGGAGAAGGGCCTTGGTCTTACCGGAACATTCAGGGGCTCAAACAAAAAAACAAAAATCAGAGTATTAACCATAATTTCCATATTTTCAGTTTTCTGCAAGTGAGATTAGTTAGAGCATTTTCATTTTTAATAGAATAAATGATCGTGTAATATATAAATCTAGGATGAGGTGAAAGCTTTGCCATGCTTTTGCCACTTAAAATAAGGCCAAGCTTTAATCGCTGACCCTGCCGGCAAATCTGGGATTAAATCCAAGCTTGGGATGGAATTGATGTGTTAAGCTTGGTGCCGTGCTTTTCAGCGAGCAGCATCGATACAGGACACAATATGTTCGAGCCGCCCTAGCAATACACACCAAAGCAAACCACTGACCACAAAATGGATGGATGCAACAAGCATGCATCCCTGGACAACTTGCCCCAAGCCAAGGTGAAGAAACTGGACAAGGCTACAATAGTATCATCGGGTCTTGACCGCCTTACTTATTTGATCCATGAGCGCTTTGAGCGCTCGCTTTGGTTGCATTAAAACCTTTGGTGGCTGCAAGGATAGTCTCTGAATCTACGTCGCCGATACCGTAAAGTTTCGGTGCAGAGTAAATCGCCAACGTCGAAGACTAGTCAGCCAAAAAACCAATTTGCTGAACACGGCCTTACAACCTCCGACATCAGAACCGACTCATTCTTGAGTTGCTCAGCTTCCGGGTTGTCTTACTTCACCTTTTAAAAGTGCTCAAAGACAGCTAGCCATTCCTCGCGACAGGCTTTGGCTCTCACCATATCCCTGTTCCTTCGCGCCTCTTCGTAGTCGAGAGCTAGCAGAACCTCAACCGCCTGGAGCCGCTTGATCCCAGCGGACATTCCGATGTGTTTTTCAACTTCGGCGCGTGATGGATCAGCTTGGGTCTTCTACAGGCTTCGACTGAGTCGGTGTGCACGAGGTCGTGCACGAGGTTTTTGTAGAGCTCGTGCGACGATGGTTACTCTTGTTGACGCCGTTGCGCGAATGTTCGTTCGTCCGGAAGATAAGCATTGCTTCGGGGTCGTCGAGTGGAGCACCCTTAGTTTTCCAGCGGAAAATTGTCGAGCGGTTCACTCCATAGAGCGAAGCGTACTCAGACGTGGAAGAGCGGTACTTTGTCACCCCTGTTGCACGATGTCAACAGTCGCACGAGGTATTTTGAAAAAGCCACACTCACGAATTCCGGCATCCAGAGGACCCGATACCAACCTGCTTTTTAAGTAGACTTCCTACCCCCCTACTCAAGAATGATACATCGCTTGGAAAACTCCACGCGGTGATTCGCG
>Ga0075362_10000617_pt1 | contig 10412 bp, 6 predicted proteins | sample EndMetdeltDD1762_FD_71397 | JGI IMG/M metagenome (GOLD analysis project Ga0075362, IMG submission 71397) | Populus endosphere microbial communities from Tennessee, USA - Endosphere MetaG P. deltoides DD176-2 | ecosystem: Host-associated > Plants > Roots > Endosphere | place: USA: Tennessee...
CCTTCGCGAAGCTTGGCCTTGATGCGGTCGGCAAGGTTCAGCTGAATGACATCGCCCGCGTGTTCCAGATTTGAAACATAGAGCAACAGCTCCATGGCATGGCGGGTTTCGTCGGGTGTCAGGCTGCGGTTAGTGAGGTCCGACAAGTAGCTCTGGATGGAGGATTGATAGGTATTGAGCCGTTGGTCCTGCAGACGAAGTTCCTTTAGGGTTTCTGTGCTCTTTGCCGTCATGGCCTTGCGGGCGGTGACCAGCATGTGATCGAGCACCTCGCTCATGCGTGTGGTTTCCATCGCTGCATTGGACAAGGCGACAGCTGGTGTTTCGAGCGATGCCACGGAAAGATAGCGCGGTGAAGCAAGCGGGTCCGGCGGCTCTTCGCCAATTGGCATGAGGCCGGAGGAGATCGCTGCGCCCAGCCTTGCCAATGGCAGCCAGATAGCAGCCACGATCACATTGATTACGAGATGGAGGGCAAGCACGGAAGGCAAGCCTGTCAGCCCCAGATCAGTGGCAGCGGAGATGAACCATGGGATGAGGGGGACGGCTGCCACGCAGATGATGCCACGGCAGAAAAGGTTTGCCACAGGCAATTGCCGCGCTTCACGGGGCAGGGACATGGCGCCGAGCAAAGCTGGCATGCCGCCCCCTAGATTGATGCCCAGGATGAAGGCCGCTGCGGTGTTGAGGGCGAGATTGTCGTTTCCGGCGAGCGAGGCGATGAGAAGGATGGCCGCCAAAGTGGAATGAAAGGCCCAAGCGAGAACTGCACCGACGATGAAGGCCAAAACGGGCTCGCGGGAGAGCGCCGACAGCACCGCATGGAATAGAGAGGCTCCATTCAGCGGCTGGGTTGTCTGCGAGATCAGTTGCAGGGCCATGAGCATGAGGCCGACGCCGATGAGAATGCGGCCGGCGTTGTGGGGCTTGGGTTCCTGGCTGAAGCTGAAGACAATATAGCCTGCAAAAACGAGAAGCGGCGCCACCTGCTTCAGAAGGGATGTACCGGAGGCAAATATGGTGGTGGTGATGGCGGAGCCGACATCGGCGCCCAGCAGCACGGCAAGGCCTAGGGCGATAGGAAGGCCCCCGGCTGCTGCGATGTTGGACACAATGAGGCTGGTGGCCGTGCCGCTCCCCAACACCAAGGTTGCGGCTGCGCCCGCGAAGAAGGCCGACAGGCGGTTCCCTAGGCGATGGGCGAGGAATTGTTTGAGCTTGTCACCCCAGGCACGGGTGATGCCGGTGCGCACCATGCGTACGCCCCAGAGCAAGAGCGCCACACCGCCCAAGAGATTCATAATGACAAGTGTGCCGGGGTTCATTGGCTTTGCGTGCAAGCATCCTGCGGATGAGATTCTGAATTGCGCGCGGTCATACGCTGCCGGGGGCGGAAAGCCAATGTGACAGTTCCATGACTGTTTGGCGAAGGACTTGCATAAGGTGAATGACAGCCCGAACCGGGCGGGAGACGGCACATAATGAATTCATCTGAACTGCATAATATCAGGACTTCCAGTTCGTCTTCAGAGAATAGAAGCAAACTGCTGTTTTTGCTTGGAATAAAGTGCATTCTGATACTTGCGTTGCTGGCTTTCACCAACCATGGTTTTTGGGGCCGCATCGAACTTCTTCTGGTTAATCACCGGCCAGAGACGCTTATTCCCTATGTCGCAATCTGGTCCATTGCAGTTCTGGCACTGCTGGTTGCAGCGTTCCAGCCCGACCGCTGGCTGCGCTGGACATGGGCCACGCTGATCGCACTCTCAACGGCGGTGGGCTGGGGATACGCGCAAGCCAGCCAATCGGAGCTTACGGCCTTTGACATTCTCTCGCTGTGGAATGCGCGCCATGAAGCAGGCCGGGCGGGCGAAGAATATGCCCATGTGGTGTGGCTTGCGCTTGCGCTGTTTGCCTTCGCCTTCGCTGTCTTTGCTGTGAACCCTGTCAGCTGGGGGCCGCGTGCAAGGTTCTGGCTCAGGCGTTTTGCCTGGTTGCCTGCCATTCCGGTGCTGGCGATCGGCGGCATTGTCTATCTCAAGGGTGGCGGCGGCTCGCAGGCCATGCCCCAGCAGTTTGCACCACTGGCGTTGACTGCCGTTACAGGCATTCGCATCGTACTCAACCCGCCTCAGCCGAGAGCGCAAGTTTCCTGGATGCCGAATTCAGGAAAGCGGCAGGAGAAAATCCTGGTGCTTGTCGATGAGAGCATCCGCGCGGATTATGGCGGTGCAACGCCAGAGCATGTTCTCACGCCGAACATGGTAGCTTCAGCATCACAGCTTATCGACTATGGCCGCGCCATTTCAGGCGGTAATTGCAGCCACTATTCCAATGCCATACTGCGCTTCATGGTAGACCGTGATGACATCATTCATTCTGCCAACACCAGTCCGACAGTTTGGGACTACGCTAGGAAAGCTGGTTATCGCACCGTCTTCATCGATGCGCAGGCAGGCTCCATCCGCACGGTGAGCGCGTTGCAGAATTTCATGACGCTGGAGGAGAAGGCGAAGATCGACAATTTCCATGCCCTCCAGAATGTGGAGGCTTTCGAGGCCGATGATCGTTTGATGGCGATTGTGGCCGAAGAACTGGCAAAGCCAGGGCCAGTGTTCATCTATGCCAACAAGAATGGCGCGCATTTTCCTTATGACGAAGCCTATGATGCAAAGGCCGCCACTTTACATCCGACGGTGACGGAGGCGGGCGAGACTTTTGCAGCGCGGGCCAACTCATACATGAACGCGATCCGCTGGTCCGTGGATCGGCTGTGGCCGCAACTGATGCAAACTGTGATGCGAAACAATGCCGCCATGGTTTACACCTCCGATCACGGACAGGTTGTAGAGCCTGTGGGCCTCACTCACTGCCATGTCACGGAGCCCGAAACACGCACGGCCCTTGTGCCGCTGATGCTGCATCTGCCAAATGGCAATTTGCAGAAAGAATATGCGGCGGCGGCTCCAGTTCTCAAGGACCGCGCAAGCCACTTCATGTTACCTGCGACTTTGCTTGATTTCATGGGCTATGCCCGCGCGGACACGATGAAGACCTATAACATGTCATTGCTGGATGCAGGCCAACTGCCGTTGGCTTTCACTTCCGGCGATATCTTCGGCCTCATGTCGAATGATGTTTCGATCAATGCCGCGGACCCGATGACGGTCGCCATAGAACCTGAAGCGCAGAAGGCGCTGGATAATCTTTCAAGAAGCGCGAGCGTGCAGTGATGAGTGAAGGTAAAAGCGAGTTGGCAGCTTCAGCCTCGTGGACTTACGGACATATCCTGCCGAATGGCATTACGGTGCTGGCGCTTGCCTTCGGCATGACAGCGTTCACATATGCAGCGGCGGGATTGATAGCGCCCGCTATTGCCTGTGTTTTGATTGCCGCTCTGCTTGATGCCTGCGACGGCAGAGTGGCGCGGCGGATGAACACCGCATCAAAATTTGGCGCGGAACTTGACTCACTTGCGGATGTCATTTGTTTCGGGGCGGCGCCGGCCTTCATTGTCCATCAGTGGGGATTGAACAGTTTCGGCTTGATAGGCTGGCTTGCCTGCCTGCTGCCCACAATCGCGGCGGCGCTGCGTCTCGCCCGCTTCAATGTCATGACTGCGGATGCCAACAAGCCAAGCTGGAGCAGCCTTTATTTCATGGGCGTTCCCGCGCCAGCAGGTGCGTTCCTGACGCTCGTTCCCGTTTATCTGGAAGGGGCCGGGTGGATGGACTTGCGCACGTCATCGCTGGTGGGGCTGGTTACGCTTCCGCTGGTGGCTGTGCTTATGGTTTCAACTCTCCCGACTTTCTCGGGCAAGCAGACGCAGCGCAAGGCTATGCGAGTGCTATTCCTGCCTACATTGGTTCTGGGTGTTGCAGCCGCTGCGGGCCTTTATTTGTATCCTTGGCAGACTCTGGTGATTGCGGCGCTCGCCTATATGCTCAGCTTTCCCTTCAGCTATCGCAGCAGGCGAAAAAAGATTCTTGCGACCGGCTAAGGCCAGGGCAGGGACCAGGTTTTGACGTTGGTGTAGAATTTCATTGCCTCGGCGACACCTTCCTTGATGCCGTTGCCCGAATCCTTGATGCCGCCGAAGGGCGACATTTCTATGCGATAGCCGGGCACTTCCCAGATGTTCACGGTGCCAACATCGAGATTCTCGATGTAGCGCGTGATGCGCGGCAGGCTGTTACTGCAAACACCGGAGGATAGGCCGAAGGGCGTTGAGTTGGAGATGCGGATAGTTTCCGCATCGTCATTGGGCACGCGGACGATGGGAATGATTGGGCCAAAAGTTTCCTCGAACACCAGTTCGGAAGTGTGGTCCACAAAATCAACGGTGATGGGTGGCAGAACCGCGCCCTTGCGACCCGGATTGTAGAGAATTTTGGCGCCTTTCTCAGCGGCCATGTGAACACGTTTCTCGAAGAGGGCAGCCGCGTTTTCGTTCACCACGGTGCCAAGATCGGTTTCGGGATTCTGCGGATCACCGAATTTGATCTTCTTAGCCTTCACAAGAATTTTCTCAACCAAGCGATCGGCGACGCGATCCTGCGCGAGGATGCGCTTCACCGCCGTGCAGCGCTGACCGGAGTTCTTCGTCGCGCCCGCTATCGCGAGCTCAGCGGCCTTTTCAAGGTCGTCATCACTGAGATCATCGAGCACGATCAGCGGGTCATTGCCGCCAAGTTCTAGCGCAGCGCGACGGTAGCCAGCCTTGGCTGCAATCAACTTGCCGACCCGCACGCCGCCAGTAAAGGTGATGACGTTGATGTCGCTGTTGGTGACCATTTCATCACCGATGGCCTCCGGCATGCCGGTGACGACCTGGAACATTTCAGGCGGCAGGCCCGCCTCATAGAGAATGTCGGCGAGCCTAATGGCGGTGATGGGTGTGAGTTCGGTGGGCTTGCAGACCACGCAATTATTGGTGGCGATGGCAGGTGCCACCTTATGGCTCACCATGTTGAGCGGATGATTGAAGGGCGTGATGGCGGAGATGACGCCCACCGGCTCGCGCTTCGTAAAAATTTTTCGGGCCTTGCCCTGGGGCGTGAGATCGCAGGAGAAGATCTGCCCGTCATCCAGAATAGCGAGTTGGCCCGCGAGCGAGAATACATCATATGCTCTACCGCACTCATAGCCTGAATCTTTGAGGGAAAGCCCCAGTTCCAGCGTTATGAGCTTTGACAATTCATCCTTCTTGGCGCGTAGCAGTTCGGCGGTGCGGAAGAGGATCTGCTGGCGCTCAAAGCGGGTGAGTTTGGGCTTGTAGGCGGCGGCAATGGCGAAGGCTTGCGCGGCATGTTCGGCGCGGCCGGCTGGAACGGTGCCGATCACTTCGTTGGTATAGGGATAGCGCACCTCGATGCGGGCATCGGTGTCGACCTTCTTGCCGCCGATGCGCATGGCTTCGTGGATGACGTGTTTCGACATGGGTGTCACTCCGCCAGATTATTGCAGCCGATGAAGAAGGCATCAAAGTTCCGCAGCGGTGCGTGGAGGTTCTTGAATTTGCGATTGCAGATCACTGGAATTTCCTGCTCGGTAAGGCCGCCATGGGAACGCAATGGCGCATCCAGGCCAGAGAGGTCGTGTTTGGCACGCGAGGTGCCGATGACCTTGCTGGCCTTGGGGCCGCTGGAGATAACGACAAGATCTCCAATCCGGTCTTCGGGAAGATCAAAGGCCTTGCAGGCCTCGGCCTTCGTCAGGACTTTGTCGACGCCTTCCATTGAAGAGATGGTGCGCGCTATCGCGTCGCTTGCTACGCCGCTCAAATAGACAGTGGCGTAGGATCCTAGCGCGCCATGGTGGGCGACGTAAGGATCAGTGATCGGCAGGATGACCTTAGCCTTGCCTGCACCCAGCGCCGTATCGAGTGCATCCTGGAGGTAGAGCACGTCCGGTGAGCCATCATCCTTGTGTTTATCCTTCATGCCATGATCGGCGACGATCACCAGCGTTGCGCCGAGCTGGTCGAGCGCGCCGATGTAGTGGTCCATCATGGCGTAGAAATCATTGGCGCCTTTGGAACCAGGTGCGAATTTGTGCTGGATATAGTCGGTGGTAGAAAGATAGGTGAGGTCCGGGCGGTTGCGTGCCACAAGCTTGACGCCTGCGGCGAAGACAAATTCCGAGAGTGCGGCTGAATAGACTTCCGGCACCGGGAGCCCGACAAGTTCACAGATGCCGTCAATACCATTGGCCTCGTGCGTTGCCTTGTCGGCATGTTCCGAGGAGAAGCAGATGGCGGTGCCATCGAATTTGAGACCGTTGCCCAACAGGAGGCGCAGCTTGTCCTTGGCCGTGATGACGCAAACCTTTCCGCCTGCCTGTTGGAATGCGGCGAAAACGGTGGGCGCGCGCAGCCATTTCGGATCATTCATCATGGTTTCCTGCCCGGTAGCAGGATCGATGAGATAGTTGCCGGTGATGCCGTGAACCTTGGGTGGCGAGCCTGTGACGATTGACAAATTGTTGGGGTTGGTGAAGCTCGGCATTGCCGAAAGCCCACGCAAGTTTTCGCCCTTGTCGATGACCTTCTTCAGGTTCGGCATCAAGCCTTCCGCCATGGCGATTTCCATATAGGCGGGCTCGCTGCCATCGCAGCAAATGACGACGAGCGGTGCTTTCGGCCAGTTGTAGACGCGGCCGTTGACGGTGACTGGCGCCTTAGACATGGGCTATTCCGCAGGGCTCATGTCGGTGACGCCCATCCCAGCCAGCACATTCTTGATGGCGGCGACAACATCTTTCATCACGTTTTCGTCGAGCCGGCCGATGGTGCCGATGCGGAAGCTTGGCTTCTTGGTGAGCTTACCGGGATAGATGGCAAAGCCCCGCGCCCGCAGGCCTTTGTAGAATGTCTCGAAATCGAATTTCGGATCTTTGGGCTGCAGGATGGTCTGGATGATAGGGCCCCGTTCATTGTCATTAAGCAGGGTAACAAAGCCCATAGCCTTGAGGGCATCAAGCAATGTGCTGGCATTACGCTGGTAGCGCGCGAGGCGCGCAGGCGGGCCACCTTCTTCTTCAAGTTCGCGCATGGCTTGACGGAAAGCGACGAGCGAGTGTGTGGGTGGCGTGAAACGGAACTGGCCGTTGGTTTCAAGACCTTTCCATTGGTCATAAAGGTCGAGCACGACGGAATGGCACTGGCCGCCGCAGGCTTCGAGCAGCGGGCGCTTAACGATGACGTATGAGAAGCCAGGGATGCCTTCGATGCATTTGTTGGAGGAGGAGACCATCACGTCAATGCTGTCGCGCCGCATGTCGAGCGGAAGCGCGCCAAAGGACGACATGGCATCCACCATGAAGACGCGGCCACGGCGCTGCACCTCGTGGCCGATCTCTGTAATGGGGTTGATTATGCCAGATGTGGTTTCGCAGTGGATCATCCAGACGTGGCTGATGCTTTTGTCGTTGTCGAGAGCGGCGGCGACCTCTGCGGGCGTGGGGCTTTGCGAGTCGCCCTTGTCGATCTTGACGGCGGGACGGTCGATACGCTCGAGGATTTGAACGGCGCGATCGCCATAGGCGCCATTGGCGACTACAAGCGTTTTTCTGCGCTTTGATGGGCAAAAGGAGCCGAGCGCTGCCTCGATGGCAAATGTGCCGGAGCCCTGCATGATGACGCATTCATAGTTTTCATCGCAATTGGCGAGGGCCTTCAGGCCGTTGCGGATATCTTTCACCAGATTGCGGAACTCAATGTCGCGCGAGCCCCAGTCAGCAAGGGCTGCCAGTTTGACGGTGCGTGAAGTTGTAAGGGGGCCCGGTGTCAGGAGGTAAGGCATATCCTCTTGGCCTTCCGGCCCCTTGAAACTAGGCACTTGTGCATCATCTGCCGGCATGGCGAAACCTCCCGCGGAAAGCCCTCATGCGCCGCCGCCTGTTACCAGTCAAATCCAGTGTTGCGTGAAATCTGGACCAATTTGTGCGGAGTATGACCCGCCGCCAATGCGCGCTTGAATGAAACCGGACTTACGGGAATAATGCCCTACAGAGCGAGGAGGCCCTGATGACACTGGGTTATGGACTGATTGGACTGATCGTGGTGGTGATCGGCTACCTGATCTATGCCTACAACGCGTTGGTGAGCCAGAGAAACCTGGTGGCGGAAGGCTGGAGCGGTATCGACGTGCAGCTCAAGCGGCGCGCTGACCTGATACCCAATCTTGTGGAAACCGTGAAGGGCTATGCTTCGCACGAAGACAAGCTATTCCGCGATATTGCTGAACTCAGGGCGAAATCCATTGCGGGCGGAAGCGTGGCGGATCAATCCGCCGTGGGTCAAGCCATGACGGCGGCTCTGGGCCGCCTGTTTGCAATTGCAGAGGCCTATCCTGAGCTCAAGGCGGATGCGAATTTCCGCGACCTGCAGGACAAGCTTGCCGGTGTTGAGGACGAAATCCAGATGTCGCGGCGCTATTACAACGGAGCGGTGCGCAGCTTCAACACGATGATCGAGAGCTTTCCCAGCAACTTTGTGGCGAATTTCTTTCGCTTCGTGAAGGCAGAATTTTTCGATATCGGTGATGTCGCCCAGCGGGAGACGCCGAAGGTGGATTTCAAGACGCGCTGAACATGCGCCTCCTGCGGACTTTCCTCAGCGTAGCTCTGCTGCTGCTTTTCGTGGTGGTTCCTGCCGCTGCGCAGGAGGTCATCCACAATTTCGTCAGTGATGTGACAATCGCACCCAATGGCGAGCTGACGGTGCGGGAATCGATCACCGTCAATGCCGAAGGAAATCAAATCAGGCGCGGCATCTTGCGGGATTTTCCGACGACCTACACCAGGCCCGATGGCACGCGGGTGCGCGTGGGCTTTGAGGTTCTCAAGGTCATGCGCGACGGGCGAGATGAGCCATACGCCGTTGAAAGCATGTCGAATGGCCAGCGCATCAGGATTGGAGACAAGGACGTGTTCCTGGAATTGGGGGAACACAGTTATGACATTTTTTACAACACTAACCGGCAGATCGGTTTTTTCGACAGCTACGACGAGCTCTATTGGAACGCCACTGGCAACGGTTGGACATTCCCGATCCTCAATGCCACGGCGATCATCCGTCTGCCAAGTGGAGCGGAGATCAAGCAGCATTCAGTGTACACCGGCGCTTACGGTGAAATCGGCAGCGATGCGGAAGTGATGCAGGCGAGCGGAGGCATCTTCACGGCACGCACAACCCGCGCTCTCGGTGAAGGCGAAGGGCTTACGGTTGCTGTGGCGTGGCAGAAAGGCATTGTCGCCCCGCCGACCGCAGGCGAACTGCGGACAAGCTGGATCATGGACAATCTCGGTTTTTTTGGATTGTTCGCAACCCTGCTGTTTGTGCCCTTTTACTACCTCTATGCTTGGTTCAGGGTTGGTCGTGATCCACCGGAAGGCAACATTTTCCCACTATTCAAGCCGCCTGAGGGGTTAGGCCCCGCCGGTGTTCGTTATATTCGGGAACAGGGATTTGACGACAAGGCATTTGCCGCCGCCGTGGTCGGCCTTGCCGTGAAGGGCCGGGCCAGCATCATTGAAGATGGCGGCGAATTCACTGTCAAAAAGGAAGGCAGCGGAAAGGACGCACTGACACGTAGCGAAGCTTCCCTGCTGTCGGGCCTCCCCGCCACTTTGCGGCTCAAGAAGGGAAATCACGTATCTGTCGGGGCGGCACGATCCTCGCTCGAAAGCGCACTCGACGATGAATATGACGGCACAATGTTTCTCAAGAACTTTGGATGGTTCGTAGTAGGCTTTGTCATTTCGCTGTTAGGACTCCTGATCTCGGGCTTCCTGATGCCGGAGGGTGAGGGAGCGATTGTACTTTTCACCACGCTGTTCTCGTCAATATGGTGGGGCGTCATTCTCGCAGTTGGTTACGCCACTGTTAAGGGTTTGATTGGTTCCTCCAGCATATGGACGCGCATCCGCTCGCTCATGGGCCTTGTGTTTCTCATTCCATTTGTCGGGGCAGGTATTGCTGTGCCTGTTCTCACCTGGTTTGCGGAAGGTATGTCACCGGCGATGAAGTGGTTCATTGCGGGGTGCATTGCCTTGGCCGGATTCAACTTCATGTTCTTTTGGTTGCTGCGCGCGCCAACACCATCGGGTCGCAAGGTGCTGGATCAGATTGAAGGATTCCGCATGTACATGACGACTGCGGAAGAAGAGCGCCTTAAGGTGCTTAACCCGCCGGAAAAGACGCCGGAACTTTTCGAACGCTATTTGCCTTACGCCATGGCGCTCGACTGCGAGAATGAGTGGAGCGACAAATTCACGGCGGTACTGGCAGCAGCAGCGGCAGCGGGTGCCGCAACGACCGCCGGAACGTGGTACCACGGTTCCAACAGTTTCGGTTCGCGTGATTTCACTGACAGCATCGGCTCAAGCCTCGCCAGCTCTATCTCCTCGGC
>Ga0075362_10000618_pt1 | contig 10408 bp, 10 predicted proteins | sample EndMetdeltDD1762_FD_71397 | JGI IMG/M metagenome (GOLD analysis project Ga0075362, IMG submission 71397) | Populus endosphere microbial communities from Tennessee, USA - Endosphere MetaG P. deltoides DD176-2 | ecosystem: Host-associated > Plants > Roots > Endosphere | place: USA: Tennessee...
GTGCGGGTTGATGCTGCCCTGCTGGATCAGGAGCCAGTCGAGCGTGTGCTCGCCCGGGTCGATCATCAGCACCGAGAGATCGTCGAGGGCCTCGCCGCTGGCCAGCGGCTTCAGCGCGCCCGGTGTCTTGGCGATCACGTCGTTGAGCGTTTCGAGGTGGTCATCGAGCGCGGCGTAGCCACCCATGGGCTGCGCCTGCACCAGCACCTTGCGGACGGTGATCGTCTTGCCGTCGCCGACCGGGATCTCGCCTTCGTAGTGCGAGCGCAGATAGTCGCGCCGCTTGCTGTCGTTGTACTGGTTGACCGGCAGGCCGAGCACGAGCACATCGATGACCGAATCGCCCGCTTCGAGCATGTAGCGCAACGCGCCTTTCGTCAGCGCCTCGTAGATCGCGCCGCGGTAGAACTCGTCGGTCACGTCCCGGCCGAAGGTGCCGCCGGCCTGCGCCAGGCCGACGTCGCGCCCGACTTCGTAGTTTGCGCCGTTCACGGGAACGTCGAAGGTGTCGCGCTTGCGCGTGCCCAGCGTGCGCACGGCGCTCGCGTCGGCGGGAATGGCCATCGACGGGAAGTTGATGAAGTCGATGCCGCGCCCCTTGCGCACGCTGAGCTTGACCAGGCCGAAGCCGACATCGATGGCACGTACCACTGGCGCCTTCGACGAGGCTGCCTGTGCCGCATCGGAGTTGACTTCACGCAGTTTCGAAGTGGAAGCGCTGGACATGGAGGTTCTCCGGTTGGAATCTGACTTTCGCGATGAAGCAGCCATTGACGACGCGTATGAGTGAATGAGGCATGGCCGGCGGCGCCGAGCGCTGCAGGAGTTTGCCCGCGCACGAGGCGCAAGACTGTGTGCAAGCGTACGCAGCGGCCGATCGAGCGCCCGGTCAGCCGCCGCTGCCGTAGGGGCGGGTGATGATCTCGAGGTAGTGGCCGTCGGGGTCGTTCCAGTAGACACCGCGGCCGCCGTCGTGATGGTTGATCTGGCCGGCCTGCCGGTGCCCCGGGTCGGCCCAGTACGGCAGCTCGCGGGCACGGATGCGACCGAAGACCTGGTCGAACTCGTCTTCGCTGACGAGGAAGGCGTAGTGCTCGATGACGAGCTGGTGGCTGTCGGCCTGGATGAAGTCGAGCGTGACCCTGTTGTCCAGCGCGACGGCGTGAAAGGGCCCGAACCTGACCGGCGCAGGACGCCCGAGGATCTCGGCCAGGAAGGCCGCGGACGCTTGCGGATCGCGGGCATGAACGATCGTGTGATTCAGCTCGATGGGCATGTCACCTCCAGGCAGGCCGATGAAGACTACAGAAGTCTCAAGTCGGCAAGGCGGACATGGCTATCCTGCTGTACATCATGGATACCCTGTCTGGCGTTCTCAAGTCGATCCGGTTCGAAGGCGCCGTCTTTCTCGATGCCGAGTTCACGGCACCCTGGTGCATGCGCGGCAGGTACGGCATGACCAGCGTCAAGCAGCAACTCGCGGGCGCCGAACATGTCGTGCTGTTCCACTTCCTCGCGCAAGGCGCCTGCCGCATGACACCCCGGAGCGGGCATGGACAGTGGACGAGCTGGCGCGCGAGGTGGCCATGTCCCGCTCGGTTCTGGCCACACGCTTTGCGTCGCTGGTCGGCGAATCGCCGATGCAGTACCTCACGCGCTGGCGCCTGGCCCTGGCCGCACGCACGCTGCGTTCGGGCAGCGACGCGATCTCGCGCGTCGCCGAGCGCAGCGGCTACGAGACCGAGGCCGCCTTCAGCCGCGCTTTCAAGCGCGAGTTCGGGCTTCCGCCCTCGACCTGGCGCAAGGCGCCCGCGTAGGCTACGCGCGGCGCCTGCGCGGTCACATCGGGCTCATCGTGCGCCGCACTGCCAGGTCGGGCCGGGCGTCACTCCATCACCGAGGCGAGGTTGTCCAACCCGGCGCGATAGACGCCCGAGATCAACTTCTTCGCGTCGGCCTCCGAGGTACCGGGCTTGACGTTGAAGTGCGAACTCCACACGACGGTGGAGCCGGCCGACGTTGCCTTGACCTGGATCGTGGAGACATAGTTCGTCACCGGTGCGGGCGATTCGAGGATCCGGTACTGGTAGCTGTGCGCAGCGGCGTCGAAGGCGACCAGTTCTTCCTTGAACTTTCCGCCGTCCTTGGTTGTCAGCACGCGCACTGCGCCCTTCGAGTGGCCGTCGCCTTGCAGCATCTGCGTGCCGGCGAAGGCCGGATGCCACGATTGCCAGGAGCCGAAGTCCTCGATCGCGCCCCAGGTTCGACTGACGGTCGTCGCGAGTTGAACCGTCTCGACGACCGAGACGGTGCCCTCGGCGGCTGGAACAGCCACGGCACAAGCCACGAGAGCCCCGAGGCCGACGGCTTGCACGGCGAGTTTGGCGTTGGAGGTGGAATCGCCGGAGCGATGCGGATCTTTGCTGGTCATGGTCATGTTTCCGTTGGAGGAAGGACCGCCATGGCTCGGATGAGCGCGATGGCGGACAGGTGGCTTCATTGCGGCGCCGCAACGCCCACCAATGTCTGCGCTGAGCGCGTGGACGTCCTGTCCAGGGCACCCGGGTTCTTGCCCGAAACCCCGGCGTGGGCGCTTGGCCCTCAACGTTGACCGGCCGCTTCCCGAATTGCCGCGAAGCCTCGGGTCCGGCCTGACGTGCTGTCGATGGTGTTCATCGCATGCCACAGGTCGGCCGCCGGCACCCAGGTCGGCGGGTACCTGTAGGCGGCGACGTCGAGTATCAGGAACCGGTCGGTCGCAGCGCTGTACGCAGCCAAGGGAGAAATGTGCCCACCTTCGCGTTGACCGAGCGAGGCGCGCTGATAGTTGACCAGCACGTAGTCGCCCGAGCGGCTGAGGTTCTCGCGCGCCAGGGCGCGGAACGCATCGAGGCTGGTGTCTGCCGCGAAAACGATCTCGACCTCGGCGCCGTGCTGGCGAAGCAGCTCTCCGAGTTGCTGCAGTGTCATGCCGGCGAACGTGACCTGCACTTCCGTCGGCAAGTCTGCGAAGAAGCTGGCCTGGGTCAGACGGGGGGCCGAGGGGCGCAGTGCGTTCAGTACCGCGATCGAACTGGCCACGCCGCAGAACGCGGGCCGGCGCTGCGGCTCGAAGGTGCTCGTCAGCGGCTGGTAGTCGGCGCTGGCGGGGCTCTCGTCCAACATGCGGCGCCCTTCAGCCGCCGTCAACGAGATCAGACGCTCGGGAAGCGGCAAGAGATCGACGGAGGGCGCCCTGAAAGCCAGTTGCCAGACCGTGCCGCCGGCCAGCAGTGCCAGCGCCGACACGGCAATGACCAGGGCGCGTCCGACCCTTCGAGCGGTCACTCTCGTCCTCGTCGAGGACCGCCGCCGTGCGCCACCGCTTCGAGGACCTGGAACTCGCCGGGGGTCGGCGTGATCGCTTCCACGCTCGCGCCTTTCAGCATCCACTGCCTGCGACTGATGGACATCTCGTTCTCCCATTTCGGCGACTCGATGGAGTCACTGTAGGCGCCTCTCGAGCGTTGTGAAATGGTCGCCGCGGTGTCGCTCCCTTCAACTTCAGGTTGAATGGGCAGGCCGGAAGGCCTAACGGCAGCGGGCTTCGGCGAGTCGTCAGAGGGAGCCGTCTGATGCCGTCCCTGCGCCTATCCTAGGACTACCTGCTGCCCCTGCCACGCGATCCGAACACTGCCCGCGCCACGGCAACGAACGGGTCGACCAACGGACTGGCGAGGTCCCGGCGCCAGCACGCCGCCACATCGAAGCTCTCGGGAGCGTCCTGCAACGGCCGCAGGACCACGCCGGTCGGCGCGCCCGCCGCGGCACAGGCCGGGACGATGGCCAGACCCTCTCCCGCGAGCACCAGCGCCATCGCCGCGTGCACGGTCTCGACGCGCTCGACCACCTGCATGCTCACCCGATGGCGCCGCAGGAGGGAAGCCACCAAGGACGTGTCGGCATCTTCCTTCAGCGTCGGAAGACCGATCAGGCGCAGCCCCTGCAGCCGCGCGACGGGAACGGCGCTCAACCGGGACAGCGGCGAGTGCGACGGCATCGCCAGGCTCAGCGGCTCCGATCCGACGAAAGCGGTGGCCAGCTCGGCGTGGGCAAGCGGTGGCATGCACAGCCCGATCGTCACCTTGTGGCTGAGGATCTGCGCCTCGCAGCTCAGCACACTCATCTCGACGAACTGCAGCTCGACATTCGGAAGCGCCACGCGCAACGCCGGCACGAGCCGCGGAAGCCAGGCATAGCCCAGCGAGAACATGTAGCCGATCGACAAGCGCCCGCGGCGTCCGCCGGCGATCGCGCGGGCCGACTCGAATCCCTCGTTGGCTAGCGCAAGCGCCTCCCTGGCTCGCACATAGAGCGCGCTTCCCGCGTCGGTCAGGCGCATGCCGCTCGGCCCCCGGTGGAACAGCGCCGCGCCGATCTGGGTCTCGAGCTTGCGGATGTGGACCGAGAGAGGCGGCTGCGCCATGTGCAGCTGCTGCGCCGCCTTGCCGACGCTTCCCGCCTCGGCGACAGCGACGAAGTGCCGCAGGCTCTTGAACTCGTAGGGCATATGCAATGAATATGGGTCGATGGCAATCGAGTATTGGACCCGGCGCAGTCCGCGTGTCAATCTGAATCCATGCCACGTTGCGTTGTTGCACAGCATCCGGGATGAACGAGGAACTCTGCTTTTGGCCGGCCACGCGATTGCGCGAAGCGATCGCTCGCCGAGACCTGTCGCCCGTCGAGGTGGTGCAGGCGGTACTGCAGCGGGCTGACGCGTTGCAGGACGGGCTCAACTGCTTCATCACGATCTGCCACGACGAAGCCCTGCGCGAGGCGCGAGCCGCGGAGGCCGCGCTGATGCGGGGCGAGCCGCTCGGGCTGCTGCACGGCATTCCGTACGCCTGCAAGGATCTGGTCAATACGCGCGGCGTGCGCACGACGCTCGGATCGAAGCTGTATGCGGCGAACGTCCCGGACCACGACGCGGTCGCGGTGCAGCGTCTGCGCGCGCAGGGCGCCATCCTGATCGGCAAGACGACGACGTCGGAGTTCGGCGCGAAGTGCCTCACCGATGCCCCGTTGTTCGGGCGCACGCCCAACGCATGGAACGCGCTGCACACGAGCGGCGGGTCCAGCGGCGGCGCTGCCGTCGCGGTCGCGAGCGGGATCGCGCCGATCGGCGTGGCCACCGACGGCGGCGGCTCCACACGCATCCCGGCTGCGTGCAACGGCGTGGTGGGGCTGAAGCAGAGCATCGGCGTCGTGCCGCATTCGCAGGCGCTCGATGCGTTCGGCAACCTGACCTACGTCACGCCGATCTCGCGGACGGTGGCCGACACGGCGTTGATGCTTCAGGCGATGGCCGGAGAGGATCCGTCGGACCCATGGTCCGCCGGGGTGCGGCCTTGCGACTATCTCGACGCGGCGCAGTCCAGCGCGGATCTGCGCGGCAAGCGGGTGCTGTTCGCCTTCGCGCCATCCGGCCGTCCCATCGCCTCGGACGTTCGCGCGTGCTTCTTGCGCGCCGTCGCCACGCTGCAGGACCTGGGTGCCGAGCCGGTCGAGATGTCGACCGAAGGATGGGACATCGAGCCGCTGTGGCGCACGATCAACCACACGGTGTGGCGCGCGCGCTTCGCGAGCCTCGCTGCAGCGCACCCGGCCGAGGTGAGCCCATCGCTGATCCGTCAGCTGGAGCTCGCGAATCGCTACAGCGCGGTCGACTACCAGAGCGCCAACTTCGAGCGGACCCGCCTGTTCCGTCGTGTCCAGGATCTGCTCGCCGAGCACGACTTCATCGCCGTGCCGACGCTGTCGCGAACCGCGCCATCGATCGAGCAGGACCTGTTCGATCCGCTGGAGATCGACGGCCGCTCGTACGCCGAGATGCGACCGAACTGGTTTCCCTGGACGATGCCTTTCAACCTGACCGGCCATCCGGCCATCACCTTGCACTGCGGATTCGGTGCCGACGGTCTGCCCGTCGGTGTGCAACTGATCGGCCGCCTGCGCGGAGAAGCCGAGTTGCTCCGGGCTTGCGCGCTGTTCGAACGCGCCAGCGATCTGCTCGGCCACTGGCCCCACCTGGACCCGCGATGACACCCATGCCCATTTCTCGCCTTGCGGCGGCAGCACTTCTCGTGTTCCTTGCAGCGTTCGCGCCGCTCGCCTCGGCTCAGCGCCCGGCAGCCGCGCCCGCGGGGCCGTTGCGCCTGGTCGTCGGCTTTCCGCCTGGGGGAGCCCTCGACATGCTGGCGCGCGCGCTGGCGGAGCAGCTGCGCGCCGCCGGAGAAGAGCAGGTCCTGGTCGAGAACAAGCCTGGAGCGTCGACGCGGATCTCGATCGACTACGTGCGGACCGCGGCGCCGACCGGGCGCACCGTGCTGCTCTCATCGAATGCGCCGCTGGTCATCTTCCCGATGACCTATCGCAGCCTGAACTACGACGTCGATCGAGACTTCGTTGCGGTGGCGCATCTCGCCGAAGTGCCCACTGTGATTTCGGTGGCTGGAGACGGACCCTATCGCTCCTTGCGCGAGTACATCGAGTGGGTTCGCGCCAACCCGGCGCGTGCGAACGTCGGGTTGACATCGCTCGGTGGCACGCTCCACTTCGCCGTGCTCGGGATGGCGCGAGAGATCGGCATCTCGCTGACACCGGTCCCGTACAAGGGCGGCGCCGCGCTCGTGACGGACCTGGTCGGCGGCCATGTCTCGTTGTCGACCGATGCGCTGGCGAGCCAATTGGAGCTGCATCGCAGCGGCAGGGTGCGCATCCTCGCGGTTTCCGGCGTGAAGCGAGTCGCCGCTCTACCTGACGTGCCCACAGTGCGCGAAGCGGGGCTCAAGGCCTTCGATCATGCCAACGCCGCCTACGGCGCGTATGTGCCCGCGGGCACGCCGCCGGATGTGGTGCAGAAGCTCGAGTCGGCGCTGATGGCCGCGGTGCGCAGTCCTCAGGTCAGGGAGGCTCTGAACCGTGGCGGTCTGGAGGCGACCGGGCTGCCCGGGAAGGACCTGCGCCGCATCCTGGATGAGGAGCGCCGCGTCTGGCGTCCGATCGTCCAGGCCTCCGGGTTCCGCAGCGAGGACTGATCAGCAAGGATCAGCGCTCCTCTGTCTCGTCCGCGTTGGCGCTTCGCAGCGGGTCGGACACCTCCATCCAGTCCAGGTCGTTCTCGATCGCGTGAAAGGCATCGTCGCCGATGTCGCCGCTGTCGCGCATTTCGAGCAGGCTGCGGCGAGCGGCCCGCAGGGCCGCGCGGCGGGCGCTCTCGTACCCGAAGCCCGCGGATCCGGGTGTGTTGTGCGTGTGCATGACGCCTCCCAGGCGGACCTTGAAGTCCTTGCGCACGAGTTCCACGAGAGCAGACGCCCCGCGCGGAATCTCGGTGAGCGCAGCTGTCAGGACGCGCTCGCGGGCAGCCTGCACTTCGTCCGCCACCGGATCCCCGCCTTGCAGATTGAGCGCACGCAGCAGGACCTTCAAGGTCAGCCCCTGGATCACGAGCGTGCCCAGCACGACGGAGAACGCGGTCAGCACGATCAAGTCGCGCGACGGGAAGCCTTCGGGAAGCGCAAGCGCGGCGGCCAGGGTGACGATGCCGCGCATCCCGGCCCAGGAAATGACCAGGCCGCTGCCGGCTGTCGGACGAAGCATGGGGCGCGGGGGACGGAAGCCGAATCGTCGATGGCGCCAGCGCACGACCGCGTTGAAGCTCATGTGCCAGACGATCCTCACGACGATGACGGTCACCACAACCGCAGCTGCGACGCGCAGGTACTCGTGCAGCACCGGGGAGGGCAGCTCGGCCAGGATCGGACGAATCTGCAGGCCGATGAAGATGAACGCGAAGATGTTGAGCGCGAATATCACGGTGGCCCACACGGCATTCGTCGGGATTCGGATGCGGGCTGGGATGCGTGCCGGTCCCATGCGTGCGAGGGTCATCGCGAAGCACACCGTGGTCAGCACGCCCGAAAGACCGGCATGTTCGGCAACCACCCACACGGTGAAGGTTCCCACGAACTGCAGGATGATGGACGTCGGGATGTGCTGCACGCGCTCGAGCAGGCGCTGGACGACCCAGCCGAGCGCAGGCCCCGCCACGATGCTGCCGATCACCGCCAGCATGAAGGTCGGCGCCACCGAGAGGACGGAGAACCCGGACGCGGTGGCTGCGCCCACTGCAACCCGGTAGATCAGGAGCGCACTGGCGTCGTTGAGCAGGCTTTCCCCTTCGAGGATGGTCAGGATGCGCTGCGGAGGGCGCAGGGAGCGAAGCACCGCGGTGGCCGCTACGGCATCCGGCGGTGCCACGATCGCGCCGAGCGCGACCGCTGCGGCCCAAGGGAGCTCCGGGACCATTGCATGCGCGACCGCCGCGACGGCAGCCGCGGTGAGGCCGACCGCGAAGATGACGAGTCCGACAAGCGGTGCCCAGTTGTCTCGCAGGTCGCGCAACGATGCGTCGAAGGCTGCGTCGAGCAGGACCGGCGCGACGAAAAGCGCCAACACCAGTTCGGGCGGAAGCGACGGGCTAGGAACTCCGGGAACGAAACCCAGCAGCGCACCACCGATGGCCAGGAACACCGGATAGGGGGCACCGACCCGGCGCGCCGCCGCCGCCAGAAGGACAGCCGCGACGAAGATCACCAGAACCTGTTCCAGTTCCGCCATTCCAACAGTATGACGGGAGCCGCGTCAGGTGCGCGCGGCGCCGCGCCGCAGCGATCACAGGGCGGTCAACACCTCGTCGAGCGCACCGATCAGCAGGTCGGCGTTCGGCTCCGAGAACACCAGCGGCGGGCGGATCTTCAGCGTGTTGGCCTGTTCGCCGGTGCTGCTCAGCAGCACGCCGCGCTCGCGCAACGCGTTGACGACACGGACGGTTTCGGCGGTGGCGGGCGCCTTCGTCGCGCGGTCGGTCACGAGCTCGACGCCGATGAACAGGCCGGCCCCCCGAACGTCACCGATCAGCGCGTGGTGCGTCGCGAGTTCTCTCAAGCCCGCACGCAGGTAACGCCCGACGCGCTGCGCGTTGGCGAGCAGGCCCTCGCGTTCGATCACGTCCATCACCGCCATGCCCGCGGCCATCGCGACCGGGTTGCCGCCGAAGGTGTTGAAGTAGCGGCATTCGCGGCCGAACGCGGCCAGCACCTCGGGGCGCACGGTCAGGCCGGCGAGCGGGTGGCCCGCGCCGAGCGGCTTGCCCATGGTCACGATGTCGGGGACCACACCATGCCGCTGAAAGCCCCACATCGCATCGCCGGTGCGGCCCAGCCCGGCCTGCACCTCGTCGGCGATGAAGACGCCGCCGGCGTCGCGGATCGCCGCCACTGCCCCGGCGAGAACGCCGGGCGGATCGGTGTAGATGCCGTCGCTGGAGAACACCGTGTCGACCATCAGCGCGGCCGGTCGCAGGCCGTGCGCCTTCAGGTCGGCGATGGCGTCGCGAACGCCTGCTGCGAAGGCCGCGCCGATGGCGTCGGGGGCGATGCGGTAGCTGTCGGGCGCGGGCACGGTGCGCACGGTGTTGCCGAGCTGAACGAACTTGCCGAGCGAGGGCGAGGCCTGCGCGATCGATGCGGTGACTCCGTGGTACGCGAAGCGCGTCACGATCAGCCCCTCGGCCTTGGTGTGCGACCTGGCGATGCGCATCGCCAGATCGTTGGCCTCGCTGCCGGTGCAGGTGAACATCGCATGCCCGAGCGCGGGCGGCATCGTCGCGAGCAGGCGTTCGGCATAGTCCAGAACGCCTTCGTGCAGATAGCGCGTGTGCGTGTTGAGAACGCCGGCCTGGCGCGCGATCGCCGCCACCACGTGCGGATGGCAGTGGCCCACCGAGGCGACGTTGTTGTACGCGTCGAGATGGCGCTTGCCGTCGCTGTCGACGAGCCAGACGCCTTCGCCGCGCACCGGGTGCAGCGGCGTCTCGTAGAACAGGCGATAGGCCGGGCCGAGCGCCTTCGCGCGGCGGTCCATCAGCGCTTGCGTGTCGGCAGGGATGGAAGGCATGTCGGTGGCCTCAGTCAAGGCGGCAGGCGCGCCGCAGCGCGGCGGTCGCGGCGTCGTTGCCGAGCTGTTCGCAGGCCGTCAGCCGTGCCCACGACAGAGGATTGTTGCGCAGCAGATAGGCCGCGTTCTCGGGGTGGCGTGCCGCACGCCAGCCGCTGATCGCGACCACCATCACCAGGCGTGCCGTCATCAGCGTGAACAGCAGGTCGATCTCGGCGCGCTGCAGCGGCAGCACCGCGTGGTAAGCCGCGACGAAGGGCACGATGTCGTCGAGCGGGTCGCCTTCGGTGCCGAGCTGGTACGAGGCGGCCACCGCGAGGTCGTCGATCAGCGGGGCGTGCACCATGTCGCCGAAGTCGAGCACGCCGGCGATGCGGTCGGTGTCGGCCGGGTCGACCAGCACGTT
>Ga0075362_10000619_pt1 | contig 10388 bp, 12 predicted proteins | sample EndMetdeltDD1762_FD_71397 | JGI IMG/M metagenome (GOLD analysis project Ga0075362, IMG submission 71397) | Populus endosphere microbial communities from Tennessee, USA - Endosphere MetaG P. deltoides DD176-2 | ecosystem: Host-associated > Plants > Roots > Endosphere | place: USA: Tennessee...
GAGTCGGAGGGCGCTGCTGGAGCAGAAAGCCACCATCTTGGCGCGGCGCGGCGACATCATCCGCCTGGCAGAGGAGATCGCGGGGGCGCCGTGCTGGAGGTTCTATCACGACCATCGCCGCCTTTTCGTACACTCAATTGGGGCCACGGTATTCGATCGCGGTACCCTTCAAGACGGCCGGCTAAGTGTGACCGAGCAGGTTCGCGACCATCGCGCCGAGCAAGAGATCGAAGCGAAGACCGGCAAGAAGCCAGCACCGAAATTCACGACCATCGAGAAGCCGTTTGGCGTGCTCGAAGGCCTGCGGTTCTTTCAACTGGGGCCATATCCGGGAAAGGAGATCGAGGATCTCACCAAGCGGCTGATCAACACGATCTATGTCCTCGGGAACGACGAGGCCAAGTCGAGCCAGGCGCTCAAGGACATCTTTCGCGGGCTGTCCGTTCTTACCGAGCAGATTGAAGCCGAGGCATGCGACTGCGACGAGGTAGCGCGCGCTCTCTCTTTCGATAACCTGTCCCTGGTTGCGCGCTGGCTGTCCAAAAAGGAGCACGCACTTTACTCGATACGGCCTGATCAGATCTTCGGCGGCAACGCCCTCCTTCGACACGACGCTGCTGGCAACACCGTCCATCGGGCTGTCGGCGATCAGCGGGTGGCGATCTTCTTCAGGATGCCAAGCGAGTTTCCACCATCAGTGGTCGGCTTTGCCGAGCAGCTCACGGCCCTCTTGAAGGCTTGAACCGAAAGGCGCCGGGGGCTTTCCTTCCGGCGCCAAATAGGAGCATAAGGGCATTCTCCCACACCGCTCGTCCCCGGCCTCACGGTTCATCACCAGTGGGGTCTTCATGCTTCGATCCGAACCTGCCCGGGTTCTCAAGTCGCCCTTCCGTCTGTCACCTGACGAGCGCTGGTACATCGTGCGCACCGCACCCCGCGCGGAGCGCCGTGCCGCGGACGAGCTGCAGCAACTCGGCCTCCGTGTGTATGTGCCCAAGCGCCTCTTCCGGCCGGCGTCGAGGCGCAAGACCAATCCGAAGCCGAGGCGCGCTCCGCTGCTCGTTGGTTACGTGCTGGTCAAGTTCCCGCCGCGGCTGATCGACCAGCGCCGCCAACCGTTGTTCGGGATCATCAATCGGTGTCGGCATGTCCCGGGTCCCTATGTCACCTACCTCGACGGTCGAGGTGACCAGGTCCCGATGCCGTTGAGCTCGGACGATATCGACCGCCTGAGGGAGCGACGGCAGGGCAACGAATTCAACGAGATCAAGCTGGCGGAATCGGTGCGAGCGGAAAGGCTGGCCAAGCTTCGAGCGGCGATGAAGGACGGGTCGCGCGTGCTGCTTGTCGCCGGCCTCTACACGGGACACATCGCCACGCTCGCGCGCATCAACGACGATTTCAGCGCCGACATCACCATCCACCTCATCGGCCGAGACACGAAGCTGCATGTGGACGACGCGACGCTGCAGATCGAACCGCTTGTCAAATCGAAGAAAGGGGCCTAAGTCTCAAGGATTGGTTCCGTCCTGTGCCCTTGATGGCCTCAGCAGCGTGGTTCGCCACCGGGGACGCCCAGCCGACACACAATGATCGGCGTTTGCTTCGCACGTCCAAAATTCCCGGCGCCAGGACTCCACCGGCGCTGATTTGTGTCAACCGATAGCGTTCTTGCCCCCAAGCCGCCCCGCGATCAGGGCTTCGGCTTCCTCGATGAGTTCACGCAACTCGGGCCCGATCGCCTCCGGGAATTGACCGTCCACGGCGAGGCGTAGGGTAGCCGCCATCGCCGCTTTTTCGTGGACCGGTCTAATCGGGTTCTGCCCATTCTCGATCGCCTGGTAGGTTCGGAATGGCAGACCCATGGCCTCCGCCATGGTGCCCTGGCTTGCGTCTAGCGCGTTACGCAATCTGACCAGATCGTCGCGATCCATTGAACCTTCTCCGGGTTTTCGCTATCTTTGCTGGGAACCGGGCGATGCTGTGAACACCGCCCGGCCCCCGGTTACCGGCTAGTCGAGATTGTCAGTCTCCACTTGCCGATCCGGACTGTGAAGGTGAGCTTGAAGCTCATGGTGTCCTCCAGTCCGTTGTGCCGAAGCGGGATTGCTTCGACACGTTCAATGTGACACAGACACATATTATGTGCAAGCGAATAGCACATAATATGTGTGATATTTTTGGGGCCATCCGCTGTGATCGGGTGGCCTTCGTTTTGGATCGTGGTTCTAATTCACGACGCCTCGGCGTGGTGGGTAGCGGAGAGCGATGCAGCGCATCGCACCCCATGGCGTCATCGCCGGGGCTGCCGGCGCCTGGCAACAGAAGTCCGGACTACTTTTCGATGGCACGCATGAGCCACACAGAGTGCCGCTGGGCGAAGCGACCAACCGACAGCAAGTAGGCCGCGATGTTGAACCGCAGGTGCCCCTCAATGAGTACGAGGCCTTGTGGCAGGTCAGCCGTCTCGTCGATAGGTGATCGGTTGTCGAGAACGATGGGGCGGATCGGCCACGTACCGGAAGCCGCCATCGAGGCGGGGAGGTAGAGACCCGGCATGTTTACAATGAGATCGCGACCTTTCGCGACACAACCGGCGTGAAGTGGGTCGTAGCCATCCCATTCGGACCGCACGTCGAGGAGATGGCTCGGCGCCATGTGCGTATCGCTGAACGAGTACCTTGCCGACGTCAGGTGGCCATAAGGCGAGTGCCCCCAGTGCTCCCATAGCCAATGCTGAGCAGCATCAGGCGGCACGTTAGGGAAGCCCCGCTTACCTACCCGAGACCACCAATCAACGAATGGCTCGGTCTGCGGACCGTCCTTCAACGGTCGTAGCGCAGCGGGATAGTTGTCCATGGAGGCAGCCTATGCCCAGCAAGCCACCATCCGCAACCGGCACCCGCCAGCAGCATCGTCGAGCCGCCGATCATCGTCGTCGCGCCAATCGCCCTTGGCGCAGGCTCTATGGCACAGCCCGATGGCAGCGCACCGCCCAGCACCAGCTCACAATTGAGCCGCTGTGCGCGACCTGCCTCGCCGCCGGTCGGGTCACACCAGCAACCGTGTGTGACCACGTAGACCCAGAGAGCAAGCGCACGGTCGAGGGCTTCTTCGATGGCCCATTCCAATCACTGTGCGACCAGTACCCATGGCGCTGCCACAGTAGCGTCAAGCAATTGGCTGAGAGGGCGAGGACATCGAGCCCATCGTATCGGTTGTAGCAATAACCCGCCGGTCGCGCGCAGCAGCAATCGCGCGCGCCTCGATCGAACTCAGCATGAGTATGACCAGTACGGTGAAGTTGTTTCTGGGGGTGTCACCCACTGACTGAAGGGCACGGGGAGCAATTTCTAGCATCCTGTTTCTGAGCAGATCGGCGAACCTGTCGTCAGACAAGCTGGTACTCAGCTGGTGGGCGAATGCGTTTCGTATCTTGCGCAGGTCACCGAGCACGTGACGCTCTCGCTCCGTCAGCAGGCCCAACGCATGTGCCATTGAGATGCGCGAGGACAGGCTGCTCAGTGGTGAGGATGGCCCGTCGAAGAAGTCGCGCTGCTCCACACCTTCGACCATGAAGGCCATAAGCAAGCGCCGGAGAAGTTCTTCGGCCATTGAGGAGGCGACGAGGACAAGGCCGCGCTCGCTGCCCCGTTCCTGCTCTGCATTGAACTCATCGATGAAGTGGCTGCCCGGCATTGGCGAATGATGAGGGGTAGCCCCCTCCAAAGTCTAGAGGGCACGGGGGCTAGACCGCCGGGGGGCCAAATTTTCGCGCGGAAGAATTGTAATTTCGGGAAAAGTTGAGACCAGATGCGCACCGGACCGAAGGGGCTGTCACCCGAGCAGAAGGCTCAGCGAGGCGAGAATCGCCCATCCCAGGCGGTGGTTTCTATCTTCCCGGACCACGCCAGCAGGCCGGATCCAGACGTCATTGCGCCGCCGACCGGGATGACCGCCGCGGCCAAGAAGATATGGAACGTCAAGGTCGACCGATACCGGCAGCGCGGCCAGAAAATCCAAGGCTTTGAGGACTCTCTGCGCCAGTATTGCGAGCTGGAAGCAATGCTGAACAAGGCCTTCAAGAAGGAGGACGCCAACATGGCGATGGTCAACGCGCATCGTTACTGGGCAGCCGAATTCTTCGACACCCCGTCGGCGCAAAAGGTGCCTGTTTATGGCAAGCAGAAGGACAGCAACGCCTTCACCAACAACGGCCGGCGCCCTGCCGCCGGGTGAGCATGCGCGGGACTATGCCGGCATCGCGCTGCGGTACGCAGAGGACGTTGTGCGCGGCAAGCTGGTGGCATGCAGGTGGGTCACTGCCGCGTGCCAGCGCCACCTGGACGACCTGAAGCGCCCGAAGTGGGCATATCACTTCGACCGCTGGCACGGCGACGACGTCTGCGACTTCATCGAGAAGCTGCCGCACGTTGAAGGTGACTGGGAAACCAGCAATCTTACTCTGGAGCCGCCGCAGATCTTCATCCTTGTGGTCGTCTTCGGATGGCGCAAGGCGGACGGTCGCCGGCGCTTTACGACGGTGTACATCGAGATGGCGCGCAAAGGCGCCAAGTCTACCCTGACGGCGGGAGTGTCGCTCTACTGCCTTACTTGTGAGGGTGAGGCGGGCCCGCAGATCATCATCGGCGCCACCACGGGCGAGCAGGCCGGCAAGGTGTTCAACCCGGTTCGGAGAATGGTCGGCATGACGCCGGCGCTGCGGTCGGCATTCGAACTCGAGGCGTTCACCCGCGCTGTAACCTGCGCACAGAACGGCGGGTTCATCCAGCCGATCAACGCAAAGGGCAAGACCCAGGACGGGTGGAACCCGCACGTCGGGATCCTCGACGAGCTGCACGCTCACCAGGACCGTGCTCTGTTTGACGTGATCAAGTCAGCCTTTGGCGCGCGAAAGAATCCGCTGCTGTGGATGATCACCACGGCGGGCTTTAATACCAACGGCGTCTGCTACGAGCAGCGCAGCGTCGCGATCAAAATGCTCGAGGGCATAGTCGACCTCGACCACCTGTTCGCGGTTATCTTCACCCTCGACGAGGCGGTGCTAGACCAAGACGGCACGGTTTTGGTACCCGCCGACGACCCCTTCGACGAGAAGGTGTGGGTCAAGGCGAACCCGATGCTCGGGATCACGCCGACGATAGACAAGATGCGCAGCGACGCGGCTGACGCAAAGCTTTCTCCCCACGAGGAAGGCAACTTCAAGACCAAGAACCTCAACATCTGGCTCAACGCGGCGACGCGCTGGCTGAATATGATCCGCTGGGGCCAGTGTGCCGCGGCGGTATCGTGGGACGACTTCGAAGGCCTCGACTGTTTCATCGGCGGCGACCTCGCCGACAAGGACGATATCACCGCACTGGTGCTGGCCGCCTTCCGCGAGGACGGGCAACTGATTTTCAAGCCGCGGTTCTGGCTGCCGTCGGCGGTGCTGGACGATCCGACCCATGCCGAGGGCAAAGGCCCGGCGCCTTATCGAACCTGGGCAGCGCAGGGACACCTGACGCTCACCGACGGTGACTGGGTCGATCACAACAAGGTCGAGGACCAGGCCGTCGAGTGGATCGAGCGGTTCGGCGTGAGGAAGATCACCTTCGACCAGTTCGCCGCGGCGCAGGCCATGGCGAGCCGGCTGAACGAGAACTATGGCAATGGCACCGACCCGCTGGCGGTGATCCTGAGCAAGAACGCGCGCAACGTCACGGACCCCGCCAAGGAACTCGAGGCCCGGGTCAAAGGCGGACCGCGCCGGCTGGCTCACGACGGCAACCCGGTGATGACCTGGATGGCCTCGAACTGCGTCGTGGAGCGGCGCGTCGATGGCACCATCCTGCCCAAGAAGGAAAAAGAGATGAGCCCGAACAAGATCGACGGCGTCGACGCGCTCATCAACGCCATCCATCCCGCCGTGGCCATGTCCGACGACATGGGACCGAGCGTCTATGAAGAGCGCGGCATCATCGAGCTGGAGATTCAGGACCTATGAAATCGATCGACGCTCGTGACATCGTCGCTGCGGTCGGCGGCCTCATCACCGTGGGCGGCCTGTGGATGATCTATCCGCCGTTGGCGGTAGTGATCTTCGGTCTGCTGATCGTCGCCGGCGCGCTCATTGGAGCCCGCGGCTAAGGTGGGTTTTCTCGCCAACATGTTCTCGCCGCGCTACGCCGACGGCGGCTCGATATCGGGCGATGGCAGCGGCTGGCTGGTCCGCATGATCGGTGGCGGCAAGACCAAGTCGGGCGTCGCGGTCAACGAATACAGCGCGCTGCAGCTGCCGGTGGTGTGGGCGTGCGTCAACCGCATCGCCAACCCGATTTCGCGCTTCCCGCTCGTGATCTTCCGCAAGCTGGACGATGGAAGTCGGCGGCCGGCGTCGAGCAGCGAGCACCCCATGGCGGGGTCGCTCGGCGTGCGCCCGAACGAGCATATGAGCTCGCGAACGCTGCGCAAGACAACGCAGGGTCACGCGTTGCTGTGGGGGAACGGCTACGTCCACGTCGAGCGGAACCGCGCTGGCCAGGGCGTCGGCCTCTACCCCCTGTTGCCAGATCGCACGAAGCCGGTCCGGGAGGACGGCGAGTATGCATTCCGCAGCACGATCGACGGCCGGTCCTACAAATTCCGGCACGAGGACGTCCTCCACATCATGGACCAGAGCCAGGATGGCTTCGTGGGCATTTCGCAGATCGCGATGGCTCGCCAGGCGGTCGGCATGGGTCTCGCGATGGAGGAGTTCGGGGCGAAGTTCTTCGCCAACGACGCAAAGAGCGGCGGCTTCCTCATGCATCCCGGCCGCCTCGGTCCGCAGGCCCACAAGAATATCCGCGGCGAGGGCGGCGAGAAGAAAGCGGCGCCCGAAAGCCCGGCAGCGTCACTCGAAGCCCAGGGCGGACTGGAGAATGCTCACAAGGTGAAGGTGCTCGAGGAGGGGATGAAGTTCATCTCCACCACGATCCCGCCGGAGGATGCTCAGTTCCTCGGCAGCCGCGAATTCCAGATCGCCGAAATCGCCCGCATCTACGACGTCCCGCTGGTGCTGCTGCAGAGCCACGAGAAGAGCACGTCGTGGGGATCGGGCATCGAGCAGCTGATGATCGGCTTCGTGACCCAGACGATCGACCCTTGGGTCAATGCGTGGGAGCAGGAACTCAACTGGAAATTGTTCACGGACGAGGAGCGCGATCGCGGGCTCTACGTGAAGTTCAACATGAACGCGCTGCTGCGCGGCGACATGAAGACGCGCGCTGAATATTACAAGGCCCTGTTCGGCGTCGCCGGGCTCAGCCCCAACCGCATCCTTGGCCTCGAAGACGAGGACGGCATCGGCCCGATGGGCGACCACTACTTCGTTCCGGCCAACTACGTGACCCTCGAGCGCGCGACAGATCCCGACTACCAGCCCAGCGGCACGCCAACCACTCGGGAGCCGGAGCCTGAAGAGGCTGAAGAACCCAGCGAGCCGGCGACCGAGTCCGAAGAGGAACCAGCATGAAATATGCGCACATCATCGCGGCCGTGACCGAGGAGTGCTGGGCCATCCGCGAGGACAAGCTGCTCGCCATCCTCGAATTCCTGTCGCTGCAGGCGAACGGCGTCAAATTCTCGGCCGAGGAAATCGCGGCAAGGATCGCCCCGCAGACCGCCGCGGCCGTCGCTCGTCGCGAGGGATCGGTCGCGATCTTGCCCTTGCGCGGCGTCATCGCCAACCGCGCCACCATGTTCGACGAATTCTCCGGCGGGACGAGCTGCGAGGCCTTTGGGAAGGTGTTTCAGGCGGCGGTGCGCGACGAGGGCGTGAAGGCCATCATCCTCGATGTGGACTCACCGGGCGGCATGGTCAGCGGTTCCGACGAACTGTCGTCGATGATCTACGCCGCCCGCGGGACGAAGCCTCTTGTTGCGCATGTGAACGCCAACATGGCGAGCGCGGCATACTGGATCGGCAGCGCATGCGACGAAATCGTGGTGACGCCATCGGGAGCCGTCGGCTCGATCGGCGTCATCGGCATCCGCGATGATATCAGCAAGGCGATGGAGATCGCGGGCCTCAAGAAGAACCTGATCAAGGCCGGCAAGTTCAAGACCGATGGCTATCCATTCGAGCCCATGGGCGACGACGAGCGCGCCCGCTATCAGGCCAAGGTCGACGCGCGCTACGAAATGTTCCTCGGCGCCATCGCGCGGAATCGCGGCGTGAGCATCGACGCGGTGCGCACCGGCTTCGGCGAAGGCGACATGGTCGACGCTCAGCCGGCGGTCGCCGCGGGCATGGCTGACCGCGTCGCGACGCTCGAGGAGACCGTCAAGCGCTTCGGCGCCACCACTTACCAGCCCGCACCCGCTGCGCGATCGAGCCGCGCCGCTCACGTCCATCGCGCCCAGCTGCGCGAGCAGATCGCTCACTAAGCTTCCCTTCCCGCTCAGGCGGTGAAGTCCCCGTGGGTGCGCCGGCACCCGCGGCGACCCTTGTCATTCCGGCACTCCGAAAAGGAAACGAGCCATGTCGCTCAAAGAACTGCGCGCCAAGCGCGCGAAGCTTGTCGCTCAGATGGGTGACATCATCGGCAAGGCCGAGAAGGAGGACCGCGATCTCACTGCTGAGGAGCAGACCGCCTTCGACGCGCTCAAGGCCGAGAACGACGCCCTGACGCCTCGCATCGAGCGCGCCGAAGGCGTCGAGGGCATGCAGGCGAACCTCGCCGAAATCATTCCCTCGCCGGCCCGTGCGACCGGCATCCAGCCTCCGCGCGCGGGCGGCCCGGAGGCTTCTCGCGAGTTCGAGAACACCGGCGAATTCCTCCACGCGGTGCGCTTCCGTCCCAACGACCAGCGCCTCACTTTCGTCGAGGGTGTCGGCGCCCAGGTCGACGAGAACGGCTTCGTCGCCGAACAGCGCATGGACAATGATGCCGGCGGCGGCTTCATGGTGCCGACGCAGCTGCGCTCGACCATCATGAGCGTGCGCCCGCAAGACGCACTGGTGCGTCCCCGCGCCTCCGTGATCCCGGCCGGCTCGCCGCCTGACGCGGCGATCAGCATGCCCGCTCTGGACCAGACGGGCCAGAACCCGGGCAACATGTTCGGCGGCATGACCTTCAACTGGATCGAGGAAGGTGGGGAGAAGCCCGAGACCGACGCCGAAGGCCGCAGCATCACGCTGACCCCGCACGAAATTGCGGGCTTCGTGACGGTCACCGACAAGTTGCTCCGTAACTGGGCGGCCTCGGCGGCCTTCCTGGAAGGGCTGATGCGGGGCGGTGTGTCGGCGGCCGAGGACTACGCGTTCCTGCGCGGCACCGGCAACGGCCAGCCGCTCGGCGCCCTCAACGCCCCCGCGACCAAGTACGTCAACCGGGCTAACGCCAACACGGTCACCTATCCCGACCTGCTGAACATGGTCGCAGTGCTGTTGATGCGCGGCGGCACCCCTGTGTGGTCCATGCCGCAGTCGGCGCTGCCCAAGATCGCCACGATGGTCGATCCCGAGGGCCACTACATCTGGCAGGCGGGTGCGGTCGATGGCTTCGCCGGCACGCTGCTCGGTTATCCGGTCCGCTGGAACAACCGCGCTCCGGCCCTTGGTTCGAAGGGCGACATCCTGCTGGCCGACTGGTCCTACTATCTCATCAAGGATGGGTCGGGCCCCTTCGTCGCCGCCTCGGAGCACGTCAAGTTCACCTCCAACAAGACGGTCATCAAGATCTTCTGGAACGTGGACGGCGCGCCCTGGCTCAACGCTCCGATCAAGGAAGAGAACGGCTACGAGGTCTCGCCCTTCATCGGTCTGGACGTCCCGGCGTAATCGCGCGGCGCGGCCCGTCCCGCGCCGGCTTCTCCCCTCTCAACCATGAACCTCTGAAAGGAGGATCGCCATGCGCGACCTCGCCAGTGGGCTCAGCCTTGCTGTGCTCCTCGCTTCGGCCACCTATGCGGCCGATAACACTCCCGTCGCTCTCGACATCTCTGGCTCCGAAGGTGTCGTCATCGCCCTCGAAATCGGCGTCGGCGGCATCACCTTCACGGGCTCGAACAAGATCGAGTTCAAGCTCACCCATTCCGATGACGGCGTCACCTACAGCGACGTCGACCAGGATGACGTTCGCGGCGTCACCGTGGCGGCCGGCGGCATCATCAAGTCGCTGATCGCTGCGCACGCTGCGGCCGATGTGACCAAGATCGGCTACCACGGCGGCAAGAAGTACCTGAAGCTTCTCGCCGATTTCTCCGGCACCCACGGCTCGGGCACCCCGATCTCCGCTTTGGTGATCAAGGGTTTCTCGCGCTATTCGCCGGCCGCGTAACGGAGGACCGGGAACATGGCCAACAAAGACCTGACCGTCCTCGCCGAGTGCGTGGACATCCGC
>Ga0075362_10000620_pt1 | contig 10385 bp, 10 predicted proteins | sample EndMetdeltDD1762_FD_71397 | JGI IMG/M metagenome (GOLD analysis project Ga0075362, IMG submission 71397) | Populus endosphere microbial communities from Tennessee, USA - Endosphere MetaG P. deltoides DD176-2 | ecosystem: Host-associated > Plants > Roots > Endosphere | place: USA: Tennessee...
CTGAGCCCGGGACACGCCGCGGTTCGCTTCATCAACCCGACCAACGGACGCGACGTGCTGCCGACGATCCGCGCCGAGATGCACCGCATCCGAGCCGGCGTGCAGACCCTGACGCGGCGCGAGGTCGGCTCGTCTGTCTACCAGGTGTTCGACGGCGCCGGCAGCGTGACCGTTGGCGAGTCCACGTGGGCTGTCAATCGCGGAGATCTGTTCGTCGTGCCGTCGTGGGCGCCGTTCACGGTGCAGGCGACCGGCGCCGGGAGCCTGGATCTCTTTCGCTTCGGCGACGCACCGATCTTCGAAGCACTGCATACGCACCGCGTGCAGATCGACCGCTGAACAAACCGTCGGACGGGCCTATCGTGAAGCTCTACAACTTCTTTCGCAGTGGTACGTCGCACCGCCTGCGCATCGCGCTGAACCTCAAGGGCCTGACGTACGAATACCTGCCGGTCGATCTTCGTTCGGAGCAGCATGTCGGCGCCGAGTACAAGGCCCTGAACCCGCAAGGCCTCGTGCCGACACTGCTCGTCGACGGACACGTGATGACCCAGAGTCCTGCGATCATCGAGTGGCTCGAGGAACGTTATCCTGATCCGGCACTGCTTCCATCGGATCCCGATGCTCGCGCACGGGTACGAGCGCTTGCGGCGATCGTCGGCTGCGACATCCACCCCGTGAACAACCGGCGCATCCTGGAAAGCCTGCGGCATGATTTCAAGGCCGACGAGACGGCGATCAACCGCTGGTGCGCGACCTGGATCGCGCAAGGATTCGACGCGATCGAGGCCTTGCTTGCCGCCGACCCTCAGCGCGGCGAGTTCTGCTTCGGTGATGCACCGACTCTCGCGGACGTCTACCTCGTGCCCCAGGTGGAAAGCGCGCGCCGGTTCAAGGTCGACGTCGGGCACTGGCGGCGGATCCAGGGAATCGACGACGCGTGCCGGAAGCTGGAGGCCTTTCGGAAGGCCGCGCCGGCCGCTCAGCCCGACGCGACCGCTTGAACCGGGGTCCGCTCACAGGCCCTACACCCCAAGAAGGCCCGGCAAGGCCGGATTCGACGCAAGCTCTGGCGAGCCTCCTTCGAGCGCCACGCGACCTTTTTGAAGGACGACCGCTCGATCGCTCTGCGCAAGCACGCGTCGATAGTCACGATCGACGATCAACGTGGCGATGCCGCTCTTGCGGATGTCTCCGATCACACGCCAGATCTCGGTGACGATCAGCGGCGCCAGTCCTTCGGTCGCCTCATCGAGGATGATCAGGTCCGGATGAGTCATCAGGGCGCGGCCGATCGACAGCATCTGCTGTTCGCCACCGGAGAGTTGCGCGCCCTGGTTGTCGATGCGCTCTCGCAGACGCGGAAAGGTCTGGAGCACCCGCTCGTAGCTCCAGTCGGACCTGCCATCGCGGCCTTTCCTCGAGGCCATCACCAGGTTCTCACGCACCGACAGGTTGGGAAACACGCCACGTCCCTCCGGAACGTAGGCGACGCCACAGCGTGCGATCTCGTGGGGCCGCGCGCGCGACACGTTGCGTCCGAAGAGCGTCACCCGGCCCTCTCGCTGAGGGACGTGGCCGAGCAGCGTTCTGATCAACGTGCTCTTGCCCATCCCGTTGCGGCCCAGGAGCCCCACTGTCTCGCCTCGGGCGACGCTCAGGTCCACCCCATGCAGCACGTGGCTGCTTCCATACCACGCATGCACATCGCTCGCATGGATGATCGCCTCGCGCGAGGGGGTCGAAACTGCCATCTCAATGGCCTCCGAGGTAGGCGGCCTGGACGTCGGCGTTGTTGCGAACCTGATCGGGTGTGTCCGATGCGATCACCGCGCCGTTGACCATCACGGTGATGCGATCGGCAATCCTGAACACGGCGTCCATGTCGTGCTCCACGAGCAACATGGCGTGCCCCTCCTTGAGCTCGTTCAGCAACGCGAGCATGCGATCGGTCTCCTCGGCACCCATGCCCGCCAGCGGTTCGTCGAGCAGCAGCACCTGCGGAGCCGTGGCGAGACACATGGCAATCTCGAGTTGCCGCTTCTGTCCATGGCTCAGAAGACCCGCCGTGCGAGTCAGGAGGTCGCCGAGCCCGGCCCGGGCCGCCGCGGCCTTCGCTTCCTCGTTGTTCCTGGTGTTGGCAAGCGAGCTCCGCCACCAGGACCACGGTCTTTGATGGCGGGCCTGCGCGGCAAGTCGACAGTTCTCGAACACCGAGAACGTCGGATAGATGGTGTTGCGCTGGTAGCTTCGACCAAGACCGGCACGTGCGCGCCGCGGTTGTGTCCAGCCGGTCACGTCGTGGCCAAGCAATTCGACTTCACCCGACGAAGGCGGGTACTCGCCCGACAGGATGTTGATCAGCGTGGACTTGCCTGCGCCGTTCGTTCCGATCACGGCGTGGACCGCGCCTCGCACGAACTCGAGACTGACGTTGTTCACGGCCACGATGCCGCCCCAGCGCCGCGTGATGCGGCGGCAACGCAGCAGGACCTCAGACGACGGCTTCACGGATGCCCTCCTTTGCCGAAGATTTCGCATCGAGAGCCCGAGCGTGCCCTTCGAGCCGTTCGCGCCACAGTGCCGGGATGCCCACGAGCCCGCGCGGCAACATGGCTGCGCTCAGGATGATGGTGAAGCCCAGCCCGAGATGCCAGTGCTTGGCGAACGCGCCGAAGACCGCTTCGGACTTGAAGAACTCCTCCAGCAGCGCCAGCGCGAAGGCGCCGATCAGCGCGCCCCTGAGATGACCCAGGCCACCCAGAATGATCATGATCAGCACCGCGCCGCTCTGGTGCCAGCTCATCAGCTCCGGGTTCACCACGCCATCCTTGACTGCGAACAGGAATCCGGCGAGGCCGGCGATCGCGCCCGAAATCGTGAACGCCGCCAGCTTGTACGGGAACGTGCTGAAGCCGGTTGCGCGCATCCGCTGCTCGTTGACGCGAACGCCGGCCAGCGCCCGCCCGAACGAGGACCGCAGCAGCAGCGCGAGAAAGCCGAACACCGCCAGCAGACAGACGTACGTGAACCCGTAGAACGCAAGCGGCTTGTCCAGATCCAGCCAGGTCCCCAAGCCGGGCTTGCCCGGCAGATAGATGCCGTCCGTTCCGCCGCCCAGCGGGGTGTCGTGCACCACGTAGTAGGCCATCTGCGCGAACGCGAGCGTCACCATGATGAAGTACACGCCGCGGGTGCGCAGCGACAGTGCCCCGACCGCCAGCGCATACAGGCCCGCGCAGACCACGCAGGCGGGCAGCAGCCACCACAGGCTCGACGAGCCGGACTGCGACATCAGCAGTGCGGCTGCGTACGCTCCGATGCCGAAGAAGGCGGCCTGGCCAAAGCAGACGAGGCCCGTGGTTCCGACCAGCAGTTCCAGGCTGAGCGCGAAGATCGCCGAGATCATGATCTTGCCCACCAGGTCGACGCCATAGTTGCCGGCCACCGCTGGCCAGGCAGCGAGACCCAGGAACACCAGCAGCACGAAGGCGAGCTTGCCGCGTTGAATGCCAATACCGTCCATCTCAGCCCACCTTGAACAGACCGTCCGGCTTCCACAGGAGGATGAGCGCCATCAGGACATAGACCAGAACGCCCGCCGCCTGCGGCAGCAGCACCTTGCCGAACGTGTCGACGACGCCGATGAGCAACGCCGCCAGCAACGCGCCACGGATGGAGCCGATCCCACCGATCACGACGACGACGAAGCAGACGATCAGCACGGTGTTGCCCATGCCCGGATAAACCGACGAGACGGGTGCCGCCACCATGCCGGCCAGGACGGCGATCGCCACACCGGCCGCGAACACGAGTCGATAGAGGAACTTGATGTCGATCCCCAGGCTTTGAACCATCTCGCGGTTCGTGCTGCCTGCGCGGATCATCATTCCCAGCCGCGTGCGCGTGAAGACGAAGTACATGCCCGCGGCCAGCAGCAGGCAGACACCACTCACGAACAGTCGATAGACGGGGTACGTCATCAGTTCGCCCAGCGGAAGACTGCCGGCCAATGTCGGGGGAGCGTCGACACCGTGCACGTCGTCGCCCACGATGAGGCTGCGCATTTCCTCGAACACGAGGATCAGCCCGTAGGTCATCAGGACCTGCTGCAGGTGGTCACGCTCGTAGAGGAAACTGAAGAACGCCCACTCGAGCGCGTAGCCGAACAGCACGGACAACACGACGCCCACGGCCAGCGTCGAGAAGAAGCCGCCGCCGAACGTCGCCCCTACAAGCGGCGCCAGCGCGTAGGCCATGTACGCGCCGATCATGTAGAAGCTGCCGTGAGCGAGGTTGATGACGCCCATGATCCCGAAGATCAGCGTCAGGCCGGATGCCACCAGGAACAGCAGCAAGCCGTACTGCAATGCGTTCAGGCATTGAATGAGAAAGGTCGCGATATCCACGTTGAACAGCCTCGGTGCGCCACGGCATGGCCGGGCATGGCCTAGCGCGAGCCCTGCGCAAGGCTCGCATCCCCAAGCAAGGCGACGAACGTCGCCCGCAACCCTCGGCTACAACATCCTGCAGCCGCGGAAGCCGTTGTCGATCGCTGTTCCGAGGGAGGCGAATGTTCCGGTCGCCGGCAACATCAAGCCGACCTTGACCTTGCTCTGCGCGTGCGCGCCGGTGGCCAGCGCCACGGCCGCTGCGGCCAGCGCGAGGGATGCCAATTTCATCTTGTCTCCTGAAGATTTGTGGGGGCAGGCGCTGCGTGAAGTCATCGCCCGGATTCGAGCTCGCGCAGCTTGAAGCGCTGGATCTTGCCGGTCGCGGTCTTCGGCAGTTCGCTCACGAATTCGATGAATCGCGGGTACTTGTACGGTGCGAGGCGGTCCTTCACGAAGGACTTCAGTTCGTCCTGCGTCGCCGAACTGCCCGCCTTCAGCACGACGAAGGCCTTGGTCTTGATCAGACCTTCGGAGTCCTCCTTGCCGATGACGGCTGCCTCGAGCACCGCGGGGTGCTGCACCAGCGTCGCTTCCACCTCGAAGGGCGACACGTAGATGCCGCTGACCTTCAGCATGTCGTCGCTGCGACCGCCGTAGGTGAAGGTGCCGTCGGCGTTGCGGATGTACTTGTCGCCGCTCTTGGTCCATCCGCCCTGGAACGTCTCGCGCGACTTCTCGCGGTTGGCCCAATACATCATCGCCGCAGACGGGCCCTTGATGTAGAGATCGCCAGGCTCACCGTCCGGCACGTCGTTGCCGTCATCGCCACGCAGCTGGAGCTCGTATCCCGGCACGGGCCACCCGGTCGTTCCGTAGCGCACCTGCCCGGGTCGGTTGGACAAGAAGATGTGCAGCATCTCGGTCGATCCGATGCCGTCGACGATGTCCACACCGAAGTGGTCCTTGAACCGCTCCCCGATGTCGGCCGGCAGCGCCTCGCCCGCCGACGACACCAAGCGGATCGCCACCCGGTCGCGCGACGGAAGTTCGGGCGAGGCGAGCATGCCGGCGAAGCCGGTCGGCGCGCCGAAGAAGACGGTGGGCCTGGCGCCCCCGACCTCGCCGCGCAGTCGCTTGAACGTCGCATCCGGTGTCGGCCGCTCGGCCATCAGGAGAACCGTGGCCCCGACACTCATCGGAAACGTCAACGCGTTGCCGAGACCGTATGCGAAGAAGAGCTTCGCCGCCGAGAAGCACACGTCGCTCTCGCGCAGCCCGAGAACCGCCTTGCCGTACAGCTCGCAGGTCCAGTACGGGTTCGCGTGCGAGTGAACCGTCCCTTTGGGCCGACCTGTCGAGCCTGACGAATACAGCCAGAACGCCGGGTCGTCGCAGCTGGTCGATGCGGGTCTTGCCAGCGGGCTGGTCGAGTTGACGAAGACCTCGAAGTCCTGCTCGGAGGGATGCAGCGGCGCGATCGGGTGCGACACGACGACCTTGCGCACCTCGTGATCGGACTTTGTCATGGCCGTGGTCACGGCCGGCAGCAACGCGCCGGAAACCAGCACCGCCTGGGCCCGCGAGTGCTCGAGCATGTAGGCATAGTCGTCCGCAGTCAGCAGGGTGTTGACCGCGACCGGGACGATGCCCGCGTAGATCGCCCCGAGGAACGACACGGGCCAGTCGTTGCTGTCGTGCATCAACAGCAGCACACGCTCCTCTCGCTTGATGCCGGCCGCGAGCAATGCGGCAGCCACCCGACGCGCGCGCTCGTCCAGTTGGCCGTAGCTCAGAGTGCCGTGATCATCGATGAACGCCGCCTTGCCGCTTCGAGATGCATTGGCGCTCAGCAGATGCTGGGCGACGTTGAATTGCGCCGGGGGCGCGGTCACCGCACCGGAAGTGGGTTCGCTGCTCACAAGATGGCTGCTCACAAAATGTCTCCTCGCGAAGCGCCACGGTTTCAGGCCGAAGTGCTCAATGCGGCCAGTACCGCGGAACTGGCCTGGACCGCGGCCCGGCGGTGATAGAAGTTCAGGGCACGAAGGCCGCCCAGCTCCTCGCCTCCGCCGGCTCTTCCCGGTCCGCCATGAAGCGATTGCGGCATGACGTTGCCGTGGCCGGTATGGGACGCGGCGACATCGGGCGTGACGACATGGACCCGGCCATGCAGGTCCGCGAGCTGGGTGGCGGTCTCGGCGCAGCGTCCGATGTCGCTTGCGAACACCGAGACGGCGAGCGAACCCTGTCCACGCCGAATCAGCGAGAGCGCGTGGGCTGGGTCGCGATAGCTCATCAACGTGGCAACCGGGCCGAAGACCTCGGTGTCGTGCACACGATCGGCTCGATCGGCCGACTGGGTGCCCAGCAGCGTCGGGCCGACGCAGCAGGCAACGGCCGGGTCGGCGTCGACCAGGGCGTGGGTCTTGCCGTCGTGAAGCACGGCCAGCCCTTCGAGGGCACGCAATCCCTCCTGCACCGACACGAGCTGCTCACGACTGACCAGCGCACCCATTCGAACGGATTCGTTCCGGGGGTTTCCGACCGTGACCTTGGCCAGCCTCGCCGAGATGCTCTCGGCCGCTGCCGCATAAGCGCCTTCGGGCACGAACACCCGCCGGATCGCGGTGCACTTCTGGCCGGACTTCTGGGTCATCTCGCGCGCGACTTCCTTGCACAGCAAGTCGAACGCCTCGGAACCAGCGGCCTCGCCAGGCAGCAACAGCGCAGAGTTCAGGCTGTCGGCCTCGATGTTCACGCGGACCGAGTGACGAACGATGGACGGATGCGAGCGAATGATGGCCGCCGTGTCGGCCGATCCGGTGAACGACACCACGTCGAACGGCTGCAACTGATCGAGCAACCCTGCCGAGCTGCCGCACACGACGGACAGCGCGCCCACCGGCAGTACGCCGGCATCCACCACATCCTTGACCATGCGCTGAGTCAGCCAGGCCGTCGCGGTCGCCGGCTTGACGATGACGGGAATGCCCGAAAGCAGTGCCGGCGCGGCCTTCTCCCACAGGCCCCAGCTCGGGAAATTGAACGCGTTGATGAGCAGCGCGACGCCGCGCGTCGGCACGAGCACGTGCTGCGACTGGAAGCTCGCATCCTTGCCCAGGCGCACGGCGTCACCATCGAGGAGAAACTTGCGCTCGCCGAGTCCCTCGCCCAGTTTCACGTAGGTCGACAGCGTGTAGATCCCGCCGTCGATGTCCACCGCGGAGTCGTTCTTCACGGTGCCGCTGTTGGCGGTCGCGATGTCGTAGTACGCGTCGCGGTTCGCCTGGAGGACCTTCGCCGCGGCGCCGAGCATGGCCGAGCGCTGCGCGTAGGTCATCTGCCTCAACGCAGCACCCCCCTGCTCGCGCGCAAACGAGAACGCGGCGGACAGGTCCATGCCACTGGCATCGACACGGACCAGCTCGTTCCCGAGGACCGGGTCGCGAAGCGCCGTACCCGCACCCGTGCCCGTTTGCCAACCGCCGGCGAGGAAGTTTGGAAGCAGATCGCTCATCGTGTTGCTCAGTTGGGAGTGAATTCGATCTGCCCCTGCGGCAGCAGGTACAGCACGAGCGCCCGTCCCTTGCTGACCGTCGGCCGATGCGCGCTGTCAGGAGGACAGACGACCCAGCCTGCCGGTCGGCCGTCGAACAGCGCGCCGTCGTCGATGGGCATGACCAAGTCGATTTCGCCGAGCGGATGGCGGTGATGCGGCCCGGCGATGTCGCTCATGTCGACGACGTCGACCGAGAAGCCGTGAAGGTCGTCGGCCGGTTTGAAAATGCGCCCGTAGCGGATGCCCCCGCCTTCCCGGTTGCACAGCCATCCCTCCGCCACACCGACTCGACAACTTTCCGCAAGTTCGCGGAACGTCTGGCTGTCCGGCCCCCATTGCGTGTTCAGCCACGCATCGAGGTCGGAATCGAGCGTCCTGCCGGACAGACGGGATGTGATGGAGCGAATCTGAGTGCGAAACTGGTCTGGTGACATGGGGGTCGATCAGCGATGGCCGCCTTGCCTGCAATCGAAGGATGCAGTATTGTGCGTAGACGCACTCTAGAACCCACCCAAAACCGTGTCAAGCACTATATTGCCTATGCGAGGGTTAACACTGAGCGATGAAGTTGCGGAGACTTCGCCGCCCGACAGCCCCTCCGAAGACAAGAACCCATTCCTGGTCGCCCTCGGCGAACGGGTTCGATCGCTTCGATCCCGGCGGGGGATGACACGCAAGGCGACCGCCTTGGCGGCGGATGTCTCCGAGCGCCATCTCGCGAACCTCGAGTACGGGGTCGGCAATGCCTCCATCCTTGTGCTGCTGCAGGTCTCCAACGCGCTGCACTGCACGCTCGCCGAGCTGGTCGGCGACGTGACCACGGCGACCCCGGAGTGGCTGATGATCCGCGAGCTCCTCGAGAAGCGCGACGAACAGACGTTGCGCCGGGTTCGCGAAGCGATCGGTTCGCTGCTCGGGACCGGCTCACCGGGCGGACAGCGCAGCACACGCGTTGCCCTCATCGGCCTGCGTGGCGCCGGCAAGTCGACGCTCGGGCGGATGCTGGCCGACGATCTCGACTACCCCTTTGTCGAGCTGAGCCGCGAGATCGAGAAGTTCGCCGGCTGCAGCATTTCCGAGATCCAGGGCCTGTATGGGCAGAACGCCTATCGGCGCTACGAGCGGCGCGCTGTCGAAGAGGCGATCCAGATCTACCCGGAAGCGGTGCTGGCGACCCCTGGCGGCCTGGTGTCGGATCCAGCCACCTTCAACCTCCTGCTGGGCCACTGCACGACGGTGTGGCTGCAGGCGCATCCCGAGGACCACATGCGCCGCGTGGTCGCACAAGGCGACATGAGGCCGATGGCCGACAACAAGGAAGCGATGGAGGACCTGAAGGCCATTCTGGCTGGACGCTCCCCGTTCTATTCCAAGGCCGACCTGGTCCTGGACACCAGCGCGCAAGCACTGGGGCCGACCTTCGAAGCACTTCGAAGCCTGATCCGCAAAGAGCTCTCCCTGGCCCAATAAAAGTCGCGCCAATATTTGCTGCCGATTGCTTGACGCCGATCAATTGCATGCACTATGATGCCTACATCGATCACGAATGCATGCATTTTGCTGCCACTCTAGAGGAGACCGCCCGTGAACTCTGACACCCGCGTCGACTATCAGACCGACCCGTCCCGGTATCGTCACTGGAAACTCAAGTTCGAAGGTCCCGTGGCGACGCTCGCCGCCGACTTCGACGAAAACGGCGGCCTGCGGCCTGGCTACAAGCTCAAGCTGAACAGCTACGACCTCGGTGTCGACATCGAACTGAACGACGCGATCAACCGCATCCGGTTCGAGCATCCGGAGGTACGCACCGTCGTGCTGACCAGCATGAAGGACAAGGTCTTCTGTTCAGGCGCGAACATCTTCATGCTGGGCGTCAGCTCGCATGCGTGGAAGGTCAACTTCTGCAAGTTCACGAACGAAACGCGCAACGGCCTCGAGGACTCGTCGAAATACAGCGGCCTGAAGTTCCTCGCCGCAGTGAACGGCGCATGTGCGGGCGGCGGCTATGAAGTGGCACTCGCGTGCGACGAGATCCTGCTGATCGACGATCGCAGCAGCGCAGTCAGCCTGCCGGAAGTGCCCTTGCTCGGCGTCCTGCCCGGAACCGGCGGCCTGACCCGCGTCACCGACAAGCGTCACGTGCGTCACGATCTGGCGGACGTGTTTTGCACGAGCGTCGAAGGCGTGCGCGGGCAGCGTGCGAAGGATTGGCGCCTGGTGGACGACATCGCCAAGCCGGCCCAGTTCGCGGCCAGGGTTCAGGAGCGCGCCCTCAAGCTGGCCGAGCAGAGCGATCGCCCGGCGGGCGCGAAGGGTGTGAGCCTCACGCCGCTCGAAAGGTCGATCGAGCCGGACGCGTTGCGTTATCCGAACGTCACCGTCGAGATCGACCGCAGCAGGCGTGTGGCCACCTTCACCGTCAAGACCCCGTC
>Ga0075362_10000622_pt1 | contig 10352 bp, 10 predicted proteins | sample EndMetdeltDD1762_FD_71397 | JGI IMG/M metagenome (GOLD analysis project Ga0075362, IMG submission 71397) | Populus endosphere microbial communities from Tennessee, USA - Endosphere MetaG P. deltoides DD176-2 | ecosystem: Host-associated > Plants > Roots > Endosphere | place: USA: Tennessee...
ATGGGCATCCGCTTCGAGGGCCCGACGATCGAGCATGCGGTGAGCGTCGAAAAAGGCGGCGCCGACATCATCTCCGACGGCATCGGCCCCGGCGCGATCCAGGTTCCCGGCGCCGGCCTGCCGATCGTGCTGCTGGCCGACCGCCAGACCGTGGGCGGCTATCCCAAGATCGCCACCGTGGCCTCGGTCGACCTGCCACGGCTCGGCCGCCTGCTGCCGGGCCAGACGGTGCGGTTCCAGCCCGTCGCCGTGGCAGAGGCGGAAAAACTCCGCCGCGATCAGGAGGCGCGGATCCAGCGCGCCATCGCCGACTTCAAGGTCGCCCGCCCGCCCGGCGGCATCGACCTCGCGCGGCTCTACGAGGAGAACCTGATCGACGGCGTCGTCTACGAGCGGCCGCCGGTCTGACGCCGTAAAAAATAGTTGACGTTTCGGCAGGTTCTGGGCTATTATTTTGATAGGCTGGCGCTTTCCTCGATTGGGGCGCCAGCCTTTTTCGTTTCCGGCAAGACCTGCCCGCGGCCGCCCGCGGGTTTGCGCCAAGCGCTAGGTGCAGCCGCCGCGGGTCCTGACCCGTGGAGAGATACAATCATCGCGCCCAAAGGGCTTCGTGCTGGCAGTGCCAGCACCAACAGGGAAAGAGCCACGCCGCGAACCGTGGACGGATAGTCACGCGCAAGCTCGGGCACAGATCCGGGCACACATTCGGGCCCAACACACCCACGTTTCAGGTGGGCCCGCTCGGCCGGGAAAAATCCCGGATCCATTGGCTTTCCGGCGCGCGGAGAGCTGATTTTCTGTCGGTCGAGTTGGGCCAAATTTGAAAAGTTGGGCCGGCCGTGGAGAGCCTAGGCCAGGTCGCCGAATTCCGGATCTTCTAGGCGGGCCAGCCGCTCCGAGGCCAGCCGCGCGCAGTCGATCAGCAGCGATTTGCGGCGGGCGGCGGCGACCGGCCGGCGCGGCGGGTGGCGCAGGATGTCGCCGCCGTAGGCATCGGCCACGATCAGGCCGACCTCGGCAGGAATCAGGGCCTGGGGGAAATCGACGGGGACGGCGACATAGAGCTGGTCGCACCAGTCGAGATAGTCCGGCCACTTGCCGTCGACACGCCAATCCTCGATCGACGATTTTACTTCGACGATGACGAGCTCGCCGCCGCGGCCGACGGCAAAGATGTCGGCGCGCCTGCCGTCGGGCAGCGGCAGTTCGAGCAGCACCGAATGGCCCGCCTGGCGCATCAGCCGGCAGGCGCCGCGGCAGACGGCGACGGTGACCTCGGGGCGCGCCTGTCGCGCTGCGGGCTGCGTGTCCATGGAGTGGCATCGTATATGCTAATGGGGAGATGATGCCCATTCGAGATCTTGCCGAACTTGATGCCCGCGTGCGGCGCGATCTGGCGTTGATCTCCTATCCCGAGCTGCGCTGGCTGCGGCCGCGCGTCGGGCCGGCCGGCGAGAAGGTTCTCGATGTACTGATCGTGGGGGGCGGGCAGGGCGGCCAGGCGCTGTCGTTCAAGCTCAAGCTCGAGCGCATCGACAATCATCTCGTGATCGACCGCGGGCCGGCTGGTGCCGAAGGTCCGTGGCGGACGTTCGGTCGCATGAAGACGCTGCGCACCTGGAAGACGGTGACCGGCCCCGACCTCGGCATTCCGAGCCTCACCTTTCAGAGCTGGTTCGAGGCCCAGCACGGCGCCGAGGCGTTCGGCCGCTTGAACAAGATCGCGCGCGAGAGCTGGAGCGCGTACCTGCACTGGCTGCGCCGCGTGCTGGCGCTTCCAATCGAGGTCGGAACGGAGATGCTCGGCATCGAGCCCTTCGACATCGAGCCAGGGGGTACGCTGCTCAGCGTGCGGGTGAAGGACGCGGCGGGCGAGCGGCGGATCCTGGCCCGCCATGTCGTGCTGGCGCACGGCATCGAGGCGAGCGGGCGGTGGACGATGCCGGCCTTCGTCGAGCGTCTGCCGTCGGGCATGCGCGCCCACGCCGCCGATGCCATCGACTTCGCGGCTCTGGGTGGCCGGCGCGTGGCCGTGCTCGGAGCGGGTGCATCGGCTTTCGACAACGCCGCGACGGCGCTCGAGGCGGGGGCGGAGGTCCATCTGTTCTGCCGCCGGCCCGAACTGCAGCGGGTCCAGCCCTACAAATGGCTGTCGTTCCCGGCGTTCTTCCGTCACCTCGGCGACCTCGACGATGCGACACGCTGGAAATTCATGAACTACGTGCTGTCGTTGCGCGAGGCTCTGCCGGTCGAGACCTGGGACCGCGTGACGTCGCATGCCGCCTTCCACCTGCACACCGGCGCGCCATGGCTCGACGCCCGCAGCGACGGCGCGGCCGCGGTCATCGCGACGCCGGACGGCGAGCATCGCTTCGATTTCCTGATCTGCGGCACCGGCTTCGACATCGACCTTGGCCGGCGCGCGGAACTGTCGGCCATCGCCCCGCATGTCCGGACCTGGCGCGACGCCTATGCGCCGCCGGCCGGGCAGGGCAACGATCGCCTCGAACGCTATCCCTACCTGGGGCCGGGCTTCGAGCTGCTGGAGCGCGCTCCGGGCGCGGCGCCTTGGCTCGGCCGGATCCGGCTGTTCAACTTCGGCTCGACACTCAGCTTCGGTCCCAGCGGCTCGTCGATCAACGGCATGAAGTTCGCCGTGCCGCGGCTGGTCGAGGGCCTGACGCGCGAGCTGTTCCGCGCCGAGGCCGATCGGCTGTGGCAAGGTCTCACGGCCTACGACACGCCGGAATTCCCGACGCGCTTCGCCCGCGATCGCCAGGATCGCAAGTAGGCGCGGAGCGTCAGGGTTTCGGCGGATTGAGGCGCGGTGGCGCGGTGTCGACCGGCACCTCCGGCATCGCCACGAAGCGCTGGGCCAGCGCCTCGGCGCGTTTGCGGTCGCGGTCCGGCATCTGCTCGGTGGTCTTTTCCCGGATCGCGCGCGATTCGGGATGCCCGCCACGTTCGGCGAGAAGGAGCCATTTGTAGCCCTCGACCGGGTCGGACGCGCCGGCCGCTCCGCCAATCAGCATGATGCCCATGGCATTCTGGGCTTCGATCTGCCCCTGCTGCGCGGCGCGGCCGTACCAGAGCAGGGCCTGGGAGGGATCGCGCGCGACGCCGGCGCCGGCAAGGTAGGCGTTGGCCATCTTGAACTGGGCGGATGGCACGCCGGCGCGTGCGGCGACTTCGTACCAGGTGATCGCCGATCGCAGGATCTTCTCGTTCAGCGCCTTGTCGCGCGACGCCGGCGTCCGTGCCGCCATGTCGCCAAGAGCAAGTGCTGCCTCGGACACGCCGCTGTCATTTGCATGCACCAGCCAGCGCTGGGCGGTGACCGGATCGCGTTTGATGGCGATACCGTCGCTGAGCGCCATGCCGTAGCGCAGGGCGGCGAGCGGATGACCCTTTTCCGCTGCCTGCCGATAAAGCGCGGCCGCGCGCACCAGGTCGGCGTTGGCGGCCGGCGAGCTCTCCGACATGGCGCGGCCGAGGGCGTAGAGCGCGTAGGGGTCGCCACCGGACGCCGCCTTCTCGAGCCAGGCGCGCGCCTGGATGAGGTCACGCGGGACGCCCTGACCGCGCAGGTAGAGTGTCCCGAGATTGAGCTGGGCGCGTTTGTGGCCCTTTTCCGCGGCGAGTCCGAACAACTCGACGGCCCGTGTCTCGTTGCGCGGGGTGCCGCCGTCGCCATGGGCGAAGACGAGCGCCAGTCGATGCGCGCCTTCGGCCGAGCCGCCATCAGCGGATCGCTGGATCAGACGCAGACCGTCGCGGTGGAGCCCTCGTTCCAGCAGGATCGCCCCGAGCCATGCCGCGGCGTCGGCGTCGGCTGGCGCCAACGTGCGAAGAGACGATTCGGCACTGACCAGATCGCCGGCACGATACGCCGCCACCGCTGCGCGCAAGGCCGGCGAGACATCGGGCGCTTCGTTCGATTGGGCGTGCGCGACAGTGCCGGCGGCGAGAAGTGCCGCAAGCGGCACTACACGCCTGGCGATCATTTGGTCTTGAAGGTGTAGGCCAGGGCTGCCGCCTTGGCCTTCTCGATTTCGTCCGGCTTCAGTTCGCGCGCCGCCTGCTCGAGTGCGAGATTGGCGTTGGGCACGTTCCACCGATCGGCGATCGCCACCCACTTGTAGGCCTCGTAGGCACTCTTCGGCACGCCCTTGCCCTCGGCATAGCCGCCGGCCAGCGGGATCATCGCCGGCAGATAGCCGCGTTCGGCGGCGTCGAGCAGCAATGGCGTGGCCTTGGTCACGTCGTAGAGCTTCGACTCGGGATTGCCGTAGACATAGAGGCCGAGAAGAAACTGGGCGCGGGGGTCGCGCTCCTTGCCAAGGAGTTGAAGCTCCTTCTCCGCTGTCTGCAGGTCACCTGCCTGCATGGCCTTGAGGGCTTCATCAAGTCCGGCGGTGGCGGGTTGTGTCGCGACGGCCAGCATCAGGACGGCGGCAGGAACGCAAAGAAGGGATCGCAGGGATTGGACGAATCGCACAGACGTGGACTCCCGATAACGACCGCCGGTATTGGCGGTCAGTATTGGTGGAATGGCGGATCGTCTAGCATGGAATTGGGGCCGAAACACGAAGCGCGGTCACTTGCGGCGCGTTCCAAAGCGGCTCGCCGTTACGCCATCGCGGATCTTTCCGCGATCTTCTGTTCCTACAAAATCAATGATGATCTGCGGCAACGCATCAGCTCGATCGACACGCCCTGAAGATGCCGCACGCGCGCATGCGATCCACCGCGGGTTTGGCCATCTCGGTTTTCTGGACGAGCGTGTCGGCAATGCAGGGGTGATTTGGATTTAGGGTCGTGGAAGCAACTAATTGCACTAAAATCATTGACATCGATCGTTCAAATACTTTGTAATCCATTGATATTTATAGATAATATGATGAAAATAGCGATTGAGGGATCAAATCAGAGTTACCTTTTTTGGCTATCTGATGCTCGCAACATGCACAAAATCTTAGGAATTCGGGGGGTCAGCCAAAACCAGATATGCAATTTTGCAGGTGACGGACCCAGGGGGCATTTGTTAAGTTGCTTTCATTAGAAGCACTGAGCTGACGTCGTAATTCATATCGGAAAGGCATTTCATCCCAGTTTGGCAGCGCTCCCAACCCGAGTGCGCCCGCACCCACCAAAGTTCCACCTAGCCCGCCAGCGGCCCCCAAGCCGCTTCGTTGAAGCCTCCTTCCCACACACCCCAAGGCTTCGACAACCCCACACCCAGGCGGGCTCCTAAGGAAGGCCGGTCGTTCCCCAAGCGACCGGCCTTTCGTATTTTCGGCGCCGAATCGTCCACAGGCCGCCGTCAGGCCAGGATTGACCCCTGAACAAAATTGAGGAAAAGCGCTTATGTCGCCATACGGCGAGCGTAATGATTGCAGGTTAAGTGCAATGTCAGACTTCCCAAAAACGTCTATCTCGAAAAAAAAATGCAGCAAAATCAGGCCTCATATCGGGCGAGATATGCATTTTTGCAAGTTACGCTCGGATAGCGTCGTGTTAAGGTGGAGCCATTAAAGCAATTCTTATTCTATTGGTTTCAATATGAAAATTGTCGGATTTCCCATCGACGTTTCACGTTCGCAGGACGGCCGCATCGTTCGCGGCATGCGGACTCGTCAGGCCCTGATCCAGTCGACCTTGGACCTTATCCAGGCTGGCGATGTCGAGCCGACCTCCGCCGCGATCGCGACCATCGCCGGGGTTTCGAGCCGGGCGCTCTTCCAGCACTTCACTAGTCTCGCCGATCTCTATGCCGCGGCCTTCGATCTGGCCGTCGCCCGTGCCTTCGATGGCAACGGTCCCGTGGACACCCAGGCGCCACTCTCCAACCGCATCGAGCTTCTGGTGTCGGACCGCGCCCAGCTCTTCGAGGAATGGCTGCCGGTATGGCATTTCGCCGAACGCGTGCGCAGCGTCGCGCCGGCCGTCGGCCTGGGCGTCGCCCAGTTGCGCCGGCTGCTGCGGGCCCGCCTCGCCGTGTGGTTTGCGACCGAGCTCGGCAATCTCCACCCCGGCGCGCGCGATCTCGTACTCGACTCGCTCGATGTCGCTTTCGGTCTCGATAGCTGGATGAACATGCGCGAGCAGCTTCGGTTGTCCCCGGTCCACGCGTCGCGCACCTGGCGGTTCACCGCCGAGGCCATTGTTCAGCAGGCCCTTACAGTTCCCAACCAGCCCGTGGCGGTGGCCTAACCAGCCACCACGACGAAGCCCCCTTCCCACACCCAAGGCTTCGTCGCTTCACCCACCCAACCCCAGCCACGGGCCCTACAGGAGGCCGGTCGTTTCCCCAAGCGACCGGCCTTTCCTTTTTTGGCCAAAGAAAAAGGCGCCGATTCAGGCGCCTTTTTCCCTGTCGTCAGAAGCGAAATCAGGTCTTCGGCTTGGCGCGGAACTTGTCGTGGCAGGCGCCACAGGTCTTGCCGGTCTCGCCGAACGCTGCGGTCAGTGCGGCCATGTCGCCCGAGCCTGCCGCGACGGCGAGTTTGTCGTAGGCTGCGTCGGCTGCTTTGCTCGCTGCCATGAAGCCCGGCATGTCGGTCCAGATCGCGGGCAGGGCCTTGGTCTCGCCCTTGTCGGATCCAGCCGGGAACAGCTTCACGAAAGAAGCCTCGAGAGTCTTGAGCTTGGCGGCCTGCTCGACGGCACCTGTAGTCGCTCCCTTGGCGTCGATGATGCCCTTGATGGCGCGCATCGCGGCTGCGGTCTGCTTGCGGTTTTCCTGGCGCTCCTTGACCGGATCACCCTGGGCCATTGCGATCGTCGCGCCGCCCACCATTGCACCGGCAGCAAGTGCGCCGATCACGGCCAAAACCAAAGTCTTCCTCATGTGTGCCATCCCCTTTGAATTCAATCGGCCGAGGGGCCCTTTGGACCTCGACGGCCACTGCATTTGTTGCAGAGGTTGGCGTCAAAGCGAACAGGATGGTGCAAGATCGCCAATCACGACTGCGTGTGGTCGCCACGGGCGCCCCTCCGACGCCGGGGATTGTCAGTCTCGTCGGGGGAGTCGATAACACGGCATGGCTGACAAGAATGACCGCAGCATCCGGGTGTGGGATCTGCCCGTCCGATTGTTCCACTGGACGCTCGTCGTCCTGCTGGTGGTGTCCTACTTCACCGGCCGCGCCGGCGGGGAGTGGATGAAGTTCCACTTCTGGTCGGGCTACACGATCCTGACCCTGGTCCTGTTTCGCATTGTCTGGGGGTTCGTCGGCAGCACGACCGCCCGCTTCACCGATTTCGTGAAGGGTCCATCGGCGGCCATTGCCCACCTCCGGGACCTGCTGGGAAGCGGTCATGCGCGCGAGGCCGGCCACAATCCGGTGGGCGGCGCAATGGTCGTGGCGCTGCTGCTCGCCGTGCTGCTGCAGGTCGCGGCGGGATTTTTCTCGGCCGACACCGACATGGGCACGGTCAACGGGCCGCTCGCGCTTCTGGTCGCCGACAAATGGGTCGAGCGGGCGACGGCCTTTCACAAGTTCTGGATCAACGTGCTTCTGTGGATGGTGGCGCTGCACGTGCTGGCGGCGATCGTCTATCTCATTTGGAAGCGGCAGAACCTGATCGGCGCCATGCTGACCGGCCGCAAGCCGCTCGACCACGTGGTGCCGCCGGGCAAGCCCGCGCCTGTTCTGGTCTTCGTCTCGAACCGGTTGGCGGTGTCGCTGCTGCTCGCGGCGGCGGCCATCGTCTACTTCATCGTGCGGGCTGGCGGCTGAGCCGCACCACAGGCCTGCGCCCCCGGCCTTGCTGGCTGGAAGGGGCCCCTCTAGGGTGCCCGTTGCCCTTGTGACTTTGGATTTTGCATCATGAAATTTACCGGTACCGACTCCTATGTGGCCAGCGACGACCTGCGCGTGGCGGTAAACGCGGCCATCGCCTTGCAGCGTCCGCTGCTGATCAAGGGCGAGCCGGGCACCGGCAAGACCGTGCTGGCGCATGAAGTCGCCAAGGCGCTGAAGGCGCCGATCATCGAGTGGCACATCAAGTCGACCACCAAGGCGCAGCAGGGCCTCTACGAATACGACGCCGTGTCCCGCCTGCGCGACAGCCAGCTCGGCGACGAGCGGGTCAAGGACATCGCCAACTACATCAAGCGCGGCAAGCTGTGGGAGGGCTTTACGCACCCCGAGCGCCCGGTGCTGCTGATCGACGAGATCGACAAGGCCGACATCGAATTCCCCAACGATCTGCTGCTCGAGCTCGATCGCATGGAATTCTACGTCTACGAGACGCAACAGGTCATCAAGGCCGAGCAGCGTCCGATCGTGATGATCACCTCGAACAACGAGAAGGAGCTGCCCGACGCCTTCCTGCGCCGCTGCTTCTTCCACTACATCCGCTTCCCCGACCGCGAGACGATGACCCAGATCGTCGACGTCCACTTCCCCGACCTGCAGCGCAACCTGCTGCGCGAGGCGCTGAACGTCTTCTATGACATCCGCGAAGTGCCCGGCCTTAAGAAGAAGCCGTCGACCTCCGAATTACTCGACTGGCTGAAGCTGCTGATGGTTGAGGACATGTCGCCCGACGCGCTGCGCTCCAAGGATTCCAAGCAGCTCATTCCGCCGCTGCATGGCGCACTGCTCAAGAACGAGCAGGACGTCCATCTGTTCGAGCGGCTCGCCTTCATGGCGCGGCGGGAGCAGCGCCAGTAACGCCCCCGGCGACCAAAGGGAGATCGCGATGTTCGTGAACTTCTTCCTCGAGCTGCGCCAGGCCAAGGTGCCGGTCTCCATCAAGGAGTACCTGGCGCTGATGGAGGCGATGGACCAGAACGTCGCCGAGTCGAGCGTCGACGATTTCTACTATCTGTCGCGCGCCATCCTGGTGAAGGACGAGCGCAATCTCGACAAGTTCGACCGCGTGTTCGGCCATATCTTCAAGGGCCTCGAGGCCGCGCCCGGCGAGGGCATCACCGCCGAGATTCCCGAAGAGTGGCTGCGCAAGCTCGCCGAGAAACTGCTGACCGACGAGGAAAAGGCGCAGATCGAGGCGCTGGGCGGTTGGGACAAGATCATGGAGACGCTGAAGAAGCGCCTCGAGGAGCAGCAGAAGCGCCATCAGGGCGGCAGCAAGTGGATCGGCACGGCGGGAACCTCGCCGTTCGGCGCCCACGGCTTCAATCCCGAGGGCGTGCGCATCGGCCAGGACAAGAACCGCGAGGGCCGGGCGGTCAAGGTCTGGGACAAGCGCGAGTACAAGAACCTCGACGACACCGTCGAGATCGGCACGCGCAACATCAAGCTGGCGCTGCGGCGCCTGCGCAAGTTTGCGCGCGAGGGCGCCGAGGTCGAGCTCGACATGCCCGACACGATCCGCTCGACGGCGCGCAACGCGGGCTACCTCGACATCAAGATGATCCCGGAGCGGCGCAACAAGGTGAAGTTGCTGCTGCTGTTCGACATCGGCGGCTCGATGGACGCCCACATCCGCGTCTGCGAAGAGCTGTTCTCGGCAGCGCGTACCGAGTTCAAGCATCTCGAGTTTTTCTACTTTCACAACTGCCTCTACGAGAAGCTGTGGAAGGATAACCGCCGCCGCCACGTCGACACTTTCTCGACGGCGCAGCTGCTCCATACCTATCCGCCCGACTACAAGATCATCTTCGTTGGCGACGCCTCGATGAGCCCCTACGAGATCGCCTATCCCGGCGGTTCGGTGGAGCACTGGAACGAGGAAGCCGGCCAGGTCTGGATCCAGCGCATGGCCGAGACCTATCGCAGCATGGTGTGGCTCAACCCGGTGCCGGAGCGGCACTGGAGCTACACGCCGTCGATCCAGCTCCTGCAGCAGCTCTCGAGCAACCGCATGTTCCCGCTGACCTTGGGTGGTCTCGACAGCGCGATGAAGGAACTGAACAAATAATCTTGGGGGAACGCAGATGAAGACCGGTCCGGCAGTCGCGGAAATCCTCAAGCGCGAGGGCGTGGAGTATCTCTTCGCCTATCCCGTCAACCATCTGATCGAACATTGCGCGGCGATCGACATCCGCCCGATCATCGTGCGCCAGGAGCGCATCGGCCTGCACATGGCCGATGCGCTCCTGGCGCACGATGATCGGGCGGATGTCGATCGCCGCGCAATGTTCGATCAGATGGTTGACGGGGTAGGCGAAGAGATATTCCACGCCCTCGCGCTTGAGGATTTCCGCGACTGCCGGTCCGGTCTTCATCTGCGTACCCCCAAGACTATTTGTTCAGTTCCTTCATCGCGCTGTCGAGACCGCCCAGCGTGAGCGGGAACATGCGGTTGGAGCTCAGCTGCTGCAGCAGCTGAGCTCCAACCGCATGTTCCCGCTCACGCTGGGCGGTCTCGACAGCGCGATG
>Ga0075362_10000624_pt1 | contig 10341 bp, 12 predicted proteins | sample EndMetdeltDD1762_FD_71397 | JGI IMG/M metagenome (GOLD analysis project Ga0075362, IMG submission 71397) | Populus endosphere microbial communities from Tennessee, USA - Endosphere MetaG P. deltoides DD176-2 | ecosystem: Host-associated > Plants > Roots > Endosphere | place: USA: Tennessee...
CGATGGTGTTGAGTTCGGTCTGCGCGTTCTTGAGACCGCTGAGAGATGTGTAGAAGGACATGGTCTGGTACTCCTGTCGGTGGTCTTAGGTGGCGGGGTTGGCTGCGGTGTCGGTGCCGGTCGCGCCGGACAGCTGCCCGCTGGCGCGCTTCTGCGCGGCGAGGATCGCGTCGAGCTTGCCGGCGATGCCCTTGAGCGTCTCGCCGCTCTCGGCGGCGGTCGACAGCGAGGAGAACTGCGCCATCTGGACGACCATCTCCTTGTTATCGACCGGATCGGTCGGGTCCTGCTGCGTCAGCTGAGCGGTCAGCAGCTTGATGAAGTCCTCTGCGCCGAGCGCGCCGAAGCCGGACTTCTTCTCGGTGGTGGTCGCCGACTTCACGCCGACGATGTCGTTAATGGAAGTGGTCATCTCATCCTCATGGTGTCGAGCATCAGTTGCTTGGCGGTGGAGACTGCCTCGACCAGGTTCTGGTACTGGCGGGCGCTTTCGAGCATCTCGACCATCTCCGCGTTCTCATCGACGGGAGAGGTCCAGACGTCGCCGTTCTCGTCGGCGAGCGGGTGATCCGGGTTGTGCTCGCGCACGGCGCGGGCGTTGTCGCGCATCACAGCCTGTACGCGCACGGTCGAAAGGCCGGTGCTCTTGTCCAGCTCTTCGGCGAAGACCGGGCGGATCGCCTTGTAGGCGCCGTCCTCGCTGGCGGAGATCGAACCGGCGTTCGACAGATTCGAAGCCGCCGCGTTCATCCGCACCATCTGCGCGGACATGCCGCGCTGGGCGAGATCGAACAGGGTCATCGGGGCGGTGGGGGAACCCATCGTCAGTCTCCCTTGAGCGCGCGGGTAAGCGTGTCGACGCGGCCGCGGATGAAGGAGAGAGTGGCCGAATAGCCGACCGCGTTCTCGGTGAAGGCGAGCTGTTCGGTCTGCATCTCGACCGTGTTGCCGTCGAGCGAGGGCATGACCGGCATGCGATACTGCGTGGCCGCCGACGTCGCCTGGCTTTCGCTGGCGCCCGACATGCGGGCCTTCAGCGCGGCGGCGAAATCGATATCCTTCGCCTTGTAGCCGGGGGTCGCCGCATTGGCGATGTTGGACGTGATGAGGCCCATGCGCTGCGAACGCAGTTCCAGTGCCGCACCATGAATTCCGAACAGGCCTTCGCTCATCGCAGTCGCTCCGTTTGCGTTGCGCGTATGTCTCAGCAAGCAGCGTGCCAAACGACGAAGAAGCCCTATTTTTCGGGAAATCGGCCGGATTTGCAGGCCAGACGGCAAAGGTTTGCCGGAAGGCGGCAAATTCATGTCGTATGCTGAAAAGCTGTGGTTGCCGCCGTTCTAAGGTCCCGGAAATGGAGTTTTTCCCGCATGGACGCCGCAAGTTTCCTGAATGACGCGCTCAAATTCCTCGACGGGCCATCCGCCGCGATCGTGGTGGGCGGCACGCTGCTCGCCACGCTGCTGCGCTGCGGGTTCGCCGAATGCGGCCTGGCGCTGGCCGGGGTGGTCGGGATCGGGCGCAAGCGTTTCGACGCGGAGCGGGCGCGTTCCGAGCTGGCCGTGCAGGTGCGCGAGATCCAGAAGGACGGCCTGCTGCGCGCCAGCCCGCACCATTTCGGCGATAGCGAATTCGACGACCTGACCGACGCCCTGATCGGCAGCCGCTCGGTCGCCGGGCTGCTCGACGCCCACGAGGCGCACAGGGCGCGGCGGCAGGAAGCGGACAACCGCGCGGTGCGCACGCTGGCGCAGGCGGCGGAGCTGGCCCCGGTCTTCGGCCTGGCCGGAACGCTCGTCTCGCTCACCAAGCTCCCGGTCGACGGCCTGGCCAAGGGCGGCGCTTATGGCGAGGCGATCTCCATGGCGGTGCTGTCCACGCTTTACGGATTGCTGCTGGCGAATTTCATTTTCGCGCCGCTCAGCCGCCTGGTCGAGCGCGCCGCCGCCGACGAGGAGCGCGAGCGGCAGAAGATCATCGACTGGCTGGCGAAGCAGCTCGCCCCTGCGCCGCAGCCCGCCCCGGTCGTGGGCCGCCGCAAGCCCGCGCTGGCCGAGGCGGCCTCGGCATGATCGCGCGCACGGGCAGCGGCTGGCAGTTCCTGCTTGCCGACCTGTCCCTTATCCTCTTCATGATTACCGCCGCCACCCTGGCGCAGACGCAGGAAGCGTCGGCGGAACAACAGAACATCGCCTTGTCACCGCGCTCCGGTCAAGACGCGGTGACGTTGTCGCCGAGCTCCGGCCAAGACGCGGTGACGCTGTCACCGCAGGGCCAGCCGCTCGCCGTCTATCGCGCGGAGCCGGGCGCGCCGCCGCTGGCGCGGTGGCTGGGCGGTCAGTCCGTCGACGCGCGCCAGCAGCTCACCATCGTCGCGCAGTTCCGCGCCGGAGAGCAGGGCGCGGCGCTCGAACAGGCGCAGGCGCTCGCACGCGAGGCGGGCGAGCTGGGCCGCAAGGCCCGCATCGTGATCGAGCCGGGCGAGGGCGGGACCACCGCCGCGCTGGCCTTCGACGATCCGGCGGCATCCCTGGTCTCCCGACCCGCTTTGGCACGCGATTTGCGTAATCCGGGATCGTAACGATCGATCCCAAGGGAATTCAGACATGAGCTTCGTCCTCGCCATCGTGCTTGCCGCCACCGCGGGCTTCGCCGATCTCGATGCCGTCGACCGCGATGTCGGCCAGTTCACCGGCGTGGCCATCGGCCAGCCGGGCGGGGCCACCATGCCGGTCGACCGGCGGCTGCGCCTGAAGCCCTGCCTCGCGCCGCTGGCGCTGACCTGGAACACCCAGCGCCGCGAAACCGTGGTCGTTCGGTGCCCGGATGCGGGCGGTTGGCGGCTTTTTGTGCCGGTGTCCGGCGCGACGCCGGCCGCCGCCGCGCTGCCGGCAATCAATCGCGGCGATCCCGTGACCATCGCGGTCAGCGGCGACGGCTTCACCGTCTCGCAGCCGGGCGAGGCGCTGGAAGCGGGGCCTGTGGGCGCCTGGATCAGAGTGCGCACGCTTGCCGCCGCACGAACCGCGTCGGACGCCATGCGCGCCCAGGTGGTCCGCCCCGGCGTCGTCGCGGTGCCGCTGCCCTGACGTTCTTTTCCGGAAAATCGCGGAAGGGCGATTTTCGGTGCCGCCATGCGCCGTTGGGCGCACCAACGTTCCCTGACAGCTTTTGCCGCCGGCAGCGGCAAGATCCGGCCGCTGCCGGCGAAAATCCTGCCGACCCCCCTTAAAGCCAGACCCCGATCGCCGTTCTAAGGTTCAAGAATGGACCAAGGAGCGGCATCATGCCACCGATCGAACTGGGACCGGCGCGCCCGATTGGCGCGATCGATGTCAGAATCGCCCGCCAGGCGGCGGGCGCCAGGCCGCGCGCCGATGCGCCGGAGACCCCGACGGCAACCGTGGAGATGAGCGACGCGCTCGAACCCGGCCAGCCGCCGGTCAATGCCGAACGCACCGCCGAAATCCGCAAGGCCGTCGAATCGGGGAAATATCCCCTGACCCCGGCCAAGATCGCCGATGCGATGATCGCCGCGGGAATATTGCTGAGGAGCGGAAAGTGATGAACAGCACCGAGCTTCGCGAGACGCTTCGGCAGATGCTTGCCGTGCTGCAGGCCGAACGGCAGGCGCTTGCCGGGCTGGACCTCGACGCGATCGTCGGGGCCGCGACCGACAAGCGCGCGCTCTGCGGCCGTCTGGACGATACCGGCGCGATGGAAATGGACGAGGAATGCCGTGGCCTGGCCGACGCCGCGCGCCGCCTGAACGAGGTGAATCGTCAGGTTCGCAACCTGATCGCGGCCAATGTCTCGGCGCGTCTCGATGCGCTGACCGGTTCGCCGACGCTGTACAAGGCGGGTGGTCCCGGGGCGGCCTACACCTCCGCCGTGCGGGGCTGACGGCAGCACTTTCCCTTTTTAAACGCGTTTGGCACGACCCTTGCTGAGTGAGCTTCCGGTATTAATCGAACCGGAAGGCAGGCTTGAGCGAGCCCCAACCCATTGGCGTCCAGCCCCGTAGCGCAGCCCCAACCGGCTCGGCGACGGGCGTGCGCGCGGCCATCGCCCGCGCCGCGCAGGCGACCGGCGTCAATTTCGATTACCTGCTGGCCCAGGCCCGCCTCGAATCCAGCCTCGACCCTTCCGCCCGCGCGCCGACATCGAGCGCCGCGGGCCTTTACCAGTTCACCAGCGGCACCTGGCTGCAGACGCTCGACAAGCATGGCGCCACCCACGGCCTCGACTGGGCCGGACAAGCCATCGAAGGCGGCCGGGTCGCCGATCCCGCCATGCGCGCGCAAGTCATGGCGCTGCGCTTCGATCCGAACGCCTCGGCGCTGATGGCGGCGGAGCTGGCCAACGACAACCGCGCCGAACTGGCCGGCGTCCTGGGGCGCGAGCCCGATTCCGCCGAGCTTTACCTCGCCCACTTCCTCGGCAGCGCTGGCGCGAGCCAGTTCCTGACCGCGCTCCAGTCCAATCCCGGCCAGAGCGCCGCCGCGCTGATGCCCAAGCCCGCCGCCGCCAACCGCACGATCTTCTTCGAACCGGGCGGCGCGCCGCGCAGCGTCGCCGGCGTGATGGAACTGATCCGTGGCAAGGTCGCGGGCGCCATGGAAGGGGGCGCTGTTCCCGAATGGAATGCGCCCCAATGGAATGCACAGGGCGCCTGGGCGGTGCAGGACGCTGCCGTCCCGGCCATTTCCGGCACGCCCGCCGCCAGCACATTTTCCGGCGGCCCCATCGCCCGCCAGTTCAACGCCGCCCGGCAGGAGCTTTCCGCCGCCGGCACCCCCGGCCGCGCATCGATGGCCGATACCCTGCGCACCACGTTCGCGGCGGTCGACACGGGCGGCCAGTCCAGCCTGCCCGGCGCCGTGCGCGACGCCTATAGCCAATTGAAGAGGTTCGGCCTGTGAGCGCTTTTTCGCGAATGCCGAAGCTGTCCACCCTGGCGCTGCCCGTCGGCATCCTGGCGCTGATCGTCCTGATGATCGTGCCGGTGCCGGCGATCGTGCTGGACGTCTCCTTCGTCCTCAACATCGCGCTCTCGGTCGCGATCCTGATGGCGGCGATGAACGCGGCCAAGCCGCTCGATTTCTCCTCGTTCCCGTCGGTCCTGCTGTTCGCGACCTTGCTACGCCTGGCGCTCAACGTCGCCTCCACCCGCGTCGTGCTGGTCCACGGGCACGAGGGCGAAGCGGCGGCGGGCCATGTGATCGAGGCGTTCGGCGCCTTCCTGATCGGCGGCAACTTCGTCGTCGGCCTGTTCGTCTTCATGATCCTCATGATTATCAACATGGTGGTCGTCACCAAGGGCGCGGGCCGCGTATCCGAAGTCAGCGCCCGCTTCACCCTGGACGCCTTGCCCGGCAAGCAGATGGCCATCGACGCCGACCTCGCCGCCGGGCTTCTTACGGCCGAGGAAGCCAAGGCCCGCCGCCGCGAAGTGGCGACCGAGGCCGATTTCTACGGTTCGATGGACGGCGCCAGCAAGTTCGTGAAGGGCGACGCCGTCGCCGCGCTGCTGATCTTGGGCGTCAACATCATCGCCGGTTTCTGCCTGGGCATGATAAGCCACGGGCTGTCCGCCGGGGACGCGGCGCAGGCCTATGTCACCTTGGCCATCGGCGATGCGCTGGTCGCGCAGGTTCCCTCGCTGCTGCTGTCCATCGCCGCCGCCGTGATCGTGACGCGCGTGTCCGACAGCCGCGACCTTGCCGGCCAGATCGGCGGCCAGTTCGCCGCGGCGAGCACCTGGCTGCCCGTCGCCTTCATCCTGGGCGTGGTCGGCATGATCCCCGCCATGCCGCAGTCGATCTTCCTGCCCGCCGCCGGGCTCGCCGCCTGGCTGTGGTGGGCGCTGAAGAAGCGGCAGGAACGCCTGGCCGGGGTCGCCGCCGCGCCCGAGCCGGTAACGCCGCCGGATCCCGCCAAAATCACCCTGCAGGACGTTTCCGACCACACCCTCGTCACCATCGAGCTTGGCTATGGGCTGGTCCAGCTGGTCGACGACCGGCGCGGCTCGCCGCTGGTCGCCCGGATCACCGGGGTGCGCAAGCAGCTTTCCCAGGCGTTCGGCTTCGTCGTGCCGCAGTTCCGCGTGCGCGACGCGCTGGAGATCGCGCCGCACGACTATCGCATCATGCTGGGCGGCGTGCCGCTGGGCGGGGCGACGATCCGGCCCGACCGCATCCTGGCAATCGATGCCGGCGAAGCGCGCGAAGGCCATGCGCTGAAGGGCGACGAGACGCGCGATCCCAGCTTCGGCTGTCCGGCGCTGTGGATCGAGCCCGCGGCGCGCGACCATGCCATCGCCGAAGGGTTCCTGACGGTCGACGCCAGCACGGTGATCGCCACCCAGCTCAACCAGCTCTTGTCCGAACGCCCGCAGGCGCTGCTCGGCCCCGACGAAGTGCGCGCGCTGATCGATTCGGTGAAGGAGCATTCCGCCGGCCTGATCGAGACGATCCACCCGCAGCCGCTGTCGCTCGCCGCCATGACCCGGTTGCTGCGCGCCCTGCTGGAGGACGGCATCCCCATCGGTCATCCGCTGCCGATCTTTGCCAGCCTGAGCCATGCGGTGCAGCTGACGCTCGATCACGAGCGGCTGATCGAACTGCTGCGCGCGGACCTGGGCGCGCTGATCGTCGGGCGCGTCTGCTCGCCGACCGAGCGCCTGCCGGTCCTGACGCTCGACGCGCAGCTCGAACAGATGATCGTTCAGGGCATGCAGGACCCGACCACCGGCCAGCCGGTGATCGAACCCGATCTCGCGCGCATGATCGGCGAGCATATCGCCGACATCATCGCCGTCCGGGGGCCGCATGCCCAGCCGGTGGCGCTCGTCGTCCAGCCGCGCGCCCGCCGGGCGCTGGCCGCGCTGCTCAAGCTGCGCGCGCCCTCGTGCCTTGTCCTTTCCATCTCCGAGCTTCCGCCCGCGCAGCCGATCGAAGTGATCGCCGTGGTCGGGGGCGAACCGCCCCAAGCGCCCCCCGGTTCTACGCCCGGTTTGCCGCGCCCCGACATCCATGAAACCGAAAGCATGGCCGCATGAAACACGATCACAGAGCCTTCAGCGGAGCGATCAGGGGTTCCGCCATAGCCGGCGCCTATCAGGGCGACGTGGCGGAACGGGTCCGCGCCTTCCTGCCGATGGTCCGGCGCCTGGCCTGGCATGTCCAGGGCACGGGACGGCCGGGGATCGAGCTGGAGGACCTGATCCAGTCGGGCCTCGTCGCACTCACCGAATGCGCCCAGCGTCATACCGGTCCGGTCGAGGAGGGCTTCGCCGCCTATGCCAAGATGCGCGTGCGCGGGGCCATGGTCGATCTGATCCGCCGCACCGTGCCGATGTCGCGCGGGGCCACCGAACGCCGCCGCAACTTGCGCGGCAAGGAAGACCAGCTTCGCCGCGCGCTGGGCCGCGATCCGACATCTGCCGAACTGGCGCAGGCAATGAACATCGACGAGGGAGAACTGGCCATGCTGCGTCTATCGAGCGAGCCGCTGCGCTTCGAATCGATCGACGAGGTCTATTCGGAAAGCGACATGGCCTTCGCCGACAACCGGCCCGACAGCCTGTCCCTGCTGGAGGACGAGGAAACGCGCGGCAGCGTGATCGATGCGATCACCGGATTGCCCGAACGCCTGCAACTGGTGGTATCGCTCTATTTCGTCGAGGAACTGAATCTGTCCGAGATCGCCGAGGTGCTGCAGGTCAGCATCCCGCGCGTGCACCAGCTGAAGGCGCAGGCGCTGGCGCACTTGCGCAAGGAACTGGAAGGCGTCGCCGAGGTGATGTGAGGGTCGTCCACCCATCCCGTCGGCGGTTTATTTGGTTTCCTCGACCAGTTCCACCAGCATACCCGGCGTCAGCACCTGCGGCAGCACGCGCGGCTCTCCCCGCGCGGGATACCAGATATAGAGCGGCACCCCGGCAGATCCGCGCGCCGTCAGGTAGCGGGTGATCGCGGGATCGCGCCGCGTCCAGTCGCCGCGCAGAACGGTGACGCCGGCCTTGGCAAAGGCGTCGCGCACTTCGGCGCGCTCGATGGCGACTTGCTCGTTCACCTTGCAGGTCAGGCACCAGTCGGCGGTGAAATAGGCGAAGACCGGCTTGCTCGATGCGCGCGCCTGGGCCAGCGCGGCTTCGCTGAAGGGGCGGGAGGGCAGCAGGCCCGCCGCTTCCGATATCGCGGGCGGCTGAGCCAGTGCTGCCAGCTGGACGGCACTGGCGAGAGGAACGATCGCCACGGCGAGAGCGGGTAGAAGGGCCGGCTTGCCCTTGCGCTGCAAACGCCCGACGTGGGCAAGTCCGACTAGCAGCAGCGCCGCCACGGTGCCCGCCATGGCGGCGAATGCCCAGCCCCCCAGCCGGCTCGCCAGCCACAGCAGCGCCAGCGCGGTCAGCCCCATCGGCAGCGCCATCCAGCGGCGGAACGCGGTCATCCAGGCGCCGGGGCGAGGCAGGCGGCGGCGCAGCGCCGGCACGAAGGCCAGCGCGAGGAACGGCAGCGCCAGTCCCAGCCCCAACGCGGCGAACAGCGCCATCGCCGAAGCCACCGGCAGCAGCAGCGCCGCGCCCATTGCGGCCGCCATGAACGGGCCGGTGCAGGGCGTGGCGACAAAAGCGGCGAGCAGGCCCGTGGCGAAAGCGCCCTTGCGGCTGCCGTCACCGGCAAAGCCCGGCACGGCGAACTCGAACAGTCCGAGCAGATTGGCCGTCACCGCCACCGCCAGCAGCAGCAGCGCCGCGACGACGCCCGGTTCCTGCAACTGGAAGGCCCAGCCCACTTCCTCGCCGCCCGCGCGCAAGGCCAGCAGCAGCGCGCCCAGCGCGGCGCAGGCGATCACCACGCCGGCGGTATAGGCCAGCCCCTCGGCCCGCGCGCGCGCTTCGCTTTCGCCGGCGCGGGCAAGGCTCAGCGCCTTGAGGCTGAGGATGGGGAACACGCAGGGCATCACGTTGAGCAGCAGCCCGCCCGCCAGCGCGGCGAGCAGCAGGAGCGGCAGGCTTTCGCCCGGAGCGGGCGCGGCGGGGGACAGCGGTTCTCCGCCGGTGGGCACCGTGCCGGGCACAGCCGCTATCGTCACCCCGTCGCCCGCGCGGTTCAGCCGCAGGACGCCGGTCAGGCGCTGGAATTCGGCGGCGGCGAACTTCGGGCGCTGGAGCGTGACGATCAGCAGGTCGCCGGCCCGCGCGAAGGCTTGCGGCGCGGCATAGGCCACCGCCTTGTCCTCCGCCGGAAAGAAATGCGGATCGTCCAGCGCCAGCGCGGCGGGCAGGGGGATGCCGATGCGGATCGTCTCGCCGACCTGCGCGAAACGGGCCTGCGCGCCCAGCGGGGCGGGCAGGCGCGCGCGCCAGCGGTCGAAACGCGCATCGGACGCGGGACGCGGGGCCAGCGTCAGCGTGGTTGCCAGCCGCGCCTGTTCGGGGACGCAGATCTCGTCGGTGCAGGCGAGCCACTGCGCCTCGACCGCGAGGGGCAGGGCTTTGCCCGGCGCGGCGTCGCGCGGCAGCTTCAGCGGCACCAGCACCGCGTAGTCGCCCTTATAGACGTGGTTCATCAGGCCGGAGATCAGCAGCGTCTCGGGCACCGGATAGGCGGGATCGCCGGGCACCGCGCCATAAGGGACCGACCATTTCAGCGTCATGCCGATCCCGGCGTCGCCAGGGTTCGACCAGTAGCCGTGCCAGCCGCTTTCGGGCCGCATATGGATGGCGACCATCACCGTCTCGCCCGGCAGGCCCGATTCGGCGACGAGTTCCGCGGCGATATGGGTGGGCGCGGCCTGGACCGTGGTTGCTGCCAGAAGCGCCGCCGGCAGGACAAGACACTGCCACAGCACCGCAACAAGCAGGCGATAGCAGCGCATCGTTTCGAAGCTCCGATCTTTGGCGGGCCGTGGCGGCGTCACCGGCGAGAGGGCCTTGCGCCCTTGCCTGCGCCCAGCCATCACGGCTCTGCCGCTTTCGGAGCGCATTTTCAAGGAATGCCCATGCGACTGTCCTTCGCGCCGCTTGCTTTTGCCGCTCTGGTCCTGGCGGGAACCGCCCAGGCCGATGCGGCCCCGCCGCCTCCGCCCGTGGCCGCGCCGGTTTCGGCTCCGGCGAAGCCGCCGAAGCTGGTCGTCGCGATCTCGGTCGATCAGTTCGCCTCTGACGTGTTCGACCGTTACCGCCGTTTCTATACGCGCGGGCTGGCGCGACTTCAGGACGGCGCGGTGTTCCCCGCCGGCTACCAGTCGCACGCCGCGACCGAGACCTGCCCCGGCCATTCGACCCTGCTGACCGGCGCACGGCCGGCGCGGACCGGCATCATCGCCAACAAC
>Ga0075362_10000625_pt1 | contig 10338 bp, 6 predicted proteins | sample EndMetdeltDD1762_FD_71397 | JGI IMG/M metagenome (GOLD analysis project Ga0075362, IMG submission 71397) | Populus endosphere microbial communities from Tennessee, USA - Endosphere MetaG P. deltoides DD176-2 | ecosystem: Host-associated > Plants > Roots > Endosphere | place: USA: Tennessee...
CTGATCCTGAGCGGCTTCGCCCCGCAGGACGCCGCCGTCGTGCGCGCGGCGTTCCGGGGGTTGGACGCGATCGAGGAATCGGTCGAGGGGGGATTGGGCGTCCCTGGCGTTACGCCGGACCTGAAGGTCCGGCCTACGTTGGTGCCCGTTCGCCCTGCCGGATTTGAACGTCCGGCCTACATTTTGGTGCCTTCGTAGGCCGGGTCTTTAGACCCGGCACTACAGATCTCCCCACAGATACTGCAACACCCCCAGCGCGACGATCGGCACTGCGTCGGCGCGCAGCGTGCGGCGGCCGATCGTGATCGGAACGTAGCCGGCGGCGACGGCTGACTGGATCTCGGCGGCGCTCCAGCCGCCCTCGGGCCCGATCAGGATCGTCGCGCTCGCCGGACGCGAGGGCCCCAGCGTGGACGCGGGATGCCCCTCCACTGACGCGGACGGCTCGACGAGCAGCACGCGGACCTCCGATCGATCGTCCGCCAGCCACCCGGCCAGCGGCGTGCCGTCGCCGATCCGCGGCACGACGGCGCGTCCGCACTGCTTGGCGGACGCGATCGCAATGCGCCGCCAGCGATCCGGCGCGCGGCCCGCCTTCAGGTGCGCCGCCGTGTGATCGGTGACGAGCGGCTCGACGGCCGCGACGCCCATCATCGTCGCGTCGCGGATCACGTCGTCCATCTTCTCCCCCTTGAGCGCGGCCTGCGCGAGCGTCAGGCGGACGGCCGGCTCCGGCGCGGGCGTCCGCGCCTCGCGCAGCCGCGCCAGCGCGCCGTCGCGTCCAATCTCCTCGACGCGCGCCACGAACTCGCCTCCGGCGCCGTCGAACACCGCGATCTCGTCGCCGGCCCGCAGCCGCAGCACCTGCGAGAGATGGCGGGCCTCCTCCCCGGACAGGCGAGCCGTGCCCGACGCAGGATCGATCGCGGCAAGAAAGCGCGGCAGCATGACGTATACTCCCTCTCACTCCCATTGCTGTTCAAGGGCCAGCAACTCGGCAAATACAAGATCATCGCGCCGCTGGGCAGCGGCGGCTTCGGAACGGTCTACCTCGCCGCCGACACCTGGATCGACAAGCGCGTCGCCATCAAGGTCCCCCACCGCCAGAATCTGGACTTCGGCGAGCTGCTGCACGAGCCGCGCCTGCTCGCCTCGGTGTCGCATCCCAACATCGTCGCGGTGACCACGGCCGAGAAGCAGGACGGCATCTTCTTCATCGTGATGGAGTACGTGCCCGGGGAGACGCTCGAGACCATCATCGCCGCGAAAGGCGCGCTCGAGCTGACCCGCGCGATCGACTTCACCTGCCAGATCTGCAACGCCGTCGATCACGCGCACCGGCAGGGCGTCATCCATCGCGACCTGCGTCCCGCCAACGTGCTCGTCGGCGAGAACGACATGCTGAAGGTCGCCGACTTCGGCACGTCGCGCTTCCTCGAGATCGCCGCGCACGGGACGACCGTGATCGGCAGTCCGCCCTACATGGCGCCGGAGCAGTTCCACGGCAAGGCGGTCTTCGCATCGGATCTCTATTCGCTCGGCGTGACGATGTACCAGATGCTGACCGGCGTGCTGCCCTACGACACGCCGGCGCCGTCGGATCTCGACAAGCTGATGTCGGGCGAGCTCGTCTCGCCGCCGCGCCTCCGCAACCCCGCCATCCCGAAGTCGATCAGCGACATCGTGATGAAGGCGATGGCCCCCGAGTCCACGGCGCGCTATCAGCGCGCGACGGAGCTGCTCGACGACGTGCTGGCGGCGCGGGCCGCCCACGTGCGCGCTCCGCGCTTCGGCGGGCAGGCCACGACCGTCACGCCGCCCGCCGGACGCACGGGACGCGACGACGTCCAGAGCATCCAGACGCGGCTGCGGGCGCGCGAGATGCCGAGCGCGCGCTTCTGCTGGCACTGCCGCAAGCCCCTCCACGCCCGCAGCGACCGATGCCCGTTCTGTAATGAAAAGCAGTAGGGCGTAGCGGTCCAACCGGGATTGGCCGGTGACGGCCCGGACCCGTGTGCTACGATCCTCGAAGGAGCTGCGAATGTCCTTCGGCAACGGCAAGATCTGGATGAACGGCTCGCTCGTCGACTGGGCGGACGCCAAGATTCACATCGGCGCGCACGTCGTCCACTACGGCAGCGGAGTGTTCGAGGGAGCGCGGTGCTACGAAACGTCGCGCGGGTCGGCGTGCTTCCGCCTCGACGCGCACCTCGAGCGGCTGTTCGACTCCTGCAAGATCTACCGGATGCAGCCGCCCCAGTCGTACGAGGAGCTGCACCGCGCGGTGCTCGAGACCATCCGCGCCAACGCCTACAAGGCCTGCTACATCCGGCCGATCGTCTACCGCGGCTATCACACCCTCGGCGTCAACCCGCTGCCCTGCCCCGTCGACACCGCGATCCTGCTCTGGGAATGGGGCGCGTACCTCGGCCAGGACGCGCTGACCAACGGCGTCGACGTCTGCGTGTCGTCGTGGTCGCGCGCCGCCGCCAACACCTTCCCGACGCTGGCGAAGACGTCGGCCAACTACGCCAACTCGATCCTGATCAAGATGGAGGCGGTCGCCGAAGGCTACAGCGAGGGGATCGCGCTCGACACCGGCGGGTACTTGAGCGAAGGCAGCGGCCAGAACCTGTTCCTGGTCCGCAACGACGTGATCTACACGCCGCCGGTGACCGCGTCGATCCTGCCGGGCATCACCCGCGACTCGGTCATCACGCTCGCCAACGATCTCGGGTTCAAGGTGCGCGAGGAAATGCTGCCGCGCGAGCTGCTCTACATCGCCGACGAGGCGTTCTTCGTCGGGACGGCGGTGGAAGTGACGCCGATCAAGTCGGTCGACAAGATCGCGATCGGCAACGGCCGCCGCGGCCCCATCACCGAGGCGATCCAGCAGGCGTTCTTCGACATCGTCACGGGCCGGACCGACGATCGCCACGGCTGGCTCGAGTACGTCTACGAAGGCGAGCCACGCGAAGCCGTGGCCGCCGCCCCGCGCTCGGCACGCGCCTAACCCTGCTAACATTGGGGGTCCGGGGACCCCCGATGCAAATCAACCAGCTCCTCCAGACCGCGGTCGCCAGCGGCGCGTCCGACCTGCACGTGAAGGTCGGCAGCTACCCGATGATGCGGGTCAACGGCACGCTCGTCGTCGCCTCCGAGGAGAAGCGGCTCGATCGCAACGACACCGAGGCGATGGCGCAGGCGCTCCTCGGGCCCGATCACGTCGAGAAGTTCAAGCGGAACCAGGACGTCGACCTCGCCTACAGCATCGACGGACTCGGCCGCTTCCGCGTCAACGTCTTCCAGCAGCGCGGCACCGTGGGCATGGTCCTGCGCGTCATCCCGACCCGGATCAAGAACGTCGACGAGCTCGGCCTGCCGCCGGTCCTGAAGCGCATCGCGTCGGAAGAGCGCGGCCTGGTCCTCGTCACCGGCACGACCGGCAGCGGCAAGAGCACGACGCTGGCCGCGATGATCGACTACATCAACGCGACCCGCTCGGCCCACGTGATGACCGTCGAGGATCCGATCGAGTATCTGCACCGCGACAACCGCTCGATCGTCAACCAGCGCGAGATCGCCGTCGACACCGTCTCGTTCGCCCATGCCCTGCGCGCCGCGCTCCGGCAGGACCCCGACGTCATCCTCGTCGGCGAGATGCGCGACATCGAAACGGTCGAGACCGCGCTGCACGCGGCCGAGACGGGCCACCTGGTCTTCTCGACGCTGCACACGCTCGACGCCACGGAGACGGTCAACCGCATCATCGCCGTCTTCCCGCCGCACCAGCAGCGGCAGATCCGCATCCAGCTCGCCGCGGTCCTCAAGGCGGCGATCTCGCAGCGCCTGATGCCGCGCGCCGACGGCCTCGGCCGCGTCCCGGCGGTCGAGGTGATGACGACCACCGCGTTCATCCGCGACTGCATCATCGACAAGGATCGGACGTCGATGATTGCCGGCGCGATCGCCGCCGGCACGTCGCAGTACGGCATGCAGACGTTCGACCAGGCGATCTTCGGCCTCTACTCGCAGCGGCTGGTCACGCTGGAAGAAGCGCTCCGCTGGGCGTCAAATGTCGACGACTTCAAGCTGAAGGTCGCCGGCATCTCGACGACGGCCGACATGGCGCGCGACGAGATGGCGTCGAAGCTGGCGCCGGCGCCCACCGTCAAGCCGCCGGCACCGCCGGCCGCGAAGCCGCCGGCCAAGCCGCCGACGATCGATCGATTCGGCGGTCGGTGAGGTGCATGCCGGGTCTGAAGACCCGGCCTACGGGAACACGAACCGCACGTCCACGTAGGCCGGGTCTGAAGACCCGGCGATCATTGACCGCAACGATGCCCGAACGCACCGCCTACGTCGACGCGCTGCACATGCTCGGTAGGCGCGAGCTGTCGGTGAAACAGGTTCGCGCGCGCCTGCTCGAACGCGATCACGCGCCCGAAGACGTGGACCGCGCCGTCGCGCTCCTGCTCGAGAACCGCGCCCTCGACGACGCCCGCGTGGCCGCCGCCTACGTGCGCACCGCGCTCAAGGTGAAGGGACGCGGACGGCTGCGCATCCGGCGCGAGCTCCAGGAGATGGGGATCGACGCCGAGGTCGCCGGCACGGCGCTGGCCGACGCGTTCGGCGAGGTCGACGAACGCGCGCTGGTCAAGCAGGCGCTCGACAAGAAGCTGCGCGGCAAGAAGATCGCGACCCAGGCGGACTACGCCCGCGTGTTCCAGTACCTGATGCGGCAGGGGTTCTCGCCCGGAACCGTGACGGGCGTCTTGCGCGACGCGCGCCGCGTCCCCCGCGGCGAGTGACCGTCAGACCGCGAGCGTCTCCAGCAGCGCGGCAAGCGATTCGAGATCGACCGGCTTGACCAGGTGCGCGTCGAAGCCGGCCTGCCGGCTGCGATCGCGATCGGCCTCCTGGCCGTATCCCGTCACGGCAATCAGCTTCAGCTCGGTCGCGTGCATCTCGCGCAGGCGCGCGGCCAGCTCGTAGCCGTCCATGACCGGCAAGCCGATGTCCAGCAGCGCGACCTGCGGGACCGCGTCGGCGGCCGACTTCAGCGCCCCGGGACCATCGTGCGCGGTCCGCACGCGGTAGCCGAGCGAGCGCACGAATTCGGCCAGCATTGCCGCCGCATCCTCGTTGTCGTCCACGATCAGGATCGCGGGTCCGTCACCTTCCGGTCTCGCCTGGAGACGCAACGGAGACAACGGCGCGTCGGCGGCCGCGGCTCCCGACGCCAGCGGCAGACAGATGACGAACTCGCTGCCGCGGTTGCGGCCGTCGCTCCGGGCCTCGACGGTGCCGCGGTGCAGGCCGACGAGGTTGCGCACGATGCTGAGCCCGAGCCCGAGGCCGCCCTGTGTCCGGTCGAGCGCCTGGCGCTCCTGCGTGAACATGTCGAAGACGCGCGGCAGCATCTCGGGGGCGATGCCGATCCCGCTGTCGCGGACCGAGAGGACCGCGAAGCCGTCGCGGCTGTCGCCGCGAACGAGGATGGTTCCTCCCTTCTCGGTGTACTTGGCGGCGTTGGTCAGCAGGTTCGCCATGACCTGCGCCAGGCGCGCGGGATCGCCGTCGACGACGAGCCCCCGCGGCATCTGGACGTGCAGGTCGTGCTCGCGTTCCTCGAGCAGCGGGCTCGCCATCTCGATCGCCTTGGCGACGACGTCGGCGGCGTCGAGCCGCTCGACGCGGAGGTCGATCTTCCCGCGCGCGATCCGCGACACGTCGAGCAGATCGTCCACCAGACGCACGAGGTGCCTGGTCTGACGCTCGATCACGATGCGTTCGCGCTCGACGCCGTTGTCGCCCCGCAGGCGCATCAGCTGCAGGGCCGTCAGCATCGGCGCGAGCGGGTTGCGCAGCTCGTGGCCGAGCATCGCGAGGAACTCGTCCTTGGTCCGGTTCGCCGTCTCCGCCTCGCGCCGGGCGCGCACCAGATCGCTCACCTCGAAGACGACGACGGCAATGCCGTCGATCGATCCGGTCGCGTCGCGCATCGGCTGGTAGACGAAGTCGAAGTAGCACTCCTCCGTCAGACCCGCCTGGCCCCGCGCGACCATCAGGCGCAGTGCGCGCCCGACGTGCGGCTGCCCGGTGGTGAAGACGCCGTCGAGGAGCTCGTAGACGCCCTGGCCGGCGAGCTCCGGCAGCGCCTCGCGGACCGGCTGGCCGATGATCTGGCGATAGCCGATCAGCGACAGGTAGGCGGGATTGGCGAGCTCGAAGACGTGCTGGGGGCCGCGCAGGATCGCGATGGCCGCCGGCGCCTGCTCGAAGATGTCGGCGAGCTGCCGCCGCTGCAGGTTCTCGACGGCGCGCATCGAGGCGCGCAGCAGCTGCATCTCGATGCGCGCGAGCAGCTCGCGCGCCGAGAACGGCTTGACGAGGTAGTCGTCCGCGCCGGCGTGAAGCCCTTCCAGCCGCGCCTCCTCGCCCGCGCGCGCCGACAGCATCAGCAGCGGCGTGTCGCGCAGCGTCTCGTCGGCGCGGATGGCCGCCGCGAGGCCGAAGCCGTCGAGCTCGGGCATCATGACGTCGGCGACGACCAGGTCGGGCCGGCGGCGCCGGACCGCCTCGAGCGCCTCGGCGCCGTTGGCGACGGCCTCGACTTCCCAGCGATCGCCAATCAGGCGCCGGACGTAGGCGCGCATGTCCGCGTTGTCGTCGGCCAGCACGATGCGCGCGCGCGTCGCCGCGGCAGGCGCACTGGACGGCGCGTCGTCCGCCGGCGGCACCCAGGCGCCGTCGACCCAGCGTTCGGCCTCGATCACGAACGCTTCCGCTCCCGATCCGGGCGTGGCGGCGTTCGACTGGCCGATTCGCTGCGGGTCGAGATGCGCCGAGCCCGCGGGCAGCGTCACCGTGAAGGTCGTCCCGCGATCGAGCTCGCTCGCCACCGTGATCTCGCCGCCGTGCAGGCGGACGAGATCGCGCACCAGCGCGAGCCCGATGCCGGATCCCTCGTGCGTCCGCGCGCGCGTGCCCTCGATCCGGTGGAACCGCTCGAATACGCGCGACAGCTCGTGCGCCGGTATCCCCGCGCCCGTGTCCTCGACCGTCAGGATCGCGCCCGCCCCGTCCCAGCGGATCGCCACGCGGATCCGTCCGTCGAGCGTGAACTTGAACGCGTTCGACAGGAGGTTCAGGACGATCTTCTCCCACATCCCCGTGTCGACGTAGATCGGCTCGGGCAGCGGCGGACACTCCACTTCGAACGCCACGCCGCCGCGCTCGATCGCGGATCGGAACGTGCTCGCCAGATCGGCGGTCAGGCGCGACAGGTCCACCGCCTCGTAGGCGGCGTTGATGCGTCCTGCTTCGATCCGCGAGAAGTCCAGCAGCGAGTTCACCAGCTTCAGGAGCCGCAGCTGGTTGCGGTAGACCGTCTCGAGCTCCTCGCGGCTCATCGTCCCGCCCGCCGCGAGCGCGTCCTGCGTCGGCCCGAGCATGAGCGTCAGCGGGGTCCGGAACTCGTGGCTGACGTTCGAGAAGAACACCGTCTTCGCCCGGTCGAGCGACGCCAGTGCTTCGGCGCGCTGGCGCTCTTCCTCGTAGACGCGCGCGTTGGCGAGGCCGGCCGCGACCTGACCGGCGAAGAGCCCGGCGAAGCTGCGATAGCCGACGTCGAGCGGCCGGTGCGGATTGAGGAAGGCCACGAACGCACCGGCGGGCGTCGCCTGCCCCTGCGCCAGCGGCAGCACCAGCGCGTGTCGCGGCGGCTCTTTCCACGGACCGCACGGCAGCCCAGGTGAGCCGTCCGGCGGACAATCGATCGTCACCACCGCCCCGCCGTGCGCGATCGCGTGGAGCCCCCACGGCGCGTCCGGCTGCCGCAGATCGACCTCCCGCGCGAACGGCACGTCACCGCTGAATCCCGTCGACGCCGCGAGCCGCGCCTTCGAGGCGTCCGCGTCGAACAGGTACAGCAGCGAGCACGGGATGTCGCGCGGATCGACGGTGAGGCACACGCGCACCGCGTCGAACACCTCGCGCTCGGTCGTCGCCTGTGCCAGCCGCGCGGCGAGATCGCGCAGCAGCGCCAGCCGCCGCTCGCCGACGACGCGTTCGGTCCCTTCGGTGACGACGCAGAAGTTGCCGGCGATCACGCCGTCGTCATCGGGAATCGGGCTGTACGAGAACGTGTGGTACGTCTCTTCCGGATAGCCGTTGCGCTGGAGGAAGAGCAGCAGGTCTTCGTCCCACGTCGCTTCGCCGCGCTCCAGCACGCGCGCGATGCGCGCCTCGACGGCGTCCCATATTTCCGCCCACACCTCGCGGGCCGGGCGTCCGAGCGCCCACGGATGCTTGGCGCCGAGGGTGTCGTGCGCGTAGGCGTCGTTGTAGAGGAACGTCAGATCGCGTCCCCATCCCAACCACATCGAGTACCGCGACGTCAGCATGACGCGGACGATGGTGCGCAGGCTCTGGGGCCAGGTCTCGGGCGGACCGAGCGAGGTGGTGGTCCAGTCAAGCCGGCGCATGAGCGCGCCGACTTCCCCGCCCCCCTCGAACCAGCCCTCCATTCGCCCGTACATCCTAACCCGACCTACAATAGCCGGATGACCTCGCGGGAGATTCGCAGCGGCTTCCTCAAGTACTTCGAGAAGCACGGGCACGCCGTCGTCTCGAGCTCGTCGCTCGTGCCGGGGGACGACCCGACGCTGCTGTTCACCAACGCCGGGATGAACCAGTTCAAGGACGTGTTCCTCGGCCGGGAGAAGCGCCCGTACACGCGCGCGACGACGGTCCAGAAGGTGATGCGCGTCAGCGGCAAGCACAACGACCTCGACAACGTGGGCCCGTCGCACCGGCATCACACGTTCTTCGAGATGCTGGGCAACTTTTCGTTCGGCGACTATTTCAAGAAGGACGCGATCCCGTTCGCCTGGGGACTGCTGACCGACGTCTGGCAGCTCGACAAGGACCGGCTGTACCCGACGATCTTCAAGGGCCAGGAGGGCGTGCCCCGCGACGACGAGGCGTTCGCGATCTGGACGCAGTTCGTGCCGCCCGAGCGCATCACGGCGCTGGGCATGGACGACAACTTCTGGCAGATGGGCGAGACGGGCCCGTGCGGACGCTGCTCGGAGATCATGTACTACCGGCCGGAGGCGCCGTGCAGCGAGGCGGTGTGCCGCGGCATCGAGTGCAGCTGCGACCGCTACTTCGAGATCTGGAACAACGTCTTCATGGAGTTCAACCGGATCGCCGGCGGCGAGCTCCAGCCGCTGCCGGCCCTCTCGGTCGACACGGGGATGGGCTTCGAGCGCATCACGTCGGTGCTCCAGCAGAAGTTCTCGAACTACGACACGGACATCTTCACGCCGATCCTGGACGCAATCGGCGCGGCCGCCGGCCGGACGTACACGCACTATCGGGGCGGCGGCGATCACCCCGACGTCTCGATGCGCGTCGTGGCCGATCACCTGCGGGCGATGACGTTCCTGATCGCCGACGGCGTCGTCCCGTCGAACGAATTCCGCGGGTACACGCTGCGGAAGATCATGCGGCGCGCGATGCGGCACGGCAAGAAGCTCGGCTTCACGCAGCCGTTCCTCCATTCGCTCGTCGACGTCGTGGTCCGCGAGATGGGGGACGCGTATCCGGAGCTGCGGCGCAACCGCGACAATGTCGTCGTCGTCGTACGCTCCGAGGAAGAGCGGTTCGACGTGGTGCTCATCTCCGGCCTGCCGCGGCTCGAGGAAGCGCTCGATCGCGCGGAGGCCGGATCGAAGGTGCTGCCCGGCGACGACGTGTTCCGCCTCTACGATTCACTGGGCGTGCCGATCGACTTCATGGAAGACATCGCGGGCCAGCGCGGCCTGTCGATCGATCGCGAGGGCTACAACCGCGCGATGGAGGGGCAGAAGGAGCGCGCGCGGGCCGCCAGTGCGTTCGACTCGAAGAAGACGCAGGATTTCGCGTTCGCCTCGGACGAGGCCCGGACGGCGGCGGTCTCGGGGGGAGACCAGTTCGAAGGCTACTCGCGCACCACCGTCACGGGAGTGCCGGTCCTCGCGGTCTTCGACGCCGACCGGAAGCAGGTGGCCGCGCTCGAGGCTGGAGAGACAGGCTTCGTCGTGCTCGAGCGCACGCCGTTCTACGTCGAGTCGGGCGGACAGGTCTCCGACGGCGGCACGATCGTCAACGAGGCGACCGGCGCGTCGGCGGCGGTCACCGGGCTCACACGGCTCGCGCCGGGAGGGCCGCGCGCGCACCGGGTGTCGGTCTCGAGCGGCGCCATCACGCCGCGCGACATCGTGACGGCCGCCGTCGACGAGAAGACGCGCGACGCGACACGGCGCAATCACACCGCGACCCACCTGCTCC
>Ga0075362_10000626_pt1 | contig 10333 bp, 9 predicted proteins | sample EndMetdeltDD1762_FD_71397 | JGI IMG/M metagenome (GOLD analysis project Ga0075362, IMG submission 71397) | Populus endosphere microbial communities from Tennessee, USA - Endosphere MetaG P. deltoides DD176-2 | ecosystem: Host-associated > Plants > Roots > Endosphere | place: USA: Tennessee...
CTGCCCACCATGCACGGCCTCGAGATCCTCAAGCGCCTGCGTGCCCGCGGGTCGCACCTGCCGGTGCTTGTACTCACCGGGCCAGACAGCGTTGAGGAGCGCGTCAAGAGCCTGGACAACGGCGCCGACGACTGCATGGCCAAGCCCTTTAGCCTGGAGGAGCTCAAAGCGCGCGTACGCGCGCTTTCGCGACGCAGCAAGGGCATCTCCGGCAACGCGATCAGGCATGGCCCGCTGGTCTACGATCAGGTTAGCCGATTGACCACGCTCGACGGCAAGATGGTGGACCTTTCGGCCCGGGAGCTGAGCCTGCTCGAGGTGCTGCTGCAGCGCGCGGGGCGGCCGGTCAGCAAGTACCAGCTGGTGGAGCGCCTGCGCGAATGGGGCCAGGAGGTGAGCCTCAATGCGATCGAGGTGTACATCCATCGCCTGCGCAAGAAGATCGAAAAGGGGCCGGTGCGCGTCGCAACGGTTCGCGGGCTCGGCTGCTATTGCCTGGAGAAGATTTCGGCCTGAGTTGCAGGGCCGGGCTCGGTCCCGCGAGTCCAAGCCGCAGTCAGACCGGCTCATTTCAGGTGATCCCATGTTCCTGGACGCAGGACATGAACCGCGACGGGATTGTCAATACCGGGAACTGGGAGGTCATTCCCGGTGAAACCCGCTCCAGCAAAGAAACAACCTTCGAGGTCTGCCACCTCTTGCAAGGGGTAGACGCGGCCGGCCTCGACGGCGAGATCGCACCCAAGAGCGGCACCAGCTACAGCACCTATTGCCTGGGGGGATCGTAGGGGCCTAAGCCCAGTCTACGCCGGCGCGATGGCAGGAGTTCGTATCTTTCGACATTGGGGCATGCTCCAGGGATGCCACTCGAATACCTGCTCTTCGATTCGACTGACGAGGAAACCGGCGCCTGCAGCTTCGACGCGATGGCGTCCGTCCTCGCCGATCGATTGCCGGCCTTGATCCACGAAGTGGAAGCCGTGCTCGGTTGGGCCTATAGCGACTTCGGCGCACCATCATCGGTCGAAGAAAACGGCGAGTGGGACTTCGAGTTGCAGGCAGTGGCCGAGCCGGATGTCCTGCTTGAAATCACCTACGACTGCGAGCGCGCGACTGTGTCCATGCCGCGCGCGGGTGGGCGAGTGACCCTTGCCCTCACCCTCAACGGGTCCCGTGCTTTTGCAGCGGCATTCACGGACGCTTTTTCTGATTCGGAATGATTGGACCCTCTCTACAGCGCAGGGCCAACCGGCAGACTGGCAGAATGGGCCATGAAGGCACCCCCTCGACTACAGACGCTGATCGACGAAGGATTGATCGACAGCGTGGTCCGCCAGCTCATGAGCGGCAAGGAAGCGACGGTCTACGTGGTGCGCTGCGGGGACCAGACGCGCTGTGCCAAGATCTACAAGGAAGCGACCCAGCGCAGTTTCCGCCAGGCCGTCGACTACACCGAAAACCGCAAGGTCAAGAACACGCGGCTGCAGCGCGCGATGGCCAAGGGCAGCAAGTTCGGCCGGCAGGCCACCGATGCAGCCTGGCAAAGCGCCGAAGTCGATGCGCTCTACAGGCTGGCCGCAGCGGTCGTGCGCGTCCCGGAGCCCTACAACTTTGCCGACGGCGTGCTGCTGATGGAACTGGTCACCGACGAGCACGGCGATGCCGCGCCGCGTCTCAACGACGTCATGTTCACGCCAGAGGACGCGCGGCTGCACCACGCAACCCTGCTGGTGGAGGTGATCCGTATGCTGTGCGCGGGTGTGGTGCATGGCGACTTGTCCGAGTTCAACTTGCTGCTCGCCGCCGACGGCCCCGTCATCATCGACTTGCCGCAGGCGGTCGATGCGGCGGGCAACAACCACGCGCGGCGGATGCTGTTGCGCGACGTGGGGAATCTCGCAGACTTCTTCGGCCAGTTCGCGCCCGAGCTGCTTTCCACCCGCTACGGCGAGGAAATGTGGAACCTCTATGAGCGTGGCGAGCTTCACACGGGCTCGGCGCTCACGGGCAGCTTCGCACGGCCGAGCGGGCCGGTGGACTTGGGCGGGGTGCTGCGCGAGGTAGAAGACGCGCGCGCCGAAGGGGCGGCGCGGCGGGTCCGCATGGCGGCGCGCTGACGCGACGTCCGGCTTGCGATGCCTTCAAGTGTCGAGACTCGACACCAAGGCATGAAGCCCGACACCCGCCTGGATCTGCCAATCCATGGCGCAGTTGCCTGTCATGCTGGCAGCATCGGGATTGATGACCGAAACAGCGCAGCCGCGGCTACGTGCAGCGTCCGGCAGGCCCGCTGCCGGGTATCGGAAAGTGTGCCAAGGACTTGGCAAACAGCCGAGATGCCTAGATTCTAAAGTGCTTCTGCAGCGCGGCCACGTCGGTCCAGCATCCTGGTCGAAAAAGCCGCGTACACACATCGATTCAGCTACTCATCCGGCGACTTCAACCTTGGGCACCGCGTCCGTGGCACCGCTGGAAACTGGCCTCAGTTCTTTGCGCAGAATTTTTCCCACTGCTGATTTGGGCAGCGACTCGAGGAACGTGATGTGGCGAGGCACCTTGTATGCGGCAAGGAGCTTGCGGCAATGCGCTTCCAACTGTTCCGCCCTCAGGCCAGATACGCGGCGGACGACGAAGAGATGAGGGGCCTCCGCCGAACGCTCGTCAGGCACCCCGACGCACGCGCATTCGAGCACGTCCGGGTGCATGGCGACCACGCCTTCGATTTCGTTCGGGTAGACATTGAAGCCGGAGACCAGGATCATGTCCTTCTTCCGGTCGACGATGTACATCAAACCTTGTGCATCCATGGTGACGATGTCCCCGGTGCGAAACCAGCCGTCCTGCGTGAAAGACCTGCGCGTGTCGTCTCCGCGGTTCCAGTAACCCGCGAAGACCTGCGGCCCCTTGATCAGCAACTCGCCGGGCGTGCCGAGCGGCACCGGTTCGCCCGCCTCGTCGACGATGAGAACGTCGGTCGACGGCACAGGCGCGCCGATGGTGCCGTTGCGCCCCGGCGCATTGAAGCTAACGCTGGGCGACGTTTCAGTAAGCCCATAGGCCTCAGTGATGGGGGGGGCGCCGGCCGCAACCCACTTGGCTGCAACGGCCGCCTGGATCGAGGCGCCGGCGCCGATGACCACGTTGCAGCGGGAGAAGTCGATGCCGGACAACTCGGGCAACGTCACCAAGGCATTGAACATTGTGTTGACGCCGATCAGCATGTCGAAGGGCGCCCGCTCGAGTTCGGCGCAAAGCGCCTGGGCGTCGCGCGGATTGACGACCAAGCGGTTGTGAGCGCCGCTGGCGAGGGCCGTCAAAGCCATCCCGAGCGGAAAGATGTGATACAGCGGCAACGGCGTTACGATCTCGAAGTTGTCGATGTCAAGTGCCAACCCCAGCCATGACCGCATCTGCAGCGAACTGGCAAGCACGCTACGGTGTGTCAGGCAAGCGCCCTTGGAAACACCTGTCGTGCCGCCGGTGTACTGCAGAAGAGCCAGGTCGGGGGGGCGCACGTGCTCGCTGGCGAATTCGACGTCCGGTAGCGCGGCGGTCGCGTCGCGCAAAGCGACGACGCGAGGCCCATCGTTCGCAGCTGGCGCACCTGCATCGTCGCCCGTCGCGAACAATGCTTGCTTCACCTGTTGCATCGGCACGGTTATGACATACCGAAGCTGTGTCTGGCCGAGGACCTCGGTGACCACACCCATGAACGGCTCGGCAGCCACCAGTGCGGACGCCCCCGAATCGGCCAGTTGGTACGCCAGCTCGCGTGCCGTGTAGAGCGGGTTCATGGTCACCCCCACCATGCCTGCGCGCAGGATGGCGGCCAAAGCCACGGGGTAGATGAGGTTGTTGTGCAGCAGAAGGGCGACCCTGTCACCGCGCTTGAGCCCGGCCGCTTGCAGGGAGCGCGCGAGCAGCGCCGACGCATGTTCGACCTGCGCGAAGGTCAGCGATTCTCCGGCGCAGGTGACGGCCGTCCTGGAACTGTGCCTCGTGAACGCGCGTTCGAGCAAGGTGACGAGGGTTTCACTGTCGTCCAGGACGATCTCGCGGGGAAGCCCTGCGGGGTAGAAGGCATGCCAGGGGCGGTGTTCCATGAGTTTTTCCTTCGTGCGGTTGGCGGCGGCTCAGGACAGGGCTTCGCGAACGAAGTCCATGCGGTCCTGTCCGAAGAACATCTGGTCGCCGACGAAGAGCGTGGGTGCACCGAACACGCCGCGCTCGACCGCTTCCTGCGTCGTGGCCTTCAGCGCAGCCTTGGTCTCGGCGTCCTGCGCCAGGCGCTCGATGTCGGCGGGATCGAATCCGCCCTCGGCCAGAATGCGGGCCGTGAGCTGCGCATCGTTCAAGTTGAGCGCGTCGATCCACAGCGCCTTGAACACGCACCCCAGCAGCTGCTGCAGCTGCTCCGGGCGGCGCAGCTGGATCCCGGTGATCGCTCGCATGAGGAACAGCGTGATGACCGGGAAGTGCGGATTGCCCTGAAAGGGAACGCCATAGCGGCGCGCATGGCGCTCGTAATCCATCTGCGTATAGCGTCCCTTGACGGGGATGGTGGCCGGCGAGGCGTTGCCGGTGGCCTGGTAGACGCCGCCGAGCAGCATCGGCCGGTACACGAGGTCGGCGCCGTGGCTGGCGCACAGCGCGGGCAGCTGCGTCCACGCCAGGTAGGAAGACGGGCTGCCGACATCGAAGAAAAAATCAACCGACTTGCACATTCAGGGCTCCTTTAAGTAAACGAACGTTTGATGAACGGAAGCTATGTGATTAATGCAGGCGCGTCAACCGGGTTTCACTGGACTTTGTTCTTGATTGACAAACGTACGTTTAGTGATTAACGTTCGATGACTTAACGGTCGTTTCTTAAGGAGAACGCATGGACAAACCAGCCAGCCACCGCGGTGTGGCTCTCGTCGTCGGCGCCGGTGACGCCACAGGCAGCGCCATTGGCGCGCGCTTTGCCCGCGAGGGCTACGCCGCGTGCCTGACGCGGCGCTCGGCCGACAAGCTCGAACCGGCCATCGAGCGCATCCGTGCAGCCGGCGGCCAGGCGTTCGGCTACGGCAGCGATGCGCGCAAGGAGGAAGATGTCGTCGCCCTCATCGACCAGATCGAGAAGGAGCGCGGCCCCATCGAGGTGATGGTGTTCAACATCGGCGCCAACGTGCCCAGCAGCATCCTGGAGGAGACCGGGCGCAAGTACATGAAGATCTGGGAGATGGCTGCCTTCAGCGCATTCCTGAATGCGCGTGAGGTCGCCCGCAGGATGGTCGCGCGGGGGCGCGGCACGATTCTCTTCACCGGCGCGACGGCAGGGACTCGCGGCTCGGCAAATTTCGCGGCCTTTGCCGGTGCCAAGCATGCGCTGCGGGCACTGGCCCAGAGCATGGCGCGCGAACTCGGCCCGCGCGGCATTCACGTGGCCCACATCGTGGTCGATGGCGCAATCGACACGGAGTTCATCCGCAGCAACTTTCCCGAACGCTACGCGCTGAAGGAGCAGGACGGCATCCTGAACCCCGAGCACATCGCGGAAAACTACTGGTACCTGCATACCCAGCCTCGAGACGCCTGGACATTCGAGATGGACCTGCGCCCCTACATGGAAACCTGGTGAAAGACGACACATGAAAACACGCATCACTGAACTCTTCGGCATTCGCCACCCGATCATCCAGGGTGGCATGCACTACGTCGGCTTTGCGGAGCTGGCCGCGGCCGTGTCCAATGCCGGCGGGCTCGGGCTCATCACGGGCCTGACGCAAAGAACCCCCGAGCTCCTGGCCAAGGAAATCGCCCGCTGCCGCGACATGACGGATGAGCCCTTTGGCGTGAACCTCACGTTCCTGCCGACTTTGTCCTCGCCGCCATACCCCGAGTACATCGCGGCGATTGCCGAGGGCGGCGTTCGCGTCGTCGAGACGGCGGGGCGCAGTCCCGAGGCCTACATGCCCGCGCTCAAGAAGGCTGGCATCAAGGTCATCCACAAGTGCACCTCGGTGCGGCACGCGTTGAAGGCCGAAGCGATCGGATGCGACGCCGTGAGCGTGGACGGCTTCGAGTGCGGCGGGCACCCGGGCGAGGACGACATGCCCAACATGATCCTGCTGCCCCGCGCCGCCGAGGAACTAAAGATTCCGTTCGTCGCCTCCGGCGGCATGGCCGACGCGCGCAGCCTGGTGGCTGCCCTGGCACTGGGTGCGGAGGGCATGAACATGGGCACGCGCTTCGTGGCGACGCAGGAAGCGCCGATCCACCAGAACGTGAAGGACGCCATCGTGGCGGCCACCGAACTCGACACGCGGCTTGTGATGCGCGGCCTGCGCAACACCGAGCGCGTGCTGACCAATTCATCGGTCGAGCAACTGATCCGGATCGAGAAGGAAAAAGGCGCCGATCTCAAGTTCGACGACATCATCGACCAGGTCGCTGGCGTCTACCCGCGCGTGATGCTGCAAGGCGAAATGGATGCGGGCGCGTGGAGCTGCGGCATGGTGGTCGGCCTGATCAACGACATTCCGACGGTGCAGGAGCTGATCGATCGCATCATGGATGAAGCCGAGCAGCTGATCACGCGGCGGCTCGCCGGGTTCCTGGAGCCTGCGCTGGCTTAGCCTTCGGGCATCCGCCGGCTCACTCCGCAGAGTGAGCCGGCTTTTCGAAGAGGCGAACTCTGCTAGACGCGTTCGAGACACAGGGCAATGCCCTGGCCCCCGCCGATGCACAGCGACACCACGGCCTTGCGACCGCCGGTTCGCTGGAGCGCATGGGCCACCTTCGTGATCAAAATCGCGCCCGTCGCCCCGATGGGATGGCCATGCGCGATCGCGCCGCCGTCGATGTTGTAGCGTGAAGGCTCGATCTTCAGCTCGTCTCGCACGACGATCGCTATCGCTGCGAAGGCTTCGTTCACCTCGTAGCGGTCGACGTCCTGCACGTTCCATTCGGCGCGGCCGAGTGCCTGGCGGATGGCGGGCAACGGCCCCAATCCGAAGAAGCCCGGCTCGACCCCGGCCACCGCGACGCTGCGAATGGCGAGCATCGGCGTGAGGCCGGCTTCGCGCGCGACCGAAGCCTCGCAAACGATCATCGCGGCGGCCCCGCCGTTGATGCCCGGGGCGTTGCCGGCGGTGATGGTGCCGTCGGGACGGAACGCGGGCTTGAGGCGCGCCAGCGTCTCGGCCGTGGTGCCGGGACGATTTCCTTCGTCCGCGGCGAAGATCGTGGACGCCTTGCCGCCCTTGATCGTCAGCGGTTCGATCTCTTCCTTGAACCACCCGGCCTCTTGCGCGGCGGCAAACCGTTGCTGGCTCTGGGCCGCGAACGCATCCTGCGCTTCGCGCGTCACGCCGTATTTCTGCACCAGGTCTTCGGTGTGCCAGCCGGAATGCTTGCCTGAGAAGGCGTCGTTCAATCCATCGAGCAGCAGGGAATCCATGGCCTCGGCATTTCCCATCCGGGCGCCGAAGCGCATGCCTGGCAACAGGTAGGGCGCGCGGTCCATGTTCTCCACGCCACCGGCGATCACCATGCGCGACACCCCGGCGAGCACTTCCGCATAAGCCGTCGCGACGCCTTGCGCGCCGGATCCGCAGACGCGGTTCACGGTCATGGCGGGCGCGCCGACGGGGAGGCCGGCATGCACCGCGGCCTGCCTCGCCACGTTCATGCCGTTGCCCGCCTGCACGACGTTGCCCATCACCACGGAATCGACGCGGGCCGGGTCCAGCCCGGAACGGCGCAACACGGCGGCGATGGCGTGCGCGCCAAGCGAGGCGGTAGAGGTGGTCTTGAGCGATCCGCCAAAACCGGCGATCGCGCTTCGCGCAGGGGAACAGATGACGATCTCTTTGCTCATGGGGGACTCTCCTTGGTTAGATAACGGTCGCGCAGCAATTTCTTGTAGAGCTTGCCGGTCGCGTGGCGAGGAAATTCGGACTCGAAATCGATGCTCCTGGGCACCTTGATCGACCCGAGCTGCTCGAGGCAGCGGGCCTTCAGCGCATCGGCGATCGCCGGGCCGGCGAAGTCTGGGTGCGCCGGCTGGATGACTGCCTTGACTTCCTCGCCGTATTCCTCGTTCGGCACCCCGAAGACCGCGGCGTCCGCAACACGGGGGTCTTGCAGCAGCACGTCCTCGATCTCCTGGGGGTAGATGTTGACGCCGCCCGAGATGATGACGAAGTCCTTGCGGTCGGTCAGGTAGAGGTAGCCTTCACGATCGAGACGGCCGATGTCGCCGAAGGAGCGCCAGCCCTGTGGACTCGTCGCCGCGCGGGTCTTGGCGGGATCGTTCCAGTACTCGAATTGCGCATCGCTTTCGAAGTAGACCTGCCCGGTTTCCCCCGCAGGCAGCTCATGGCCGGCGTCGTCCAGGATGTGCAGGATGCCGTCGGTCGCGCGTCCGACCGAGCCCTTGTGCTGGAGCCATTCGCGCGACGTGATGGCCGTGGAGCCGATACCTTCGGTGCCCGAGTAGTACTCCTGAAGGATCGGGCCCCACCAGTTGATCATCTCCTGCTTGACGTGCACCGGGCAGGGCGCCGCGCCGTGAACCGCCTGGGCCATGGAGGCCGTGCTGTAGCGGCTGCGTACATCGCCTTCCAGTCGCAGAAGGCGGTGGAACATGGTCGGCACCCAAAGGGAATGCGTGCAACCGAAGCGCGCGATGGCGGCGAGCGCGCGCTCGGCGTCGAACTTCGCCATCACGATGCTGGTGGCGCCGGCATGGATCGCAGCTGAGAGGAAGCGATTGGGCGCGCTGTGATAGAGCGGCGAGGTGGACAGGTAGACCGAGGAGGCGTCGAGCGCGAACGACCGGGCCACTGCGGCGTTGCGGTTGTCGACCGCATCGAAGTCGCCTTCGAAGGGCGCCTTCCGTACGCCCTTGGGCCGGCCGGTCGTGCCCGATGAATACATCATCTCGCGTCCTGGCGAGAGAACGGGCGGCAACTCGCCCGACGCGGCAAGAAAACGCGCCTCCCAGGATTCGATGGCCGGATCCGCAAAGCCGATGCCGGCGAGTCGTGCTTCGCCAAGGTCCAGCAACGAAGCGGTTTCCGCGCTCACGCAGCCTGACGAGACGATGGCGACCGATGCCGTGGAGTCCTTGACGATGTACTCGAAATCCGCGGCCGACAGCCGCGTCGAGGCCAGCACGTAATACAGCCCGATGCGCTGCGCGCCGAGCGCAAGAAAGAGCAGGTCAGGCGAGTTCTCGATGCACAGGACGATGCAGTCGTTGCGTTTCAGGCCGAGCGACAGCAGGGCGTTGGCCGCCCGGTTCGCTTCGCGCTCCAGTTGCCGGAAGCTGAAGGCCTCGCCGGACTCGAGAAAGTGCACCGCCACCTTGTCTGGCGTGGCAACTGCGAAGCGGCTCAGGTGGTACATGCCGCCCCGGTCAGAACAGCTCGACGGCCGGCTCCATCAGTGCGGACGACCCGGCCCGGATCTCGCCGCACAGCGCCGCCGTCTGGGGCAGCAGCCGCTGAAAGTAGAAGCGGGCCGTGGCAATCTTCGATGCATAGATCGGGTCGGTGGAGTCGGGGTTCTTGAACGCCACCTCGGCCATCCGCGCCCAGCTCCACGCAAGCGCCAGGTGCCCGACCAGGCGCAGATACGGCGTAGCGGCCGCGCCTGCGGCATGCGGGTCCTGCGCCGAGGTCGCCACCAGCTCGCCGGTGAGCTGCCTGATGTCGGCGACCAGTTGGGTGAGCGGCTCCGCGAATTCGCGCATCGCCTCGCGCGGGCCGCAGGTCTCGGCGAATGCGCCGGCCATGTCCAGGAAGGCGCCCATCTGCCGGCCCTGGTCGGCCAGCACCTTGCGCCCGAGCAGGTCCATGGCCTGCACGCCGTTCGTGCCCTCGTACAGCCCCACGATGCGCACGTCTCGCAGGTGTTGCTCGACGCCGTTCTCGCGGATGTAGCCGTGCCCGCCGAACACCTGCATGGCAAGCAGCGTGCACTCCACCGCGAGGTCGCTGGACAGCGCCTTCACGAGCGGGGTCAGGAGGCCCAGCAGTTCGGCCGTCTCGTTGCGTTTGGCGGAGTCGGGATGAAGACGCTGAAGATCGCTCAGCTGTGCGGTCCACAGCGCCAGGGCGCGCGCACCCTCGATGTTCGCCTTCTGCGTGAGCAGCATGCGGCGCACGTCGGCGTGTCCGATGATCGGGTCGGCTGCTTCGCCGGACGACCGCGCGCCGCTGGTGCGGCCCTGCAGGCGCTCCTTCGCATAGGCCAGGGCCTTCTGGTAGGCCGCTTCCATCAGGCCGATGGCGATCATGCCGACGAGCACGCGCATGTGGTTCATCTGCACGAACATGCCCGC
>Ga0075362_10000627_pt1 | contig 10323 bp, 10 predicted proteins | sample EndMetdeltDD1762_FD_71397 | JGI IMG/M metagenome (GOLD analysis project Ga0075362, IMG submission 71397) | Populus endosphere microbial communities from Tennessee, USA - Endosphere MetaG P. deltoides DD176-2 | ecosystem: Host-associated > Plants > Roots > Endosphere | place: USA: Tennessee...
CGCAGCACGGCATCGAGAGCTGGCCGATACACGGCAATGAGCACGCGGTTCACGGGGTTGGATGCTTCGCGCGGGATGCGACCGCGGACGAAGTAGCCCATCAAGACGGGCACGAGCGTCACCGACAGTCCCGCAGCCGCAGTCATGGCGCAGGTCTTCGTGAAGGCCAACGGCGAGAACAACCGTCCCTCCTGGGCTTCCAGTGCGAACACCGGTATGAACGAAAGCGCGATGACCAGCAGCGAGAAAAAGAGCGCCGGCCCCACCTCGAGGCACGACTCGAGCACCAGTGTCCATCGCTCGGCGATCGATGGCGCCCGACCATGCCGGGCCTCGAACGACTCGATGTGCCTGGCCATGTTCTCGACCATGACCACCGACGCGTCGGTCATCGCCCCGATGGCGACTGCGATGCCGCCGAGCGAGAGAGCGTTCGCGCTGACCCCCAGCCAACGCATGACCACGAAGGCGCCCAGCACGCCCACGGGAAGTGCGACGACAGCCACGAGCGCCGACCGGAGGTGGAACAGGAAGATGGCGCACACGACAGCGACGACGATGAACTCCTCGACCAGCTTGGAGCGCAGGTTGTCGACTGCGCGGTCGATGAGCTTGGAACGGTCGTAGGTCTGCACCACCTCCACGCCCGACGGAAGGCTCGGCTGGAGGGCAGCGAGCCTGGCCTTCACTGCCTCGATGGTCGTGCGAGCGTTCTTGCCCGAACGCATCACGACGACACCGCCCGCCACTTCGCCTTCGCCATCGAGTTCGGCAATTCCGCGGCGCATTTCCGGCCCGACCTGCACGGTGGCCACATCGCGCAGCAGGACGGGCGTCGCAGCCGAGACCGCCAGGGGGATGGTGCGGAAGTCATCGAGCGACTTCAGGAAGCCGCGCGAGCGCACCATGTACTCGGCTTCCGCCATCTCGACGACCGAGCCGCCCGAGGCTTGGTTCGCGTTCTTCAGCGCCTGCACCACCACGGCCTGCGTCACCCCGAGGCCGCGCATGCGGTCGGGGTCCAGCACGACCTGGTACTGCTTGACCATGCCGCCGATGCTGGCCACCTCTGCCACGTCGGGAACGGTCTTCAGCTCGAACTTCAGGAACCAGTCGTTCAGCGCACGGAGCTGTCCGAGGTCGCTCTTGCCGCTGCGGTCGACCAGCGCGTACTCGAACACCCACCCCACCCCGCTGGCGTCCGGTCCGAGGACGGCGGTCGCTCCGGGCGGGAGCTTGCTCTGCACCTGGTTGAGGTACTCGACCACGCGGGACCTCGCCCCATAGGGGTCGGTCTTGTCGTCGAACAGGATGTAGACGAAGGAGTCGCCGAAGAACGAGTAACCCCGGACAGTCTTCGCACCGGGCACGCTGAGCATCGTCGTCGTCAGCGGGTACGTGACCAGGTCCTCGACCACCTGCGGCGGCTTGCCGGGATAGGGGGTCCGCACGATGACCTGGGTATCGGAGAGGTCCGGGAGGAAGTCGACGGGCGTGTTCTTGACGGACCACAACCCTGCCGCCACGAGGAATGCGGTCGCCATGAGTACCAGGAACCGGTTGCCGACCGACCATCGGATGAGCGCGGCAATCACTTGGCGCCTCCCACGCGTCGCACCGACAAAAGCTCATAGTCCTTCGCCCCGCCCTTCTTGAATTCGAAGCGGACGGTGTCGCCGGGCTTGACGTCGGCGAAGGCCTTCGCATCGGGCTTGCCGAAGCCCATCGTCATCGAAGGCCACTTCAACGCAGCAATGGGGCCGTGCGAGATCGTGATGCCATCGGCCTCGACGCTTTCGACCCTGCCCTCGCCGGCGAACACGTTGGTGGTCGGCGCCATCGACATCGACGCTGCTGATGCAGCCGACGCGCAGTGCCCTGCAGGCGCGGTCATGCTTGCGGTGACTGAACGAAGCCGGGCCTCCGAGTCGATGAGGAACTGCCCGCTGGCCACGACTTGCTCGCCCTCGGAGAGCCCCTGCGTGACCTCGACGTCGTCACCAAGCTCCTGGCCGATGGCGACGTCGCGGCTTTCGAAGGATCCGCTCTCCTTGCGCACCAGAACGACGGCGCGCTTGCCCGTGCGGATGACGGACTCGGACGGGACAACCAGGCGCGGCGTGCTCGGGCCGGCCACCTGCAGGCGCAAGAGCATGCCTGGCGTGAGCTTTCCGCCCTTGTTGTCGACCTCGAAGCGGGCCTGCAGTGTTCGTGTGCTGGCGCTGACCTGCGGGAGGATTTCCTTCAGCTCGCCATCGAACCCCTGCGAGGCATCGGCCTGGAGAACCGCCTTCACCTTCTGACCTCGAGCGAGTCGGACGGCCTGGGCTTCGGGCACTTCGGCCACAGCCCAGACCTTCTCCAATCCGGCGATGCGAAACAGCGTCATGCCCGCAGACACGGCAACGCCCTCGCGCACGCCCAGCTCGGCCACGACCCCACTGACCGGCGCGCTCAGCGTGAACCGCGCCTGCGCCGTGCCGCTTGCTTCGCTGAGCCGGATGAGCGTGTCGGGAATGGACATGGCGCGCATGCGGTCCCGCGTCGCCGCGATGAGGTCCGGCGACACGCCGGCCCGCTCGAGTGCCAACAACTCGTTCAGTGGACCCAGCCACTCAGGCGCGAAGATGGTTGCCAGCGCCTGGCCCTTGCGGACCTGTTCCATCGGCGCCCTCACGAGCAGCCGCTCGACATAACCGGCCACACGCGTCTGCACGGCAACATTCAGCCGCTCGTCGAACTGCACCGCACCGACCGCATCGAACGATGACGACACATCGGCCTTGCGCACGGTCGCCGTTCGGATGCCGAGGTTTTGCTGAACGGTCGGGCTGACCTTGACACCGCCGTCAGCCGAGTCGCTGTCGGCGTAGACCGGCACCAGCTGCATGTCCATGAATGGCGACTTGCCCGGCTTGTCGAAGCGTTGGCCAGGCACCATGGGGTCGTGCCAGTAGAGAACCTTCCTGTCTGCAGGCGCCGACGCGGCTGGTGCTGCGGCCATTGGCGTCTCGTTGGAACCGGTGCTGTGCCGGCCGGCGTAGAAACTGACTGCGACGAGGACGGCGGCGCCCAGGACCGACAGCGCAATGAATCGAGCGCGCTTCATCGGGCACCTCCGCTCATGACGGGTTTGAAGGCAAGCTGGGCTTGGGCCTTGGCAAGGTCACGTTGCAGGGAGAGCAGTTTTCGTCGGGCGACGACTTCCATGTGGCGAGCCTCGAACAGCAAGATCAGCGTCACCTGGTTGGAGCGGTATCCGGCGAGTGCGGCGTCGGTGCGCTGCTGTGCGGGAACCACGACCGCGGACCGATACCGCTGCACGCGCTCGGTGAGCCGTTGGACGTCGCTCGCCAGCGCGCGGTATTCGGCTTGCACGGCCCGCGTCGCCTCGGCGAGAGTGCCCTCGGCCTTGTCGACCAGCGCCAGCTTCGACGCGGTGTCACGGTCTTGCCGCTCGGCCGGCGAAACCGGAAGGGGGATGCTCACGCCGAACGAGACCATGTCCGAATAGCCGGTACGCTGACCGTAGGACAGCTCCCAGGACCAGTTCGGCTTGCGATTGCTCGCAGCGACGGCGGCCTCCTGTCGAGCGAGCTCGACGTCGCGCTGCGCTGCCAACACCAGGGGGTGAGTGGCGATGAAGGCTTGCTCCTCAGCGCCAGCCAGCCCCGCCGGCGCCGCGAGGTCATCTGCTCGAATCCCGACCCAGCGCTCCAGCGTCACACGTGCGGCGCTCTGCTGTTGCCTGACCTCCGAAGACTCGTCCTCGGCGATCCCGCGCGCGCTGGTCGCCGCCAGGGCTTCCTGGCCGCTACCGGCTGACGAGGCCAGCCGTGCCTTGGCGGCCTCCAGCTCCTCATGGACGTGATGCTCCGAGAGGGTCGTCAGCTTGAGCGTCTCGCCTGCGAAGTAGGCGTCCAGGTAGGCCAGTGCCGTCTGCATGCGAACCTCGGCGGTCGCTGCTTGAACCGATACGGACTCCCGGCCGACCATCGCATCGGCCGCTGCCTGGCGCGCGGCGCGCTTTTCGGCCGAGACCCACTCCTGACCGATGCCGATGCGCTTCGTCGTCATGGAGTCTCGGGTCGTGCTGAGCCGGTCCGCTCCTGTCACCGGGAGGTTGTCGACGCCGGCACGCAGCGTGGGATCTGGCAGCCGGCCTGCAGCGCGGGCGGCCTGCGACGCGCTGGTGACGCCGGCACGTGCCGACCGGGTGGCTTCGGAGCGCTGAACGGCCAGGTCGAGCGCCTGGGGGAGCGTGAGTGGTGCCGCTACGGCCCAGGCCGGCAGCAGTGCCACGGCCAAGGCGGCCGTGCGCAAGGAAGAGGTGACCATGGAAACTCCGAAGACAAACGGGGCAGTTGCTGGCGAGCGGGCAAGCCGCACCAGCGCCGGTCGGTCGACGGAGGGGTCAGACGCGGAGTCTGAGCGTGGAGAGGAAAAGTGGGTCCGGAGGCGGACGTGCCTCAGGTGCCGACGCCACGGGAAGCGCTTCGGCTTCGATGGCCTGGAGCACCAGCGGCATCACGATGACCTGCACGATCATCGGCAGGGATGCCGCGGGCAGCTTGACCGCCTCGAACGACTGAACCGCACCGGCGGAATGCTGGTGGCAGAGAACCGGTTGCGCCTGGTCCATGCCTTCGCAGGGCTCGCCCGAGGCCATCATTTCCGCCATCGCTGCGGCATCGCCCTGTCCCGGGCAGACGTAGTTCGCCAGCGCCAGCTGCGAGAACAGCAGCGACAGCACCACGAAGAACGTGGTGGTCAGGCGATGGCAGTGAAGACGCAGCATGAGCACGACAAGTGTAGTGCGAGCAAATCAGCCCGGCGCCCGACGTGAGTGCAACGGCTCCCATTCCCGCCTGAGAAGCCCGTACACCCACGAATCCGATATCTCGCCATCCACGATGCAGTCTTCTCGCAGCTTGCCTTCGCGGACGAACCGGAGCTTCTCCAACACGCGGCTCGATGCAGTGTTGCGCGTGTCGGTCTCGGCCTGAACACGGTTCAGGTCCAACGTGTCGAACGCCCACTGCAACATGCCGCCAGCGGCTTCGGTGGCAAAGCCTCGGCCCCATGCCGCGTCATCGAGACAGTAGCCCATCGTCGCGCTGCGATAGTCTGGATTCCATTTGACCAGACAGCACCAGCCGATGAACACACCGTCGGCGGCACGCTCGATCGCCAGCCGCGCGCCGCTGCCCTCCGACTCGAATTGCCTGCACGCCGCGATGAAGCGCTCTGCCCGCGCGCGCTCTTTCCAGGGCGGCGCGTCCCAGTAGCGCAACACGCACGGGTTGCTGTGCAGCGCGAAGATGGCCTCCGTATCGGTCTGTGCGAACGGTCGCAATCGAAGGCGAGCGGTGTGCAGGGTCGGGGTCACCAAGGGCATGTCCGCACTCGTGTCTGTGGTCAGGTTCGATGTGGGCAGCAAGCAGGCAACGTGCGCTAGCGCTGCGGCTTCCTCGGCACTCGCTTGCTCGATCGAGCGGGCGCCGGTTCGGTCTCCGGCTTCGTGGCTGGCGGCGGTTTCCCGGTCAGCGAGGCGTTGAGCGCGACGGCCATGGCGGCGTCGCCGCTCAACAGGTCACGCCAACGCAGCTCGACGGCGGCCCGTCGCTTGCCTTTGCCAGTCAACCGAAAGCCATCGGAATCGATGGCGACGGTGTAGTCCGCGCCATCAACGGTGACTTGCCGCTTGAGTTCCTTGTGCAGGACTGTGCTCACCTGATGCGTCTCCGTTCCCCGATCATGCGCGCGAGTTCCGCCGTGAGCAGTTTGTCCATCGCGTCGAGCAACCGACCGGGATTCAATCCGGATATCGACGCGGAAGCAGCACGCGAAACGTCGTTCCGATGCCCGCCGTCGATTCGAGCTCGATGGTTGCGTTCAGCAGCTCGCACAAGCGCTTGACGATCGAGAGCCCGAGTCCTTCGCCAGTCTGTTGAACTGGACGGGAATCGGTCCGCGCCGGCGCTGTGCCGCCGACTTCACCATTCGCATGCGTGACTTCGCCCGTCGCACCATCCTCGGCCACCTGGTTCGCCTGATCCGTCGCCGTCTCCAACGCACCTGCCAGCTGGGACCCCGAGCCCGCATGCAAGCCCGGCCCGGTGTCCTGGACCTGGAGGAACCAGCGCTCCCCATCCGCTGGCGTACCCTGGCCCCACGTCACGGCGACACCCCCTTCACGCGTGTACTTGATGGCATTGAGCACCAGGTTCTGGGCGATGCGCCTTGTCTTGACCGGGTCCGCCTCCACCGGCAAGGTGGCCGGACCGTCGAACCTGAGAAAGAGGTCTCGGTCCTGCGCCAGCGCTTGCATGCCCTCGCACACGTCCCGCAGGAGGGCAGCAGCATCGAGCGATTCGAGGCGGCGGTGTTCCTCTCCGGCCTGCAGCCGGGCAAGACCCGTCACGTCGTTCAGCAGATGAATCAGCGCCTTGACGTTGCGATCGAGCAGGCGCAGCAAGTTGCTACGCATCTCGTCCGAGGCACTGGCCGTGAGACCCGCAGTCGCATTGGCGACGACGCCGAGGTTGCCTCGAAGATCGTGTGCGGCTTGCTGCCAGAGCTGAGCGCGCTGCTGCTCCACTTCACGCAGCGTGGCCACTGCGTGCTCCAGCTCCTCGATGTGGCTGCTGGCTTCGACCTGTTGCAGGCGGAAATACTGGGACGTGCTCGCGCCGATGACGGCCCCGTGCTGTTGCGCCCAGATCCGGCGGGCAGCCGCCATCGCGCCATGGTCGAGTGCCGGGTGAGCAGCCGCGTAGCTGTCGAGCTCGACCACGACGCATTCGTTCAGGCGCGCGAGCTCACGCGTCACCTCGGCCAGATCGAAACCCTGCTGCCACCGATGCAGACCGTGAGCCGCCGCATCCCCCTGCCGAACTTTGTCGCCTCTTGCCGATCTGGAGGCATCGCCCATCGTGAGCATGCGTTCGTAGTCGACCAGAATCGCCGGAATGTGGTCGTGAAGCTGCGCACGAGGAAGCGACGAGCCCGTCATCAAGGCGGGGTCCGACTCGACTGCGCTACGCCACGCCTGCAGGATGGCGCTGCGTCGTCGCGACATGTGCGCGGCCAATGTGGCGAGGTCGGCATCATGGACTGACATGGGCTGCGCTCCGTGTCCGCGAGGACCTTCGATTGTCGTCGTCCCGCGACGAAGACGTCCAAGTCTGCCACGACGTGCGCCATCGACACTGGCCGGGCGGTTGGCGCTGCGCTTGCACTCAGCGACTTTCGCCAGCGACCTGCTGCCACAAGACGGGGATTCGACACAGCGCGTAGTGCGCACTTTCGTGTCTGATTCGATTCCGGCTGCCGCCGAACCGCTTCGTTTCCGAATGGACGACGGGCGCGCCGTCGAGGCTGGCAAAGGCCCATGCGTAGCACTGAGTGCCGGGCGCAATGTCGGGGTCGACCGAGTCCGTCACGCCGGTATTGGCCACCGCGAGATTGGCAGACCCGGATTTCAGCGCACCCAAGGCCATCTCTGCGGCCACCTGCTCGCTCGTCAGCCCGAACTCTGCGATCGTTTCAGCTCGTACACCCAGGCACTTCTGCTTCGCCTGCGGCGAGTACGCGACAAAGGCGCAATCCAGCAACTCCCCGGCTCCTTCGACGTCCGCAACGGTGGAGGCAATCAGCCCGGCGGTGCAGGACTCTGCGGTGACAAGCCTGAGCTTGTGCGCTTGCAGGAAGGTGACGAGCTGATCCAGGTCCATGGCGGCACCTTGAATGGGTACTCCTCGCGTGCGTGAACGTCGCAGGGATAAGGTACCGCGCCCACGCATCGTGTGCTCGCCCGGTTTTCAGAACGCGCGAAGGTCTGACGTTCGTGACAGGCTCCTTCGGTCATCAGGTGTCGGTGCACTCCGACAGCCACCCAGCATCAGTCGAGCAGCAAGACGACGGTGGAGAGGACGGCGATCGCGAAAGCCAGCGATGTCATGAAGTTGCGACGAGCGAAGTTCATTGGGGCGATCCTTCAGGTCCTCGAGACCCTGTACCCCTTGGATCGGCTGCGCGATGCACGCGCTCGATCAGAGAGCACTGCAAGCCCGTTCGGATTCGATTGGATCGCCGGTCAGGCTTCGCTGACAGACCGGTTTTCCGATGGCAGCGAAGCTGCCGACCGCCCGCTCGGAAGCGGGCGGTCGTCGCTCAGGGCGCGTGACGCTACAGGGACAGCAGGCGCTGGAAGAAGGAGCGGTAGCGGCACAAGGCGATCCGAAGGTTCTCCGTCGACGTGTCTTCGGTTTCCTTGAACTGCGCTTCGAGCTGGGTCCGCTCATTCGAAAAGGTCTGCGCGAGACTCTTCATGACCTGGGCGACGAGCTCGTCGGCGCTTCGCACGGCCAGGTTCGGATCGTCGACGAAGCCGATCTGGATGGCATCCCAGCGCGAGCGAAAGTCTTCGGCCGCCTCGGGCATGAACAGCGGCGCCAGCTGCCGCTCCTCGACGCGGTCGACCCGCGCGTTCCTGTTCTCGATGTTGTCGTCCGATTCGCGCAGGTCTTCCTGCGGCGCGGTGCGCGCCCTCTGGGTTGCGTCGGTGGCGGCGAGATCGGCTGTCGTCAGGGGTCTTTCATCGGTCGCGTGGTTCATGAGTGCACCTGTGCATGTCTGTGTCCGGGAGCGGGCCTGACGTCGTCGCTGACTTCGAGCAGGTCCTGGAAGAGCGCGCGGTAGTGCACGACGCCCTTGCGCAGTTCTTCGGTGTCGGCTTCTCCGCGTTCGTCGCGAAGCGCGATCGCCTGGGCGGCGCGGTAGTGCTGCACGACGGTCGGGTGATCGACCGAGATGTCCGCGGCGCGGCGTGCGAAGTCGGCCATCGGATAGCCGCGCTTGTGCATCAGCTCGCGCACCAGCTGGTCGGCTTCGGACAGCACGCCTTTGGGGTTGTCGACGAAGCGGCCCTGCAGGATTTTCCAATCCTGAGCGAACCGTTCGGCATCGGGCGGCGACAGCGGCACGATGCGCAGGCGCTCGACCCGCGTCTCACGCGCCTTCAATTCCGCTTCGGCCTTGGTTCGACTGCCCAGACGATCGACGGCTCTGCCGTATTCGGGCCCGAAGCGTTGCTTCAGGCGCTGCGATCGCCTCTGCTGGTAACTGAACCAGACCGCCAGTGCGATCAGCACCACGATCACGAGGGCGGACAGAACGATCAACGTTTCTCGATCCATGTTCATGGAAGTCTCCTACCCCGACTCCTGCGCTTCCTTGGAGCGTTACGGGCCGGGAACAGCATGGCACGGTCACACGGCTCAGAAGCCTGCTATGTCGTCGCGCGATAGCGGTCGCGCAAGGTCCGCACGCGATCGTGATTGGCCAGCACCCCTTGGTACTGCCGGTCCACGATCGCACGAATGTCGGCGGGCAGGTCCTGTTCCAGCGCTTTGCGGTACTTCGCCTTTGCGTGGTCCTCCCCTCGCTCGCACTCCTCGAGAATCGCCTTGTCGTCGCGGCTGGAGACCGCCTCCTTCAGGCTCATCCAGCCACGGTGAACGGCGGCGGCCGCGGTGCCCGTGGTCTCGGGGCGGCCTCCTTCGGCGCGTACCTGCGCCTGCAATTCGGCGGCGCCTTCGCGGCATCGCCGTGCAGCATCGGCGAAGAGTGACTTCAACTCTGCATCGTGTGCATCGTCGGCAGCTTTTTGGAAACCCCTCTCGCCGTCCTTCGACGTTTCGATCAGTTCGTTCAGCACGGACACGGTATCGTCTTTCATCTGAAACTCCTTCGCGGATCTGCAAACAGTTCGCGCAAGCGCTCGGCGCGCCCGCGTGCCGTCAATGCACGGCCGCGACCAGTCTGGACCGGCGCACCATTCGGCGCTGCCAGACGCCTGCACTTTTGGCCGGCTGCCGATGCGCCGTGCCCTGTCGGCAAGTTCCTACGGGCGCCCTCCCGGTGGATCTGCGCGGGTCTTGGCGCGCCGGCGGCGTTCCTCGCGGCGGCGGCCTCCGATGGACGCTCGGCCTTCGGTTCTGCGCGTCACCGCGACGCCGATTGCGTGAGTCGGTAGATCAGCAGGGCCGCACGAACGGCGCCTCGCTCGATGGAGGCAATTTCCAGCTCCTCGTCGTCCGTGTGCGCACCGCGCCCCTGCGCGCCGAGGCCGTCGATGCCCACTGTGTAGGGCGCGACGAACTGCACGTCGCCCGCTCCGCGCAGCGACGGATCGAGAATGTCGATGCGACCCAGGCCAGCGTCCTGGCTGACTTTCGAGTAAAGCGCCGCCAGGTTGCGGCCCGCTTCGGTAGGCGGCATCGGCGGGTAGCTCTCGGTGAAGCTGATGGTCGCCGAGGT
>Ga0075362_10000628_pt1 | contig 10323 bp, 13 predicted proteins | sample EndMetdeltDD1762_FD_71397 | JGI IMG/M metagenome (GOLD analysis project Ga0075362, IMG submission 71397) | Populus endosphere microbial communities from Tennessee, USA - Endosphere MetaG P. deltoides DD176-2 | ecosystem: Host-associated > Plants > Roots > Endosphere | place: USA: Tennessee...
TCAACATCGCGCTGCCCAGCACGACGGCGCGCATCGTCTTCGAGCTCCTGAAGACGCGCACCGGCGCGCCGCTGTTCGGCGTCCCCTACAAGGGCTCGGCCTCGGCCATGACCGAGGTCATGGGCGGCCAGGTCCAGCTCACCATCGACACGGCGACGGCAAGCCGCGGCCATGTCCAGAGCGGCAAGCTGAAGGCGCTGGCCATCACCACGCTGAAGTCGAGCGAGCTGTTGCCGGGGGTGAAGTCGGTCGCCGAGCAGGGCGTGCCCGGCTTCGAGGTCACGGCCTGGAACGCGATCTATGCGCCGCGCAGCACGCCGACGGCGGTCGTCGACCGGCTGAACGCCGAGGTCGCCAAGATCCTGGCCCAGCCCGAGACGCGCCAGCGCCTGATGCAGCTCGGTTTCGAGCCGGCCGGCGGCTCACCCGGGGCGCTGGCGGCCTACGAGAAGCTGGAGCGCGCCAAGTGGGGGCCCCTGATCAAGGCGGCCGGCCTGAAAGGCGACTAGTAGGCGGCGGTGAACCGCTTGCGGATGTGCTTGGGCTTCTCGATCTCGTCGAGGATGGCGATGGCGAAGTCCTCGCGGCTGATACGGCTCTCGCCCTTGGAGTCGACGAGAAACTGATCGAGGCCGAGGCGGAACTTGCCGGTGCGCTGGCCGGCCGGGATCGCGGCTGCCGGCGAGATCGCCGTCCAGTCGAGGTCCTTGATCGCGCGGATGGCGTCCAGCGCCAGCATCGCGGGTTTCGACGTCGGCGGCTGTACGCCCTTTTCCATCATGTGGTCGAAATGGGTGCGCCCGTCCTTGCGGATCAGGCTGCCGGCGCCGACCACGAACAGCGCGCGCTTCACGCCCGACTTGCGGATGGTGTCGATGACGCGACTGACGTCGTTCTCGTTCCATTTGACGGAGACCACGACGGCGTCGTGGCCCTTGAGGACCTGGGCGAGAACGACAGGATCGGTCGTGCTCGCAGCCTTGACGGTCATGCCGGGGCGGATCGTGAGCTTGCGCGGGTCACGTGTGATGGCGGTGACGGTATGCGAGCGGGCAAGCGCTTCGCTGAGCACGCGGCTGCCGATATTCCCCGTGGCGCCGATCAGGGCGATGTTGCTCATTGGGTCGTTCCTTTCATCAGATCGTGTAGCGCCGCGAGCGTGGCGGACGGCGCTTCCTGCGGTACGTTGTGGCCGACGCGCGGAATAAGGCGTCTTTCGTAGGGGCCGGTGAAAAACTTGGTGTTGGCGTCGGTCCCGGGAGCCGGCCCGACGCCATCGTTGCCGCCGTGCAGGTTGATCGTCGGCACCCCGATCTTAGGCTGGCCGGCAAGGCGTGTCTCGATGCCGGCGAGCGCCGGATCGCCTGGGGCATAGCCATAACGGTGGCGATAGGACTGGATCACGACATCGACGAAGTCGGGGTTGTCGAAGGACACGGCCGACTTTTCGAATGTCGCCTCGTCGAAGGCCCATTCCGGCGACCACAGCTTCCACAGCAACCGGCAGATGTCGCGGCGGTTCCTGGTCAGTCCGGCCTGGCCGCGCTCGGTGTGGAAGTAGTACTGGTACCAGAAGCGGTGTTCCTGCTCGGCCGGTACCGGATCGGCCGATCGGGCGATGTTCTGGATATTGTAGCCGGTGCAACTCACGAGGCCGCGCACCCGCTCGGGCCACAAGGCGGCGACGATACAGGCGGCGCGGCCACCCCAGTCGTAGCCGGCGAGCATCGCCCGCCCGATGCCGAGCGCGTCCATGAACTGCAGCAGATCGTGGCCCAGCGCTGCCTGTTCGCCGGAGCGAGGGGTGGCAGGGGCGACGAAGCGGGTCGGCCCGTAGCCGCGCAGGTAGGGTACCAGCACGCGGCAGCCGGCAGCGGCCAGGGACGGTGCAACTTCATCGAAGCAGCGGATATCGTAGGGAAATCCGTGCAGCAGAACGACCACGTCGCCCCCCGGGGGGCCGTGCTCTTCGTAGGCGACGTCGAGGACGTCGGTGCGGATGGTCCGGCTCTGCATGTGATTCGGAAGATAGCGGCTTGCTGGCGGCGTTGACAGTGCGGGCGAAACGGAAAAGGCGGCCCTTTCGGACCGCCTTTCCTGTGCCTGAGCGATTGTCCGCGCCGGAATTACTGTGTCGGACAGGCGAAAATGTTCATCTCGGGGCCGAGATCGAACGGCGGCGGCACCTGGGCCAGCGACGACACCTTGGGATCGAGCGCCCAGTCCAGCGCACGCTTGCTGCGTGAACAGAACTCGCGATCGGTTGGCGCGCGCTGCGCGGTGCGGTTCGCAACCTCGGTGACGAACACGTCGACGTTCAGCCGCTTGCGCCGGGCGACTTCCGAAAGCGAGCGCGAGTTGGTGCTGAGTTCCGACTGGAATTTGCTGATGAAGGAACCGTACTGCGCTTCGTATGCCCGGCTGCCGCCTTGGCTCTGGCACTGTAGGGTGGCAACCACGAGTTCCTGCTGCACCATGCGGGTGCGAACGGTCGCGAGATCGGCCGTATTGTAGCAGATCGCCCGAATGTTCGCGGCGGGCGGGCTGGGCGGGACCGGGGCCTGATAGTCTGCCGCCGGTGGCTTGACCACAGGCGCCGCGGTCTTGGGCGTGCAACCGGCCATCGCCAGGACACCCACCACCAGAATTGCCGCCTGCGAAAGCTTCATGATCATCCGTATACTCCCAACGCGTTGGCCGGAAACCGCCAGCGGGTACAACAGATAGACGCCCGTTTCAAACGCAATTACCGCGCATGGGGCTGGAACGCCAGAAAACCCCGATATTTCACTGTAAAGCTTTGTTGATGGCTCGGTCGAATATCTCCAGACCGAGGTCGATTTCGCCCTCGTCGACAGTAAGGGGTGGCGCGATGCGGAATATGCCGAAACCACCGCGAACGACGCTGGTCATCATGCCGAGTTCCAGGCAATGGCGCACCTCGCGCTGGGCAAGCTCGGGGTCGGGCGTCCGCGAGCGGCGATCCTTCACCAGGTCGAGACCAGCAGCACGGGGTCGAGCGTGCCCGGCGAGATCTCGGCGATCAGCGACGCCAGTCGACAGCCGGGCGGGACAGGATGGTGGCGTAGAGGTGGTCGAGTTCTCCGACAAAGTGGCGTCCCGCGACGATCTTGGGATGGCTGTGGTCCAGGGTGGCGCTCATGCAGCCTCCCTATGACTCCAGCAGGGCGGCTCGCACGAGCGGCATACGGTCATTGCCGAAGAACATCTGCCCGTCCACGAAGATCGTCGGGCTGCCGAAGCCGCCGCGCGCAATCAGCTCGTCGGTGTTGGCGCGCAGGCGCGCCTTGCAGGCGTCCGTCTCGATGGCGGCAAAGAAGCGTTGGCGCTCGATGCCGGCCGTGGCGGCGATGTCGGCCAGCACCTCCTCGCGCGCTAGGTCGCGATCGTCACTCCAGTAGGCCTCGAAGGCGGCGGTGGCGTAGGGCACCAGCTTGCCCTCGTCGAGCGCCACGAAGGCGCCGCGCATGCATTTGACGCTGTTCACCGGAAAGACCTTGGGCGGGAAGACGATGCGCAGCTCGTACAGCCTTGCCCAGTCGGCGAGGTCTTTCAGCATGTACGATTGCTTCAGCGGATTCGGCTTGGCGCGGTTGTCGTAGACCGTCTGGTTGACGGCGTTGAACACCCCGCCGACCAGGATGGGCTTCCACGCAATTTCCGCGCCGAGTTCGAGGGCGAGCGGCTGCACGGCGTGAAAAGCGAGATAGGTCCAAGGGCTGGAGCAATCGAAGTAGAAGTCGAGCTGGCGCGCCATTTCGTCTCTCCGCCGTCGGTTCGCCTTGTCGATGCCACAAGCGACGCGTATCTTGCAAATCCATGACGGTACCGGCTTTGCAGCCTAAAAAGATTGCTTCCAAGAAAATCGCAATCGTCGTGCACCAGGAGCACTCCAGGCCCGGACGGGTCGGGGTCCTCCTCGAGAAGCGCGGATACGAGCTTCATCGTCTTTGCCCAAATCTGGGCTGCGACCTGCCCGAAGACATGTCCGATTATGCCGGTGTGGTGATTTTCGGCGGCCCCATGTCGGCCAACGATTGCGGCACCCTGGCCGGCATCAAGTGCGAGCTGGAATGGATTCCCAAGGTGGTCGAGGCCGGCGTTCCGTTCCTCGGTCTTTGCCTTGGCGCCCAGCTCTTGACGCGCGCCGTCGGCGGCCGCGTGGCGCCCCATCCGGAGGGGCTGGTCGAGATCGGCTATGTCGACGTCGAGCCGACCGAGGCCGGTCGCGACTGGATCAAGGCGCCGATGAAGGTCTACCAATGGCATCGCGAAGGCATGCAGGTTCCGGATTGCTGCGAACTGCTCGCCACCAACGACCGCTATCCCGTCCAGGCCTTCCGTTACCGCGGCAATGCCTTCGGGTTCCAGTTTCATCCTGAAGTGACACTGGAGATGAAACAGATCTGGACGCTCAAGGCCTCGGAGCGGCTCAAGATGCCGGGCGCCCAGCAGCGCGGCGTGCACCTCTCCATGCACGCGCTCTACGATCCGCCGCTCGACCGCTGGATCGACGGTTTCCTCGATCGCTGGCTGGCGACGGACACCAGAACCGCCAACTGATACCCCAACTGACAAGAGGGGCGGGCCGAGATGGCCCGGCGCACCGGCTTGGGCTAGGGTCCCGGCGAAAGCCTGGGAGGCGCTGCAATGTCTGGTGCTCTGATCTTCGTCCTGGCGTTGGTGCTCGTGGCACTGGTGCTGGTGTTTGCGGGCGTGAAAACGGTGACGCAGGGCACCAATTGGACCATCGAGCGGTTCGGTCGTTACACGCGCACGCTGCAGCCTGGCTTGCATCTCATCGTGCCCTTCATCGATCGCGTCGGGCGCAAGATCAACATGCAGGAGAACGTGCTCGATATTCCCCCGCAGAAGGTCATCACCAAGGACAATGCCAGCGTCCAGGTCGATGCCGTGTCCTTCTACCAGGTGATCGACGCGGCGCGCGCCGCCTACGAGGTGCAGAACCTCCATCTCGCCATCACCAACCTGGCGCTGACCAACATCCGCAGCGTCATGGGTAACATGGCGCTCGACGAGGCGCTGTCCAAACGCAATGACATCAACAACACCCTGCTCTCGGTCATCGACCAGGCGACCGGTCCGTGGGGCGTCAAGGTGCTGCGCATCGAGGTCAAGGACATCGCGCCACCCGAGGACATCGTGGTGGCGATGGGCCGGCAGATGAAGGCTGAGCGCGAGAAGCGTGCCACCATTCTCGAGTCCGAGGGCGTGCGCGAATCGAGCATCCAGCGTGCCGAGGGCGAGAAGCAGTCGGCCATCCTGACCGCCGAGGGCCGCCGCGAGGCGGCGTTCCGCGACGCCGAGGCGCGCGAGCGCATGGCCGAGGCCGAAGCCAAGGCGACGTCCGTCGTGGCCCAGGCGATCGCCGGCAACGGCGTGCAGGCGACCAACTACTTCCTCGGCACGAAGTACGTCGAGGCGCTGGCCAAGATGGGCTCCAGCCCCAATGCCAAGGTCTTCTTCCTGCCCGTCGAGGCGGCCGGGATCATGGCCTCGATCGCCGGCATCGGCGAACTCGCCAAGGAAGCCCAGGCGCGGGGTATTGAAGCTGCCCGGCCGCGCGGCTCGGTTCCCAGCGCGGGCTAGGGCGGCTGCGATGGCGATGTTCAAGATTGTCTTCTGGTACTGGTGGGCCCTCGCCGCGGTGCTGCTCGTCTTCGAAATGATGCTGCCCGGCATCGTCTTCCTGTTCCTGGCGCTGGGCGCGGCGGCAGCCGGCCTGTGCCTGTTGGTCGTGGCCGACCTGTCGCTCGAGTGGCAGCTCGTGGTGTTTGCCGTCGTGGCCGTGGCCTCGGCGATCGGCCTGCGCCCGACCCTGCGCCGGCTCCAGTCGCGCGATGCGGCGCCCAACACCATCAACGCCCGGGGTGACAGCCTGGTCGGCCGGACCATCGTGCTCGATCAGCCGATCCTGAACGGCCGCGGCCGGGTGGTGCTGGGCGACGGCAGCTGGACCGTGACCGGGCCCGACATGGCGGCGGGCGCCAGGGTGCGCGTGACGGCCGTGAGCGGCACCGAACTCGCGGTCGTGCCGGCGCCCTAGGCGCACGGGCTAGCGGACGCCAGACGTCAGCGCGCCATAGAGCGTGAGCTTGCCGGCCGGTCCGCGGATCAGCAGCGTCCAGTCGGTGAAATCCGTCACGTCGGTGCAACCGCGGCCGCGGCCGTGCAGGATCAGCGTCACCTTCTGGCTGGTTTCCACCAGGGGCCGGAACACGCCCGTGGCACTGGCGTTCGCGGTCAGTTGCCACTCCTTGTAGAGGTTGGGGCCGAGGCCTTCGTCCTTTTCGCCGCCGCGCGGGTCGACCACGAAGATCGAGATGGTGTCGGGAATCGCAAGCGTCAGGGCGGTCGCGCCACCCTGTTGATCGCGAAAGGAGAACGTCATCTCCTTCCTGGTCTGCGCGACCGCAAGCTGCAACGGTGTGCCGAGGTTTCTGATGTCGACGGGATGATCATCGGCACCCTCGGCGATGAATGCCTCCTTGGCGAAGGTCATCTGTTCGATCACGCCCAGCCGATGCTCGTCGAGCTTCTCGACCTCGACGTAGCGCGCCGCCCGATTCGAGCAGCATGCACAGGCCAGCGCGGCGTCGGTCGCGAACCAGAACGTCACAAGCGCCGCCGCCATGCCGGTCAGGTAACGGATGTGTGGCGTCATCGTGCCGTCCCGCCGCCGCTTGCGCTGGTTGCCGGGACCTCCCGGCGCTGCGAATCCTGACGCCTTTGCCGTGCTGTCGCAAGACAGAGGCACGAGGCTGGACTATGTCTCGGAAAGAGCGAAGGACCTTGCGGCGAGCCCTGATTCTTGCTGTTGTTAATACTTAACCAATAGGTTATGTGTTGTGTAATTGCGAGGTGCAGCCATGAAGCTCTTCTACGGTTGGGTGATCGTCGGCGCCGGCGCGCTGATGGGGTGCGTCGCCATCGGCGCGTTGTTTTCGCTCGCGGTCTTCCTGCAGCCGATGTCCGAGGCGACCGGCTGGTCGCGCACCGGCATCTCGACCACCATGACGATCGACTTTCTGGTGATGGGCGTCGCCGCCTTCGGCTGGGGCGCACTCACCGACCGCTTCGGCCCGCGCATCGTCGTGCTCGCGGGCGCGATCCTGCTGGGCCTCGGGCTGGTGCTGGCGAGCCGAGCCACCAGCCTGCTCGAATTCCAGATCGTCTATGGCGTGGTGGTGGGTGCCGCGGCGGGCGCCGTCTTCGCGCCGATGATGGCCACGGTCACCGGCTGGTTCGACAAGCACCGCAGTCTCGCCGTCTCGCTGGTGTCGGCCGGCATGGGCATGGCGCCGATGACGGTGGCGCCGTTCGCGCAGTGGCTGATCCAGTCCTACGACTGGCGCACCGCGCAGCTCATCATCGGCATCGCGGCCTGGGTGCTCCTGATCCCGGCGGCGCTGCTGGTGCGCCGCGCGCCGACCGCGGCAGAAGGCGCGCCGGGCCTGCCGGCCGAAGGCGGCGAGGACCTGACCGTGGGGCGGGCGCTGCGCTCGCCGCAGTTCATCGTGCTGTCGCTCACCTTCTTCTTCTGCTGCGCCGCGCACTCCGGTCCGATCTTCCATGTCGTGAGCTATGCCCTGGCCTGTGGCCTGCCCGCCATGACGGCGGTCACCATCTACAGCGCCGAGGGCCTCGCGGGCCTGGGCGGCCGGCTGCTGTTCGGCCTGCTCGGCGACCGGTTCGGCGCCCGCCGCATCGTCGTACTCGGCCTGATGGTGCAGGCGGTGGGCGCCGGCGCCTACTATTTCGCGCGCAGCGCCGGCGAGTTCTACGCGGTCGCCATCGTGTTCGGCATGGCCTATGGCGGCGTGATGCCGCTCTACGCGGTGATCGCGCGCGAATACTTTCCCATGCGCATCATGGGCACCGTGATCGGTGGTTCGTCGATGATCGCGAGCCTCGGCATGTCGCTGGGACCGGCCGCCGGCGGCTGGATCTTCGATACCTTTGGCGGCTACGGCCTCCTCTATATCGGCTCGTTCGGCGTCGGTCTTGCCGCCGTGGCGATGGCGCTCGCCTTCCCACCGCTGCGTGCCGCTCCAGGTGGCAGGCCGCAGCCGGCCTGACGCGGGGGGACACGCGTCGCTCAAAGCAACGTTTCAAGGAAGTGGAGAATGGAGATGAAACTGTATGGCTTCGGTCCTACACGCTCGCTTCGCGCGCTGTGGGGCCTCAAGGAAATCGATGCGGATTTCGAGTTCGTGCCGGTCAATCTCTTTGCCGGCGAACATCAGCGTGCCGACTTCCTTGCCCTCAACCCTACAGGCAAGATTCCGGTGCTGGTCGACGGCGACGTTGTGCTTCCCGAATCGGCGGCCATCGTCCTGTATCTGGCGGAGAAGTATCGCGAGAAGGGGCTGCTGCCCGCCGATCTCAAGGCGCGGGCACAGGTCTATCGCTGGCTGATGTTCGCCGTGACCGAACTGGAACAGCCGCTGTGGCGGATCTCCAAGCACTCGATGCTGTATCCCGAGGACAAGCGCCTGCCGCAGGACATCGCGCTTGCCAAGGAGGAGTTCGCCGCCATGGCATCCGTGCTCGACCGCCACATGGCGGGCCGCCTGTTCATCGTCGGCGACGGCCTCACCGTCGCCGATTGTGTGACGGCTTATCTGATCGACTGGGCCAATGAACTCCATTTGATCGACGGCTGCCCGCAGCTGCGCGCTTACCTGGAGCGGATGTATGCGCGGCCCACGGCGCCGCAACGGATTGCCCAGGCTTTCGCGAGCCTCTCGGCAGGGGCGTGACGGTTCGGCCGATGCCGGCCGCGAAGTCCGGGCCCGAGAGCGCCATTCACTTCACCCAAGCTAGATTACCCAGCGTTGGATAAGTCGCTGCGGACAAATGCCACTTCTCAGTCCGCACTGCCTGCCTGGCTTCCCTCGGGAACGGTCATGAACGTGTGGCCCGTCAATCGTTCGAAAAGCGCTGTGTCGGGGGTCTGGGCGACGGCCCAGGCGCTCGCAAGCCAGAGTCCGACGAACAGGGCGAGGGTGGCCATCCGGTTCATGTGCGGCGCAACGTGATGATCGTGACCTCGCCGCGGCTGTTGAAGCGGACCGTTGGCTCGGACACGCCGAGGCCGGCGTTCGTGTAGCCGGTCATCTTTCCCTGGCGCCAAAGACCCACGGCGGCATGTCGGCAGCGCGTCAGTTGCGTGATCACGGGTCTTCCTCCCGGCAGGCAGATCTGCCCGCCGTGGGTATGGCCGGAGAGATAGAGCGCGTAGCCAGCCTGATCGGCGAAATCGGCCATCTCGGCGGAGTGAACGAGGGCAATGCGGCATTCGCCATCGTGATCGTCGAGGGCTGCGCGTGCGGCCTCGGTGTAGAAGTTGTGAACGTCGTCGAGGCCCGTGACGCGCAGGCGCCCGCCGCCGCGCTCGAGCACCCGCGAACGATTGACCAGGACGTCAAAGCCGCGCTGCTCAAGCATCGCGGCCATTTCCACCGAATCGTGATTGCCGAGGATCGCGAGCCGCGGGCCGTGCACGCGGACGTCCTGCAGGGCCTGCATCAGCAACTCGACGGAGTGCGCGATCGGGGCGGAAGGCGAACCATGCACATCCCCGGTCACGGCGAGCAGATCGACTTCGACGCCGTGGAGCACGCGACGGGCAGCGTCCACGAGCGCGGGCAAGACGTCGAGATGCGTGTCGCTGATCTGCAGGATGCGATAGCCGTCGAACGTAGGCGGCAGCCCAGGCAGTTCCACCTCGATGTCGACGCGTTTCAGGTCGAGCGCATTGCGTCGTCCGCGCGCCTGCAGCGGCGTGAGCCCGAGACCGAGGGAGAAAACCGCGATCAGCCGGTTGAACACCGCCTTGCGCCACCGCGAGCGGCGGCCGGCGGGACTGATCCAATGGCGGCTCTGCTCGATGCCGCGCCGGCTGGCCGCCCATTGCTCGCTTTGGCTCATCGAGCGAAGGTCTATCCGCCGATCAGGTTCTTGGCGAGCATGCAGTGGATGCCCTTGTTGCCGTCCACCGTCTGCGTCACGTGCAGGTCGGCCTGCAGGCTGCACAGCATGTAGGCGTCGGGGGCGGAGAGGCCGGTCTTGGCGGTGATCAGGCGGATCATGTCGCGCAGCGCCTCCTTGGCGGCGTCGTCGAGGTCGGGATCGAAGCCGTGGGTGATCCAGTGGGTCGCGGTCTCGGCGCGCGGGTTGTTGAGTTTGATGTCCTTGCGCACGGTGAAGCGGAAGGTGCCGGAGAGCGAGGTTTCGAGCGCCGTCAGGTTGACCTCGCCGTCGCCCTGCACGCCGTGG
>Ga0075362_10000631_pt1 | contig 10316 bp, 8 predicted proteins | sample EndMetdeltDD1762_FD_71397 | JGI IMG/M metagenome (GOLD analysis project Ga0075362, IMG submission 71397) | Populus endosphere microbial communities from Tennessee, USA - Endosphere MetaG P. deltoides DD176-2 | ecosystem: Host-associated > Plants > Roots > Endosphere | place: USA: Tennessee...
CGCTGCAGCAGCACGCCGCACTCGGTCGTCATGTCCGAGAATCCGTCGACGGCGCGATCGACGGCGCCGGATGCCGCCGCGGGGACGCCGGCCTGCGCCACGCTCCCCGCGAGCTCGTCGATCTTCCTCGACGCCGCGATCGACATCGCGAGCTGTTGCCGTGCAGCGATGCCGTGCTGGATCGCGATCGCAAAGAGCTGCGCGGTACCCGCGGCAATCGTCACGAGGATCGCGCTCGCGACGAGCACTTCGACGAGCGTGAACCCGCGACTGCGATCCGGAAGCATGGCGAACGCAGTGCAATGCGCACGCCACGGGCGGAGGTTGGAGGTTGGGTGGTGGAGGTTGGGAACTGCGGGCTGACTTTCAGCGCCTTACGTTCAACACCGAACCCCTTCTCTGCTATGAGTTAGCCCCGACGCCGCAAGCCTTCCTGAAACCAACCTCCAGCACCCAACCTCCAGCCTCCAACGCCAGCGTCACTCCGCCAGCGGCAGGATCACCGTGAATCGCGTTCCCCCTGCGGGTTCCGGCTGCACAGTGACGCGGCCGTTGTGCGTGACGACGATCTTCTGGACGAGGGCGAGGCCGAGGCCGGTCCCGTGCGATCGGGTCGTGACGAAGGGACGGAAGAGGCGCGCGTTGATCGCGGGATCGATCCCGTGTCCGTTGTCGGCCACCGAGACGCGGACGACATGCTGCGCGGGATCGGGGAGGCATTCGATCGCGATCCGCGGCTGGATGCCGTGCTCGACGCACGCCTCCAGCGCGTTGCGGCACAGGTTGCTGAACGCCTGCCGCAGCAGCACCTCGTCTCCTTGTACCATCGCGCGCTCCCCCTCGACCGTGACCGCGCCGCCGCGCGCGACGGCCTCGGAACGGATCTCCTCGGCGGCGCGCTCGGCGAGCATCCGCACGTCCACCGTACCGAGCACGAGCTCGGCGGGCTTGGCGAAGTTCAGGAAGTTGCGGACGACGGCGCCGAGGGCGTCGGTCTCGTCGCGGATCCCCTTGACGAAGGCGTGCGTATCGGGCGGCAGGCGATCGAGATCCAGCAGCCGCGCGTAGCCGTGAATCGTGGCGAGGCCGTTGCGGAACTCGTGCGCGATCCCCGCGGTCAGCTCGCCGACCTGCGCCAGGCTGTCCTTCAGCCGGAGCTGCTCTTCGAGCTCGACGATGTCGGTGAGATCGCCGAACAGGCAGATCGCGCCGCGCGGATTGCCGTGCGCGTCACGGATCGGCGAGACCGTCACGCCGAGGTGCGTCGGCCGCTCGGGGTTGGTGTCGATGCGAAGCGTGCGCCGGCGGAGCGCCTGCCCGGTGTCGAGGCACTCCTGGATCACCGCGGCGAGCGGCGGCACGCCGAGGAGCACGTCGCCGACGTCGCCGCTCCAGTCCGCCTCGGGCATCCCGAGCAGCTTGCGGCCGAACGGATTGAGCGCCTGGACGCGGCGGTCGTGGCCGACCACGAGCAGCCCGGAGGTCAGACTGGCGACGATCTCGTCGCTGAGCCGCTCCGACGCTTCGGCGCGCGCGGCGAGCACCTGCTCGCGCAGCTTCAGCCGCGCCATGGCTTCTTCCATGGCGGCGGCCATGAACGCCGTCTCCGCGCCGCGCTCGTCCCGGCCCTTGGACATCTGGCGCGCCGCCGCGAACATCCGCAGGACGGCGAACGCCAGACCGCCGGCGAGGACGGCCACGACGGCGGTCAGTCCGATGAGGGCGTAGGCCGGAACCGTCATGTCAATGCTGAACGGGGTTCAGCATTGCACGGGATTCTACTGGTTCGGCCTCAGAATCTGCCGGAACGTCAGCGTGTTCACGTCGCGGAACATCGGCGTGCCCGGCGGCAGCTTGTCGGGCAGCAGGAAGTCCGTGTCGAAGTTGTAGACGCGGCTCGAGGGCGGACGGTAGGTGTACTCGCAGCACTTGAAGATGCCGACCGCCTGCCGGGCGATGTAGAAGCTCACGATCGAGCCCCGGTAGTACATCGTGTCGCCGTTCCAGTCCTCCTGCAGGCGCAGCAGGTTGTGGGCGCCGCCGTCCATGCCCCAGTTCGTCTGAGGGGTCCAGCCGGACGCCGACGAGGAGGGGAACGCGAGGTTCTTCCCCATGACCGCGGCGAAGCGGTAGCCGGTAGCGGTCGCGGCCATCAGCGAGTGCGCGCTCGGCGACACCGCACTGCCCGTCGACACGCCCTGGACGAACGAGGTGATGTCGTTCCAGTTGTTCGAGAGGCCGGTGATCGCGTCGGAGATGATCGCCGCGGCGATGTGGGTCTCGGCCGGCGTGTCGCTGGCCGTCGAATTGTAGTCCCCGTGCACGTAGACCGGGTTCTCGGACGCGATGGTCAGCCCCTGGAGGCCGGACGTACGCAGACCGGAGCCGCCGGTCAGTTTCAGGGCGCGGCGGAAGAGGATCGGCCGGTTGCCGCGCAGCACGTGGATGTCGTTGGTGGCGCTCGTCGGACTGGCGGCGCTGAACGTCGTATACGGACGCGCGGTGGCGTCGAGCGGGGCCAGGGCGCCGATCGTGGCCAGGCTTGCGGCCGTGCCCTTCCCGTCGTTCGGCAGCTTGCCGTACGTCTCGATGATCGCCACCGGCGTGGCGGCCGTCGTCATGGTCTCGTTGACGTTCTCCCCGAGATCGGCGGTGCCGCTGTCGGGCAGGCCCGTGGACTGCGTGACATTGATGATGTCCTCGTAGCCGTACTCGCCGGTCTCGGCGTTGTTGGCGAAGCGCGGGTCCGCCGTCGCGCCGCTGTTGGTGTTGCGGTTGTTGCGGCGATCCGAGAAGTACACGATGTAGCCGCCGTTGTCGTTCTTCGCCGTCGTCCCGGTCGTGCCGATCGTGCCGCGGAACCACTTGGCCAGGTTCGACGTGTCGATCTCGACGTAGTACATCGTGCCGCCGAGATACAGGCTCAGCGGGGCCGTCTCGTCGCGGCGCAGCCCTTCGCGCGTGTCGTAGAGCGAGAGCGGCCAGTAGTCGGTCGACGTCGGCGAGAAGCCAGCACCGCCGGCGGCCGTCGCTTTGTAGGCGCAGTCGTAGTTGTAGGTGGCATTGACCGCCGCCGTCACGCCCGAGATGGCGTGCGTGGACGGCTGATCCTTGACGCGCTGCAGGCGGATGACGGCGTTCGGATTGGGCTCGGTGGCCAGGCACGTGTTGTTGGCGGCGTTCTGGCCGTTGGAACCGGTGAACACGGTATTGGGCGTGCCGTTCGAGAGGTTCTTCGCCGTGTAGCCGAGGCCGAGGATCTCGGCCGTCACGTCGACCCAGGGGCTCGTGGCGGGCGCGGTGGTATCGAACTTCTCGATCTTGAGGTAGCCGCCGAGGAGCGGCGTCGTGATCGCGGACTTGTAGTTGCCGCCCCCCATCGAGGTCGCGAGCGGCGCCTGGCCGGCGACGAGCGCCAGGGCCCCCTCGAGCGAGACCGGCGCGGTGGCCGACACGTCGGGCAGGCCGGTGAGGTCGGCGGCCGTATCCGACAGCAGGATCCGCAGGCTCGCCTGCGTGTAGTACCGCTGCCCGTAGACAAGGGCATTCTCGCCCGTGACACCTCTGCGGATCAGGTCGATCGGCTTCGCCCCGTTGGTCACCAGCGGCAGGTCGAGCCGCCGGGCGCCCGTGCGGCCGTTGCGGATGTAGCCGTTGTAGGTACCCACCGACAGGGTGGTCCACGTCGGTTCGTTCTGCGCGCTGCCCACGTCGCCGGTCACGCTGCCTTCGCCGCTGCCGCTGGACGACAGGGCGCGATACACGCCGGTGCCCTTTGCCATGTTGACGGTGCCGGAATAAAGCGACGTCGAGAGCAGCCCGTTGTCGAGATACTTGCGCACGACTTCACCGACTGCCGTCACCTTGTCGCTCAGCGTCAGCGTGTTGCCCGAGCCGGAGGCCAGGAACAGGTGACCGTTGGTGTGGATGCGCCCGCCGAAGTTGAAGTCGTCGGCCGAGTGGAACGAGAGGCTCGACTCCGAGAACAGCCCGAACTGGAAGACCGGCACGGCCACCGTCTGCAGCTCGCGCCGCATGCGCACCTCGGATCCGCCGTTGGAGCGCGCCGTCACCATGATGTTGTAGTGCGTGACCAGCCCCTTGAATCCCTGGTACGGCCCCGCCGCGATCGTCGTGCCGGTGGTGGGATCGTCGGGCACCGGAATGGCGGTCGTGGGGGTCGACACGGTGGTATTCACGCCGCCGACGACCGCAGTGAACTGGACCTTGTAGCCCGAGGTGCCGTCGGGATCCGTGTAGCTGAAGCCCGGCATGTCCGGCCGCTTCGTCACCGCCGCGACCCCGCTGATCTGGGTGCCGTTGGGCGAGTAGTCGGTGGAGAAAAGGGCCGCCAGGTCCGACGTCAGCTTTTCCATCCCCGCGTGCGCCGCGGCATAGGCCTGCGTCTCGTCGCGGTCCACGCCGCTCGACCGTGTGTCGGCCATGACGTTGGCCATGAAGCCGATCATGAGCGCCGACAGCAGCATCATGACGAGCAGCACGATCATGAGCGACATTCCGCGCTCGGAGTTTCGATAACGAGCCATCATACCCACCGCCCCCTCAGCGGTATCGATCGACGAAGGCCATGCTGCGCAGGCTGACCTGCGTTTCCAGCGTGTTCCTCAAAAACTGCTTGGTCTGGCGCATCGTCGTTCGCGAGCGTCCCGACAGCGTAAGGTTGATCTTGCGGATCTGGTTCGGCGAGCACGGGTTGGGCGAGCAGGCGCCCGAGCCGGCCAGGTCCTGGGCCGTGAACTTCACGTCCCCCGGATTGGTGACGCCGTCGACCAGGTCGTAGGAAATCTGCAGGTTCTCGACGTCGAATGCCAGCGCGGTCCCGAGATTGTTGTTGTAGGTGGTCGGGTGGCCGTTGTTGATGCGCCGGACGAGGCGCGGCCGCGCCGGATCGGTCACGTTGTCGATGTAGTAGGTGATCATCCGGATGCGCGTCGCGGTGGACGGCACGAAACAGCCGGAGCCGGTGCACGTCTCGGCCGGGGCCGTGTTGCGATGCGCGGTCAGCGTCCCGTTGGCCGCCGCCGTCTGGTTCAGGTTCAGCGAGTCGCTGGTCGCGAAGTTCGCGGTCTGCGCCCCGTCGACGGTCGTGATCTCGACGAGCGTCGTGCTCGATCCCTTCATGAGCATGATCAGGTCGCCCGGGTTCAGGTCGTCGGCGCCGCCGTTGCTGATGTCCACCGACGGATCGACCGTCATCGAGCCCGTGCCGAGCGCCGTCAGGTTGACGTCGTAGTCGCTGATCGTGCTCAGGAACGCGCCGTCGGCGAGGATGAACGTGATGACGTCGGTCGCCACGCCGTTGATGGTCGGCCCGAGACCGGTGCCGGGGACGATGGCGGTCAGCTCGGTCGTGCCGGACGGCAGCGTTCGCGTCGTCCCGGGCGGCCCTGGAAGCTTGATCGCCGTTGCGCCGGTGCCGTTGGGGATGTCGACGGTCCGGCCCGACGGCAGCCCCTGGCCGATTTGGAGCATGTCGCGCACCATGATGTCCAGGGCGGTGCGCAGCCCCTGGTTCATGCTGGTCGTCGCCTGGGCCAGCTCGCTCGCGCGCATGGCGTCGCTGACCGCGCGCATCGTGCCCGCCATGATCAGCAGCGTGATCGCCAGCGTGATCATGATCTCTATCAGCGTGAAGCCGCGCTCGCCGCGGCGGCGTCGGGGTCGATGATGACGGGTCATCACGAAATCGAGGAGACGTAGGTCGTCAGCACGTACTGGCGACGGATTTTCTTGACCGTCACGGGATCGTCGGGCGATCCGCCGACCGTGTAGTCGATCGTCACCACGATCTTCTTCAGGTTCGCGTTCGTCGTGCTGCCCTCGACCACGTTGGTGATCTCGATCTTGCGCTTGAAGTTGCTCAGGGGGATCCGGATGTCGTCGCTGTCGCCGAGCGTGCCGTTCGGGCCCGGCAGCCGCTGCTCCGAGACGGCGCCGTCGTCCCCCGTGTTGACGAGGCCGTCCGCCCCCGGATCCTTGACGACGACCGACGCGTCGAGGAACACGGCCGCGGGCGCGGTCGCGCAGTCGGACGTGCGCGTCGAGCTCACGTTGTAGATCTGGCACCAGCTGATCGTCCGCGTATCGCGCGCCGTGTGGACGCTCTCGACCGCTTCGCGCGCCTTCTCGCGCGCGATCAGGTTCGCCGAGGACGTGGCCATGTGGGCCATGCCGAGCGTGAAGACACCCGCCATGCCGAGCAGCCCCGTCGCGAGGATGCCCATGGCGATGACCGTTTCGATGAGCGAAAAGCCGGATTGATTCGGTTTCATCATCAAACCTCGACCCATCTCCGTCCGTCCCATCTCCACAGGTGCATGGCCCCGGTGGGCCCGAAGATGGTGATGGCGCGCGCGCTGTTGCGATCCGTCGAACTCGCGATGAAGAGCGACCCGTTGAGCACGTCGCCCTGCGAGTTGATGAACGATCCGTCCGTGGTGAACATCGCGGGCGTGTAGGTGCCGAGCGAGGTCGCCGACGAATTGCCGAACGCGTCCGGCGTGTCGCCCAGCCCGGAGACGAGACTGAATTCCGCGCGTCCTTCCAGCGTGACCGTCCGGAGCGCCGTCGTCGACGCCGTGCAGGTCGACGTGCAGCCCGGGTAGGTGCTCGCGGTGGCCACCGTGCAGGCCGATGGGCAGTACTCGACGCGGGTGATGGTGATCGTGTTGGTCCCGAACGTCACGCGGACGTTCCGGCGGTTGCTGATCGACGACTCGCGCGCGAAGCGCATGGCTCCGGCGAGTTGGGCGAGACTTCCGTCGGCCTTCGACACGCGGAGCATCGCGGGAATGCCGCCGATCGCCATGCCCGCGATGATGATCCCGATAGCAACGACGAGCAGGAGCTCGGTGAGAGAGAATCCGCGCTCGCTTCGTGAGTCCGTCCGCATAGGTTTCACCCCTGAAATAGCAATCGAGGGTCCACCGCAGCTAAGTGCCACACCTGTTGGGGGATGTGTGTGGCGTAACAGTACTGACAGGGGTCAGATTGTAACGTTTTGGGACAATCCGATTACAACTTCGCCAGATACCAGGTGACGATGGCCTCGCCGTAAAGACTGGCGATGAGCGCCGCCGCCGCGAGCATCGTCCCGAACGGGACCTTGGTGGCCAGATCGGCCCGCCGGGTGGCCAGGAGCACGACCCCGACGAGCCCGCCCAGCATCGAGGAGAGGATGAAGGTCAGGATGACCGCCCGGACGCCCAGGACGGCGCCGACCATGGCCAGCATCTTCACGTCGCCGAACCCCATCGCCTCGACGTTCCGGAGGCGATACCAGGCCTCCGCAATCCCCCACAGCAGCCCGCCGCCGACGACGAGCCCGGTGAGCGAGGCGACGGGTCCGGGCGGCAGGAACAGGCTGCAGGCCAGGCCAATCACCATGCCGGGCAGCGTGATGCGGTCGGGCAGGATCTGATGCTCGAGGTCGATGGCGAACAGCACGATCAGGGCGCTGGCGAACGCGACCCGCACGAAGAAGAGCGGCGTCAGGTCGAAAATGGCCAGGTGCCACAGGAAGATCGCCGCCGTGAGGGCTTCGACGATGGGGTATCTCGCCGAGATCGGCGCGCGGCAGCCGCGGCAGCGGCCGCGCAGCGCGAGATAGCTGACGACGGGAATGTTGTCGTACCACGTCAGCTCGCGCCCGCAGCCGGGACACCGCGAGCCCGGGTGCACCACCGACCGCTTCAGCGGCAGCCGGTAGATGCAGACGTTCAGAAAGCTGCCGACGCAGAGGCCGACGACGGCGGCCGACAGCGCCGCGAAACCGGGGGGGAATTCGATCACCGCGGCACCTGTAACTGGCCGGGCATCGGGAAGAGACGCGAGGTGCGCGCGACGACGAGGTCCCCCGTCGCGGGATCGACGTCGAACGGCGTCCCCGACGGATCGAGCGGCACGGCCGGCCGGGCGCCAGCGGCGCGGGCGCGGCGCCACGCATCCATGATGTCCATCGCGTCGAGCTGGGCGAGGCGCTGCGTCGCGGAGCCGCGGAGCCATTCTTCTTCGGCCTGCGCCAGCTGCTCCCACATCGCGCGGGAGGCCGTGCGATGCCCGCCCTCCGCGAGCGTCACCGCCGCAAGCGGACGCAGCCAGCTCGGCGCACCCGGCATCTCGGACGCCCGCTGAAAGGCGTCGGCGGCCGCCTTGTAGTCGCGCAGGTGCCAGTAGTAGACGAACCCGAGGTCCTGCATGTACTGCCACTTCGCCGGCTGCGCCGCGAGCCCCTTCTTCAGCAGCGCAATCGCGAGGTCGGGGCGGCCGGGTCCGTCGGGGAACGGCTCGCCGAGGAAGATCGCGCCGAACCGGTAGGCGATGCTGAAGTACGGATCGAGCGTCGTCGTCAGATCGAGCAGCGGATAGAGGAGCGCGTACGTGCGCACGTGCCCGGGCGGCGAGAGCCGCTCCTGGCCGAAGTGCTGGAGCGTGCGGATCCAGTAGAGGTCGGCGGCGGTCCCGGCGTAGCCGAGCGCTGCGCGGCGCGCCACGGCAGGCGACCGCACATAGAGCAGTCCCGGCACGTCGACATTCGGCGCCGGCGCCCAGCGATCGCCGGCGGCGCGAACGCCCACGGCCGCCCCGAGACAAAGCACCGCCGCGGCGACCGTGAGGCCGCGCCGCGCGTCGGAGCTAAGGCTCCGACCTACATGAGACGTAGGCCGGAGCTTCAGCTCCGGCGCGGCGTCCGGCGGCAAGGAACCCGGCGACGACGACCCCGGCGTCACTTGAAGTCCCTCCGGGAGAAGATCGCCATCGCGCCGAGGAGCAGCGCCGCAATGTAGGCGAGCGCGTAGAGCGCCGAGGCCGCCATGTAGCCGGGCGTGACCGGAATGCCGTGGACGACCGCGAGCTTGACGTCGAAGCGCGCGAAATCCGGCAGCACGTAGTAGGCGGCCCGGGCGAGGTAGATTGCCGCGGGTGCGTCCACGATCTGGTCGAACCGCTTGAGGTCGGCGTTGAACTGCCCCACCAGGTAGACGCCGAGCGTGAAGACGGCCGACAGCATCGGGCTCGAGTAGCTGGAGAAGAACAGGGCGACGGCCGTCACGACGGCGACGTCGACGTAGATCAGCGCGATCGCCTTGAGCAGCGCGGGATCGAGCGCCGGCGTGTCCCACGCGCGCTGGACGTTCTCGGGCACGCCGCGCGCCAGGAAGAACAGCACGCCGTAGAGCGCGACCGTCATCACGATCGTGTTGACCAGCAGCGTCAACAGCAGCCCCGCGTACTTGCCGGCGATGAGCTCCGACCGCCGGATCGGCTTGGCGAGGAGCGGGTACACGCTGCGGCGATCGACCTCCTTCGAGACGAGGCTGATGCCGACGAAGATCGCGATGAAGAGGCCGAACACCGACGTCGCGGTCAGGCCGAGGTCCTTGATGATCTTGACGTCCTGCCCCGCCGTGAGCTGCCCGATCAGGATCGACGCGCCGACGAGCAGCACCGCGAAGAGCACGAGGTTGTAGAAGACCTTGTCGCGCACCGACTCGCGAAAGACGGCGACCGCCACGATGCCCGCCGCCTTCATCGCCCCTCGTCTCCGCCGGCGCCGCTCGCCGCGAGCCCGCGCGGGGGACGCGCGCCGTCGCCGACGGCCGCGACGCGGCGGACGAACACGTCCTCGAGGGTCTCGCGGACCGGATTCAGCGACACCAGCGCCGCCCCCGACGCGGTCAGGTCGCGCAGCAGGTCCTCGGGGTGGCCGTCGGGCGCGACGTCGATCGCGTAACGGTCCGCCGAAATGGTGACGACACCCCGCGCGCGGGCCTTGACCCGATCCAGCGCCTCGGGCGGCACGTTCGCCACGACCAGCTCCCACCCCAGCACGGCGAACTCCTGGAGATCGGCGAGGCGTCCCGCGCCGGCCAGACGTCCCTTCGCGACGATGGCGACGCGGCTGCACAGCGCTTCGGCGTCCGAGAGGATGTGCGAGCTGAAGAAGATCGTGCGCCCGGCGTCGCGCAGCTCGAGCATCAGCGCGCGGACGTCGCGGCGGCCGAGCGGATCGAGCCCCGACATCGGCTCGTCCAGGAAGATCACCTCGGGGTCGTTCAGCAGCGCCTGCGCCAGGCCCACACGCTGGAGCATGCCCTTCGAGAACTTCCGCAGCTGCAGGCGGCGCTCGGCGCCGACGCCCAGCCGGTCGAGCGTGCCGGCAATCCGCGTCCGCCGCTCCGCCGCGGACATCCCGAAGAGGCGCGCGTAGTAGTCGAGCAGCTCCTCGGCGGTCAGATGATCGTAGAAGTACGGGTTCTCGGGGAGGTAGCCGATCCGGCGGCGGACCGAGACGT
>Ga0075362_10000632_pt1 | contig 10310 bp, 12 predicted proteins | sample EndMetdeltDD1762_FD_71397 | JGI IMG/M metagenome (GOLD analysis project Ga0075362, IMG submission 71397) | Populus endosphere microbial communities from Tennessee, USA - Endosphere MetaG P. deltoides DD176-2 | ecosystem: Host-associated > Plants > Roots > Endosphere | place: USA: Tennessee...
GAACGGGACCGGCCTGACAGCGAGGCGCAGATAGACGCTTCCAGCATTCCCAGCCTTGACGTGCACGTCAAACCGAAGGCATTCCGGCGGCTTCTCACCAACATCATCTCTAATGCCGTGCGCTACGGCACGAAGGTGCAGGTTTCGGGCGAAATCATAGAAGACCGGCTATGGATCCATGTGGATGACAATGGCCCGGGGATTCCGCTGGACCAACGTGAACATGCTTTCCGGCCTTTCGTCAGGCTCGACAATGCCCGTAATCTGGATGAGACGGGTACCGGCCTTGGCCTGGCAATCGCGCTGGACATTGCACACGCCCATGGCGGAGACATCGTGCTTGAAGACAGCAAGCTCGGCGGCTTGCGCGTGGCGGTGAAGATTCCAGTTTAAGCCACAACAAGGCTTGCAGCATCACGCCGATGTTGCGCCCTTCATCTTACGTGATGGTACAAGCAGGCGCAGTGTTTCGAAGGATTGGGGCTTGCCGAAATAGTAGCCCTGCATCTGGTGGCAACCAGCGAGGTGCATGATCTTTGCGTCTTCCTCGGTTTCGATTCCTTCGGCCACGATGTCGGCAGATAGTCCCTGGGCGATGAGGATCGTGCCTTGAACGACCTTCTGTGTCTCTGGCGAGAAGGCGACATTGCGTGTCATCGAGCGGTCAAGCTTGATCCTGTCAAAAGCAAAATCCTGCAGATAGTACACGCTGGCGTTTCCCGTTCCGAAATCGTCAAGCGCCACGGTGAACCCTTGATCGTGCAGCTCCTTGATCGCTTTTTTGGTGCGCCGCGCGTTGAGCTTCAGAACCGCCTCGGTAAATTCAACCTCGATCCGGCGCGGAGAAATGTCGTGTTTCTCAGCGATCTGCTTCAGATCCTGTACAAGGTTCGTCGTTGTAAGCTGGGCTGCTGAAACATTGATGGACAGGCGCATATTGGGCCAAGCCGAAATGTCGCGGCAGGCCATGTCAAATATCAGTGCGCCGAGATCCTTGATCAGGCCGTGTTCTTCGGCGACGGGTATGAATTGGCTAGGTTCAATCTTGCGCGCTGAGCGGGCAGGCCAGCGGGCAAGTGCCTCTACACCCACGATCTTGCGGTCGTTTGCCGATATGATGGGCTGATAGGCGATACCAAATTCACCACGCGCGATGTATTCCCGCATCTCACGGGCAATCTGGAAATCATCGCTGCGTTTCCGGTCCAACTCGGGATCGAATTGACGCCACTGGTTGCGGCCGTTCTCTTTCGCCTCATACATGGCGATGTCGGCGCGGCGCATGATTTCGGCCGGCGTCACCATTTCGGAACCCAGTTCTGCAATGCCGATAGAGGCGCCGATTGCCGCCGTGCGGCCATTGATATCGAAGGGCTCATGGACAAACTTCAGCACGTCTTCGGCAAGTTGCCGGGCGCGGGTGGCTGCCGATGGTGAGGTAACAAGGATGGCGAATTCGTCACCGCCGAGACGGGCCAGCACTTCGTCCTTGTCGGCTATGACGCTCAGGCCTGCAGCGAAGGCGGCTATCAGCTTATCGCCAGTGGCGTGATCATAGGCATCATTGACAGCCTTGAAGCCGTCGAGGTCAATGAACAGAAGAGCGAGTTGCCCCGGGGCGGATGATTGCAACCTCCGCCCTAGTTCTTCAAGCAGTGAAATCCGGTTTGGCAAACTTGACATGGCATCACGCCGTGCGTCGCGATGGGCCTGTTGTTCTTTCTGGTCGAGGCGGCGCAGTGCGAGGAAATGAACGATCGACACAGGCAGCATGGCAGCAAGCAAAAAGGCAATGAGTGTGGCGGCCGTCCATTTATAGACACGCTTTGCTGCATCGCCTGGCGTGCGGTTACGCCAGACGGCGCTGAAGGCAGGCCTGCCCCAAGCGTCCGGCAGCACACGGGCATTGGGAATGTTGGCAGCAGCAGCAGGAAGTACAACGAGATTGTCGATGGCGTATTGCGAGCTGAACTCCTTGAGTTTGCGGATGGAGAGCGTTTGGCCATAGATCAGTAGGTTTGCGCGCCGTGAAGGTTGCTGCATTTCATCAGTGCTGGGCAGGATCGGACCTGCCGAAACGACTGCAAAGCCCAGCGGCGTTGCAGCGAGCGTTGACCTCGTAGAAAAACCAGCCTGAACGTTGGTGAGTTCGCGTAAAATTTTTCGAAGCTGCGGGCCGAGATATTGCTCTGCGGTGATGTTGGCGGCTTTGCGGTTGGCATAGGCGGCAATGGTCGTTCCATCGGGCGCCACAATGAATGCGGCATTGTAATTTATGCCATCGGTGAAATCTCCCCAGGTGCTCTTGATCCATTCCTGATCTGGCGTGCCATAGGTGTGTGTTACGGCATCATCCCAACGGGCATTATCCGCAACCGTACCGGCCAACCTGGATCGCGCGGCGTCCATTGCCGAATTTACTGCCTGCCAGGCTCTTTCTTCTTCCTGCTTGTTGACGCTGACGGAAATGCCGTTGAGCACATAGGACGTGCTCCAGAACATGCCAATTGCGGAAATCAGCAACGGCAGCACGACAAGAAGTGTCAGACCAATCCTGGCTCCGCCAATGCGCAAATGTGGCTCCGTTTGTGTGGTATCCCCCACAGCTGCTGACTACTGGACGGGCGTTAAGATTGAGTGAAATGATAGTAGAAAAACACGTAAGAGTTGCAAGCGTTTGTGCGCATGCATGTTGGACTGTGAACAATTCCTTTAAGCCGTTCAGATCAACATTCTCTAAAGATCAGGTGCTTGCTTCTCGAGCACACGCAAAGCGGCAACGGCGCCCCCGAGATTGGGATTCATGATAAGAGCTTCTTTGTAGGCAGCGATAGCTTCAGCATCGCGCCCAAGCCGTTGCATGATCATGCCGCGCCCTGAAAGAGCGCCGAAGTGGCGAGGTTCAAGATCGAGCGTTTTTACAATGTCGGATAAGGAATCTTCATAACGCCCCATCATGAAGTAAAGGGTGGCGCGCTTATTGTACGCTTCAGGGAAACTCTGTGTTTGGCCTATGAGTACATTGAGTTGCCGCTCAGCTTCTGTGTTGTTACCGCTGTTCATGGCCAGCGTGGCCTTGGCAAGGGCCTCGTTTTCAGCATGGGTGCCGCCATGCATCCAGAGATTCCAAATCTGAGTCTCGATACTGATGGCCGCGGCGTTGCTCGCGGGTTCACGCAGCTGCGCGAAGAGGTGGTCAAGATCGTCTGACTGGGCAAATGCTGGCCGGCTGCCGGCAAACAATGTCAACAACGCCACTAAGAACACAACGAAAAGCCTGTGCATGCATGAAGACTAGCACGAGCAGGATAGGATGGCTTCTTGATCACGCAAGGTTGATCAGGCTTGCTCAGTTCTCAATGTTCCAGGTGGTGGAGATGTAATCCTCGTCTTTCTGAGTCTCGCGCTCGAAGGCAAGAAAATCCCAGTAGCCGCAATTGTCGTCGCCGGGGAATTCGCGGCATGTAGAAGGCCGTGCCTGATAAATGGTACAGCGGCGGGCTTCGGTGTCGAAAAACTGGCAAATCTTGCCAAAATGCTTGTCGGCCTTGCGGCGCATCACGCGCTTGTAGCCGTGGGCGGACTTGAAATACTTCTTTTCAGCAGCCGCAAGCGAGAGGCCGAAATGCTTGGCGATGCGCTTGGCATCGCGGTCCTTCACTTCGATTACCGGATAGGAACAGCAATAGCCTGGGCACTTTAGGCAGTCATACTTCTTCTTTGCCATCTCACATCTTGTCTTTGGCGGGTTCGGTTGGCGCCTTCGCTTCTTTCTCTTTCGCCTTGAGGCCTGCGAACTTGCGGTTGGTTTCCACCATCTCGCCCATAAGCCACTCACGAAAGGCGCGCGCCGGCGCCGTTTCCCGCGATCCTTTCTTGCGGACGAACCAATAGCTGCCGTGATCCTTCATGTCGATGGCGAAAGGCCGCTTCAGCCAGCCTTCCACAAGTGAATCGGTAACGAGGATCTGGTCGGCGAGGGCAAAACCGGCGCCTGCCTCCGCGGCCTCGATGGCGAGATGGTTTTGAAACACAGTGCCTCGCCAAGTCACCTCTCCCTTGTAACCGGCGGAGCCGAGCCAGTCGGTCCACCATTGTTTGCGGTGTTCATGCAGCAAGTTTTCATCGGCGAGTTTTTCAAAGGTGAAGGGGAGTTTGCCTTCCAGCAGCTTGGGCGCGCAAATGGGGAAGATCACCACTTCCGAAAGTTTGGCCATCTCCACATCGTCCCAAGGGCCGCGGCCATAACGGATGCCAACATCGATATCGTCCACATAGAAATCGGTGAGTTTATTGTTGGGTTCAATTGAGAGCTCAATATCCGGGTGTAGGGCCGAGAATTTGCCAAGCCGGCCCACCAGCCAACGCGAAGCGATCGAAGGTTCAACCGAAACCTTGAGAGTGCGGGTAGCACCCACTGCAGCGGCTTCGCGGGCAGCATCGGAAAGTTGATCAAAAAGGGGCGTGAGCTGAATGCCGAAGCGGCGGCCGGCATCCGTGAGCTTCACGCCACGGCCCGTGCGGGTGAAGAGTTCTGTGCCGAGATAGTCCTCAAGTTCTTTAATGTGACGGCTCACTGCAGCGTGTGTCACAAAAAGCTCGCCTGCCGCATCAGTGAAGCTCTGATGGCGCGCAGCGGCCTCAAAGGCCTTCATAGCGTTCAATGATGGCAGGCGGCGGGGCATGATGGGTCCTTACCACAAGTCATGTAACATTTTCTAATGTGTCATGTCAGCTTTCGGCGTTTGTCCTTTTGGGTCCCGAAATATACATTGGGTTCAAGACAAAAGGAGATCGCCATGAACTGGATTTTTGAAACATATTCAAACGTTTACAACACTGCCATGATGCAGGAGGTGCGGGCACCCAAGGCCCGGAAAGAGGTCGCCCAGACTCGCAAGGAATCTGCCTTCAGCAAGTTCCTGCCCCTGTCGAGCCGCAGCTGATGTCACCGTTCCGTTCATCCCCTGAACACTGACAAGGCCCCGCAAAAAATCGGGGCCTTGTTTTTTGACTTCAAATAGAACATATACGGAACACTGTGGATGGCGGCAGCTTGGGCCTGTTCCGGCTCTGACAAAGGTGTAATGGCCTCCACGGCAAACAGTGTTCGGGAGACGCGTGATGGCTGGATCGGTCAACAAGGTGATTTTGGTAGGCAACCTGGGGCGCGACCCCGAAGTGCGGCACACACAGGATGGCAGGCCCATCGTCAATCTTTCATTGGCAACATCGGAAAGCTGGCGCGACAAGGCGACCGGCGAGCGCAAGGAAAAGACCGAATGGCACCGTGTCGTCATCTTCAATGAAAACCTCGCCAAGGTGGCGGAGCAGTATCTCAAGAAGGGCTCGACGGTTTACATCGAAGGTCAATTGCAGACGCGCAAATACACCGACAAGGATGGCGCGGAAAAATACTCGACTGAAGTGGTGCTGCAGAACTTCCGTGGTGAGCTTACCATGCTGGGCGGTAGACCAGGCAGCGGTGAGGGCGCCGGTTCTTCTGGTGGCGATGATTTTGGAGCGGCTTCACCGATGGAACGCCCTCGTTCGGGTGGTGGGGCCAAGCCCTCCTTTAGCCGCGACCTCGATGATGAGGTACCGTTCTAAGCAGTATCAAGTTATGTGCGACGCTTTCTTCCTTCGAAGAGCGGTTTCAGCGCGCGCATTTCTTCGTGAATCCAATCCATCATAAGCCTGACGCGCTTCACGCGCCGGAGTTCCTGGTGTGTCAGCAGCCAAAGATCATTGGAAAGGCTGGGGATGGGTTCGCCTACTCTTTGCAAACCGGGCAGGGTGTCAGCTAGATAACAAGGAAGCAACCCGAGGCCGGTGCCGCTTGCAACGGCACTGGAGAGGGTAAGGAGGCTGTCCACCTGCATTGCGGCTCTTTTGAAGTAGCCCATTTGCTTTAGCCATTTGTAGGAGGCCAAGTGGCTGAGGCGGTCGGAAGGGGCAATCCACTGCTCTGCAGCAAGTGAGGCGATGGTGACGCACGGCATTTTCTTGGCCGCATAGACTGCAACTTCAATCCTGCAGAGTTTTCTCCCTACGAGATCGGAGGGTGGCCTCCCGCCCGCTCTTACCGCCACGTCCGCCTCGCGCCTTGACAGGTCCGCCATTGCCACATTCGACATGATGTCCAGGTGGATTTCCGGATAGCGTGCGGAAAATCGTGACAGTACCGGCATCAGCGGTCCAGCAATCAAGGTGTCAACGGTTGCCACTCTGACGGTTCCGGAAGCGCGAACATCCCGGCCGGCGAGCCGCTGCTGAAGGGCGTCAAATTCGCGTTCAAATCGGATCGCCACCTGCCGGATGTCAGCGCCCGCAGGCGTCGGAACATACCCACCCCGGCTCCTCTCAAACAGCCTCACGCGCAGCTTTCCCTCCAGTTCCCGCAAACGCCGAAATATGGTGGCATGGCTCAAGTTCAAGAGTTGCGCGGTAGATTTTAGCGTGCCGCCATGGGCAATGGCCTTGACCAAAACGGCATCATCCCATGAAATATTGTTTGCATATGTGAAATCTTGCATTTCAAAATTGACTATAGAGATTTCACGCTTCTGGGACTAGCTTTTTCTGGCGTAATTCAAAAGGTGCCATCATGACTCCTGTTTCAAATCACCGGATTTCCTGGTCGCCAGATGCAAAGGTCTGGAAGGGCGAATTTGTAGGTGCCCGGCACGGATCACAGACAACAATCATCTTCACGTTACTGGGACCACACCAGAAGGGCCCAGAACTGCACAGGCATCCCTATTCGGAGACCTTTGTTGTGAAGCGCGGCACGGTGAAGTTCATCCTCGGGCAGGAAAGTCTCGCCGCAAAGGCTGGTGACATCGTTGTTGTGCCTGCTGGCTCACCCCACCGTTTCGACAATGACGGAGTGGAGGAACTAGAGATGATGGACATCCATGCCAGCGGAACTTTTCAAACTATCTGGCTCGATCCCATCACGCAGCGGCCAATCGATAGACCAGCCAAACAATGACACCGAAGGAAGATCACATGTTGAAACGCACAATGATCAAGACACTGTTCGCCGCTGCTGCGGTTTCTGTTGCGGCAAGCATTGCGGCGGCCAATGAAGTCGAGAAAGGCTACGCTGACGTCAATGGCGTCAACTACTACTATGAAATCACTGGCAGCGGCGACCCGTTGCTACTCCTTCACGGTGGTCTTGGTTCAATCGAGATGTTCGGCCCGGCAAGGGTTGCCCTAGCCCAACATCGTCAAGTGATTGCAGTTGATCTGCATGGCCATGGCCGCACGCCCCTTGGAACCAGGCACATTGATCTCCTCGATCAGGGAAATGACATGGCCGGTTTGCTCAAGGCTATCGGCGTATCGCAAGCCGATGTGATGGGCTATTCCATGGGCGCGCAAGTGGCCTTCCAATTTTCTGCACAGCATCCGGACATGGTGCGGCGTCTCGTTATGGTCTCGGGCGGCTTTGCTCAGAACGGTTTCTACCCCGAAATGCTGCCCATGCAGGCGAGTGTCAGTGCCGCGATGGCAGATGCCATGAAGGGCACGCCTATGCATGAAACATACATAGCGTTGGCGCCCGTTAAGGAGGATTTTCCGCGGCTACTCGACGAGATGGGGGCGTGGATGCGAAAGCCCTATGACTGGTCCGCCGATGTGGCGAAACTCACCATGCCGGTGATGCTCGTCTATGGAGACAGCGACATGTACCGGCCTGAGCATATTGTGAAGTTTTATCAGCTTCTGGGTGGCGGGTTGAAGGATGCGGGCTGGCAGCGCGAACACATGTCCAAAAACAGGCTCGCGATTTTGCCCAATTTGACACACTACGAGGTCTTCATGGCGCGGCAATTGGCCGAAACGGTGCTTCCCTTCCTTGATGGAAACGACAAGCCGCCGGTTTGGGGCAACACTGCCAACTAGTCACTTACAGCTGTAGCCGAACTTACCACAGACTTTTGGCGGCGCGTGCCGGCCATTCTGCGTCATAGGTTTCGGCAACGATTTCACGTTTGCTTGTGCGTTCCAGAACTGAGCCGGGTGTCGGCACCTGAGATGCAGGTACATGCAAATCCGGATTCCATAAACCGGCACGGTGAATAGCGCGAGCACATTGGAAATAGCACCGGTCAATTGAAACAACGATGACGGTGCGGGGCAGTTTGTTGTCCATCTCAAAGGATTTGCGCAAGGCCTCATCGTCTGTGATGCAGGCGCGGCCATTGATTCTGAATGTCGTGCCACTTCCCGGAACAAGGAAGAGTAGCGCGACGCGCGGGTCGGTGATGATGTTGCGCAGGCTATCGATACGATTGTTGCCGCGTCTGTCGGGCAGTGCAATCGTGCGGTCATCCAGCACGCGAACAAATCCCCTTGCATCTCCGCGCGGGCTGCAATCAAGACCTTCTGGTCCCACAGTCGCCAAAGCCACAAAGGGCGAAAGCTCGATCAGGCGGCGGTATTCCGGGATCAAGTGATCCAGCTCCTTGACCATGGAAGCGAGAGTTGGCGCCGGTTGATAGAGCGCTTCGAGGTCTGCGAGGCTTGTCAGAAACTTCATGTCAGACTCAATACAGTTTTCCGCCATTGGGCACGGGCTTGTCGGGGGCGATCATCACGACGCTGCCGTCGCCGTCTGGAAAGCCGAGGGTCAAGACTTCCGACATGAAGGGGCCGATCTGGCGCGGCGGGAAGTTGACGACTGCGGCAACCTGCTTTCCCACCAATTCTTCCATCTTGTAGTGTTTGGTGATCTGGGCAGAAGATTTTTTCACGCCGATGACTTGGCCGAAATCGATCTTCAATTTGATGGCGGGCTTGCGCGCTTCGGGAAAGGGCTCGGCGGCAACAATGGTGCCGACGCGAATGTCCACGCGCTCGAAGTCGGCGAATGAAATTTCACTCATCCGGCCAATTCCTTTGAGCGCTTGGCCGCGGCGGCGATGGCGCGTTCCATCAATGGTTTCAGGCCATCGTCGGCCATCAGGTGCTGGAGGGCCGCGAAGGTGGTGCCGTTGGGCGATGTCACATTCTGGCGAAGCGTTGCAGCGTCAATGCCGCTCTGGCGCATGAGTTCGCCTGAGCCCGCCACGGTGGCTCTCGCCAGTTGTTCGGCAAGTTTGGGATCAAGGCCAAGTTTTGCGCCTGCCGCCGCAAGGCATTCGGTGAGCCAGAAGACATAGGCGGGGCCGGAGCCTGAAACCGCTGTCACCCAGTCGATCTGTTCTTCAGCGGGCACGCGCACCACTTCGCCGATTGAGGAGAGCAGTTGTTCTGCCAAGATTTCCTGTGAGGGTGAGACATTGGCGTTCGATACCATGGCGGTGATGCCTCGGCCGATAGCGGCGGGCGTGTTGGGAATGGTGCGGATGATGGCTGCATCTTTCCCGAAGAAATGGGCAAGGCGCGCGATGGTCTTGCCTGCGACAACCGACAGCACCAGTGGTTCACTTTTTGCGATGGATGTAAGGCCCGCCAACACATCGTCCATGATTTGCGGCTTAACCGCCACCAGTACGACTTCGGCATCTGTGATTGAAGCAATGTCGGGGTTGTGACGGATGCCGTTCTTGTCGACGAGGGCTTGCACATCGGCCGGCGGCTTGGGGTCCAGTGCCACGATCAGGCGCGCGGGCACGCCCGCCTTGAGCCAGCCTTCCAGCATGGCGCCGCCCATTTTGCCCGCCCCGGCAAGGACAAGGCTTCCCTTAAGTGCGATTGTCATGGGGCGTCATTAGCCACTTGAACCGCCTAGGCCAAGAGGTACGGAAATTCCGCTAGCTAAAATCAGGCTTCGCCGGCAGTTTCCAGAAGGGCGTTGTCGAGGGCTTTTTCAGCGGTCTGGCCGGCCCAGATGACAAGCTGGATGGCAGGGTAATAGCGCTGGCAGTTTTCCAGCCCGGCGCGGATCAGGGCATCGCACTGGCACTCATTGGCTTCGGCGGCACCTGCAAGCGAGAGCGACTCCCGGAAGAGGACCGTTCCTTCCTTTGGCCAGAAATCAAAGTGGCCCTGCACAAGCCTGGCGTTGATGAAGCAGACGAGGCGCATCACCTCGGTTTGCCGCGCTTCGGGTACGCGGAGGTCAAAGCTGCAAGTGGACTGCAACATTTCCAATTCGTCGCGCCAAGCCAGCGAGAGATCAAGATTGCACCAGCCGCCGTTCACGGTCATGACGGCTTCGTGCTCACTCATGCGATCGAGGGGCCAGTGGCGCTGTTCGGCGAGCATTTCTACCCGGTCAAGCGGGTTAGCAAATTCTAGGTAGCGGGCGGCGACACTTGCCATAATTTCCTCCGCCAACGGACGAATCACCGCCG
>Ga0075362_10000633_pt1 | contig 10306 bp, 10 predicted proteins | sample EndMetdeltDD1762_FD_71397 | JGI IMG/M metagenome (GOLD analysis project Ga0075362, IMG submission 71397) | Populus endosphere microbial communities from Tennessee, USA - Endosphere MetaG P. deltoides DD176-2 | ecosystem: Host-associated > Plants > Roots > Endosphere | place: USA: Tennessee...
AGGAGTTTCATGACTGAGCCTGGCAATGCCGCCCCTGGCCTGCAGTTCGAGACCGCGGTCTCGAACTGCAGGCCAGGGGCGGCATTGCCAGGCTCAGTCATGAAACTCCTGTGGGGACGCGCGATTCTAACTCGAAGTCCTCCGTCCGGCTCAATACTTCGCGTGAGTTAGATCCGGCGCCGCGAAGTTCCGCCTGAAGGCGGAAGCTACAGAAAGGAGGGGCCTAGATCCGGCGGCTGTCGTAGGCCCAGTGCAGCACCGCCTGGCGCTGCCGGCGGCGGCACGCGAGGTCGCGGCGATCGCAGTTGTGCCGGATCGCCGCGATATGCCTGGCGATCGCGCGCCAGCGCCGGATCTGGCGCCGATCGTCGGAGGTGCGCCGTCCCATGTAGTAGCGGCAATACCACTGAAACCAGCCGCGCGGATCCTGCGGATGGATCCAGCCGTTGCGCCGCCACACGGCGAGCGTCTGCGATGCGTTCACGCCGAAGCAGTTCAGCCGCGGATCGTGGCGATCGGCGCACAGCTTCGCGCGCGTGAACCAGCTCGCGGGAAACTCGTCTCGACAGTCCGTCATGTACTTCCCGCCGAAGACGCCGAGACGCAGCATCTCCTTCGGCGTGAGCTCGGGATGGAACTCCGGCGCGAAGTTGCGGCCGATCGGCTGGCTGCGGAAGTACACGTAGCCGTCCTGCATGCGATCGTGCACGACGACGCGGATCCGGCGGGCCATTTGTCTACTGTATTGTGCGTGTCATCATGCTGTCTCTCGCGCTTCTTTCCCCGATCGGCGGCGCCGAGAACCGGCGCGTCGAGCTGGTGAAGCACTCGGCCCTCCGCGGCTGCCGGATTTCCGGCAGCGGTCACGGAAACCCGTCGGGATCCTGAGCGATCCTCGCGGGCACCCCCCTTGCGACGCCGGTACGCACACCCATGCGTACCGCGTCACTCGAGCTCGGCCCAACGGCCGACCCCGTCGATCGCTGCCGTCATTGCGGCGAGCCGTGCGCCGGCGGTGCCGTCAGGACGCTGGCCGGGCCGTTCTGCTGCGCCGGGTGCGAGTCCGTCTTCGCGATCCTCGCCGCCCACGATCTCGACGGGTTCTACGCCTGCGAGGTGCCGCCGGGCGTCTCCCAGAAGCACGCGGAAGGGCGCGATCGCTCACGCTACGCCGCGCTCGACGATCCGGACGTCGCCGCCCGGATGGTCGTCTATGACGACGGCCGCCGCGCGCGGGCGATGTTCTCCATCCCGGCGATTCACTGCGCCTCGTGCGTCTGGCTGCTCGAGCGCCTCTGGCGCCTCGACTCCGGCGTCTTCGCCACCGAAGTCGATCTGCTCCGCCGCACGATCGTCGTGGACTACCGGCCGGTCGCGACGACGCCGCGGCTGATTGCGGAGCGCCTGGCGTCGCTCGGCTACGAGCCGGCGATCACCGCGGAGGATGGCAGTGCCCCGCCGCCGGCCGCGCGCCGTCGGCTCTATCTCCAGCTCGGGGTCGCCGGATTCGCGTTCGGCAACATGATGCTGTTCAGCATCCCGCGGTACGTCAACGGCGCGCCGCTCGACGCGGGGTTTCAGCGGCTGTTCGACGGCCTGAACCTCCTCTTCGCGCTGCCGGTGCTCCTCTTCAGCGCGTCGGACTACTTCCGGAACGCCTGGCGCGCGTGCCGCGCGCGCGCGATGACGCTCGACGTGCCGATCGCCATGGGACTGATGGCGCTGTTCGGACGCAGCGTGATCGACATCGCCGCCGGCCGGGGCGAGGGGTTCCTCGACTCGTTCGCCGGTCTGGTGTTCTTCCTGCTGATCTCGCGGGTCTTCCAGCAGCGGATGTTCGAGCGGATCGCGTTCGACCGGACGTACCGATCGTTTCTGCCGCTGACGGTCCGCGTCGAGCGCGACGGCGCGCTGACGCCCGTTCCGCTCGAGCGCGTGCGCGCCGGCGACGTCGTCGTCGTGCGTGCGCACGAGATCGTTCCGGCGGACGCCGTGCTGCTCGGCGCGGGCGGCGCCGTGGACTACGCGTTCGTCACCGGCGAGGCCGCGCCGGTCGCGGTCGGCGGCGGAGAACGCGTGCGCGCCGGCGGACGCGCGGCCGGCTCGGCGATGCGCCTGCGCGTGCTGCGCGACGTGTCGCACAGCGACCTGGCGCGGCTGTGGCAGAACCCGGTGTTCGCGCGCCCGAAGCGCCGCTGGCTCGCCGACGTCAACGCGCGGTTCGGCGCGTGGTTCACCGCCAGCGCCACGGCCGTCCTCATCGTCGCGTGTCCGTGCGCGCTCACGATGTCGGCCCCGATCGCGCTCGGCACGGCCGCCGGCCTGCTCGGCCGCGCCGGACTCTACCTGAAGGACCCGGCCGTCACGCTGGACCTGAGCCGGATCGACACCGTCGCTTTCGACAAGACCGGCACGCTGACGTCGGCCGCCGAACGGCCGGCCGTGGAAACGTCGGGGTTCGCCGAGGATGCGTGGACGCTGGTGCAGACGCTGGCGGCGGCATCGGCGCACCCGGCAAGCCGTGCGATCGCGGCCGCGGATCACGCGGGGACCGCGGGTCAGACGCAGGCCGCGAGTCCCACGACAGCGGCCGAGATACGGCGCGCGGACCGGCCCTTGCGGCCCGCGCCGCGCGCCACCGGCGTGATCGACGTCGTCGGTCAGGGGATCTGCGGCAGCGTGTCCGGCACGCGCGTCGCGATCGGCACGGCGGCGTTCGTCGAGGCGCAGACGGGCGCGGCGCCCGATGGTCCGGAGGACGCCATCTTCGCGGCGGCCGGAGACGCGAGAGGCTGGGTCCGCGTCTTCACGCAGGCGCGGCCCGGCATCGAGCGCGCGGCGGCAGCGCTGTCGCACGCGCACGATCTCGTGCTGCTGAGCGGCGACCATCAGGGCGAACGATCGCGCTGGACGCGCGTGTTCGGGCCGCGGATGCGCTTCCGCCAGACGCCCGACGACAAGCTCGCGTTCGTGCGGGACGCGCGCGAACGCGGGCGGCGGGTGCTGATGGTCGGCGACGGCCTCAACGACGCGGGGGCGCTCGCCGCCGCCGACGTCGGCATGGCGGTGTCGGATGACACGGCCTGCATGGCGCCGGCGTGCGACGCGGTGATCGACGGACGCCGCCTCGCCAGCCTGCCGGCGTTCCTGGCCTACGCGCGGCGGGCCCGCGCGGTCGTGATCCTCTGTTTCGCCGTCTCCATCGGCTACAACGCGATCGGTCTCGCGCTGGCGCTCTCGGGCGCCCTGACCCCGCTGGCTGCCGCGCTCCTCATGCCCGCGAGCTCGCTGACGATCGTCGGCCTCAGCTCGGGCGCGATGCGCTGGTCCGGACGCCGGATGCTGCCGGCATGAGCGTCATCGTGCTCCTCATCGTGGCCGGCGGAATGGTCGCCGCGGGATTCCTCGCGGCGTTCGCATGGGCGGTGCAGTCGGGACAGTTCGACGACACCTGCACGCCGGCCGTCCGCGTGCTGCTCGAGGAGCGGCCGCACACCACACAGGAAGGTATTGCCGATGTCGATCTCGATAGCTGACGCACCCGTCACGGCGCGCCGCGAACCCGGCGCGCCGGCGCGCGTCGACACGTTCTTCTACGACAACGCGATCGTGCGCCTCTTCGCGATGGCGACGGCGGGATGGGGCATCGTCGCGTTCCTGGTCGGCCTGATCGTGGCGCTCAAGCTGGTGTTTCCGAACCTGCTGCCGGGCATCCCGTTCCTCTCGTACGGACGGCTGCGTCCGCTGCACACCAACGCGGCGATCTTCGCCTTCGCGGGCAACGCGATCTTCGTCGGCGTCTACTACTCGCTGCAGCGGCTGTGCAAGGCGCGCATGTTCAGCGACCGCCTGAGCGCGATCCACTTCTGGGGCTGGCAGCTCGTCATCGTCCTCGCCGCGCTGACGCTGCCGCTCGGCATCACCACCAGCAAGGAGTACGCGGAGCTCGAGTGGCCGATCGACCTGCTGATCACCGGGGTCTGGGTGGCGTTCGGCGCGAACCTCGTCGGCACGGTGCTGCGGCGGCGCGAGCGCCACATGTACGTGTCGATCTGGTTCTACCTGGCGACGTTCCTGACCGTCGCGCTCCTGCACGTCGTCAACTCGCTCGAGCTGCCGGTGTCGCTGCTCAAGAGCTACTCGATGTACGCGGGCGTGCAGGACGCGCTGGTGCAGTGGTGGTACGGCCACAACGCGGTGGCGTTCTTCCTGACCACGCCGTTTCTCGGGATGATGTACTACTTCATCCCGAAGGCGTCGAACCGGCCGGTGTTCTCCTACCGGCTGTCGATCGTCCACTTCTGGTCGCTCATCTTCATCTACATCTGGGCGGGACCGCACCATCTGCTCTACACCGCGCTCCCCGACTGGGCGCAGTCGCTCGGCACGGTGTTCTCCGTGATGCTGATCGCCCCGTCGTGGGGCGGCATGGTGAACGGACTGCTGACGCTGCGCGGGGCGTGGGATCGCGTCCGCGAGGACCCGGTCCTGAAGTTCATGGTCGTCGGCGTCACCGCCTACGGCATGTCCACGTTCGAGGGCCCGATGATGTCCTTCAAGAACGTGAACGCGCTCGTGCACTACACCGACTACATCATCGCGCACGTGCACCTGGGCGCGCTGGCGTGGAACGGCGGGCTGACCTTCGCGATGCTCTACTACGTCTTCCCGCGCATCTACGGCACGAAGCTCTACTCGACGGCGCTGGCCAACGCGCATTTCTGGCTGGCGACGCTCGGAATCCTCTTCTATGCGATTCCGATGTACGTCGGCGGCGTCACGCAGAGCCTGATGTGGCAGGAGTTCACCGCCGACGGCCTCCTGCGCTATCCGAACTTCCTCGAAACGGTCGTCCGGCTCGCGCCGATGTACGCCCTTCGCGCGGCCGGCGGCGCGCTGTTCATCGCCGGCGCACTGATCGCGGCCTACAACCTGTACCGCACCGCGCGCCAGGGCACGCTCATCGGCGACGAAGCGGCGCAGGCCCCGCCACTCTCGCCGGCCCCGTCGACCGCGCACTCGACGTGGCATCGGACCCTCGAATCACGGCCGGTCCAGTTCGCCGTGCTCACCGTCGTGACGGTGGTCGTCGGCGGCGTCGTCGAGTTCGTGCCGACGGCGCTCGTCGCCTCGAACGTGCCGACGATTTCGTCGGTGAGGCCCTACACGCCGCTCGAAATCGAAGGACGCGATCTCTACATCCGCGAGGGATGCGTGGGCTGCCATTCACAGATGGTCCGGCCGCTGCGCGCGGAAACGGAGCGCTACGGCGACTATTCGAAGGCGGGTGAGTTCGTCTTCGATCATCCGTTCCTGTGGGGATCGAAGCGCACCGGTCCGGACCTGCACCGGGTCGGCGGCAAGTACCCCGACTCGTGGCATTTCGTGCACATGAAGGAGCCGGCCGCGACGTCGCCCGGCTCGATCATGCCCGGCTATCCATGGCTCTACACCAGCCGTCTGGACACGAGCCACGCGGAAGGCAAGATCATCACGCTCCGGCGCCTCGGCGTGCCGTACCCGGAGGGCTACGAGACGCAGGCGGCGGCGGACCTGCACGCGCAGGCGGCGCGCGTCGCCGACGGCTTGAAGAAGAGCGGTCTCGACGCCGCGGCGGACAGCGAAATCGTCGCCCTCATCGCGTACCTGCAGCGGCTGGGCACCGACATCAAGACGCCCGTCGCCGCGCAGACGACAGGAGGCCGCTGATGTATCAGGAAGTGCTGCGCGGCGTCGAGGGCATCGGGATCTTCCCGGTGGTATCCCTCGTGCTCTTCGTCCTCGTGTTCACGCTCGCCGTCGGACACGCGCTGCGGATGGATCGCGACGGCGTGCGCCGGCTGTCCGCGCTGCCGCTCGAAGATCGGGAGGAATCGCGATGAAGCGCGACGAGTTGCTCGACCACGAGGCCGACGGCATCCGCGAGTTCGACAACGCCCTGCCGCGGTGGTGGCTGTATGGCTTCTACGTCACCATCGTCCTCGCCGTCGTCTACATGTTCAACTACCACGTGCTCGCCACGCCGCTGGTCGGCAAGCGCGGGATGATCGCGGAGTACACCGCGGACGTGGAGGCGGCGCGCAGGACGGGCGCCGCACGAACGCCTGGCGGCGGCGGCGCGGGGGGGCTCGTCGCACTGACCGATCCAGCGAATCTCGAGGCTGGGAAGAAGATCTTCGAGGGCCCCGACAACGTCTGCTATTCGTGCCACCGGCCCGACCTCGGCGGCATGATCGGGCCCGACCTGACGGACGGCAAGTGGCTGCACGGCTGCGGCATCGACGCGGTCGTGAAGAGCGTCAGGACGGGGTATCCGGTGAAAGGCATGATGCCGTTCGGCACCGGCAAGATGCTCACCGATCAGCAGCTGCTGCAGGTCGCCAGCTACGTGCTGTCGAAGCACGACAGCCATCCGCCGAACCCGAAGCCGATCGAGCCCGATCGTGACATCGACTGCAAATAAAGGCGGATCGCCGGACCTGAAGGTCCGGCCTACGTCCGATGAGCGGGGAGTCCAGAACGACGAGTCGTGTACGCCGGGTCCTCAGAGTGAGCGATGTAGGCCGGGTCTTCAGACCCGGCAAGACGATGACGCTCATCAGCTTTTCCGCGACGAGCTCGCGAGCGTCGCGCGTGACGGACGGCGGCGGTGGATCTACGCGCGGCAGCCCTCCGGACGCTACTACCGCGCGCGCACGGCCGTCAGCGTCGTGCTGCTGGCCTTCCTGTTCCTGGCGCCCTTCATCACCATCCACGGACAGCCGCTGATGATGCTGAACATTCTCGAGCGGCGCTTCGTGCTGCTCGGCGTCTTCTTCCGCCCGCAGGATTTCCACGTGGTCGTGATGATCGCGCTGGCTGCGCTGGTCACGCTGGTGCTGCTGACCGTCGTGGTGGGACGCGTCTGGTGTGGATGGCTGTGTCCGCAGACGGTGTTCATGGAGATGCTCTTCCGCCGGCTGGAGTACCTGATCGACGGGTCGGCCGAACAGCAGCTGCGCCGCGAGCGCGGCGCGTGGACGCGCGGCAGGCTGCTGCGATACGTGTTCAAGCAGGCGCTCTTCTTCGCCCTGTCGTTCGTCATCGCCAACGTCTTCCTCGCGTGGATCATCGGCGCCCCGGCGCTGAAGACGATCGTCACCGATCCGCCGGCGCGGCATCTCGCCGGGCTGAGCGCGATCCTGATCTTCAGCTTCGTCTTCTTCCTCGTCTTCGCCCGGTTCCGCGAACAGGCGTGCGTGCTCGCCTGCCCGTACGGACGGATGCTCTCGGCGCTCACCGACAACCGCACGATCATGGTCACCTACGATTCGCTCCGCGGCGAGCCGCGCGGCCGCCTCGCGCGATCGCCCGCAGGCCACGAACCGGCAGCGGCCTTCGGCGACTGCGTGGACTGTCACCAGTGCGTCACGGTCTGCCCGACGGGTATCGACATCCGTAACGGCATCCAGCTGGAGTGCGTCAACTGCACCGCGTGCATCGACGCGTGCGACGGCGTCATGCGCCGGCTCGATCGCCCGACGGGCCTGATCCGCTACACGTCGCACGCCGCCGTCTCGGGCGAACCCTCGCGCCGTCTGACACCACGCATCGCGGGCTACGCGGCCGTCTGGATCGTGCTCGTCGCGGGCGCCGCGACGCTGCTGGCGACGCGCCGCGACGTGGACGTCCTCGTGCTCCGCCAGCCGGGCACGCTCTACGCGACGCTCGCCACGGGCGAGGTCGCCAATTTCTACCAGGTGCAGGCGTTCAACCGGAGCGCGAGACCGATCTCGCTCCGGATCGCGGTGAGCGGGCCGCGCGGCGCCACGCTCACGACGCTCGGACGGCTCGATCGCATCGACGCGTACGGACAGATCGACGGGCGCGTCGTGGTCACGGTGCCGGCGTCGGCGCTCTCGGGACCCAGCACGCCGGTGCGATTCCTGGTCAGCACCGAACAGGGCCCCGAGCAGCCGATCGATTCCGCGTTCCTCGGTCCGGCCGCAGGCGGCTCACGATGAGGTGGCGATGAGGCTCCGAATGCACTGGGGGACGGCGATTGCGCTGGCATACGCCGCGTTCGCGACGGCGACGATGGCGTTCGTCGTCTTTGCGCTGGAACGTCCGGTCGATCTGGTCGCGCCCGACTACTACGCGCAGTCGCTGCGCCACGACGACCTGGCGGCGGCCGTCCGGAACACCGGCGAGCTGGACGTGCCGGTCTCGATCGAGCAGACCGGCGCCCGAGCTGTGACCGTCACCGTTCCGGCGGCGCATGCGGCATCGGCGCGCGGCACGATCACCCTGTATCGCGCCTCCGATCCGTCGGCCGATCGCACCCTGGATCTGCGGACCGACGCGGCAGGACGGCAGCGCGTGCCGCTTGACGCGTTGGCGCCGGGCGCGTGGCTGGTGCGCGTCCGCTGGACGGCGCAGGGACGCGCGTTCTACCTCGAGCAGCGGGTCTTCGCCCGATGATGACGCTCGCCGCCGGACTGGCGCTGGGACTCGCGGCGAGCGGGCACTGCGCGGCGATGTGCGGCCCGCTGGCGTCCGGCCTCGGGCGGCGGATGGCGCAGCCGTCCGTGTCCGCGCAACTCCGTCATGCCGCGCTGTATCACGCGGGACGCATCTTCACGTATCTGCTCCTGGCGCTGCCGGCGGGGCTCGCCGGGCAGCGGGCGGCGATCGACGGCCTCGGACGCGCGCTCGCGATCGCCGCGGGAGTGGTGCTTCTCGCGATGGCGATGACCTCTTCGCGCCTTCCGTTCGTCGCCGGGATTTCGTCTGCCTGCTCATCCCTGCTCGCCCGCGTGTCGATGCCGGTCGTGCGGTGGGCCGCGGCGCGGCCGGTCGCCGGGCCCGTGATCACCGGCGTGTTGAACGGGATCCTGCCGTGCGGTCTCGTGTATGCGGCGCTGACGGCGGCGTCCACGACCGGAAGCGTGTCCGGCGCGGCCCTGCTGATGACGGGGTTCGGGGTGGGAACGCTGCCGGTGCTGGTGACGATGACGGTGTGCGCGGCGGCGGTGCCGGCGCCGCTGCGGCTCCGGCTCCGGCCGCTCGCTCCGCTCGTACTGGCGCTCACCGCCGCCATCCTCATCCTGCGCGGCGTGACGATTCCCCACCATCACGCCGATCGCCCTCCGGCGGCGGCGATGCACGCACATCCCTGATCGGCGGCCCCGAAGGGCGCATAATGGGCCGGTCCGAGATCATGAGGATCCGTCCGCTCCACCGTCTCCTGCTCGTGGCGCTGCTGGCGCTGGGTCTCGCGGCCCCCGCGGTCGCGCAGTTCGGCCGCCGCTACATCCCGGCCGCCTCCGCGCCCGTCGCCTACAACGGGCAGTTCGTGATCGTCCGCCTCTGGTATCCGCGCTATCCGGGCTGGTCGTACGACTATCCCGACATGGAGCAGAACTTCACGCTGATCCTGCGCGACATCTCGCTGCTGCCCGCGTATCCCGACGGCAGCAACATCTTCCGCATGGACGATCCGGAGCTGCTGAAGTTTCCGATCGCTTATCTGTCGGAGCCCGGATACTGGTTCCCGAGCGACAGCGAAGTGGCCGGCCTTCGCGCCTATCTCGCCAAGGGCGGCTTCCTCATCGTCGACGACTTCCATTTCGAGGAGGAGTGGCAGGTGTTCGAGTCGGCGATGCGCCGGGTGCTGCCCGAGGGGAAGATCGAGCGTCTCGACCGCTCGCATCCCGTCTTCAACAGCTTCTTCTCGATCAAGTCGCTCGACGTTCCGTACCCGGGCCGGCTGGGCGAGCAGGGCCTGATGGGGGAGTTCTACGGCATCCACGAAGGAAACGACAAATCCAAGCGCCTGATGGTCGTCATCAACTACAACATGGACATCGGCGACTACATGGAGCACTCGGGCCAGGGCTGGTACTCAGTGGATCCCACCAACGAGGCCTTCAAGTTCGGCGTCAACTATTTGATGTACGGCCTCACCCACTGAGGCCGCGGGCGGTCAATCCGCTCCTGCCGCCGGCAGCAGGAGAATCAGCGCTGCGTCTCCCACAATCGTCGGTAGACCCCGCACGTCTCGAGGAGCTCCTCATGCGTCCCGAGCCCCACGACGCGTCCGCTCGAGAGCACCAGGATCTTGGTCGCATCGCGGATGGTCCACAGCCGGTGCGCCACGACGACGACGATCCGGCCGGCGGCGAGGCGGTCGAGAGCGCGCTGCACCTGGCCCTCGGCGTCGGAGTCGAGGCTGGAGGTCGGCTCGTCAAGCAGCAGGAGGGGCGCGTCCTTCAGGAACGCGCGCGCGATATTGATCCGCTGCGCCTCGCCGACGTCAGGCGCGCCG
>Ga0075362_10000634_pt1 | contig 10305 bp, 8 predicted proteins | sample EndMetdeltDD1762_FD_71397 | JGI IMG/M metagenome (GOLD analysis project Ga0075362, IMG submission 71397) | Populus endosphere microbial communities from Tennessee, USA - Endosphere MetaG P. deltoides DD176-2 | ecosystem: Host-associated > Plants > Roots > Endosphere | place: USA: Tennessee...
CCATAGAGAGCGCACAGTGCGTGCTGCTGCTTTGCGCAGCAAACTCTTAAGTTTTGAAAAAGCAAATTCGATTGGATTCAGATCAGGAGAGTAAGGGGGTAGATAGAATAGTTTTGCTCCGGAGCTTTCAATGGCTTGGCGGATACCGCTAACTTTATGAGCAGCTAGATTATCCATGACGACTACGTCGCCCGGCCTAAGGGTAGGTAGAAGGCATTGTCGGATCCAGGCACGAAAACGCTCCCCGTTGAGAGGTCCATCAAGCACCATGGGTGCCGTCAAGCCCCTAGAGCGTAAAGCAGCAACAAAAGTGGTAGTTTTCCAGTGACCACACGGCGCCTTGCCAATCAATCGCCGCTTTTTTGCGCATCGCCCATAACGACGACTCATCTGAGTGCTAGTGCCTGTTTCATCGATGAAAACTAATCTGGCTGCTGGGATTTTCTTTTGATCGCTCTCCCAATGAGCACGTGCTTGTGCAATCTCCTCTCGATCCTGTTCTTGAGCACGCATCATCTTTTTTTAAAACTAATCTGATGGCGTTGAAAAAAGCGCCATAGGGTCGCTATCCCTACCCAAACTCCTTTCTGACTCAGACTCTGGCGAATTTCAGCTAGAGTCTGATCAGGCTCCTGCTCAATGTGTTGGAGTAACCACCTTCTATGCGGTAACAAAACACTCTTTCGATAACCCCCTTGACGCTTCGGTTGGACATTTCCTTTACGACGAAACTGTCTCATCCATTTCAACGCGCTTGAATAGTCAATCATCAACTGACAGGCTGCTTTGTGCACTGACATCCCTCCTTCCACAGTGCGGATTAACCGCTCTCGAAGGTCTATTGAATAGGCTCTTGGAATAACTGGCTCCTTTCTTTTTTATTCGCTTGACTTTCCTTCCTTTCTTCCATCATACCCTTAACTCATCAAGGCTATTTAATCGGAATTTGCTCTAAATCGCTCGATCCGGTGAGCTGTTCTCATCGAGATGAGCTAAACATCACGGCTTTGAGTATTACTGGTACGGTGTCCTTTTGCTCTACCCTGCATTCAATATTCAACCGGAGAGATTTTTGGCAAAACGAATGCTTGGTATCCGTGCTGGGTTTGTTGCCTTCCTGGATTTGTTTCTAACTAACCCCAAAAAAACACCAGTTTTACATTATTATCGATAATCTCGATGTTATATAAAATAAAGCGCGTTTTGGAGTTTCTGACAAATCAATCCAACCGTGTGAATTCATTTCATTTCCACTTATTTTTCGTGGTTAGGTTAGCTCGAAAAGTGGTTCCCTAAGATTCATAGCCAAGTCATTATGCGCAATCTCTCCAGCTTGACCAGGGACCTTGCAGCTAAGCTCAAGTGTTTCATCTGCAACTACAATAAGAGTGCCACTTCCAGCCACTGATCCTACACCAACAAAAGCAAAAAATACTGTCAAACGCTATATGAGTCACCAAAACGGTACGTTAGAAAGCGATGCCGAGCGATCAACTTCACTCGATCTTGATAATCAAACATCTCGAAACAATTGACTGTAGCTGAACTCGTCGGCGAACTGCTCGCCAACCTTGAAAATGACATCGCCTCTCCACAGTGAGCCACTGATTCCGATGCACCTCGATGATGAAATTTTTTGTGCGGGTCCCTTATGGCTTTTGAATCGAACTTGACAAATCATTCGATACTCGCCACAGATGCGGGAAGTTTCATTCCCCCAAATCCCCCATGACTTCTGATCGCCGATCCAAGATTTTAAATGTCATTCGCGTTTCCAGCGGCAATTGCTTGGAGATGTATGATTTTATCGTGTTTGGCTATTACGCTGCTGCTATTGGTGCAACCTATTTCCCTAATAATAACCGCTTTGCCTCGTTGATGTTTTCGCTCATGACCTTTGGCGCTGGTTTTCTCATGCGTCCGATCGGAGCAATCGTCCTAGGTGCGTATATTGATAAAGTTGGGAGACGCGCCGGTCTAATCCTGACTTTGGGCCTGATGTCGATCGGAACGTTCTTAATTGGATGTCTCCCAGGTTTTGCCACGATTGGCTTTATTGCTCCGTTTCTGATTTTGGTGAGCCGTCTTATTCAGGGCCTTTCCGCCGGTGCCGAGCTTGGCGGAGTTTCGGTCTATCTGTCGGAGATTGCGACCGCTGGTCACAAAGGGTTCTACGTCAGCTGGCAATCGGCCAGTCAACAGGTGGCAGTCATGTTCTCAGCGGCGCTTGGCTTATTGTTGCATTCCAGGATACCAGCCGAATCGATGAACAATTGGGGATGGCGTGTGCCGTTCTTCGTAGGCTGTTTGATCATCCCGCTGCTATTTTTGCTTCGTCGTTCCCTACCTGAAACCAGTGAATTTCTCGCCCGGAAGGGACGTCTGACCACTTCCCAGATCCTGCGGATGCTTACCGTCAACTGGAGGATGGTTTTAATCGGGCTCATGTTGGTGACAACGACGACAGTTTCGTTTTATATGATCACGGTTTATACACCGACATTCGGTGCCAACGAACTGCATCTTTCAGCGGTCAATAGTCTGATCGTGACGCTGTGCATCGGACTATCCAACTTCATTTGGCTTCCGGTCATGGGCGCATTATCTGACCGGATCGGAAGATGTCCGATGATGATTGTGTCTACGATTCTTGCGCTGATGACAGCCTTTCCCGCGATGCGGTGGTTGGTCAGCATGCCATCATTCTCTCGGCTGCTTGCCGTTGAACTCTGGTTCTCTTTCATCTACGGCAGCTACAACGGCGCAATGGTGGTCAAGCTGACGGAAATCATGCCGGTTGAAGTGCGTACAGTTGGTTTTTCCTTAGCCTACAGCCTTGCAGCAGCCCTCTTTGGTGGTTATACTCCTGCGATCTGTACTTATCTAATCCACGTAACAAAAGACCGTGCAATGCCTGGTTTCTGGATGTCGTTCGCGGCCCTGGTTGGCCTGGTCGGGGCGATTCTGAGCAGTTGTTCTAAAGCCAGGGTTACAAATCCTCAATTAAAGGTCGAAGCGGTGAGGATTTGAGTTCAGCTGATCGTCAGTATAAAAACTGGCTCAGAGAGTATGTCAGGCTGTTCTAAGACGGTCGAAATCAAGCTGTTGCTCAATCCTGTGCTACTTCAGCGTAATTTGAAATGGCAAACGATTCGTTTGCAGCAACTGTCTTGGTTTGGGCTGTCGTATAGTAAATGATGGCTTGGTATTGACCACTTTCCGGAACCTTGATGTGATTGATCTAAAGGTTGACGATATACCGAACTCGGTTCTTTGGCCGGAAGCTAACCAAACCGATAGGATCGCTGTTCGTCCAGTTCACCTGTTTCCAAGCGCTTCTGTTTCATAGGCTAAGTATCTGTGCAATTGGAACGACTACTTGGAGTTCGTCAATATCTGTGGCGTAACCTCTGTATTTAAGATCGCATTTTGTCTGACCACAAGTTTCAGCTCGGCTACAATTATGTAGCAGGTGTTCCATCCATCCATGCTGTGGAGCAGCGCTACTATGCTAGGCCAGTTTTTGTGGAAGCATTAACAGTTAGTAAACTACTTGTTTAAAATCAGGTAAGATCAAGAGATTGGTAGCGATCAATAAAGCCGCCGTTTGGCGAATGGCGATCTAGTCATAGATGTTGGGGAAAGGGTTAGAGATTGAATGATGATGGATGATGCTGTCTAGAACAGCATATGGTTTAATGTCATTGGGGATAAATGATCCAGTCTCTCAACATAGGATCAACAACTACAGGCATTTACAAACTAAAGGCCTTAGATATTCTGAGTATTTCCCCAAGTTGAGTTGCGTGAAAATTTCAGCCACGCTTGATTAGACCTTGACTCCTTAGCGCCAACGCCTTTTACTTTTAGTACAAACCTATAAACCAGAAACGCCTAGAGTTCCGGATTACGAAAGAGGACGATGGAAGTTTGGTCGCTTCTTGTGTCAATAAGGACATTTTCACTCAAGGATCTGATCTCGAAGGCCTTAAGACCAGTATAGAAGACGCCATTAAGGTGCATTTCTCTGATTCCGAGGTGAAGAAATTTCGCGTACATTTGGATATCATTGAATCGGAACAGCAGATGCTTGTGGCTGCGTGATGCTGCCATCCTCTCATTGCCACTTTACTGTTATGGTGAACTGCATTTTCGCTTCTTCCTCCACTTGCCAGCCAAACATTGAGTGGACGCTACCGTCAACAGGCCCCCAGGTTTTTGCCGGCATCCCAGCTCACTCCAAAGTTTCTGGATTGCAGTTTCAGCTCAATCACCTCCGATTTCGTTCGCCCAAGAGTCGCCTCGTTTCCTTCTTCTTAATCTGAGCCAGGCCTGCAAAGAGATATAATGCGCCAACCGGAAAATCCATCTCGTAAACTCGTTAAATATCTGATAGGGGTAAGTAGAACACCATCGGTGGCCAGAGGAGAGTTTCGGTTTTGAGTTGCACTGTATGGTAGACCGGAATCTCTTTTCGGACTGAGAAATAGGAAATGGTACTATACATGTGGATCTCAGACCGTGGAACCATTCTCGATCAATCGCGTGATCATAGGGAAGCCACATTGGCATCAATCGGCGCGCAAAGACACGCGCTGCGGTTCGATCGACTACATACGCGCCTGATCCCTTCCCACGTCCCAAATTCACACCTAGATAATATTCGCCAACAAGCTTTATTGCTTTGATAGGCCTCCCCTGAGATAATCCGCTCAGACGCAGAATGTTCCAAAATCGTGAGTAGCGAAGTGCCTTTGCCAAGACAGGCTCGAGATCTTGGTTAATCACAATGTCGTCCTCACCAATGATGGCAAATTCTTCGTCAGTACTGAGAAAAGTCTCCAAAGCTTTCACGTGACTTAAGTAACATCCTATCTCTGACGTATTCGTCTCCCTTCCATGAAACCATCGGTAGCGACTCTCTGAATAAGCTCTATGAGGTAAACGAAGGGTGTGCCCATCGATCGCTGGCACTCTGCAGAGAGCGATTTGTGTCTTTGCAAAAACCGTCTTTATGAATGACCAACGATCCGACGCAACGTCTAGGTTAATGATGTATCCGCGCATTTCTCAAGGAGAGCTTCCAATCATGAATGTGGGACAGTCGAGCTGGGAAGTCGACATAAACTCGGGGTCAAAGCCTATTGAATTTTACTCCTCGGCTTTTCTGCGTTGTTCCCGAAGACGCTCGCAGAATTCTGCTGAAAAATCGCACTAGTCTGGCAGATCCTTAGCCTTAATCCACGTCGCATCTCTGTCTTTTCGAATCAGTACCTCTGAAGGAGGGATTTTTTCAGACACTTATAATCGAATTTGGTCTAATTTGTATGGTCCAACGCATTTACATGCGCTGATTTAAAAAAATATAGTCTAGTCATGACCCAATATTTTTGGATTGAAGGCATCTGCCCATTTACACTATACGCCCCAAATTTTGCAATATATTTTTGTGGCGAAAAAATTAAACACCGAAAAACGATTTAAGAATTAAGGACGCCACGCCTGCGATAAGTATGCCAAGCATCCACTTCAGCAGCAACATTTCACCATGTATGCGTAAGTCTAGTTCCTTCATCTCATGGCGCAAGCCGGTCTCAAGCTCCTTTATTTCATGGCGTAAATCGGCAATGTCTCCCTTTGTCGCAAGGTCCGCAGCCTCATGTGATTCTCGCACAGCTGTAGAAAAAGCTTCGGCTTGCAACTCTGGTACGCCAGCTTCTTCGAGCGTCTTAACGAATTTGTGGGTATCAAATGTAACGGTTGCCATGTGATATCAAATAAACGTTAAATTGGTTGTACCGCCAAATGAAAAAGGAAGGAGCCCGCAATTAAGCAAGCTCCTTCTTGTTATAACTGTTAATGATGATGTCCGGCACTACTAGTGCCCTAATCAGAGATACACTATCATACACTTCTTATAGAGTGCAAATAAAAGATCAGAATTTTATTCAAGAAATATCATTCGCATAGCCACGTATCCGGCGGCGATCCACTTACACCGTTCAGCGTCCGTTGAAAACCACTCTCGATGCTGGTCATCGCCGACTCGTTCCTTCAGAGCGGCTCCATGCTATGGTTTCTCTGACAGAGGTTTAAAGGAAGTCCCGCCAGCAAAAGGTGGACGTGAAAAAGTATTCATTACGGACTACACGTACGTCAGAAACGCCTGGCTCTCCGGTCATCCGAATCGTGCTATCCACAACTCGGCTTGCCGGACACGTTGCTACCTAGCACAGATCAACTCGGAGAACTGGGATTTGGATAGTCTCCCCATTGTGATGAATGGGGAGGGGGTGGGGTGACACGTCGACATCCAGCGAGTATCACTTGTCTAGGCGACCCAGTTCCAGGTGACCTTTTCGGTATTGACGAGCCGTCGTAAATGTTGCTTGCTAAACCGGTTACCTGAACAATTTCGTTGCCAACGAAGATTTATGAGTCCAGTAGCTCTAAGCAGTACGTCGCATGAACATCTTGCCTCTCGCGTCACCGTCTTTCACACACTCGGCTACGAGCAAAGTACATCAGAAAAATTCATCCATCTTCTGAAGCATCACAGGGTTGCAAAAGTGGTCGACGTTCGAGCCGCTCCCGTAAGCCGAAAACCAGGTTTTTCCAAGCATCAACTCCAAACATTGCTGAGCGATGCGGGAATTGGTTATCTGCATGTTCAGACCCTTGGTGCGCCGAAGGAACTCCGTGATGCGCTTCACTCGGGCGGATCTTGGTGGAGCTACGTAAAGGCTTACACCTCGCGGGTCTTATCTAAGTGCGATGGAGAGATTGAATTTCTGATCGATCTCGCGACTCGGGAGCGTATCTCATTGTTGTGCTTCGAACGAGACCCTGGCGAGTGCCACCGTAGCTTGGTCGCTCGTGCAATAATGGAGGGCGGCAACGGCCATAACCTGCAAGCTGACCATATTCGCTATTGAATGTTCTCACGCGAGACGACTACATTTCGGTTGCTTATCACCGTTAAAACCTATCCTTCACCAAGCGTTAAATACGAAGAAACGGTTTGTTGTGCCGGTGTTACTGAGAATCAGGAATGGGTTCGTCTCTATCCGGTGCGCTACAGGGATCTACCTAGTGATCAGCAGTTTAGGAAGTATGACATTATTGAAATAGATGCCGAACGTCCTGAACCGCATAAAGACGAACGATCAGAGAGTTGGAAGCCACGAATCGATACCATGAAGATCGTGGATCACCTAGAATCAACAAATAATTGGGCAGCTCGTCGTGAATGGATCGAGCCAACGATTCTCTCAGGTTACGCTGAGCTTTGTCGCCTCCAACAAAGTCAGAATAAGTCGCTTGGCGCTTTCCGTCCAGCGCAGATTCTTGGCATTCGTGTTAAGCCCGAAAAAGATAAATGGTCCGATTCTCACTATGCCATTGTTAATCAAAGCAACCTGTTTTCAGATAAGGAACCACTCGAATGCATCCCCTATCGGTTTCAAATCGGATTTAAAGACGAAGAGGATAAAGCGCATTGGCTTTCGATTATTGACTGGGAGTACTCCCAGCTTTGGCGCAAGCGACGTGACCATTTCGATGATGAAGCCGAGGCCGCTAAACAGGTGAAAGAAAAGCTAGAAAAAATCACATCCGTCGCAAACGATCTCATTCTTTTTGCTGGTAACCAAGCTGATCGTCGTAAACGTGCGCACTTCATGATCCTTGGTTGCTGCTACCCCAAGCGTAATCCGCAACAGAGTCTTTTATTCTAACATCCATTTATATACAATTAGACGGCTAAGGGTACGAACATTGACATCTAGCGAGTAGGTATGTCCCACTCAAGGACCAGTGATCGTCGTAGGCGATCGTGGGCGCTGGCAACCCATCATCACCCGCGAGGGCTGGAAACCAGCGGAGTTTGGAGCCTCTCTACCGTAATGTAGCCCCCGCAACGGGGTAAAGTAGGGAGGCTCCTTTTCGCCCGATTAGCTTAACTGGCAAAAGGAGCGTCAGGGAGTAATGTCATTCTTCAGATGCGCAGGAATATATTTATTGTAAGCTTTTCTCAGATATTCCAATCCGGTCTCTCGATCAGCAATGTAATTCAATTCGCCTTGGAATAATTTTAGTCTAGCTTGGCAACTTTCAATAATCTGTGCCCAAGTTTTTACCCAAAAATAAACTTTCTTGTCAGGGCTTTCATGGTAAAGCCCTTCTGGTCTGCCAGACTGATTCGATAATGCCCGCACTTCAGGAGAAATATCATTAGAGACTGCCCAGAATGTCCACCGAGTGTCAATATCGCGAAAACGCTCGTCCCCTACTACGGCGAGAACGTATTTCATGACCTGGCCCACGGCAGTTGAGTCGATCTTCACACGCGGACGCTTAAGTTCGACAATCAAATGCTCACGCTGTTCCGCTTTTGGCTGAGGGATTCGACGGGACAGCATGAGGTCAACGATGCCTACTGATCCATCGTGTGTGGTTACTTTCAAGTTATCGTCTCTTTCCCTACCTAAGCATTCAAGATGTTTATTTAGAACGCTCGATAATGATTCGTCATCTGCAGATAGGTGGAACTCCTCGCCGAAAACCCAGGTCTCATTCGCCAAGATCCGATGTAATTGAGGTCGCTCTTTTAATGAGCGACGAGATTCCTCATCGAACAGGAGCTTTTCAAGGCCCGCTAGAAACTCAAGGCGATCACATATGACCTTTGAAGCTGCAATGATTGAAGATAGCGTGGTCTTTTGTAGGAGGTCAGCGAACTCATTTTGACGCTCAGTTGGCAGGTCCAAAATTTCCTTGAAAATATAGTTCAGGGAACCGGGATTTTGCTTAATTGCTTGTTGGAGTAGCCTTAGAGTTAATCGCTTATTCTTATCATCGGTCCTCTCAAAGTCCGGCAGGTATTCATTTACATTTACAGCAACAATATCGAAGACCTGTCTCTCTGCTCGCTCGACTAGATCATGAGCTTCCCCTTTATAAGGGTAAATCTGTCGTTCCTTCCAATTAGATACCAGGGCGGCAGTTCTCTCTGCGGCCCGCGCCCTGAAATGATCACGAAGCCTTTCCTTACTCGCCTTCATAATTTTCGTTAGTTCCTCGTGAAGAGGACCATCAGATAGTGCCAAGAGATTTTCGGAGTTCAACTTTGCTAAATAGTCGCTCTTTAGATAAGCAGAATAATTATCGAAACCGGGAGTATGTATCTGAAAATCGATCTTTTGTAATGGGATGCCAGATTCATTACAGAAGAAAAGCGTGCGACCTTGATCCGAGTTCCATTCAATAACTTCGAGTCTAATGCTCTCGTTCTCTCCCTCTCTAGTCTGAATGTCAACAGAACCTAAAGCATCACTCCGTTTTATCGCGTCTTTTGGTTCTACGCGCTGGTCTCGATAAATTAGCTCCAGGGATTGATACATCTGGAGATACAACGCAAATTCTTGAGCCAAGCGCAATATAGCGTCGTCTTCTAGCAAAGATCTGAAATTTTGAGAGATATTGCTAATGATGACCTCAGTACCCGGATCGGAGCTCAGAGTTATACGTTCTGCCCCGATAGAAAATGAATCCAAATTATCAATATTTCCATTAATAGAGTACTCCTTAATATTTTCATTCTGGCGGTATCGAGTAGTCCATCGAACCACGGAACCTAATGCAAATGCTCGAAATCGTCCCTTTCCAGTTTTTCCGTGGATGTGTCTGGACTTCAAGGGTGTGAGCTTAGCTCCGTTTTTCCACGATCCGCCAAGATTCCCAAAAGCGTTTTTAACATCTTCGTGGGGTATACCAACACCATTATCAGCGACGCAGATTCTCTCAATTGTATCTAGACCATTCACAATGATTGATATTGAAACTTTATCAGCGTCGGCATCAAAAGCGTTCCAGATCAATTCTGAGAGTGCAAAGAATGGAGTTTTGGTCCGAGCAAGTGACTCGAGATAGTCTTTTTTAGCATTAATTTGGACAATGGTGTTACTCATCGATAAATAAAATATGCATAGGCGCGGACCAATTCGCCCTTAGAACAGAATAACGTACACAATGCAAGCGGAAAGTGCATTGACAACGCGCCCCACTACACAGCCAGTCACCGCGTAGCGGGGGGCTGGTTTTGTTGTTTAGACGAAAAAGAAGGGAGCCAGAAAAACTGGCTCCCCTCATTACATTTGATACCTGACTCCATTAGAGGATATCAGCGTTCGAAAGTCAAGCTCGGAGTGAGCGTAAAATATCGTCCTCTGTAACGCCCTTATGCCGAGTGGTTATGCGGAGGATGCTTTTGAGCGTTCCAGGTTTCAAGGGATCATGCTCAGGGAT
>Ga0075362_10000636_pt1 | contig 10304 bp, 9 predicted proteins | sample EndMetdeltDD1762_FD_71397 | JGI IMG/M metagenome (GOLD analysis project Ga0075362, IMG submission 71397) | Populus endosphere microbial communities from Tennessee, USA - Endosphere MetaG P. deltoides DD176-2 | ecosystem: Host-associated > Plants > Roots > Endosphere | place: USA: Tennessee...
GCGATCAGGTCCTTCTGCAGGCCCACGCCGTTGGTCGTCGCGAAGCCCGCCTGGTCGATGTTGACCTTGACCGTGACCGGCACGCCGGCCAGCGGGCCCGGCTTCTCGCCGCGCGCGAGCGCCGCGTCGATGGCGGCGGCGCGCGCCAGGACGTCCTCACGCCGGTGGTCCACCACGGCGTTGAGCCGCGGATTGACCTGCGCCAGCCTTGCCAGCGCGGCCTGGGCCGCCTCGGTGGCGGAGAGCTTGCGCTGGGCGACCAGGTCGGCGACGCGGGAGGCGGACAGTTGCCAGATCTCGGACATGGGGCTTTTCCTTTTCAGAGGGTCTGCAGCACGTTGTCCAGGCTTTCTACCAGCAGGTCCGCATGGGCTTCGCAGAACACCAGCGGCGGGCGGATCTTCAGCGTGTTGGCGTGCTCGCCGGTGGCGCTCAGCAGCACCTGCCGCTCGCGCAGCCCGTTGACGACGCGGGCCGCCTCGGCCGTGGCCGGTGCGCGCGTGGCGCGGTCGCGCACCAGCTCCACGCCGACGAACAGGCCGGCGCCGCGCACCTCGCCGATCCACGCATGGCGCGCGCCGAGCTCGGCCAGCCGCGCGCGCAGGTAGCGGCCGACGCGTTGCGCGTTGGCCATCAGGCCCTCGCGCTCGATCACGTCGAGCACGGCCATGCCGGCGGCCATCGAGACCGGATTGCCGCCGAAGGTGTTGAAGTAGCGGCACTCGCGCGCGAAGGCGGCCAGCACCTCGGGCCGCACCGCCAGCGCGGCCAGCGGATGGCCGGCGCCCAGCGGCTTGCCCATGGTCACGATGTCGGGCAGCACGCCATGGCGCTGGAAGCCCCAGAAGGCATCGCCGGTGCGGCCCAGACCGGGCTGCACCTCGTCGGCGATGAAGAGGCCGCCGGCCGCGTGGATGGCCTCCACCGCCTCGGCCAGGAAGCCCAGCGGGTCGGTGAAGATGCCGTCGCTGGAGAACACGGTGTCGACCATCAGCGCGGCAGGCCCGATGCCGTGGGCCTGGAGATCGGCGATGGCGGCGCGCACGCCGGCGGCGAAGGCCGGGCCCACGGCCTCGGGCGCCATCGCTCGCGCATCCGGCGCCGGCACGGTGCGCACCGCCTCGCCGAGCTGCACGAAGCGGCCCAGCGAGGGCGACGCCTGCGCGATCGAGGCGGTCACGCCGTGGTAGGCGAAGCGCGTGACGATCAATCCGCCGGCCTTGGTGTGCGCGCCGGCGATGCGCATCGCCAGGTCGTTCGCTTCGCTGCCCGTGCAGGTGAACATCGCATGCCCGAGCTCGGGCGGCATCGTGGCCAGCAGGCGCTCGGCGTAGTCCAGCACGCCCTCGTGCAGGTAGCGGGTGTGGGTATTGAGCGTGGCGGCCTGGCGCGCGATGGCCTCGACCACGTGCGGGTGGCAGTGGCCGACGCAGGCCACGTTGTTGTAGGCGTCGAGGTAGGGCCTGCCGTCGGCGTCGTGCAGCCACACGCCATCGCCGCGTACCGGATGCAGCGGTGTGTCGTAGAAGAGCCGGTAGGCCGGGCCGAGCAGGCGGTTGCGGCGCTCCATGAGCGCTGGGGTATCAGCAGGCAGGGACGACATGGCGGGGTCTCAGGGCAGCCCGCAGGCGCGGCGCAAGGCGTCCGTGCCGGCCTCTGGGCCGATGCGCGCGCAGGCTTCGAGGCGTGCCCACGACTGCGGGTTGTTGCGCAGCAGGTAGGCCGCGTTCTGCGGATAGCGCGCGGCGCGCCAGCCGCTGATGGCCACCACCATGACCAGGCGCGCCACGAGCAGGTCGAACAGCAACGCGATCTCCGACGGCTGCAGCGCCCGCACCGCGTGGTAGGCGGCGGCGAAGGGCAGCACCTCGGCCAGCGGATCCTCCCCGGTGCCGAGCTGGTAGGCGGCCGCGACCGCGAGATCGTCGATGGCCGGCGCGCGCACCATGTCGCCGAAGTCGAGGATGCCGGCGATGCGATCGGGCTGCTGCGGATCGACCAGCACGTTGTGGATGTTGAAGTCGTTGTGGATCGGCTGCGCGGGCAGCGCGCGCAGCCGCGGCAGGACCGCGTGCTCGAAACGGTCCAGCGCCGCCTGCGCCAGCGCGCGGCGCCCGGCGTCGTCGATGTGCACGAGCAGGCCGCGCACGCTGTGCGCGCGCTGCAGATCCCAGGGCAGCGGCAGCTCGCCGGCCGGGTGGTCGAAGCCGGCGAGCGCGAGATCCAGCCGCGCCAGCATGCGCGCCAGGTTCTCGCGTTGCCGCGGCGTGCGCGGCGCCTCGGGCAGCGGCAGGCCGGGCAGGTAGCTGAACAGGCGCACCACGCGCGGCAGGCCATCGCCCGGGTCGCGCAGCAGCGAGGGCTCGCCCTGTCGTGTCGGCACGATGCGCTGCACAGGCAGTCCCGGGTCGACGCGCGCCAGGCGCAGCAGGGCCTGGGTCTGGAAGTCGGCGACCAGCGCCGTCTCGGCCGGGTGCGAGACCTTGAGCACGAAGCGTGCGCCGCTCGCGGCCGCTTCCAGCCGGTAGTTGCGGTCACGCTCGCCCGAGAGCGGCTTCAGCTCGCCCTGCAGCGCCCAATGCTCGCTGGCCAGCGCGCGCACCCAGGCTTCGTCGAGCTCGGGCGATTCCTCGCTCAGCACCTGCGCGTCGTCGAAATCCAGCGCCTCTGTCATGCCGCGCCTGCGAAGCCGCGCAGCGCGCTCGCGATGTTGGGGCCCAGGTCGTCGGACAGGTAGCCGCCCTCCTGCACCAGCACGGTCGGCAGGCCCAGGCGCGCGATCTCGGCCAGGAGCAGCGCGAAGCCCGGCGTCGTGATGCGCATGCCCTTGTAGGGATCGCGTTCGTGGGTGTCGAGGCCCAGCGCCACCGCCAGCGCGCCGGGCGCGAAGGCGCGGATGCTGTCGCAGGCCTCGCGCAGCGCCGGCAGGTAGCCGTCGAGCTCGGTGCCGAGCGCCAGCGGCTTGTTGATGTTGTAGCCCAGGCCTTCGCCCTCGCCGCGCTCGTGCGCATGGCCGGTGAAGAAGGGCGTGAAGTTGCGCGGGTCGCCATGCAGGGAGATCGTCAGCACGTCGGCGCGGCGATAGAAGATGCCTTGGGTGCCGTTGCCGTGGTGCACGTCGATGTCGAGGATGGCGACGCGCGCGTGGCGGCTGCGCAGGTGCTGCGCGGCGATGGCCACGTTGTTCAGGTAGCAAAAGCCGTTGGCGCGATCGGCGTAGGCATGATGGCCCGGCGGGCGGCACAGCGCGTAGGCGGCGCGCTCACCGTCGAGCACCAGCTGCGCCGCATGCGTGGCCATGTGCGCCGACGCGACGGCCGCCTGCCAGGTACGCGCGCCGATCGAGCAGGCGTTGTCGCCCATGTGGAAGCCGGCCTGGCCCACCACGCTGTCGGGATAGGTGCAGGGCTGGCCCGGGAAGGGGTGGATGTTGGGCATCACCTCCTGCGAAGGGTCCTCCAGCTGCTGCCAGCGCGCATGGGCCGTCTCGAGGAAGCGCAGGTACTGCGGCGTGTGGATGGCCGCGCGCGGGCCGGCGCCGAAGTCCTCGCAGGGAAGGATGTCGTGGCCTTCGCCCTGCACGGCCGCCAGCAGGCGCAATGCGCGCTCGGGCTGCTCGTTGCTGCGCTTGAGCTTGCCGCGCACCATGAACAGCTGCGGGTCATGTTCCTTGTGCGTATCGGCGTAGACGACTTTCATCGAGGGGTTCCTTGCAGGGGTGAAGGGGGAAGGGACGGCGCGGCACCGTGCTGCCGCACGAACAGGGCGCGCACGTCCCGCCACGCGGATTCGATGTGCGTGCGCATGGCGGCCTTGGCGGCCTCGGGATCGCGGCGCAGCAGAGCGTCGGCGATGAGCAGGTGGTTGCTGGCCACGGTCTCGGAGTCGTCGACCACGGTGATGAGGGCAATGACCATGCGCAGCTCGGTCTGCGTATTCAGGAAGATGCGGTGCAAGTGCGCGTTGCCGGACAACTCGCTGATCAGCGTGTGCAGCGCGAGGTCGGTGTCGATGCGCTCGTCCTGCGGCCGCGTGCGCGCTTGACGCACCATGTCGTCGACCATCGCCCGCACGCGCGCCAGGTCGGCATCGCTGGCCTTGCGGCAGGCCAGCTCGATCGAGGTCAGCTCCAGGCTCAGGCGCACTTCGTACAGGTCGTCGATCTCCTGCACGCTGATGGTCCTCACGGTGAAGCCGTGGCGCGGCCGTGCGACCAGCACGCCCTGGCGCTCGAGCCGGCGCGCCGCCTCGCGCACCGGCGCGCGGCTCACGCCCATGCGCCGCGCGATGTCGGCCTCGACGATGCGGCTGCCCGGCGCGAGGCGGCCCTCCACGATGGCGCGGGTGAGCTGGGCCTCGACCTGCTCGACCAGGTCGGTGGTCTCGAGGGACTCGAAGAGCACGTCGTCCGAGGAAGAGGATGAAGAAGGGAAAGCCATGTCGTTTGCCTCTTTGTTTGTCCGCGGCCTCGTTCATCGGCCGCGCGCCAGGTAGACCCCGGCCGCGATGATCAGTGCCATGCCCGACATCGCGAGCGCGTCGGGCGGCTTGTGGAACCAGAAGGTGCTGAAGCCTACCGCCAGCAGCAGCTGGAAGTAGTTGAGCGGCGCCAGCGTCGAGGCTTCGACCCGCTCGAAGGCCGCCAGCAGCAGCCATTGGGCCGCGGCGCTGCAGGCGCCGCCGGCCAGGAGCAGCAGCACGGCGCCGGCGCCCGGAGCCTGCGCCGGCAGGAACAGCGGCGCCGGCAGCGCGGTGGCGACCAGGCAGACGAGCGCGGTGTAGGCGTACTGCACCGGCCCGGCGACCTGCCCCGCGAGGCGGCGCGTGATCAGCTGGAACACGGCATAGCAGACGGCCGCGATCGCCATCAGCACGGTGCCGAGGCGCGGCAGGTCGCTGCCGGGCCGCACGATCAGCAGCATGCCGGCGAAGCCGACGAGCACGGCGGCCCAGCGGCTGCGCCGCACCCGCTCGCCCACCAGCCAGGGCGAGAGCGCCACCATGATCAGCGGCGCGGTGAAGTAGATGGCTGTGGCCTCGGCCAACGGCATCCAGATCAGCGCCGTCATGAAGCAGGTGGCCACCGTCGCAAGCATCGCGCCGCGCAGCAGCAGCCACCTCTTGTGCGGCGCACGCCAGAGGCGAAGGTCGCCATGGCGCAGCAGCACGGCAAAGGCGATGCCGCCCACCGCCAGGTAGCGCATCACGTTGACGAAAGGCGCCGGGTAGTGTTGCAGCATCTTCTTGCAGAAGGCGTCGTAGGAGGCGAAGGCCACCAGCGCGCAGAAGAAGAGCGCGATGCCGGCGCTCCTGGAGCCGGGAGGACGCAGCGCCGCGACAGCCGCGCCGGTGCCACCGGCGCGCAAGGCTTTCACGCCGCCGACTCCTCGAAGCGGCGCAGGGCCCGCTCGAAGCGCGCGAACATCTCGTCGATCTCCGCGGCGCTGGCGATGAGCGGCGGACAGAAGGCGATGGCGTCGCCCATGGCGCGCACGATCAGGCCTTCCGCCAGCGCGAGCTCGGCGAGGTGCGCGCCGGCCTTGCGCGCCGGGTCGAAGGGCGTTTGCCGCGCCGGGTCGGCCACGAGCTCGATGGCGCCGATCAGGCCGACGCCCCGGACCTCGCCCACATGCGCGCGCTTCGCGTAGGCACGCAGCCCGGCCTGGAAGCGCGGGGCCAGCGCCTTCACGTGCGCGAGAACCTGCTCGTCCTCGTAGACCCGCAGGGTCTCCAGCGCGATGGCGCAGCTCACCGGATGGCCCGAGTAGGTGAAGCCGTGGCCGAAGGTGCCGATCTTCCCGCTGTTGGCGGCCACGGCCGCATGCACCTGCTCGGACACCATCACGGCCGAGATCGGCGCATAGCCCGATGACAGCGCCTTGGCGGCGGTCAGGATGTCGGGGCGCAAGCCGAAGGTGGTGGAGCCGAACATCTCGCCGGTGCGGCAGAAGCCGCAGATCACCTCGTCGGCGATCAGCAGCACCTCGTATTTGCGCAGCACCGCCTGCACCTTCTCGAAGTAGGTGGCCGGCGGCACCAGCACGCCGCCCGCGCCCATCACCGGCTCGGCGATGAAGGCGCCCACGGTGTCCGGGTCTTCGGCGAGGATGCGCGCCTCGAGCGCATCGGCCAACCGGGTCGCGAAGGCCTCCTCGCTCTCGCCGGGCTGCGCGTGTCGGTAGTGATGCGGGCAGTCCACATGCAGGATGCGCTCGATCGGCAGGTCGAAGTCGCGATGGCTGGGGACCAAGCCGCTCAGGCTGGCGGCCGCCACGGTGACGCCGTGGTAGGCCCTGGTGCGCGCGATGATCTTCTTCTTGCGCGGCTTGCCGATGGCGTTGTGGTAGTACCAGACCAGCTTGACGGCGGTGTCGTTGGCCTCGGAGCCGGAGTTCGCGAAGAACACCTTCGACATCGGCACCGGCGCGAGGGACAGCAGCTTCTCGGCGAGCGCGATGGCCGCCTCGTTCGAGCGGTGGTTGAAGGTGTGATAGTAGGGAAGCGAGCGCAGGGCCTCGCTGCCGGCCCGGGCCAGGCGCTCGTTGCTGAAGCCCAGCGACGCGCACCACAGGCCCGACATCGCCTCCAGGTAGCGGCGCCCCTGGTCGTCCTCCACGAAGATGCCGTCGCCGCGCCGGATCACCAGCGGGCCGACCTGCGCATGGGAGGCGAGGTCGGTGAAGGGATGGAGATGGGCCGCGATGTCATGGGCGGCGTTGGCTGCGTGTGTGGATGCGTTCATGTTCAATAGCCGCGTTCGAGATCGACCAGGTTGAGGGGACGCTCGCCCTTCTGCAGCAAGGCCAGGTTGGCCAGGGTCTGCTGCGCGATCACCCGGTGGTCGGTGCGCGTCGCGATGTGCGGCGTGACCAGGATGCGCGGATCGCCCCAGAAGGGATGGTCCGGCGGCAGCGGCTCCTGCGAGAAGGCGTCGAGCGTGGCGGCCGCGAGCTGGCCCGATGCGAGCGCCGGGAGCAGGTCCGCCTCGACCAGGTGATCGCCCCGGCCCACGTTGATCAGGTGCGCGCCGCGCGGCAGCTTCGCGAACAGCGCGGCATCGAGAAAGCCCTGCGTCTGCGGCGTCAGGGGCAGCAGGCACACCAGGGTGTCGCAGCCGCAGAGGAACTCGTCCAGCTGCGCCTCGCCGTGAAAGCCGGCGACCCCCGCGGGCAGCGCCTGCTTGGCGCTGCGGCTCCAGCCGCGCACCGGGTAGCCGATGGCCACCAGCGCCTCGGCGCAGGCCAGGCCGAGCGTGCCCAGGCCGGCGATGCCGACGCGATGGCGGCGCGGCGAGACGACCTCCTGCTCCTGCCATCGGCCTGCAGCGGAACTCGCGACGTAGGCCCGCATGCCGCGATGGTGCTGCACCACCGCCCAGCTCACATAGGCCGTCATGCCGGCGGCCATGCCGGGGTCGACGATGCGGCACAGCGGCCGCCCGCGCGGCAGCTGCGGGTCGGCCAGGAGGTGGTCGATGCCGGCGGCGAGCGACTGCACCAGCTTCAGCTTCGGCATCCGCGCCAGCAGGCCGGGCGGCGGAAACCAGCAGACGGCCGCGTCGATCTCCTCCAGCGCTCCGAGCTCGGCACCCAGGCGCAGCTCGATGCCGGGGCAGGCCTCGCGAAAGGCCGGAGCCAGGTAGCCGAGGTCCAGCACGGCGCTGAGCAGCGCCACGCGCGGCGGCCTGTCGTCCTGCGCGGACTGCATCAGGCTGCCACCGCCATGGCTTCGCCCGGCGATGACAGCTTGGGCACGGCATCGATCAGCTTGCGCGTGTAGGCATGCCGCGGGTCGCGCAGCACTTCGTGCGTTTCGCCGTATTCCACGACCTCGCCGCGCTGCATCACCGCGATGTGGTCGCACATCTGCGCGGCCACGCGCAGGTCGTGGGTAATGAACACCATCGCCAGCTTGAATTTCTCGCGCACTTCGGCGAACAGCTCCAGCACCTGCGCCTGCACCGACACGTCGAGCGCCGACACCGGCTCGTCGGCCACCAGCAGCTCGGGCCGCATGGCCAGCGCGCGCGCGATGCCGATGCGCTGGCGCTGCCCGCCCGAGAACTCGTGCGGGTAGCGCTGCGCGGCGTCGGGGCCGAGTCCCACCAGCTTGAGCAGCTCCAGCGCGCGCGCCATGGCCTCGGACTTGTCCAGGCCCTGGGCGATCGGCCCGCCGGCGATGGCGGCACCGATGCGGTGGCGCGGGTTCAGCGACGCGTAGGGGTCCTGGAACACCATCTGGATCTTGCCCGCCGCGCAGCGCCGGAAGGCCTCGCCCTGCGACAGGTTGCGGCCCTGGAAGAGGATGCGTCCGCTGTCGAAGGGCGCCAGGCCCACCAGGCAGCGGCCCACGCTCGACTTGCCGGAGCCCGACTCGCCGACCAGGCCCAGCGTCTCGCCGCTGCGCAGGTCGAAGCTGATGTTCTTCGCGGCCTGCACCGAGCGGCCGCGCCGGAACAGGCTGCCGCCGGACTTGTAGGTCTTGCACAGGTCCTGCACCTGAAGCACCCGCGTGTCGTCGTCCGTGCGCGTGGGCGGCTGCGCCTCGCCGGTGGGAATGGCGGCGATCAGCTTGCGCGTGTAGGGGTGCCGCGGCGCGCCGAGGACCCGGGCCGCCGGCCCGGACTCGACCACCCGCCCGGTCTGCATCACCACCACCTGGTCGGCGATCTCGGAGACCACGCCGAAGTCGTGCGTGATGAAGAGCACGGCCGTGCCGCGGCGCCGCTGCAGGTCGCGCACCAGCTCGAGGATCTGCGCCTGCGTCGTCACGTCCAGCGCGGTGGTGGGCTCGTCGGCGATCAGCAGCGCGGGCTCGAGCACCAGGGCGCAGGCGATCATCACGCGCTGGCGCTGGCCGCCGGAGAGACGGAAGGGGTAGGCGTCGATCAGCTGCTCGGGATCGGGCAGCCCCACGTCGGCCAGCGCCGCGAGGATGCGGCGGCGCTTCTCGGCGGCGGGCACGGCGCCGTGCGCGTCGAACACTTCGCCGATCTGCTCGCCGATGCGCATGACCGGATTGAGTGCCGTCATCGGTTCCTGGAACACCATGCCGATGCGCCGTCCGCGCAGCTCGCGCATCTGCGGCTCGCCGAGCTGCAGCAGGTCGATGCCTTCGAAGAGGATGCGCCCGCCCGTGGGCGCCACGTGCGGGCGCGGCAGCAGGCCCATGACGGCATTGGCGATCATGGACTTGCCCGAGCCGGATTCGCCGACCACGCACAGCGTCTGGCCCGGCAGCAGGGACAGCGTCGCGCCCTCGACCGCCAGCGCGCGATCGGCGCCCTTGGGAAGGCTGATGCTCAGCTCGGCGATCTCGAGCACCGGCTGTTTCGCGGCGCTCATCGTCCCCTCCCGTCGAGCCGGGTGTTGAGCCCGTCGTTCAGCCCCTCGCCCACGAGGTTGAGGGCGAGCACCGTCAGCACGATGGCCAGCCCCGGGAACAGCGCCATCCACCAGGCCTGGCGCAGCACGGTGCGGGCCGAGCCGACCATGTAGCCCCAGCTCATCTGGTTCGGATCGCCCAGGCCGAGGAAGCTCAGGCTCGATTCGAGCAGGATCGCGGTGGCCACCATGAGCGAGGCCATCACGATGATGGGCGACATGGCGTTGGGCAGGATCTGGGTGAGGATGATGCGCGGCGTCGACTGCCCGGCCAGCAGCGCCGCCTGCACGAAGTCGCGCTGGCGCAGCGTGAGGAACTCGCCGCGCACCAGGCGTGCCACCGGCGGCCAGGAGACGACGGCAATGGCGGTCACGATGGAGCCGGCCGAGGGCTGGAAGATCGCCACCAGCACGATCGCCAGCGCAAAGCTCGGTACGGCCTGGAACAGCTCGGTGAAGCGCATCAGCGCGGCGTCGACCCAGCCGCCGAAGTAGCCCGCGATGGCGCCGAGCGTCACGCCGATCAGCAGGGCTACCACGGTGGACACGACGCCGATCAGCAGCGAGATGCGCGCGCCATGGATCACGCCCGCGAGGATGTCGCGGCCGAGGGTGTCGGTGCCCAGGGCGAAGCCGGGCTCGGTCCACGGACGCAGGAAGGGCTGCTGCACCATGTCCCAGGGGCTGTTGGCGGCCATCAGCGGCCCGAAGATTGCGACCGCGGCGACCACCAGCAGCACGGCCATGCCGGCGACGGCGCCCTTGTTGCGGGCGAAGCGCCGCCAGAAAGGACTGTTCATCTTCATGTCAGTGCTCCATGACGCTGTGCGTCTTCCGCGACGCATGAAACGCGGCTTTAATTGTTGCTGCGGCGTCCGGCACAGAGGTCGGCTTTAACTTGGTGCGACAAGCCCGTATGTC
>Ga0075362_10000637_pt1 | contig 10300 bp, 6 predicted proteins | sample EndMetdeltDD1762_FD_71397 | JGI IMG/M metagenome (GOLD analysis project Ga0075362, IMG submission 71397) | Populus endosphere microbial communities from Tennessee, USA - Endosphere MetaG P. deltoides DD176-2 | ecosystem: Host-associated > Plants > Roots > Endosphere | place: USA: Tennessee...
GGATGCGACCCTCGGCATCGACGACGAGCATGCCATCGGGCGCCGCCTTGACGATGCCTTGGTACCAGGCGCGAGTCGCCTCGAGGGAGGCTTGCTGGGCTTCCAGGGCGACGGCCTGGCGCTTCAGGCCTGCCCGGAGCGCGGAGACCGCGCGCGCCAACTCACCGACCTCGTTCGGCAAGTCGGTATGCGGCACCGGCTCGTCGAGCCGCCCTCGGGCCACGGCCTCGACCGCGTCGCGGACTCCCGCAACAGGCCGGCGGATCGACCGCGCAATGGCCCAGGACGACAGCAGTGCCAGCGCCAGGCCGCCGAGCAGCAACGCCAGCGACAAAGTCGTGTTGCGGGCGGCGAAGCGGCGGATCTCATCCGAGGCCAGAGCGGCCGCCTGCTCCTTGACGCTCGCGATCTCGCCCAGCTGACGGTCTGCCTGCATCGCGAGCTGCTTGAAGGCTTCGCCGTCCACGACAGCCTGCGCCTGCTCCGGCAGGCCGCGCAGGGACAGATCGGTGGCTTGCGCAGCAGAGTGCTCGAAACGCGTCAGCAGCGACTCGAACTCGCCCAGGCGCGCCACGTTCTGAGGGCGCAACAGCGTCGTTCGGAGCTGCACGATGACGCGTTGCAGTCGCTCGCGCGCCGACACGAACTGACGCAGAAAAACATCCCGCTCAGTGGGGCCCGGCGCCCCGATGACTTGGTGCAGCGTCAAACTCAGGCGCAGGAGCTGGATCTGAGCTTCCTTGGCACGTGCCACGCCAACCGTCTCTTCCGCCTGCAGGCGCTCGAAGTCCCGGCTCAGCCGGTCCTGCGTGAGCACGCTCTGAATCCCCAAGGCCAGCGAGAGCAGCATCAGCGCGCCAAAGCCCAGGGTCAGCTTGAGGCGCAAGGGCAGGCGTTCGAGTACTTTCAGTGGCTTGCTCATCGGCCGTCCCTCAGGGCGGCTCGGCAATGGAGGCGAGTGCGTCGATCTGCTTGGCCATGTCCGCGTCGGTGTCCGCGAAGCGCTGGGCGATCTCGCGGAAGGTGCCCACGCACTCCAGGAAGGCATCGACGATGTCCGGGTCGAAGTGAGACCCGCGACCTTCCTGGATGATTTTCACCGCCTGCTCGTGAGACATGGCCGGTTTGTAGACGCGGCGGCTGACCAGCGCGTCATACACATCGGCCACGGCCATCAGGCGCGCCGAGATGGGGATGTCGTCGCCGGAACGGCCTTCGGGGTAGCCGCTGCCGTCCCACTTCTCCTGGTGGCTGTAGGCGATCTCCTTGGCCAGGCGGAGGAACTCCACATTGATATCGAGGTGCTTCTCGGCCTGTGCGATCGCGTCGCGCCCCAGCGTGGTGTGGGTCTTCATGATCTCGAACTCCTCGGGAGTCAGCTTGCCCGGCTTGAGGAGGATGCGATCGGGAATGCCGATCTTGCCGATGTCGTGCAGCGGCGCTGATTTGAAAAGCAGCATGATGGTCGCGTCGTCGAGAGAGCGAGCAAACCGTGGATGGTTGCGCAGGTGCTCGGCGAGCACCTTCACGTAGTGCTGCGTGCGGCGAATGTGGTTGCCGGTCTCATTGTCGCGTGCCTCGGCGAGCCAGGCCATGGCATCGATCGTAGCGTCCTGGATCGCCGTCACTTCCCGCGTGCGCCGGGCAACTTCCTGTTCGAGGTACGCGTTCTGGTCGCGCAGGAAATCGGCCGCGGCCTTGATCTTGATCTGCGTCTCCACCCGTGCCAGCAGAACCGGTGGCCGAATCGGCTTGGTGATGTAGTCGGCCGCCCCTAGTTCGAGGCCGAGCATCTCGTCCTGCTCCGAAGACAAGGAGGTGAGAAAGATGATCGGGACGTCGCGCGTCTGCGGATCGGCCTTGAGTTCGCGTGCGACTTCGTGGCCCGACAGGCCGGGCATCATGATGTCGAGCAGGATGAGATCAGGCGGGTCGCCGCGTCGCACGATCTTCAAGGCCTTCTCGCCGCTGTTGGCGACCTTGATCAGGTACCCGTCCTTGAGCAGATCGCTCATCAAGACCAGGTTGTCGGGCGTGTCGTCCACGATCAGGATGGACGGCCGCCGGATCACATCGAAACCATGGTTCATGGCTGGCCCCTCTGGAGTGCAGGCCAGTTTATACGCCCCGTCCCGAGTTCTACCTAAGCGGCGATGAATCAATACTGAGGGCGAACAAGGCAACGGGCCGTTGGCCTAGGACCCGGAAGACTGACTGCCGACTTCGTTGTCGAAGATAGCGAAGAAATATCTGCGCAAAAGAGAACTTTGGATACAGCGCACGCCCATCCAACCGTTCTGCATGCGGTCCAACCGCTCAACGCTAGCGGGGATCCGCTTCGCCACTGAAAGTCGCGGCAATGACAAGCGACGAAGAGCTCGCCCCGTTAAATCTACAGAAGCCGACCGCACTGGCATTTCGCGAGGAGTTCAAGGGCATGAGATTTCATAGGCGAAGGCCTGCGAATTTGTGACGCGCTACGTACGGCTGCCAGTTGCCAACTTTGCCAGACGGTCGAACGACGGGTTGTGGCCGAACTCTGCCTTTCCGAGAAGTGCCACCAGCAGAGGTGGAGTCTCGCCTCGGATGAAGTACGCGTCTACCTGATTCCAATGAACGTTGAACTCGTTTGCGCAAGCGGCTCGGCCAAGGGCAAGTGCGGCATGTCACACGTCGTCAGGTTCTCGGTCCGGTCCATCGAAGCCTCTTTCAGAACGTGATTCAAGGCGAGACCTGGACCTGCCGCGCTTGCGTCAAGCCTGCGAGCATCCATGAACGTCAAAACGTAATACCAATTGACTAATCCGACATCGCGGCCGTTAAATGGCCAAGGCCACCCACCTCGCCCTGGCCCTGAAACCACCAATGAGACGCACATGAACTCGTCGACTGGTGTGCCAAGAACCGGCAACCTGGGCGCGTAGCAATCAGGCTTTCCAAGTTCCAATCTGAGCGGGTTCCCGCTCAAAGGAGAGACGACATGCCCAAGGTAGTAGTCACAGCGCAGATTGAAGACCCCGACAAGTGGGAGAAGGGCTTCCGAACCCACGGTGCGCTCTTCAGGAGCCAAACCGTAACCAAGCCAATTAGTTTCGCGACCATCGCAGGCAATCAAGTCGCGGTGTGCGCCGAGCCCGATGACTTGGACGCGTTCATGAAGGGCATGGATTCCCCCGCGACGGCGGAAGCCATGGCCTTCGATGGCGTCAAGAGAGAGACCGTCAAGATATTCGTCCTTGACAAAGAATTCAAGGTCTAGCGAGGCGCGCGAGAAATCGGGTCCGCGGGCCCTGATCCACTACGACGGCTTCTTTGCGCGACTAGTCACAGGCTTGGCCGCGGGGCTGGACGCCTTCGCATCAGAAGCCTTCAGAACGGCTTGTTGATCCTCTTCAGGGACTCCCGAGAGCCAAGCTGCGTGTTGCGTATCCTCAATGGAGTACACGCCTCGACCAGATTTCCAGATGAGTTGTTTTTCACGCAATGCATCCAGTGCATATTGAACTGATGTGCTGTCCACCGTCACCGGCTTTCTCACGCGGTTGGCGCAGATCTCCTTGCAGCGATCGAAAGTCGCCTGCGTATACGGCGCAAAGGCAAAGAGGCGCTCAGCCATGGTCTGCAGAACGGCCGCCTGGAGCTCGGGAAGGCTTTCAACTATCTGCATGAACTGCGCCTTCGAGCGCGCAAGGATGAGATCGACCTGCGCACCGAGCAAGCTGTCGATGCTTGTGGCATCGACATCATCGCGCAGCTCGAGATCGTCGAGAGCCTCCGACAAGACCTCGGGGCGATGGCTGCACGATGAAAATGCAGCTTTCATTGCCTCCAGAGAGGGCTTGTGTTCACCGGCAAATCGATCTGTGGCCCAGCGAAGGTAGTCATCGCCGAGGTGCGGGAGCTCGATCATCCGGGCGTTCAGGAAGGCCTGATCTTTGCCTTGAACCAGAATGCCAAGCTTGTCGCGGTTAAAGCCGGTGGCGATGAGTCGAAAGCCATGGTTGCCGGAGCTGTTGAGTTCGTCGCGCGCCGCTTTCAGGGCGTACATAGCAGCATTCCCCTTTTCGCTCGTCTGCGCGTGCTGTGCCTCGTCAACCACCATCACGATGAGCTTCTTCGTTTCGAGCGATAGGGCCGTCAGCGCCTTCGCCAGCGTGTCTTCGCCGCCCATCCCAACCTTGTCAAGATTGAGCTGCAACCCTCCCACCGTCACCTTCTCGAGTCCGGTCTTCCGAGCCATTTGCCGAACAACGCCCTCGTGCTGACGAAGCCGATCCCTGATTGCCGAGGCAATCAGAACTCCGGGGTCCGCGAGCTTGTCCACCCAAAGGTCGACGTAGATGACCTCTGCCCCTTGCTTGCGAAGCAGCGGAATGAGATCCTCGCGGATGAACGTGCTCTTCCCGGTCCGACGGAGCGCGGCCAGGAAGGTGCCAGACGAGCCTTTTTCTGAGGTGACTCTCTAGGAAAACTTCAGCGCTAGCTCTGGGCGATGAAAGATGGAAAGTGGCGTGGCGTTCATGTGATCCTTCGGATTACAAGCAATTATAGTTTTTGGTTCTTCGGACTTTCCAGTGGGTCGCCCCAGGAGGATGGAGGCAGGGCGGCATCCCAACACCGACGGCCGCGAGCTACTTCGTCTCGCGGGGCGCGCCGATGCCAACCCCGATGCGCCTCGCCACAGGTACATGGCCTTTCGTCCAGTCGTCGAGACAATCAAGCCAGCTGGGCGTTGCACCACATGGCGAAATCTGACCCACTCCAAAGTCTGAAGGACCTAGTTTTTTATAGTCCGAGGCGGAAAGCCGCGCTTACGCGTCAACGTCAACCCAATTTCCGACAACGGGTCTCCCGCTCCCAAATCGCTGCGCCCTCGCCGCGATCAGACCGAGCCCGCTGCCGGAACGCTTGTACGAGAGCGAAGCGGATCCGACGGCGGAGGTCCGTATTCCGCCCGCGGTCGTTTCCGCGCCCGGACGGTCCCGGGGCTGCGGGTCACTGAATGACATTGTCTGCGAGCACCAGCAGCGATTTGGAAATCGTCAGCCCCAACGCTTTCGCCGTTTTCGCGTTGATCACGAACTCGAATTTCGTCGGTCGCTGGATCGGCAGGTCGCCGGGTTTTGCACCCTTGAGGATCTTGTCGACGTAGCTCGCGGCGCGTTGGAAAAGGTCGATGAAGCTTGGCCCATACGATAGGAGGCCGCCTGACTCAACGAACACCTTCGCGTCGTAGCTGCTCGGGAGCAGGTTCCTCAACGCGAAATCGGCAATGAGCTGCCGGTGCATGAAGTTGACTGGATTACCGAAGGCGTGGAAGGCCTCTGCTCGGCTGGCAGTCACGGTCGCGAAGGCAGCGGGATAGTCGTCAGGTGTACGCACCTCGATTGACTGAATGTCAACGCCGACCACAGCAGCATGCGCCAGCAATTCCTCGAACCCATATTGCTCAATCCGGCTTGCCCGATTCCACAGCACGGCGACGCAGGAAACCTTTGGTGCGATCGCCTTGAGCAGTTCGAGACGTTTGCCGTTGAGTTCCGGCGCGATGTTACTAAATCCCGTGATGTTGCCGCCGGGGTGCGCGAGGCTCTCGGCAAGGCCCATTTTTTCGGGATAAGAGCAGACCGCCATGACGATCGGAATGGAGCTTGTCGCCTGCTTGGCGGCCAGGGCCGCCTGCGTACTCGCTGTGACGATGAGGTCCACCTTCAATTCAACGAGCTCGGCAGCAAGCTCGGGAAACCGATCAGCCTTCCCTTCCGCCCATCGCCACTCCATTGTGATATTGCGGCCCTCGACGTAGCTCAGTTCGCGCAGTACTCGGCGAAAGGCGTCCCAAGGCGTCCCGTAGATGGAGTCGAGAATTCCGATCCGGCGAAGCTTTGTCTGCTGCTGCGCGAAGGTGACGAGGGGCGAGGCGAGAAGGCCACCCGCGACGCTGCCGAGGAACGCTCGCCGATCCGTCACTGAATCACCTCAACGACAAATGAAGGCCCCCCATACTACGCTTCAACGCTGCGCAGGGCGAGGTTCGCAGCCCGATGGATGATGGGTGGTCTATGGCACAGCGACTTAACGGCACCGCGCCTGAAAGCGGACTTCTGTTGGCGACCGCTTGTGGCCGCATCCTGCCAGATGCGCGGCGTCGCCGCCGGGCCCAGAGCGGTCGGCCGCATCTTCAGATTCGACGCCAGAAATCAGACTGTCACCCGACTCGACGGCGGCACACCTTGCGGCGCGCATCGGCTCGGGCACAGGCGTGCCCGCGCTTGGCTTCGGTATGGGCAGAGCGGCCAAGCGTTGTTTCAGTTCAGGGGCGCCGATCCGCTATCCCTTCCAGCCCGCCTTGCGTAAGCCCTCGAGCGAGTGCTGGAAGACCGCTTCGTCGCAAAAACCCATCGAAGCACGTGCCGCCGCCTCGGTGGCAAAGCCCGGCATCAGGTCCAAACACCGCTCTAGCGCCTCACGCGCCTCGTCCAAACTGCCCAGCTGCCCGAGGGCATTGGCGAGGTGGCGCCAACCCAGCGGATAGTTCGGGCTACGCAGGACTATGAGCCTCGCGACTTCCGCTGACTTCTGGTAGTTGCGCGCCAGGTAGTGGCCGGCAGATAGCGTAGCCAAGAAGTTCTGCAGCATCAGGTCACTGGGGCTGATGCGAATGGCTGTCTCGACGGCCCGGATGCCCAGCTCCTGCTCCCCGCGGAACTGGTGCACGACCGCTAGAGCGTTATATCCACGCGCCAGGCTAGGGTTGAGTTGAATTCCCTTTTGACACATGGCAAGCGCTTCATCGTGCTTCCCGGCAGCAGCAAGTGCGAAACTCAGGATCGAATATGAAAATGAATCGAGTGGGTCGACGGCAAGTGCTGCGCGAGCACTCTTCATGGCCTCGGCATAGGCCTCCCGCGGGTTCGGGGACCAGAGGAAGAACGCTTCGGACACCCGCACCGCCGCGATCCCCGAATGTGGTCCCGACAGGCTCGGATCCAGTTGCACCGCATGCAGAAACAGCGGCACCGCAGCGGCGAAGTCCTCACGGGTAGATCGCTGTAGGTGCCACCAGCCGCGCTGGAAGTAGTCCCAGGCTTCGAGGTTTGCCGGCGGCTTGCGGTGGGCGCGGTCGGCCTCGGCGCGCCCGACCGCACCTTCGAGCGCCCCAACGATGCCGTCAGTCAGCTCGTCCTGAATGATGAACAGGTCTTCCAACACGCGGTCGTAGCGCTCAGCCCAGACGTGGTGCCCCGTCGTCGTGTCGACCAATTGGCCCGTCACGCGCAAGCGATTGCCGGCTTTGCGCACGCTGCCTTCGAGCACGTAGCGCGCGCCGAGCGTGCGCCCTACGTCCTTCAGGTCGACGGCGCGCCCCTTGAATGTGAAGCTCGAATTTCGCGCGATCACGGGCAGCCAGCGCCACATCGCCAGACGGGTGAGGATGTCTTCGGCGAGTCCGTCGGCGAAATACTCCTGCTCAAGGTCGCCCGAAAGGTTAGCGAACGGCAGCACCGCGATCGCCGGCCGGCCGCCGAAGCCCGGTACTGGCTGGGACACATCCACCCCGGTGACGGCACGCAATTGGCTGCCGACAGCCCTGACGGAATGTGTACGCACCGGATCGGCGATGTTCTTGACGGCTTGCTCGCCCTCATCCTGGAATTCCGCCCCGACCTTGCCCTTGACGGCGATTCGGACAGACTCCGAGATCGTGATGCCGCCGGGTTCGGCCAGCCCTTGCAGCCGCGCGGCGATATTGACACCGTCGCCGTACACCGTGCCGTCGGCCTTCTCGGTTACATCGCCCAGGTGCACGCCGATCCGAAAGCGCATGCGACTGCCTTCTTTCGTCGCGTCGGCCAAAGCGTTCACCTGCTGCTGGATCGCCAGCGCCGCGGTGACCGCGCCGGTGGCGGTGTCGAATACCGCCAGCACCGAGTCTCCGGCCATGTCGATGACGCGGCCCTGTCTGGCTTCGATCTGCAAGCGGAACACCTCACGCGCGGCGTCGAGCGCCTTAACGGTGGCGTGTTCGTCCAGTGACATCAGGCGCGAAAAACCCGCCGCGTCGGCGGCCAGGATTGCGCCCAGGCGCTGCCGGTGTTCAGACATGCTCATTCGATGAAGCCTGTCGTCATGAGGGTTTTTTCACGGCTCTACCAGCGCCGGCGGCAATGCAGTCGTGCGCGGCGACGACCATATCATCGCCGATCGTATGGACTCGTCCAAGGGGAAAAGGAGACAACAGCGCGCGGAGGAGATGTTCCACGCATCGCGGCTTAGCTCTAGCGTGGTCTTCTCCCTGTCGCGACCCCTGCAGGGGCCGCGACAGCGCCAACCATGCCATTCGCAAGATCACTCCGACCGGGTCGTGACAACGCTGGGTTCACCAATCGAGCCAGGCTAGTCAGTGTATGCCGCTAATCGCGAGTCGGAACGCGAAGCGGCAATTCCAAGTGCCCTCGGTCGGGGGTGGAGGTCGTGAGATCGAGCACTCATACGAGTTGCGTGACAACTGGCTATCACAACGGGAATCCAGAAAGCGGCCGCTGGCCAGCTCCCGCTTCTGGCCGAATAGCCGGTTGCGGCCTTCGGAGCTTTTGGGCCCGTTGCTGACTTACGCGGATGGAACTTCACCGCCCGGAAGCGGCCACTGCATTCCTGTACTTGGTTAGTCCGGAAGGGACCTACTGTGCGACGCCCTCGCCAGCACATGGGTCGGCAGGTAGCGCCGCCCCATGGCGGGATGCGGCGCTGCAACTCAAGCCGCGGGTAGCGCCGCGCCCACCTGTTGGTACACCGCCGTCTCGAAGCCCATGAGTGTCTCGATGACGGGCATGTCGAAGAAGGGCAGCACCTGCGTCATCAGTACCCCACCGATGCCTTTCGACCGGTCGATCCAGTAGTACGAATTGAAGACGCCCGCCCAGTCACCGGTGCCGTTGCTGCGCATGCCCGGTAGATCGGCCATCGTGAGCTGAAAGCCCAGGCCCCAGGTCTGCGGAACCGGAAGTGCTGGCACGTCGTTCGACAGCTCGGGCACCGTCGACTTCAACAGCGTCGGCAGCTGGATTTCGCCAAGGTGGTTTTGCATCGCCATCTGCACTGTAGAGGGCTTGAGGATACCGGCGCCGTCGTTCAGCCAAGCCTGCACGAAGCGGCCATAGTCCTGCACCGTGCCGTAGGAGCCGTGGCCAGCGGCGTCCCACTCTGAGGTGGGCGGCAAGTCGAGCGACGATGGCGCGAGCTTGCCGTCGCCTTGACGTTGCATCACGCGCAGCAGCCGTTCGCGTTGCTCGACGCTGGGCGCGAAGCTCGAGTCATTCATTCCCAGCGGCGCGTAGACGAATTGCCGCAGGTAACTGCTGAGGCTCTGTCCCGAAATCTTCTCCACGACGAGCCCAAGCCAGTCGGTGTTGACGCCGTACTCCCACGCGGTGCCCGGGTCGTTGACCAGCGGCACCGACAGACTGCGCTTCAGGCCCGACATAGGGTTGGGCTCCCCCGTCAGCGCGTGGTATCGGAGCAGCTTTTCGTTGAGGAAGAAGTACCCCAGGCCGGCCGTGTGCGTCATGAGCTGCCGCACCGTGGCCTTGCTGGCAGGCGGCCGAAGGCGCGGCTTTTCGCCGTCGAAGCCGTCCAGCACGGACAACTGCCCGAACTCCGGCAGGATTGATTCAACGGTGGCATCGAGGCTCAGCCGCCCCTGCTCCACGAGCTGCAGTGCCGCCGTGGTGGCCACGGCCTTCGTCATCGACGCGTTGCGGAACATCGTGCGCTCTCCCGCTTCGCCAGCAGCATGATGGAACAGCTGACCGTTGCGGTCGACCACCACCGCCGCAACGCCGTGCAGGATGCCGTTCGATACAGCTCCGTCCAGTAGTGCCACGATCGCCGAACCGTTGAATGCCATGATCGTCTCCGATGTTCAAGGTGGTGAATCCGCGCGCGGACTTTTGCTGGCGCGGGCGGGACATTCTGCGCCCGAACACTTAGGACGGTGCCACCTCAGCCGTCGAGCGGCGCAACGTCCGCACCAGTCATGCACCCAGACCTAGACATCAGCGCCAGTCCTCAAATCCGCCACATGCGGGCGATGGGAAGCGTTGGCTTGGACGCGAGGTCTGCCCTTCGGCTGGCAGTGCCATTGGGCGATGAGTCCGGAAGAAAGCTGACGGTCGTCGAATTCCGCTTTTGGCCGACTGTAGCCAGTCAGCTCGTAGCTCGAATTGCTGACCTATGGGGCAAGGCCCGAAAAGCGAAAAAATAACCGATTGATGAGACTTTGCACAAACCACCATTGGCC
>Ga0075362_10000638_pt1 | contig 10295 bp, 11 predicted proteins | sample EndMetdeltDD1762_FD_71397 | JGI IMG/M metagenome (GOLD analysis project Ga0075362, IMG submission 71397) | Populus endosphere microbial communities from Tennessee, USA - Endosphere MetaG P. deltoides DD176-2 | ecosystem: Host-associated > Plants > Roots > Endosphere | place: USA: Tennessee...
ATCTGCAGTCTGCAGTCTGCAATGACTGAGGTTCGTATCGCGACCTACAACATCCACCGCTGCCGCGGAATGGATCGGCGCGTCGCGCCGGCGCGAATCGTCGAGGTGCTGCGCGACATCGACGCCGACGTCATCGCGCTCCAGGAGGTGATCGGCGCGGGACCGGCGGGCGCCGGGCAGGCCGAGGAGATCGGCGCCGGACTCGGCATGGGCTGGGTCATGAACTGCGTCCGCACGCTCCGCCAGCACCAGTTCGGCAACGTCGTGCTGAGCCGCTACCCGATCGTCCACCACAGCCATTACGACCTCTCGTGGCGCACCTGCGAGCCGCGCCACTGCCAGCGCGCCGACCTCGAGATCGGCGGGCGCGTGCTCCACGTCTACAACGTGCACCTCGGCACCGCCGTGCTCGAGCGCCGCTACCAGGCGGGACGCCTGGCCTCGTTCGTCCACGACCACCGCGTCTCCGGGCCCAAGGTGATCCTCGGCGACTTCAACGAGTGGATGAAGGGGCTCGCGACGCGGACGCTCTCCTCACTCTTCGAGAGCGTGGACATCTCGCATCACCTCAAGCGCCGCCGCACCTATCCCGGCCTCTTCCCCGTCGTCCATCTCGATCACATCTATTACGAGGGGCACGTGGAAGTGGCCAGCGTGGAAATGCCGCGGACGCGCAAGGCGCTGATGGCGTCGGACCATCTGCCGCTGGTGGCGAACTTCAGGATTGGCTAGCACGCTGCGGCTCCGGCTCGCGATCGCGATGGCGGTGTTCTGCGCCATCCCCTGCTACGCCTTCAGGTCGCGCGGCCGATCGGGCTGGAACTGCTGCCCGTGCTCATCCTCCTCATGTTCCCCACGTATCTGACCGCGCTCGCGCTGTACCTGCTGGGCCTCCCGTGACGTCCGTAAAGGACGCGGACGCGCCCGCTGGCGTGTAGTACAATCCTTTCAGCAATGTTGAAGGGGTTCACGCACGCGCGTCTGGCCTGTGGCTGCCGGTTGTCGTTCCGCGAAGGTGTGGAAGGCAGCCCGGTCACGGTGGTCGTGGAGCAGAAGGCTCCCGGGTGCCCGCTCACCATTCACGTCTCGGGGCTGCCGCTGTACGACTATCGCGAAGCCCTGCGCCCGCCCACGCGCGCCCTGCCGCCCGTCGAAGAAGAATTCGAAGAAGAGGGGTAGGGCGTCGAAGCCGCCTACAGCAGCGCCTTGATCTCCGACTCGAACTGTTCCTTGGTCGCCGGGCCGATGTGCTTCGTGCAGATCGAGCCGTCGCGCGCGACGATGAACGACGTCGGGTAGCCGTAGAACGGTCCCCAGGCGTCTTCCACCTCCGGCCGCATCTGCACGACCGGGTAGTTCATCTTGTATTCGCGCATGAAGGTCTGCAGCTGCTCGGCGCTGTCGTCCACCGAGATGCCGAGGATCACGAGCCCTTTGTCCTTGTACTCGGCGTAGAGCTTCACGAAGTCGGGGATCTCGACCTTGCAGGGGCCGCACCACGTCGCCCAGAAGTTGACGATGACGACCTTGCCCTTGTACTCGGCGAGCTTCACGGGCTGGTTCATCTCGTTCTTGAGGACGAAATCGAACGTCGCCCGTCCCTGATCGCACGAACCGCCGGCCGCGGGCGCGGCGGCGCCGCTCGACGCGGTCTTCGGCGGTTCGCCGCCGCGGCTGCCGCGCAGGAGCGGCAGTGTCAAGAGCGCCAGCGCGAGCGCCGCGGCGCCCGCAATCACCCAACGTGGCTTCATCGCACCCGTGCCTTCATGTAGTCGACAATCGGCGTGAGGTCGCGGCCCGCATCGGCCGCCACCAGCGCGTAGGTCCGCTGGTTCGCGCACCAGACGACGGCCTCCGCCCCCATTTTATGAACGATGCCGTCGCGGCCCGCGTCCCCCTGGAGCACATAGACCGAGATCGGCTGCCCGCGCCACGTGTACATCATGTGAGCCGACCGCCCCTCGGTCGTGAAGCAGCGGCGCACGTTCACCAGCTTGAGCCCCTGCGCCGGCTCCGTCTCCGGCACGACGATCGTCCACCCCTGATCGTGCTGCCAGGCGCGCTCGGAGACACCCGGGTCCGCCTCCATCGCGGTGCCGTAGACCTTGAAGCACTTGCTGTGGTCCATCGCCAGGCTCGCCGCGAGCGCCTCGACGCGATCGTTGACGCCGAAGAGGAACACGCCCGCGATCGCCAGCACCAGCGTCGCCGCGACGGAGAGGGGAACCCAGCGTCGAAGCCGGAAGCCGGGAGCCGACGGCCGGGAGCTGGACGCTGACAACGGAGAGCCGGCAGCCGGCAGCTGCGAGCAGGCCGCCGCACACCTCGCGCGGAGCGACTCGGGCGCGCGTGCCGCGAGCTCGTCCCGATGCGCGCGGACGAGATCCCGCGCGGCGGTTTCGGCCTCGACGCCGGCGCGGCAGGGCGGGCACTTCTCCATGTGCGCGTCGACGGCGCGCCGCCACACCGGCGCGTCCTCGCCGTCCACGTAGGGCGCGAGGCGCTCGTCGAGGTCCGCGCACGAGCGGATGTCGTCAGCCATGTTTCCTAACCATCTCCATCCCCGTCCCCGTCCCCGCCTTGCGGCGCGCCTGCACCCCGCCGTAGAGCGCGCGGCGGCCGCGCGAGATGCGCGACATCACCGTGCCGATCGGCACTTTCAGCACGTCCGCCATCTCGGCGTACGTCAGCTCTTCCACGTCCCGCAGCCAGACCGCCTGGCGGAACGCCTCCGGCAGGTCGTCGAGCGCCGACTGCAGATCGGCGTCGAGCGTCGCGCGCGAGAGGATCTGCTCCGGCGACTCCGTGCCGGGCGCGCCGCCAGCCGCGCGCTCCACCGCGTCGCTGTCTACGTCAACGGGATTACGGCCGTCGTGACGACGCGTATTCCGGAACGTGTTGTGGAGAATCGTGAACAGCCACGCCTTCAGGTTCGTCCCCGGCACGAACTGATGTACCGCCCGGAACGCCTTCAGATACGTGTCCTGCACCAGGTCTTCCGCGTCGGCTGCCCGCCGCGTCAACCGCAGTGCCGTCCCGTACAGACTGTCGATGTGGGAAAGCGCCGCCTGGGCGAACTCCCGTCCCCCATCAGCATCGACTGTGTCCCCCGAAGGAGGGCCGGGTGGCCGGCGGATTGCCATTTCGCGGAACCGCAGCACGCCCGAAAAGGAGAACACCAGGGCGGTGCGGATTTATTCCTGCATTGTATCGCGTGGAGGACACGTCCGTTCGCGGCGGGGGACACGCGCGGAGGCCGATCGGTGCAGAAAACGGCCCGAATCGAGCTCGTCCGGCCGGTACGTGGCTTGCTGCGCGCAGGCCGAGACCCAGCCCGCGCGGGGACCGGCTCGTTGCGGCAAACGTCTTAGTCACAGTAACATCGGCTCATCGAGGTGGAACCATGAACAGAAGAGGCATCGCCCTCTTTACGTTCGCCGTTTTCGTTGGCGGCCCTATCGTCGCCAGCGCGCAGACGCCGTTCGTGCCGTACTACAACAAGAACCGGATCAAGTACGACCACTTCAAGTGGCACACGTACACGACGGACCACTTCGAGATGTACTACTACCCGGAGATCGAGAAGCACATCGAACGGGTAGCCAGCTACGCCGAGAGCGCCTACCAGCAGGTCAGCTCCGACCTGAAGCACGACCTGGCGTTCAAAGTGCCGATGATCCTCTACAAGACGGCGAGCGAGTTCCAGCAGCAGAACATCGAGCCCGGCGAGATGCCCGAAGGCGTGCTCGCCTTTGCCGAGCCGTACCGGGATCGCATGGTGCTGCCGATCGACGAACCGTCGGACGCGCTCTACCGCCTCATCACGCACGAGCTCACGCACATCTTCGAGTTCGACATCATCCCGCGCACGCTGCTCCGCCGCGGCCTCCCGCTGTGGGTCGACGAAGGCCTGTCGGACTACATGACCGGCTACTGGAACCCGTTCGATCTGATGTCGGTCCGCGACGCCGCCATCGCCGACATCGTTCCGCCGATGAGCGATTTCCAGGGCGTGCAGTTCGCCGACGGGCGGCTGCCGTACAACCTGGGCCACGCGGCGTTCGAGTTCATCGAGGCGCGCTGGGGCAAGGAAGGGCTGCGGCAGTTCCTGTTCGCGCTGCGCAAGAGCGTCATCGGCGGCGGCGACAGCGCCTATGAAGAAGCGTTCAAGCTGAAGCCCGACGAGTTCGACGAGCAGTTCGACAAGTACCTGAAGGATCGCTTCAAGCCGTTCCGCGACAAGGAGCGCCCGCAGGACTACGGACGCGATCTCTCACCGAAGCCGGGCAAGACCAACTACGTGTCGGTCGTCTCGATCGAGCCCTCCCCCTCCGGCGACCTGATCGCGGTCGCGGCGGGCAACCGCAAGGACCAGGAGCTCGACATCGTCCTGATGTCGACCAAGGACGGCAAGGTCATCCGCAACCTGACCAACGGCTTCAACACCGGCTTCGGCTTCGAGTACATCTCGACGCCGGGCGGCTTCCGCGGCAACGCGGTCCCCTGGATGTCGTGGTCGCCGGCGGGCGATCGTCTCGCCTACTTCACGCGGCACGAGAAGCAGAAGCAGCTCGTCCTGCAGAACGTGATCTCGCGCAAGATCGAGAAGCGGTTCGACATCAAGTCCGTCGACATGGCCGAGTCCCCCGACATCAGCCCCGACGGCAAGCTGGTCGCGTTCGCCGGCCTGCGCAACGCCGTCGGCGACATCTTCACGCTCGACGCCGAGACCGGCGAGGTGAAGAACATCACCGACGACGCGTTCGGCGACTACGGGCCGACGTGGGCGCCCGACGGCAAGTCGATCGTCTACATGGCGCGCGTGAGCGGCAACGACAAGCTGTTCCGCCTCGACCTCGCCACCGGCAAGAAGACGCAGCTCACCTTCGGGACGCACGACGACGGCGCCGCGCAGTTCCTCGACCCCGACACGCTGGTGTTCCCCTCGACCGCGGTCGATCCCAACCAGCCGATCAGCCCCGAAGTGGCGCGCAACGGCAACATCTACAACGTGTGGACGTTGAACCTGAAGACGAACGAGCTGAAGCAGTACACCGACGCGCTCGGCGGCAACGTGTCGACGGTGACGCTCCGCACCGACGATCGCCAGCAGAAGATCGCCTTCATCACCTACTACAAGGGCGAATACGGGATCCACTCGATCCCGGCGCAGCGCGAAGCGCTGCACACGGTCGCGAGCGCCGACTTCGGCGCGCCGGGACCGATCATCGACTTCACCCCGCCGCTCAGCCACACCTTCGTGAAGGCGAACGCGCGGCCGAAGGGCAAGTTCGAGAAGCTGTTCCTCGAGGGCCGTCCCCCGGTGAACGTCGGCGTCACCAGCGGCGGCGACTTCTTCGGCGGCACGCAGGTCACCTTCACCGACGTGCTCGGCGACCAGCAGTTCAACCTCTACGCCGAGTCGGTCTCGCAGTACCGCTCGCTCTCGCTCGGCTACCTGAACCTCTCGCGCCGCTTCCAGTACGCGCTGCAGGGCTTCTCGCTGACGCAGTTCTACTACGCCAACGATCCCGGCACCTACTACGCGGCGCAGTACGGCTTCCTGAGCCACAGCGACGCACTGGCGACGCAGACCGAGCGCGGCGGAACGGCGTTCGCGATCTACCCCCTGAACCGCTACGCGCGGCTCGAGATGTCGGCGGGGCTGATCAACTTCAAGCAGCAGTACGACAACGCCGACCTGCAGGATCTCGCCAACGACTATCAGCAGGCGCAGTACGGGCAGAGCCTGTTCGCCAACGGCAACCTGATGCCGCTGGGCCTCGCCTACGTGCGCGAAACGACGGTCTTCCGTGAGTACGGCCCGCTGTCGGGCAACACGGTCCGTCTCGGCTACGAGTACGCGCCGCCGCTCGGCGGCTCGTTCATCTCGCGCTCGACGGTGGACCTGGACGCGCGGAAGTACATCCGGCTGGCCACCAACGGCGTCTTCGCCATGCGCTTCCGCGGCCTGCGCAGCTGGGGCGACTACCCGTCGTACCTCTACTTCGGCGGCAACTCCGAGATGCGCGGCTACGACTACCTCCAGTTCCTCGGCAACCGCGCCTTCTTCGCCGACGCCGAGCTGCGGTTCCCGCTGATCGAAGCGGCCCTCACGCCGATCGGCGTGGTCGGCGGCCTGCGCGCGGTCGGGTTCGCCAACTTCGGCGCGTCGCAGATCGCGAGCCTGCCGTTCAACATCACCGACAACCACACCGAGACGGTGCGGCCGATCATCGGCTACACGCAGGACTTCTTCAGCGGCGCGGTCACGCCGATTTACGGCCAGCCGACGACGATCAGCGGCCTCCGCCTCGTCGACAGCCGCGCCTCCTACGGCCTCGGCCTCGAGACGTTCGCGCTCGGCTTCCCGATCCACTTCGACTGGTCGTGGCGGACGCTGCTGAACAAGCCGTACGAGGACTACCTGTTCTCGTACCAGGCGCTGCTCGACGGCTACAGCAGCGGCAGCAAGTGGCTGCGGAAGCCCAAGTTCAGCGTCTGGATCGGGTACGACTTCTAAGAGATCCGTCAATGCCGAATGCCGAATGCCCAGTGCCGAGCCGAATGACGACTGGCATTCGGCATTCGACATTGATTCGGCATTCGGCCTTCGCCATTCGTCATTGACGGCGATGCACGCAAAGCCTGGCTGCTGCAACGTCGTCCGGTTCCTCGCCGACTATCTCGAGAAACGGCTCGACTCCAGCGTGCGGACCGAGCTGGAAGCGCACCTGCAGAAGTGCCCGCGGTGCGTCACGCAGCTCCGCTCCTACGAATCCACGGTCTCTCTCCTGCGATCGCTGCGCGAGGACGACCTGCCGCCCGATCTGCGGCTGACGGTGAGGTCCTTCCTCGACGCCAAATGCCACAACAATTGACGCCCAAGTCTCCCGCGGAGTCCGCGACGGAGATGGTCCAGGTGGTGCTGCCGAACGACGCGAACCCGCTCGGGTTCATTCTCGGCGGCACCGTCATGCACCTGATCGACATCGCCGGCGCCATCGCCTGCCACCGGCACACGCGCACGCTGCTGGTGACGGCGGCGGTCGACGGGCTCCAGTTCCTCCACCCGATCAAGGTCGGCGATCTGATCATCCTCAAGGCGAGGGTGACGGCGGCGTGGAGCACGTCGCTGGAAGTGGACGTCGAAGTGTTCTCGGAGGAGATCCTGACGGGCCTGAGGCGGATGACGAGCCGGGCCTACCTGACGTTCGTCTCGATCGACACGGAGGGCCGCCGCCTGCCGATCCCGCCGCTGCTCCTCGAGACCGAGGAGGAGCGGACGAAGGCGCGCGAGGCGGACGTCCGCCGCGCCGAGCGGCTCAGGGCACGCCGGGAGCTGGAAAGCCGTCTCTAGTCTGGCGCGTTACTTCTGGAAGAACTGCGCGTTCTTCGGAATGAACGCCTTCCACTTGTCGGGCGTCTCGTCGAGCGCGAAGATGGCTTCGACGGGACACGCCGGCACGCAGGCGCCGCAGTCGATGCACTCGTCGGGGTGGATGAACAGCTGCTCGGCGTTTGCGAACTCGGGTTCGTCCTTGCGGGGGTGGATGCAGTCCACCGGGCAGACGTCGACGCACGCGGTATCCTTCGTACCGATGCAGGGCTCGCAGATGATGTAGGCCACGGCTTTACTATATAACACCATGTTCGCCCTGCGATGGCTGTCGGCGTGCCTGCTGATGCAGGTCCTCCCTGCGGGGCCGATTGAAACGGCCCGCGGAACGGTGACCGTCTCGGGCGAGGTGACGGCGACCGCCGGCGCCAAGGACGACACCGCCTTCTTCAACTACACCGACTACGAGCACAACGCGCTGCGGATGTTCCGCCTCTCGTTGTCGGCCATGTGGCGCCCCTCGCCGCGCTTCGCCGCCCTGACCGAGATCCGGTCCGAGGATCTCCAGCGCGTGATTCCCTACGCGCTCTACGTCCGCGTCCGCCCGTGGGCGAACCGGCCTTTCGACATCCAGGCCGGCCGGATCCCGCCGGTCTTCGGGACCTTCGCGCGCCGCTCGTACGGCGCCGACAATCCGCTGATCGGGTTCCCCCTCGCCTACCAGTACCTGACGTCGATGCGTCCCGACGCCGTGCCGGCCAACGCCGACGACCTGCTGCTCATGCGCGGCCGCGGCTGGCGCGCCAGCTATCCGGTCGGCACGCCCGAGCCGGCGCCCGGCGTCCCGGTCGTGAGCGCCTACCGCTGGGACACGGGCGTCGAGGCGCGCTACGCCGCCGAGCGGTTCGAGGCCGCCGTCTCGGTGACGTCGGGCACGCTCTCGAACCCGCGGCTGGACGACGACAACGACGGACGGCAGATCGCCGGCCGTGTCGCCTGGCATCCCGCCGTCGGCCTGACGCTCGGAGCGTCGGGCGCGCGCGGCGCGTTCGTCACCCGCGACATCGTCAACGCGTACGAGGAGGCGCTCGGGCCGCATTCGTACGACCAGGAAGCGATCGGCATCGACGGCGAATACTCGCGAGGCTACTGGATCGTGCGCGGCGAGGCGATCGTCAGCCGCTGGACGGTGCCGAAGATCAACATGCCGTTCATCGACCGTCCGCTCGGAGCGAGGACGGGTTACGTCGAAGGACGGTACCGGTTCGGCCCGCGCGTCTTCGCGGCCGCCCGCATCGACGCCCTGTCCTTCACGCGCCTCTCGGGACAGCGGCTGTTCGGCGGCCAGCCCACCGAGTGGGACGCGCCCGTCTCGCGCATCGAGCTGGGCGGCGGCATCAACATCCAGCGCAACCTCACCGCGCGGACCGTCGTGCAGCACAACTGGCGCGACGGCGGCCGCGTCCAGCAGCGCACCTACGTGTCCGCGCAGCTCTCCTACTGGTTCTGATGCGCGCGCAAATCGCCGCCACGGTCGCCTCCCTCGCTGTCTCCGCGGCGCTGTCAGCTGGCGGCTTCCGGCTGCCGGCTTCCAGCGTCCGGCTGGCCGCTTCCGGCGTCCGGCTGCCAGCTTCCGGCGTGCGGCTGCCAGCTTCCGACCCGCGCGCCGCCGGCGCGATTCGCGGCCGCGTCGACGTCCGTGTCGGGCCGTCGGCCGATCTCCGGCCCGACCCCGCGTCGCTCGGCATGGGCAACCCGCGCGACGCGCAGGATCGCCGCCGCAGCGTCGTCTACCTCGAGACCGCGCCCCGCGGCGCCTTCGAGGCGCCGTCGGACCGGCACGCCCGCATGGACCAGCGCAACGAGCGATTCATCCCGCACGTGCTCGCGATCACCGCCGGGACGTGGGTGGACTTCCCCAACGGCGATCGCACCTACCACAACGTCTTCTCGCTCTCGAAGACGAAGGAGTTCAACCTGGGGCGCTACGCCGCCGGACACTCCGAGTCGGTCAAGTTCGATCAGGCGGGCATCGTGCGCGTGTTCTGCGAGATCCATTCGCACATGAACGCGTACATCCTCGTCTTTGCGCACCGTTTCTTCGCGATGACCGACGACGACGGGCGCTACCGCATCGACGGCCTGCCGCCGGGCACCTACACGCTGCTGGTCTGGAACGAGGCGATCCACGGCGACCCGCCGCGGCGGACCGTCACCATGGGCGAGGCCGGCGACGTGGACGCCGACTTCACGATCCGATGAACGTCTTCTCGTCGCTGACCAACCGGATCTTCTTCGCGACCGCGGCGCTCGCGGTCCTGCTCACCACCGTCGCGATCTCCATCGTCACGCGCGCCGCCACGCGGCAGACGGAAGCCGAGCTCCAGCGCGGGATCGACGAGGCGGCCACGCTGGTGAACGAGTACCGCCGGTTCCAGTTCGAGAACTTCGCGCGCGACGCGCGCTTCATCGCCGACTTCCCGCCGCTGAAGGCCGCCGTCGACACGCACGATCCGAACACCGTGCAGCCGATCGCGCGGGAGTACCTGCAGCAGCTCCCCAACGTCGACCTCTTCGCCATCGCCGACAAGGACGGGCGCATCCTGGCCCGGCTCGGCTCCGCGCGCGCGCCCGACGAGGCGATCGCCGCCGCGATCATCACGGGCAGCGCCCCCGTCGCCGAACGCGAGGTCTTCTGGCCGCAGGAGCGCGGCATCCTGCTCATCAAGTCGGTCCCGATGCCCGACGTGCTCGCCACGCTGATCCTCGGCGCCAACCTGGACATCGCGCAGGCAGGCAAGTTCAAGCAGCTGACCAACAGCGAGATCGCGTTCGGCGTCGACGGCGTGATCCGCGTCGCGAACGCGAGGTAGTCGTCGCCCTCGAGCGTCACCTGCGCGGAGGTGCCGGGCTTCTGGAGCAGCGGCGCGAGCTGCGGCCACGTCGGCTCCGGCAG
>Ga0075362_10000639_pt1 | contig 10280 bp, 9 predicted proteins | sample EndMetdeltDD1762_FD_71397 | JGI IMG/M metagenome (GOLD analysis project Ga0075362, IMG submission 71397) | Populus endosphere microbial communities from Tennessee, USA - Endosphere MetaG P. deltoides DD176-2 | ecosystem: Host-associated > Plants > Roots > Endosphere | place: USA: Tennessee...
GAGATCAGCTTCATCTCGCGCACCTCGATCTTCTTGCCGAGGTACTCGGGCGTGCGGCCGATCATCAGCCCCGCGATGAACACCGCGAGCATCGCGAAGATCAGCATGCCGTACAGGCCGCTGCCCACGCCGCCGAACACCACCTCGCCCAGCTGCATCAGCACCATGGGCACCATGCCGCCAAGCGGCGTGAAGGAGTCGTGCATCGCGATCACCGCGCCGCACGAGGCGGCCGTGGTGACGGCGGCGAAGAGCGCCGAGGCATCGATGCCGAAGCGCACTTCCTTGCCTTCCATGTTGCCGCCGCTTTGCAGCACGCCATACAGCTGGTCGACGCCGAGCGCGCCGAAGAGCGGATTGCCGGCCTGCTCGGCGGGAATGACGACCATCACCGCGGCCACGAACATCACCGTCATCGCCGCGAGCACCGCCCAGCCCTGGCGCAGGTCACCCACCACGCGGCCGAACGCGAAGCACAGGCCTGCAGGGATCAGGAAGATCGCGAGCATCTGCAGCAGGTTGCTGAGCGCGGTCGGGTTCTCGTAGGGATGGGCCGAGTTGGCGTTGAAGAAGCCGCCGCCGTTGGTGCCGAGCATCTTGATGGCTTCCTGCGAAGCCACCGGGCCCATGGCGAGCGTCTGCGTCCTGGTGGTGGCGTCTTCCATCACCGGCTCGCCCTTCTCGTTCTTCAGCGGCTGGCCGTCGGCACCGTTCTTCGGCTGCTGGAAGGCCGTGGCCTCGACCGTGTCCACGGTCTTGTAGGCCTCGAAGTTCTGGATCGCGCCCTGGCTCACGAAGAACACCGCGAGCACGAACGACAGCGGCACCAGCACCCACAGCGTGATGCGCGTGAGGTCGGCCCAGAAGTTGCCGACCAGGCCCCTGGCCTTGCCGTCGCCGCGCCGCGCGAAGCCGCGGATCAGCGCGAAGGCCACCGCGATGCCCGTCGCGGCCGAGAAGAAGTTCTGCACCGCGAGCCCGAGCATCTGCGTGAGATAGCTCATGGCCGACTCGCCGCCGTAGCCCTGCCAATTGGTGTTGGAGACGAAGCTCACCGCGGTGTTGAAGGCCGAATCGGGCGAGATGGCACCCATGCCCGCGGGATTCAGCGGCAGCCAGCCCTGCAGGCGCTGCAGCGCATAGACGAAGACCGCGCCCACGGCATTGAAGGCCAGCAGCGCGAGCGCGTAGCGCAGCCAGTGCATCGATTGCTCGGGACGGGTGCCCGCGAGCCGGTAGAGCGGCGCCTCGACGCGCTGCATCCAGCGCGGCACGCGCTCGTTGCACAGCGCGGCAAGGAATTTGCCTACAGGCCAGGCCAACACCAGCAGTGCGGCCAGGAAAAGAGCCAACAGGCCCCATGCGGAGGAGGTCATTTCAAAACTCCTCGGCACAGATCAGCGCGAACACGAGGTACGCGAACAGGAGCACGGCCACCAGCGCGCCGAAGCCGTAGAGCGCTTCGAGGCCGATCACGATGCGTCCCCTTGCGCCGTTCCCGCCGCATTCTTCGGCGCGCCAAGCCGGTCCAGCCCGACGGCCATGGCCGCGGCCACGGCCCCCAGCGCCAGAAGGGCGCCCATCCAGACGAAGTCCATTCATCACTCCTCAAGCGAAAACAAGGACTCGAGTCTCGGCAGGCGTCCGTAAAAACGGGAAACAGAGTCGGCCAGGGCGCATAAAGAAACCGTAAAAGCGTCCCCTCTTTTCCAAAGGGCTCGACAACACCTCGGCCGCCGCTTGATAATCAAAGCAGCTTCTTTGAATAAGAAAGATGACCTCGCGCCCCCTCGACGCCAAGCCCGCCTGGATGCCGCACCAGCCGGCGGACCGCATCCTGTCCACGCTCAAGACCCGCGGCGCGCTCGGCATTCCCGACATCGCCAAGGTGCTCGACGTCACGGTGGAGGCCGTGCGCCAGCAGATGGCCAAGCTGCAGGCCGAGGGCCTGGTCGATGCCGAGAGCCGCCCCGCGGGCCGCGGCAGGCCCACGCAGATATGGCGCCTCACCGGCGCCGGCCACGCGCGCTTTCCCGACACGCATGCCGAGATGACGGTGCAGATGATCAGCGCCGTGATCAGCGTGTTCGGCGAGAAGGGCATGGACCGGCTCATCGGCGCGCGCGAGGAGGCCATGCGCGCCAACTACCGCGAGGCCATGCGCGGCACGCGCAGCCTCAAGAACAAGCTCGAGCGGCTGGCCGAGATCCGCAGCCGCGAGGGCTACATGGCCGAGTTCCGGCCCGAGGGCGACGGCTTCCTCTTCATCGAGAACCATTGCCCCATCTGCACCGCGGCGCGCGCCTGCACCGGCTTTTGCCGCAGCGAACTGCAGCTCTTCGACGAAGTGCTGGGCCCCGGCGTGAGCGTGAGCCGCATCGAGCACGTGCTCGCGGGTGCGCGGCGCTGCGCCTACCAGGTGAGCCCGAAGAGCGCGGCGTGATTCGATTCGATTTCTAAACCCGAAAGGAAAAACCCACCATGGAACACACCCTGCCGCCCCTGCCCTACGCCCTCGACGCGCTGGCACCCGAGTACTCGAAGGAGACCCTCGAGTACCACTACGGCAAGCACCACAATGCCTACGTGGTGAACCTCAACAACCTGCAAAAGGGCACCGAGTTCGAATCGATGACGCTCGAGGAGATCGTCAAGAAGTCCAGCGGCGGCATCTACAACAACGCCGCCCAGATCTGGAACCACACCTTCTTCTGGAGCTGCATGAAGCCCCAGGGCGGCGGTGCTCCGAGCGGTGCGCTGGCCAAGGCCATCGATGCCAAGTGGGGCAGCTACGACGCGTTCAAGGAAGCGTTCGTGAAGTCGGCCGTGGGCAACTTCGGTTCGGGCTGGACCTGGCTGGTGAAGAAGGCCGACGGCTCGCTGGACATCGTGAACATGGGCGCCGCGGGCACGCCGCTGACCACCGGCGACACCCCGGTGCTGACGGTGGACGTCTGGGAGCACGCCTACTACATCGACTACCGCAACCTGCGCCCGAAGTTCGTCGAGACCTTCCTGGCCAAGCTGGTGAACTGGGACTTCGCGGCAAAGAACTTCGGCTGAGCGCTCAGCCGTTGATGAGGTTCAGGATGTTCCCGTCCGGGTCCTTGAACCACGCGACCTTCATGTCGCCCATGACGTGGATGTCGCCTTCGAGCCTTGCGCCGGGCATGTCGTAGTGCTCGAAGCGCACGCCCTTGGCCTTGAGCGCGGCCACGAGCCGCTCGATATCGCCATCGACCTGCCAGGTCACGGCCGTGGCCTGGTTGGTGCCCGCGAAGGCCGAGCGGTACACGTTGACGCGTGAGTTGCCGCTGCGGTAGACGATCACCTCGTCGCCCTCGGCATCGACCTGCGCCAGGCCCAGCGTGTCTTCATAGAAGCGGCGCGCCACGGCGAGATCCTTCACCGCGAGATTGGCCACCGCGTTGATGTTTCCAAGCATGAGAGTCTCCTGTGAAGCCCATCGCGCAGTGGAAGCGCGGCGGGCGAGCCAAAAATACTCAACCATTTGGTGGAGTATTTGACTCGCGGTGGCCCGTGTCAATACCGGGCTAGTTTGCTCGCGCGACCCGTGGGGCAACCGAAAGCTCTATGGCGCGCGGGTTGTGGGAGGCAAAAGCACACAAAACGCTTCTTCGACATCTTGAGCCTTAACCAAGGAATTGTTCGAAGCCAACGAATAGCTTTTGACCTTCTTCCTGCCTCTTATGAAATTCATCATGTGAGGCCCACCTTTGCTGGAGTAAACCACGACTCCATCCAATCCTTCATCCACCCCAATTTCGGGGTCTTTGAACGATTTTAGCAAGTGATTCAAACGCTGAAGCGATGGCCTGTCTTTTTCAATAAAAACCTTTCGAATCAGATCGTCGGTAATTCCATCAGGGCGCTTTTTCATATACAAGGTTGACCCCCACTGCTCCCAACGCACGCCGCAACTCGAATCAACCCGGCCCGAACGTATGAAATCACGAATTACCTCATCAACATTCAACCCCTTGACCCCCTTCTCCAGGTTCACCCAAACTACAAGTCGATCATCCCTATATCCCGCAAATGAGTTCAAAGAAAAACCAAACAAAAAGGCGGCCCAAGATGCAAAAACCACACTTTTGAAGAACAAAAAATTCATCACACGCGCCTCCTATTACAAAATATCTCTGTTTGATTGGCTTGCGCTTTTTTTTGGTTTGTCGGGAGGTATTCCCAACATCAGATTCAATGACACAGAATTCGCCTCCTCCACTCCGGGATCGTTTAGATCTTTTTTGGCTTGCTCATGATAAGAGGTGGGGACAAAGTATTTCAAATAATCCGAACTTCCCGATTTTTTTATTTCCATTTTTCCATTTTTTCCCTTTACTTTCACAGGAGCCCTCACCTCCTTTGAAAAAGGAGAAAATCTTATCTGGTTGCGCTGATTTCCTCCAAGGAGGATTAAATCTTCGCCACCATACTTTGCGTAGACGAAGCCGACATGATGTCCGTGACCGGATTTTGACGTGACCATCGCGATAGCGCCGTATATTGGTCTATCCAATTCCACGAACAAAGGGTTTCGAATTATTCGTGCTACTTTTTCAGATTTTTCCTTAGGCCCGTCTACTTCGTAAAAGCCGTGTGCACGTGCTTTCGCGGTCCTGTGATTTGGAAAGCTGATGTTGTCGATCGGATACTTTGCTTGTGACAGGCACCAATTAACGAAAGCGGCGCACCATGCGTTGCTGTTCCCGTCCAAAGATTTCAAGCCGTCGTTCACTTCAATGTGATAGTTGATTTTGTCTTGCAGAGTGGCTTCAGTTTCGCCCGCCCTCAGCTTCGCTTCCGCGATAGCAATAGGCATCCAAGGAGCTCGACCAGGAAAAGGATTGATCAATGCCAAGACCTTTCCCGTTCCTTCCTTGGATCGCTCCGAATCCGAGGGTTGCGTGCTTGACGGGATGGGCGCTGCCGGCGGGGCTGCGGGACGAGGTCGGGGTTTCGGAATTGCTGGCGTGCTTGCTGGAACAGCCTTTGGTGCCACGGCCGTTGGAGCCCCTTGTGCCGGGCCGGCTTCCTTGCCGCTCCCCCCGATCAGCAGCACTTCGCCAGGATAGATCCGGTCGCTGCTCAGGCCGTTGCCATCCTTGATCGCTGCGACACTGGTGCGGTACAGTTTTGCGATTTTCCCTAGGCTGTCTCCGGGTTGCACCACGTAGCTCATCGGCTTTTTCTGGCCGGGCATGGAGCTGTTGATCTTTTCCGAGCCCGCGACGCCCTTCCATTTTCTGAACTTCGCCAAGAGATTGAAGTCTTGGCCGGCGTCGCCTTGAATCGTTCCGACCGTCACCGGCTCCTTGGTTTTCGGGTCTGTGACCTTGACATGCACAGGGGCCTTGTCCGAAGGGTGAATTACCAGCGGGAAGCGCCCTGTGGCATCGGATTTGACCTTTTCTTCCCTGTCTCCCTTTTGCAGGATGATTTCCGTATCGGGCAAGGGCTGGCTGCCGTTGGTGGCGTTGATCGTGCTCACGACCACCCAGGTTTCTTTCCGGGTTTCGGGTTTCGCGTGGTAGCCCTCGATTTCCGAGATGCTGTCCACTATCTTCTCAAGCTCTGCATCGGTGCATTCGCTTAATTTCCGGTCGCCCGGAATGCCGCTTGTCCGGAGCAGGTCGTCTGTATATTTTTCCGTGTTGTTTTCCCCTTTGGGGGCGTAGACCGGAATGGCTTCGGGGATGGTTCGGTTGCCATGCAGGCGTTTCAGGTTGGCCTTCAGTTCCGTCCGCCCGGAATCCTCATCGGGGAAGATCAGGAATGTTCTGCCGGACTTGGTGGTGGCGAACCCGACGTAGCCCTTGGCCTTCTTGGGAGCGGGCACGCCATCCACCATTCGAGCGGTCAAGTCGCCAGGGTTATTGATTCGCCATGGCAGTGTTCCGCCGGAGCGCAGCAGATGTCGGCCGTCCTCGCAGATGAACTCTGCGACTTCGATGTTGGGGTGGTAGGTTGCGGATATCAGCTTTGACATGTCGGATCCAAGGACTCAGGCCAACCCGTTCAGATGAGCTTCGACCACTGACTCAGAAAGAAAGTGGTTCAGGCCCGCCCCTCCTTCCGGTTGCGCAAAGAATCTCGAGTCTTCGATGTCAGGCGGATCGTCGTCCGCATCCTCGCTTTCTGCGTCGGCCATATCGGGATTGGCCTGCTCCGTGCGCATCGTGGGAACCGGGCTCCAATCCCAGGTCTCTTCGCCCACGATCAACGTCGCCTCATCGGGCGTCTCGAAGGTGATTCTTGGAAGCCGCCCGTCGTCCGGAATGACTCCTTCGGCTTTGACCGCCTGCCGCTCGTCCAGGATCTTGTAGGGCAGCCCCGCCATTTCCAGATGCTTGAAGACTTCGTCGCTGCCAAGCGGCGCGAAGCGGACGCTGTACTTGTCGTCATGGCTGACGCCCTGCATCCGTAGAAGCTTCTCCATGTTCATCGGCCCCGCCAGGCTGTGGATGCCCGCATGCTCGCGCCACACCCCGCTGGTGCCATGCACGATCCCCGAGGCATTCCACCGCGTAAAGCTGCTGCCCCCGTTGATCAGGATCTCGTCCTTGGCGGTGATGCTGATCTTTTCGGCTCCCAGGTTGATGTCGAGCCTGGCGAAGAGATTGATGCCTTTCTCCAGCGCGACGAGGTCGATGCCGGCGGTGGCCGCGGTCAGGCGGATGGACTTGTAGGCGAACACGCGCACGGCCTCCTTCACGCTGGCCAGCAGGCTCTTGCCCGCGCTGATGCTGGTGTGGCCGCCGCTGCTCAACGCGTTGTGGGTGATGCTCGCGATGTGCGTGGCGCCTGCCGCGGTGCTCTGGATGCCCGCCGCGCTGGCGATTACCAGGTGAGGTTCGTCGAGTTCCGGAAACCGGTCTTCCTGCCCGTCGCCACCCCTGCCCTTGATGGCATCGTTCTGTTCCTTGAGAACGCGGGTGACGGCGTCCTGGTCGCCCGCCTCGTGCGCCTTGGCCTGCTGGGCGGTCTGGCTCTGGCGCTCATGCAGGTCGCGCGCAGCCGTCAGGCGCGCGGCTGTTTCGCTGAGGTCGGTAATGTGGCCTTGCGCATGGGAGCGTGTCTCGGTGGTGAGCAGCAGGCCCCTGCCCGCGCGCACGGCGGCGTGGCCGTCGGTGCGCAGTTCGGCGCCCTCGCCGCGGTCGTCCTTGCGGCCCGCCGCGTCGTCGATGCGGCCGACGTGGCCCAGGCTCAGGCTGCTGCTGAGGTGATCGCTCTTGAGCTGGACCTGGATCTTCCCGGGATGGTCATCCAGCGCCAGGTGATTGCCGCGCGTGCCGCCAGAGCGCTCTTGCAGGCCCAGTTCGCGGCTTCGTATGCCCGAGAGGTTCGTCTGGGCGGGCAGGTGCCATGCAGGCATGTGCTCGGCATTGAACACGCGCCCGGTGATGAGGGGGTGGTCGGGGTCGCCGCCGAGGAAATCGACGACCACCTCCTGCCCGATGCGCGGCAGGGCGGCCGCGCCGAAGGTCGCGCCGGCCCAGGCCATGGACACGCGCACCCAGCAGCTGGAGTTCTCGTCGCGCTGGCCGAGCCGGTCCCAGTGGAACTGGACCTTGACGCGGCCGTACTGGTCGGCCCAGATCTCCTGGTTGCGCGGACCGACGACGACGGCGGTCTGGGGCCCGCAGGTGCGCGGCCTGGGCGTGGTGCGCGGTGGGCGCCAGGCATAGCTCGTGGGCTGGGCCTCGAAGGCGAAGCGCTGCACCGAGCCTTCGGACGGGGCGGCGCCTTCGCTGGCCTGCAGGTTTTCCTGCAGCTCGTAGTCGACACTGGTCAGGAGGTAGGGCTGGTTCTGGTCGTCCCGCGGATGGTGCGCGAGCTGGAAGGTGCAGCCCGGCGCCAGGTCGCGCCGGTTGGAACGCCCGCTCGCGGTGCTGCGCCCGCTGGCCTGTTCTTCGGTGCGGATGCGCGCATAGGCCTCGCCGTCGTCGTGCTTCGTGTAGCCGCCGGGCCAGTTGTAGCGCTCGAGCTTGTCGTGTGCGTGGCCGGCGGGCATTTGCCGCAGGCTGGACAGGTCCGCCCTGGGTTTGAGGAAGTCGTAGTCGCTGGTGGCATGGAAACCGGCGCGGATTTCTTCGCCGGTCTTCCATTCGTAGATGCGCTCGCCCGGGCTGGCGCCGCTGCCTCGGGTCATGCCCGCCTGTTCGGAGGGATGGAAGCGCACGGTGTCGCCACCGGGCAGGGGGTCGTGCGAGGCGGCGATGTCGTCGGCAAACACCAGGATGTGGCGCTCGGCTTCGTGCCTGAAGTAGTAGTAGATGCCTTCGCGTTCGCACAGGCGCGAGATGAAGTCGAAGTCGCTCTCCTGGTATTGCACGCAGTAGTCCCAGGTGCGGTAGTCGCGGCTGAGCCTCTTTTCGAGGGAATGGCCGTAGCTGCCCAGCACCTCGGCAAGGATGTCGGGCACGGTCTGGTCCTGGAACACCCGCAGGTCGCTGCGCCGCGTGGCCAGCCACAGCCAGGGGCGCAGCGTCATCCGGTAGAAGGACTGGCGGGCGTCCACCTGCGTGAGGCCGAAGTGGGTGACAAGGCCGGCCAGGTAGCGCGGGGCGCCGCTCTCGGTCTCCATCACGACGGTGGCGGGCTCGCCCAGCAGGGCCCTCGCATCGATGGCGTGGCTGCGGCCCAGCAGGTCCAGATCGAATTCGAAGAGCTGGTGCAGCGCCTCGCGGCCACTCAGCCGGTAGAACTGCAAGGCTTCGCCCAGCGGCGAGTGCAGGGTGACGCGCCTTTTCGCAGGCGCGGGCAAGCCACGGGCGAGCAAGCTCGCGCGATCGAACATTGACATGAAAGCTCCCTGGCCGCCCTCAGAGGCTGGGGGGCCGTTTTGTTGGAAGATTATGTAAGCCGCTGTCGCAGGCCCGGAAGCAGCCCAAAGTAGTCATCGCGAACGCACACGCACAATTCGTGAAGCAATGCACATTGCGCAGCCGCCGCAGCCCGAGAAGAGGCCCATCGCGAACCACGAAAACCCGGCGACGCCGGTTCCGGCACACTGCACCCCCGGTGCAGTGTCCGGCGAGGACTAAAGTCTGCAACCCCGATTCGCTCCGATACAGAGACAACACCCATGATCCGCAAGCTCACCTGCTCGCTGGCCCTCGCGCTGGCACTTCCCCTGGCCTTCACCGCCCCTGCGCAGGCACAGTCCTACCCCACCAAGCCCATCCGCATGATCGTGCCCTTCCCGCCCGGCGGCGGCACCGACATCCTGGCGCGGCTGGTCGCGCAGAAGCTCACCGAGGCCAACCACTGGACCGTGGTGCCCGACAACCGCGGCGGCGCCGGCGGCACCATCGGCATTGCGGAGGCCGCGCGCGCCGCGCCCGCGGGCTACGACATCGTGATGGGCCAGAAGGACAACATGGTCGTCGCGCCCTGGCTCTACAAGAACCTGAGCTACCACCCGGTGAAGGACCTCACGGCCGTGGCCCACGTGGCCTACACGCCGGTGGTGATCGTCACGCAGGCCAACTCGAAGTTCAAGACGCTCGACGACGTGGTGAAAGCCGCGCGCGCCGCGCCCGACACCGTCACCTACGGCTCGCCGGGCAACGGCACCACCATCCACCTGGCCGGCGAGATCTTCAACGGTGCCGCCCAGATCAAGATGCGCCACGTGCCCTACAAGGGCTCCAACGCGGCCATGATGGACGTGCTCGCGGGCAACGTCGACCTGATGGTGTCGTCGGTGCCCTCGGCGCTGGCGCAGATCAAGGCGGGCAAGCTGCGCCCGCTGGCCGTGACCTCGGCCAAGCGCAGCACCTCGCTGCCCGAGACGCCCACCGTGGCCGAGCTCGGCTACAAGGACTTCGACGTGAGCACCTGGTACGGCATCTTCGTGCCGGCCGGCACGCCCAAGGACGTGGTGACCACGCTCAATGCCGAGATCAACAAGCTGCTGGCCACGCCCGACATGAAGGCGGCCATCATCGCGCAGGGCGCCGAGCCGCAAAGCATGACGCCCGAGCAGTTCGGTGCGCTGCTGAAGACCGACTACGAGAAGTGGAAGGGCATCGTGCAAGCCTCGGGCGCGACAATCGAATAAGACTTCGCGTCGCAGAATGGTGTCTCCAGAACAGGCCGCAACGACGGCATGGAGACACCGATGGTTCCTTCGCTTCCCTTGAAGACAGCCGCTCTGGCAGCGGTTGTCGCCCTCGTCCAGGGCTGCGCACAGACGCCCGCGCAGAAACCTTCCGACGCAACCGTGGCCGCCCACGTCGCGGCAGCCACAC
>Ga0075362_10000640_pt1 | contig 10271 bp, 8 predicted proteins | sample EndMetdeltDD1762_FD_71397 | JGI IMG/M metagenome (GOLD analysis project Ga0075362, IMG submission 71397) | Populus endosphere microbial communities from Tennessee, USA - Endosphere MetaG P. deltoides DD176-2 | ecosystem: Host-associated > Plants > Roots > Endosphere | place: USA: Tennessee...
ACCAGCGGTGAGATTCGCACCATCGTCTGGGCCACCGGCTTCAGGCCCGACTACAGCTGGCTGGACGTGCCCGTCCTCGACGCGAAGGGCCGGCTGCGGCACGACGGCGGCATCGTGACCGATGCGCCGGGCCTCTACGCGATCGGTCTCCCCGTCCTGCGCCGCCGCAAGTCCACCTTCATCCACGGCGCCGAAGACGACGCCCGCGACATCGTCGCGCACCTGGCTGCGTACCTGGGTTGAGGCGCCTGTCACGGCATTCCGCTGCCGGGAATCCGGCGATCCCCGACGCGCGGCCTCCAGATCGGCGCCGGGCGGCGCGATTGGCGCCGGGCACTGCCGTTGCACGCGCAGGCCGCATGCCTGACGGTGTGGCTCTGCTTCACGATCCCGCGCTGAACAAGGGTACCGCGTTCTCCGAGGAGGAGCGGGACCGGTTCCACATCCGCGGCCTCCTGCCGCCGCGCGTCCTGAACCTCGAGCGGCAGCTCGACAAGACGCTGGCGAGCTTCCGCGGCAAGCCCACCGATCTCGAGAAGTACATCTACCTGATGTCGCTGCAGGATCGGAACGAGCGGTTGTTCTACCGGCTGGTGACCGATCACCTCGCGGAGACACTGCCGATCATCTACACGCCGACGGTCGGACAGGCGTGCCAGCGCTACGCACACCTCTGGCGGAGGCCGCGTGGCCTGTTCCTCAGCGCCAACGATGGGGGACGGCTGATCGAGGTGATGCGCAACTGGCCGTCGACCGCGGTGCGCATCATCGTCGTCACCGACGGCGAGCGGATTCTCGGGCTGGGCGATCTCGGTGCCAACGGCATGGGCATCCCGGTCGGCAAGCTGTCGCTCTACACCGCCTGCGCCGGGGTGCATCCGGACTGGTGCCTGCCGATCACGCTCGACGTCGGCACGAACAACCAGTCGCTTCTCGACGACCCGCTGTACATCGGGCTGCAGCAGCGGCGCCTCACCGGCGCGTCCTACGACGCGTTCATCGACGAGTTCATGGCGGCGGCGCAGGCGGTCTTCCCGAGGGCGATCGTCCAGTTCGAGGACTTCGGCACCGCCAACGCGTTCCGCGTCCTGCGCACGTACCGGGATCGTGCCGCCTGCTTCAACGACGACATCCAGGGCACGGCGGCGGTGACGCTGGCGGCGCTCTGGTCGGCCCTGCGGTTCGTGCCGTCCGGGCGGCTGGGTTCGGGCAACCTGCTGTTCCTTGGCGCGGGAGAGGCGGGCACGGGCATCGGCGAGCTCGTGGTGGCGGCGATGATCCGCGACGGCATCACGGAGGCCGACGCCCGGGCACGCTGCTGGTTCGTCGACTCCAAAGGGCTGGTCGTGCGATCGCGGACCGATCTCGCCGGGCACAAGCAGCCGTTCGCGCACGATCACGCGCCGCTGCCGGATCTGTTGTCGGCGGTCCGCGCGCTGCGACCGATGGCGATCATCGGAGTCTCGGGACAGCCGCGGACCTTCACCCGCGAGATCGTCGAGGCGATGAGCGGGATCAACGAGCGGCCGTTCGTGTTTGCGTTGTCGAATCCGACCTCACAGTCGGAGTGCACGGCCGCCGAGGCGTACGAGTGGAGCGGCGGCCGCGCCGTCTTCGCGTCCGGAAGCCCCTTTCCGGCGTACAGCGCCGGCGGGCGCACGCTCGTCCCCTCGCAGGCCAACAACGCCTACATCTTCCCGGGCGTCGGCCTTGGCGCGATCGCGTGCGGCGCCCGCCGCGTCACCGACGAGATGTTCCTGGCGGCCGCGCGCGTCCTGGCCGACGCCAGCGATGCGGATCGCGCCCGCGGGAGCGTCTTCCCGCCGCTCGACCGCATCCGCACCATCTCGGCGTCGATTGCCGCGGCGGTCGCGCGGGTCGCCTACGAGCGCGCTCTCGCCATGGAGCCTGAGCCGGAGGATCTGGACGCGTGCATCGAACGCCTGATGTTCGTGCCCGGCTACTGACCGTTCATTCGACACGACCGAAAGAGGAGGCTGCGATGGTCAATCGACGCGAGTTCCTCCACACGGCTGCCGGCGCGGCTGCAGCATCGGCCTTCGCGCCGCTGGCGGCGCGAACCGGGGGCGCCAACGACCGCGTTCGCATCGGTCTCATCGGCTGCGGGATCCGCGGCAACCAGGTGATGTCGGCGTTCGGAAAGGCGCCCGACAACGTCTTCGTTGCCGCGTGCGACGTCTCGAAGGAACGGCTCGGCCAGACCGTCGCGAACATGACCGGCCTGTCGGCGGCTGACACGTACGAAGACTACCGCCGGGTGCTCGATCGCAAGGACGTCGACGCCGTCGTGATCGCGACGCCGGATCACTGGCACAGCCGGATGCTGATCGACGCGTGTGCCGCGGGCAAGGACGTCTACGTCGAGAAGCCGCTGTCGAATGCGATCGATCCGGCCTGGAAGATGATCGAAGCCGGCCGCCGCCACAACCGCGTCGTCCAGGTCGGATTGCAGCAGCGCAGCTGGCCGCACTTCCTCGAGGCGGCCGATCTCATTCGCGGCGGGGCCATTGGAACCGTCGGCCACGTGATCCTGCGGTACGGCGGAGGCGGAAACCCGACGCAGGATCCCGTTGCGCCGGTTCCACCGGGCCTCAACTGGGATCTGTTCCAGGGACCCGCGCCGCGCAAACCGTACAAGGTCACGCGAGAGCGGAACTGGCGCTACTACTGGGACTACGGCGGCGGCCTCATCACCGACTGGGGGGTTCACCTGACCGACGCGGCTGCGCTGGTGCTCGGCACGAGCACCACTCCGCCAAAGCAGACGAGCGGCGTCGGACAATACGTGAACGTCCAGAGTCCCGATCCGGACCGTCCGCCCAACGCGTTCATCGCGTCGTGGCAGTACGACGGCTTCGTCATGTCGTTCACCAACGCCGTCACCGGGAATCCCGACTTTCCGACCTCCGGGAATCTCTTCGTCGGAACCAAGGGATCGCTGCTGTTGAACCGGTCGGGATACCAGATCACGCCGTCGGATCGTCCGGGCGGCGGGCGGGGCCGTGGCGCGATTCCGCTGGAGCCGCCGATCGAGGGACGGCTCGTGCGGGATCAACGCGGTCCGGAGGGCAGGCAGCTCGACGCGACGCCGTTGCACGCGGCCAACTTCCTCGCCTGCGTGAAATCGCGCCAGCGTCCCGTGGCCGACGTCGAGGTCGGGTTCTACTCCACGCTGCCGTGCCTCCTTGCGATACAGGCGATTCGCGAGGGCAGGACCGTGAGCTGGACGAGACGAACGATCGGCACGGCGTGAGAGCGGCGCGTGTGGCGCAGAGGCCCGGCGAAGCGCATGCGCGCGGCGCGGGCGCCACCAACGTCCAGCATCAGCCGCGGCGCGCGTCGATCACTCGCGTCGACGACCGCACGCGATGGCATCAGGCGGCTCAACTGGCACGGCGTTTCGCCAGGAGTGCTCTGACGGCCGGCACGAGCTTGACTGGTATCTTCATCACGGTCGTCGTCGTGGATCGGTACGCCGCCTCGTCGTCTGCCACGGCCTCGACGTCGGATTGCGTTTCGTAGTGAGCGAGAACCCGCTGTACTCGGGCCTCGTTCCAGCCTGGCGGGAAGTGGTTCGGCTTTTTTTTCATCGCTTCTTTCCCTTTGACGACTTCTGGCGACGCCGCAAACGCTCTGAGGGCCTTTTCGCCGAACTCGTACGCCGTAATCACGAAGACCGAGCCGGGGGTAGGGTCCGGTACGTAGATCACTCGTAAGTACCGACCGGCCTCGGTTTGGCCCGAGGCAATTCGTGAGCCATCACGGCCGGCGCGATCCTCCATCGGGCGAGCCAGGACATCCTCGACTTCTTCCTCAGTGACTGAGTGCCGGTAGATGTGCGGCTGGTCTGTCGCCGGATCGATATAGAACCGAACCGTCACTCCGAGATTCTACGCTTCCGGCGCGGTTCTCTGAAATCGCGGCGTACGCCGTCGGGGAGTATGACGCGGCTCGCCGCAGCGGTTCAGCGCATCGCCGCACGCAGCGGCGCCAGGCGGGTCGTTTCCAGATCATCCCGGTAGAACAGGTTGTAGGTGTCGAACGGGATCAGCCGTCCGTCGGGATGGACGATGTGGACGCAGGTCTTCTTCACCGACCGCACGTCGAACGCGTACGCGTCGATGAACTGCATGATGATGATGCGGAAGAGATTCGTGTAGCCGAGCCCCGACGGGGCCTCGATGTGCGGCAGGCAGCAGAGCAGATCGCGCAGCGTGGACATGCCCGACTGCGGGGAATGGTTCGTCGCGAACAGCTTGAAGATGCCGTCGCGGACGGCCTGGTCCTGCTCGTAGATGATGGTGTTGCGGCCGCCTTCGATCAGGATCTTCGGATCGATCAGGCCGGTGAGCGGCACGACGCGGCCTCCCAGTTTCAAGGCGTAGGCCATTGCCAGCGAGTCGGGATGGCAGGGCACCGGGATGACGTCTTCGGGCTTGAAGACGCTCGTCTGGTCGAGGAGCCGCCGCCGGACCTCCGTCAGCGTCAGCCGATCGGTCGCCGGATCGAAGCGGTCGTGGCGGCCCGCCACCTGCACCGGCTGGAGCGTCACGCCGCGGACGCAGGGCTGCGTCAGCGCGAAGTCGACGATCTTTCCGATCTCGTGATCGTTGACGCCGCGCTTCACCGTGACGACCAGCGTGGTCGAGATGCCGTGCCGGTTGAGGCGCTCGAGCGCCTGCTCGCGGATCCGCCGCAGATCGGCGCCGCGCAGGTCCATCAGCGCGTCGCGCTCGAACGAGTCGAACTGCAGGTACAGCTCGAAATCGGGCATGTACCCGGCGAGCCGCGCCGTGAAGTCCTCGCTCTCGGCGATGCGGACGCCGTTGGTGTTCACCATCAGGTGCCGGATCGGCCGCGCCTTGGCGGCGTCGAGCACGGCGAAGAAGTCGGGATGGATCGTCGGCTCGCCGCCGGAGATCTGCACGACGTCCGGCTGCCCCTCGTTGGCGACGACGGCGTCGAGCATGCGCTCGACGTGCTCGAGCGTGCGGAACACGGGACGATCGGGGCCGCTCGACGCGTAGCACACGGGACACCGCAGGTTGCACGCGTCGCCGATCTCGACCAGCGACAGGCACGAGTGCTGCTCGTGATCGGTGCAGAGGCCGCAGTCGTACGGGCAGCCCCACTTGACCGGCGTGTTGTAGCGCAGCGGCGTCTCCGGCGGCTTGATGAAGACCTCCCGGCACCGCCGGTAGTAGTCCACGTCGTCAGCCACCAGGATCCGCTCGTGGCCGTGCTCCGGACAGCGCTTGATCATGAAGACGCGATCGTCCTGGAAGACGATCTTCGCGTCCGCCCGCCGGTAGCAGGTGGAACAGATCGAGATCGCGACGTCGTAGAAGAGGTACGGGCGCACACCCATGGCGGCCTACTTTGTCTGGTCGAACCGGTTGAAGCGGGAGTTCACGAACCGGACGAGTCCCCACACTACGCCGACGATGAACGCCAGCGCCCCGCCGATGAAGCCGATGGCGCCGAGACCGGCCATCGCCTCGGTGCTGCTGCTGTTCATGTTCGCGAGAAACAGCGCGCAGCCGCCGATGGCGAGGATCGGGCCGCCGACCAGCAGCATGACGACGATCCGCGTGCGCGACGCCTTTCGCGGCGCCTCCTGCGGCGGCGGTGGATCCATCGGTTGCGTCATCTCCATCCCTCCCGTATCCAGCGGCGCACATCATCGCCGTAGTAGAGGAGAACCGCAACCGACGCCCACTGCAGCGACGACAGCCCGAGCAGGATTCGGACCTCCGGCTTGACGGCGTCCACGGCGACGCGCAGCGTGAAATAGATGACCATGAACAGCCTGAAGACGTCGCCCTCGCGATGCGGACGCCGGGTGAGGCGCCAGAGCACCATCGCGGCGAGCGCCATGACCGCGGACTCGTAGAGCTGCGCCGGATGGCGCGGGATGCCGTCGCCGAAGTCCACCGCCCACGGCAGCGACGAGGGCGTTCCGTGCGTGCGATCCGCGAGTCCCGAGAGGAAGCATCCGATGCGGCCGATGACGATGCCGGCGGCGAGCGGCATCGCAAAGAGATCGCCGGTGCGGCGCGTGAGCCCCGCCCATCGCTTCTCGAGCTCGACGCCGATCAGGCCGCCGATCAGACCGCCGACGATCGTCTTGCCGCCGAGGAGGAACAGCGGATCGTTCCAGTGGGCCAGCGTCTCGACCGGATCCTCGAGCCAGAAGAGGATCTTGCTGCCGACGGCCGCCCCCAGGATCGCCGCCGCGACGACGCTCCAGCGGGCGTGCGTGTCGATCGTGTCGCCGAGCCGCCGCCGCTGCCAGAGGAACAGACGGAAGCCAATCCCGTAGGCCAGCAGATCGAACACCGTGTGCGGGTGGACGCGGAACGGGCCGAGCGGCACGAAGACGGGGAAGGTCACGCGGGATTATGCGCTGCACTGGTCAGTGCCCGAAGAAGAACCGCGTGATGTGGAAGAACACCGGCGCTTCATGGTCCTGCCCCGATAGGCGCGGCGCCGCGCCGGATCGGCTCAGCGGGGGGACGCGGCCAGCCGGAACGCCGCCGTCCCGTGGTCGTTGCGCTCCTGTGAGTAGAATGGCGTCCGCCTTTGGACATCGCTCCCATGCCCGTCATCGTCGGCGCGCCGCGATCTGGCACGACGCTTCTTCGTCTCATGCTCGATGCCCACCCGGATCTCGCGATCCCTCCGGAGACGGGCTTTCTGGCGCTCGGGCGCGCGCTGGCCGACGGACCGGATCCGCGAGAGGCCTTCTTCGATCGCGTGACGCGGTTTCCGCCCGAGGCGCCGGCGTGGCCGGACTTCGGCCTCTCGCAAGACGACTTCAGGGCGGCGCTCGCGGCGGCCGAGCCCTTCTCGGCCGCCGAAGGATGCCGCGTCTTCTATCGGCTCTACGCCGCCAGGTTCGGCAAGAGCCGCGCGGGCGACAAGACGCCGCTCTACTGCCAGCATCTGGCGACCATCGCGGATCTGCTGCCCGAGATTCGCGTGATTCACCTGATTCGTGACGGACGCGACGTCGCGCTGTCGCTGCGCCGGATGTGGTTCTCTCCGGGCAACGAGATCGAAACACTCGCGAAGTACTGGGCGGACTGTGTGTCCGCCGCCCGCCGCGAGAGCGGCGCGTGCGGCGGGTATCTCGAAGTCCGGTTCGAGGATCTCGTGGCGGATCCGGCCTCGATCCTTCGCGGGATCTGCCGGTTCCTGGATCTCGAGTTCGCGCCGGCGATGCTCGCGTATCACGCGCGCGCGGCCCGGCGGCTGGAGGAGCACAGGGATCGCGCGCGGCTCGACGGCAGCCTGGTGGTCTCGCACGAGGGGCGCGTGCGCCAGCAGGCGCTCACGATGGAGCCGCCCCGGCGGTCGCGCGCGGGCGCATGGCGGCAGGACATGACCGGCGACGAGCAACGGCGATTCGACGCCGCTGCCGGCGACCTGCTCGATGGTCTGGGCTACGGGCGGTCGGATGCGGGCGTCACCGCACCGTGACGACGACTTCGTCCGCCACGGATGGATCGACTCTGTCGAACCACAGCACGTGCTCCTGCACGAGCGTCAGCCGCAGCCGGAAGGATCGCGGGACGGCCGGCGCGATCACGTCGACGTCGTAGCGGTTCGTATCGCCGGGCAGCAGCGACGGGCGCAGCGCCGTCCGCGGCTGTTCTCCGTTGGTCGCCTCGCCGGTATCCCCATTGATCCAGCGTGACGCCAGGCGGACCGGAAACGGGGGGAAGCTGCCGAGCGCGACGTCTCCGGCGTTGCGCAGCACCACCGAGACCGTGAACGGCGTGCCTCGCGCGACGTCCGCCGGCGCGGATGTCACCTGGAGCGTCGTTCTCGACGCCGCGGCGTTCGACAACGGTTCCATGCGGAACGGCTTCCGCATCTCGGTCAGCTCGGCGGTCAGCTCCTCGATCCGGCCCGCGGAGCGGCAGAGATAGTCGTCCAGCGTCCGCTCGAACGGCATCGGCTCCGGCGCGGGCTGACGCACGAGCTCCTCGTAGAGATCGATGTACTCGCCCAGGCCGATCGACAGGTTTGCCTGTTGCCTGATGACGTGGCTCACCGCGCGCGCGTCGCGTGGATCGTATCGCGCGATCTCACGCACGATCGCCGCGGGATCGAGGGCATGGCGGAGCGTCCGGTGCCCGAAGTTCCACGGACGGAAGGCCCCGAGGTTCTTCATCGTCACCATTTCGCCGAGGCCCTGGGCATCGCAGAGCACGACGGCGTTTCCGACGGCCATCGCTTCGAGCGCGCACCGCGCCTTGGCGAACACGACGTCGTACCTGGCCAGCACCCACTCGGGAGCAGAGCAGGGATTGCCGGACTTGTCGCCGAACACGTCGAGGGACAGCCCGATCTCGTCGCAGGCGAGCCGGACGGGCTCCAGGTGGGTACCCGGGCCGGCGTAGTGGCTGAAGAGCGCCGCGCGCCGCGGCCGCGCCGGCAGCGCCGGCCGCTGGAGGAATCGCGCGGTGTCGACGGCGTTGTAGATCACCTGCGTCTGTTCGATCCCGATCCCGTAGTCGTCCGTGAGCCGGGACAGGCAATTCAGATCGACGGCGACATACTTGAGGATCCGCCCCATGCGCGGCGGCGCCGACCAGTAAGCGATCCGGTCGTGGCACACGAAGAGTCCCCGCGCGTGCGGAAACGCCAACAGCGCGGCCACGAGCTCGACGTGGTGATTGCCGTGGACGACGTCCGGCGGCTCCCGGAGATCGTGGAGGTCCGAGACCACCGGGATGCCGGCGCAGGCGATCTCGCGGGCGATCTCGCCGAGCTTCGGCGAGTAGACCATCGGCGTGTGGCCCGCCCCCTTCAGGCCGAGCGCCAGATCGCGCACGACGGTCTCGGTGCCGCTCCGCCCCGCAAGGGTGACGTTCGCGATGAGGACGCGCATTCCGCCGCACAAGAATAATGCACGTCTCGTGCGTGTCGGAAGACCGTTACGGACGTACGGTGCTCAGCGGCTCGCCGGAGTCAGGCGGAACGCCGCCATCTCGTGGTCGTTGCGCACCAGCAGCATGTCGCGGACGAGGACGGGATGGTTCCAGGTCTTTCCCTCGAGCGCCGGCGCCCGCGAGACTTCCTTGAACCCGTCGGGCGTGGCGCTCACGAGCGCGAGCTCGCCTTCTTCCGAGATCAGCAGCAGCAAATCCTGGTCGGGCAGCAGCATCATCTGCCCGGCGCCGTAGCGGCCGCCCTTCCACTTGCGCGCGCCGTCGGCGAGATCGATGCACGAGAGGATCGCGCCGTCGAAGCCGTAGGCGTGCCCCTTGTGGATGACGAAGTCGTTGAAGTACGGCTTGAGGCCGCGCGACAGCCAGCGTTCCTGGACGCTCCATTGGCCGCCGTTCTGGGACACGGCGAGCCGCCGCAGTCCCTCGCCGCCGTTCATGCTGATGGAGCTGACGAGCACGTCGCCCTCCGGCGTCAGGCCGGGCTGGACGATCGCGCCTGCCTCGCCGTCGTACTTCCACAGCACCTTGCCTGTCTGCGGATCGACCCCGACCGCGCCGGCGCCGAGGAAGACGACCTGCGTCGTGCCGCCGATCGTTGCCAGGTGCGGCGAGCTGTAGCTGCCGCCGGATCCGGCCCACGACCACCGCGGATCTCCCGTGGCGATGTCGTAGGCGCCGAGCTTCCCGCTGGCCGCCACGATGACGAGATCGCCGACGACGAGCGGCGAGCCTGAGATGCCCCAGAAGGGGACCTTCGCCTTGGTATCGGTGACCGCGTTGCGCGACCAGATGACCGCACCCGTCGACGCGTCGAGCGCGTTGAGAATACCGGTCGCGCCGAGTGCGTAGACACGGCCGTCGACGACCGCCGGCGTGCCGCGCGGCCCGGCGCCCGCGTTCGACTCCCAGAACCGCGTGGCGTCACGGTGCTTCCAGACAGGCTTGCCGGTGCTCAGCCGGTAGCACGCCACGACTTCCTCGGCGCCGCGCTGTTCCTGCGTGTAGATGAGATCGCCGGCAACGGCGAACGACGACCAGCCGGGCCCGACGGGCCGGCGCCAGATTTCCGCGGGCGGCGACTGCGACCAGTCGCTCGCGATCGCCGCGCCGCGCACTACATCGTCGCGATCAGGTCCGCGGAATCCGGGCCACTCCGCCGGCTTCGTCTTGACGATCGGCGGCGGTGCTGCCGGTTTCGATTCGGGTGCCGCTGCCGGGGCCGCTGCCGGCGCCGGCGCCGGCGCTGCGGGAGCTGGCGCCGGCACGACCGCCGGCGCGACCGGTTCGTCT
>Ga0075362_10000641_pt1 | contig 10266 bp, 9 predicted proteins | sample EndMetdeltDD1762_FD_71397 | JGI IMG/M metagenome (GOLD analysis project Ga0075362, IMG submission 71397) | Populus endosphere microbial communities from Tennessee, USA - Endosphere MetaG P. deltoides DD176-2 | ecosystem: Host-associated > Plants > Roots > Endosphere | place: USA: Tennessee...
ACGCGGGGAGCTACGACGAGATGATGGAAGGCTTCCTGCGCGCCCTGGGCGACACCCTGCGCGACGAGGCCCACATGCACCGGCTGTGGTACGACCTGCGCGCGCAGGCGCTGTTCGAGGAGGCCTTCCGCGCCGATGTCACGGCCATCGACAAGAGCCTGGAGAACATGGTCTGGCGCATCATGAGCCGTTTCTCGGAACTGGCCGAGGCGCCGCTGGCGCTGTCGCCCTCGGTGCTCTATGCCTTGTTCGACGGGCTGTTCCAGCAGTACCTGCTGCGCCACCTGTCGGGCGACGAGGAGGCGGTGGAGGCGCTGCGCGCGGACGCCCGGACCGCGATCGACACGCTGTTCGGCGTGGCGGTACACGCCGAGTAGAAGGTCAGGAACAGGCCGCTCACGCAGCCTTTTTTCTGGGCACGCGCTGCGCCGGATCGTAGAAGAAGGTCTCTTCGGCGATGCGTTCGCCTTCCCAGCGCTGCCAGGCCAGCTCTTCCATGTGGGTGGCGGTGCCGTCCTTCCATTCGAAGTGGAAGATCCAGCGGACCACGACATGGTCGGCGTTCACGACGACCGGGCGCACGCATTTGGAGCTGATCGACGACGCTCTGGCCAGCAAGGCGCGTTCGCGCGCAATGGCCGCGTCGCGGCCGACGCGCGGCGCTACCTGGTTTTCCTGCAGCGAGGCGTTCGCGGTGTAGAACTCCTCGACCGCCTCGGCATGCGCGTTCTCTTCGACGCGGGCGATGAAGCGTTCCAGTGTTTCGGGGCTGGGCATGGTGCGTGCGTTCCTTTGAATGGCGCTGGGGTGACGCACTGTGCACGACTCCGCACGGCCTGTCGATGACGTGCAGGTAAGTGCCGGCGGCTGGTGCGTGGGGCTGCGTAGACTCGCCGTCCATGAAGTCTTACTTTTCCCCATCCGTCCTCTCCCTCGGACTGGCCCTCGCGCTGGGCCTGCCTGCATGGGCCGACACTTTGAAGAAGCCCGAGCTCGACCGGCTCGCCGCGGCCCAGCAGGCCAAGCCGGCGTCCAGCTTCCGCGCCTTCCTGGCACAGGCGGCCAAGGCCGACCCGCGCCTCAAGCCCAATGTCGCGGCCTACGAGAAAAAGGCGCCGCTGGCCGGCGACGATCTCACCAACATCGCGCGCCTGCTCGGCCTCTACAACCGCCTGCACAACCAGAAGGCGGTGATCGCGAGCATCGACGCCATGGTGGCGATGCCCACCGTGCGCATCGACAAGGTGCCGCAGCACGAGAGCAAGGCCATCATCGAATTCGGCCAGCTAATCGAGAAGATGGCGAAGGATTTCGGCCTCCAGTACCGCAACGTCGACAACCGCATCTTCGAGGTGAACCTGCCGGGCCGCGGCAACCAGGAGTTCGGCATCCTCACCCATGCCGACGTGGTGCCCGCGGTGCTGGAGGAGTGGGTGCTGGACGATGGCACGCGCCTCGATCCGTTCAAGATGACGCGCGTGGACGACAAGCTCTACGGCCGCGGCACCATCGACGACAAGGGCTCCATCGCCGCCGTGCTCTATGCGATGAAGGCGGTCAAGGAAAGTGGCCTGCCGCTGGACCGCAGCATCCGCCTGATGATCGAAACCACCGAGGAAACCGGCGGCGACGCGATGAAGTACTACCGCGAGAAGAACCCGCTGCCCGAATACAACATCGTGCTCGACAGCAAGTACCCCGCGGTGGTGGCCGAGAAGGGCTCGGGCGGGCTCAAGGTCTTGTTCCCGGTGCAGGCCGCGGACGGCCAGCGCACGGCGATCACCGCGATGGCGGGCTCGGCCGCGGCCAATGCCGTGCCGCAGACCGCCACCGCCACCCTCAAGGGCGGCGACCTCGCACAGGCGGCGGCCCGGCTGGAAGTTGCCAAGGCCGCTTTCATCCAGAAATACGAAGGCCAGGGAGGCAAGTTCGGCATCGACATCGCCAAGGGCGCCGACAGCGTGGACCTCAAGGTCACGGGCGTATCGGCCCATGGCTCGCGGCCGGAGGAGGGCGTCAATCCGCTGCCGCGCCTGGCGCTGTTCCTGCGCGAGTCCGGCGTGGCGCTGGCCGACAACCACTATGCGAAGGCCATCGACTATCTGGCCACGCTCTACGGCACCGACTACCTCGGCGAGAGGATGGGCGTGGCCTACAAGGACGACTTCATGGGCCCGCTGACGATGTCGCCCAACCTCATCCGCGAGAAGGACGGCAAGCTGGAAGTCACGGCCAACGTGCGCATGCCGCGCGGCCGCACTCCCGAGCAGCTGACCCGCGCCATCGGTGAGAAGGTCGACGCCTGGGCGGCCGCGAAGCAGGCCAAGGTTGAGATCGACTATCAGCAGGGCGACTGGATGGCGCGCGACCCCAAGGGCGCATGGCTCTCCACGCTGCTCAACATCTTCGGCGAGACCACCGGCCTGGAAGCCAAGCCCGTGCCCACCGCCGGGAGCACGACCGCCAAGCTGATGCCCAACGCCATCAACTTCGGCCCGGCCATGCCCGGCAAGAAGTACACCGCGCACAACGCCAAGGAGTTCAAGGAAGTCGCCGACCTCGATGCCGACATGCAGATGTTCACCGAGATGCTGGTGCGCATCGGCAACCTGAAGTCGATGCAGTGAGTTCCTAGTAGCCCAGCTGCAGCGGATTGCGCCGCGCCACGTCGCGCCGAGTCTGCTCGCGCACCGCGCTGCAGTGCGCGTGCCTGGAGTACTGCGCCTTGGCGCATTGCGCCGCCTCGCAACGTGCCGCTGCGATGAAGTTGAGGTGCGCGCAACCGGGACGCGGGTCGTTCGCGCTCGGGCGCGCGACGACCTTGCGGGACTCATCCGTGCGCACGCTCTGCGCGTCGTTGCCGCGGCGCGGCGGCGGTACCACCTGCACCAGTTCGCGCTGCTGCGCAGGGCCGGGGGTGACGAAGCTCTCGGTCGGGTCCAGCGCCTCCGCGGGGCGCACCGGGTCGGAAGGCGGGAGCTTCTCGTGGTCGAGGGGCGCCAGGGGAGGCGCCGCCGCGCGCACCCGGGCCGGCGTCGGCGATGCGGTGGCAACGGCAGCGGGCGGGCCGGGCGCGGGACTCGGCGGCACCTTGCGCGTCACATAGGCATACCAGCTGACGAAGGCGGTGGTGATCAGCACCGACAGCACGGCGAAGCGGATCCAGAAGGCGCGCGTCTCGATCGGCAGCATCCCCGGCGTCGGTGCGTCGGGTGGCGGCGGTACATGTGGGGCGGTCTTCAGCGCCTTCATGCTCTGGAGCGCAGACGGGCCGGTCGCCGCGAACGCGGGCAGCTTGGCCGCGCAGCCCTTGCAGAACTTCGCGCTCTCGCGGTTCTCGGTCCCGCACTGGTCGCAGACCACATGCATTTCAGATCTCCCGGGCCAGCCCCCGCGCAGTCAGCAGGGCCTTGAGCCGCCGTACTTCGTGCTCGAGGTCGAGGATCAGTGCCGCCGCGTCGAGCCCGACGCCGAAGTCGCGTTCTAGCCGGCGCACATCGAGCGCGCACTGCAGGTCGGCGCTGTGGAAGCACCAGTCGTCCGGGCGCTCGGCCGGGCTGCGCACCTCGACGATGCCGACCTCGACCAACTGGACGACCCAGTCGATCTCGGCGCCGCAGGCATGCGCGAGTTCGCCGGCGCGCAGCGGATGGGTGGCGCCCAGCGTGGTGGTGTCGAAGGAGGGGTTAGCCATGTCGTCACACTCCCAGATGCTGGCGCGGATTTAAAGGGGCGGCCTGCGCCAACTGTTCGTAAGCCTTGCGCGCGACCTCGGTATCGGCCGGCGGCAGCGCGATCTCCAGCAGCAAGTAAAGATGGCCCGGCGGGTGGCCCGGCAGGCCGCGTTCCTTGAGCCGCAGCTTGAGGCTGTTGCGCGCGTTGCGCGGCACCGTGACCTCGACCATGCCGCCGCCGGGCGTGGGCACCTTCACCTGCGCGCCCAGCGCGGCTTCGGTCGGCGTGACCGGCAGCGTCATGTAGAGGTCGCGGCCCTCGATGCGGTAGAGCTTGTGCGGCGCGATGCGCACCTCCAGGTACAGGTCGCCCGCCGGATCGCCGCCATGGCCCGGCATGCCCTGGCCGGCGAGGCGGATGTACTGGCCCGGATGCACGCCGGGCGGGATCTTCACGCTGAGCGTGCGGGTCTTCCACTGGGCCTGGCCCTGGTCGTCGAGCTCCTGCGAGCGCAAGGTGATCTCGCGCTCAGCGCCTTTCAAGGCGTCCTCCAGCGCGATCTCGATGGCCGCGTGGTGGTCTTCGCCGCGCGCGCGGTATTGGCGGCGCTCGGCGCTACGGCGCTCGGCGGCGCCGAAGAGCGAGGAGAAGAACTCGCTGAACTCCGCATGGTCCGCCGGCCCCTGCCCCGGCCTGCGGTGGAACTCGAAGCCCTCGTCCCAGCCGGGCGGCGGCTGGAAGCCCTCACCGGGGCCGGCGCCCGCGTAGCGGCCCTGGGCAACCTGGTCGGCCAGCGCGTCGTAGGCGGTGCGCTTCTCCTTGTCGCGCAGGACGTCGTTGGCCTCGTTGATCTCGCGCATGCGGCGGTCGGCGTCAGGCTCCTTGCTGACGTCCGGGTGGTACTTGCGCGCGAGCTTGCGGTAGGCCTTGCGGATGTCCTCGTCCGACGCGTTGCGCTCGACGCCGAGCGCCTGGTAGTAGTCCTTGAAGTCCATGTTCGTGAGGGGTGTGGCTTCGTGGAGGCCTCAAGCCACGGCCGCGCCACCCCCCGAATGGTGCAGGAGCGGCTTCACGGTCCATGTAGGACCGCATCGCTCGAAGCGCAGGGGCTGGGCGTTGCCGAGCACGTCGAGGTCCAGCGGCACGCCCAGCGCCGCCGCCAGCACGAAGAGCGAGCCGCCGTGGGCCACGATCAGCACCGGCGCGGGGTGGGCCAGCGCCGCCTCCAGCGCCGCGCGCTTGCGTTCGACGAACTGGGGCAGGGTTTCTCCGTCCTCGGGTTCGCAGGCCCAGTCCAACTCGGCGGACGAGGTGCCGATCAGCGCGCCGAAGTTGCGCTCGCGCAAGCCTTCGAAGCGCAGCGGCGCCATGCCCAGGCCGGTCGCGACCGCATGGGCCGTGTCGAAGGCGCGCCGGGCGTCGCTGCAGACCACGCTGTGGATCGGCTCGCCCGCCAGCCGCTCGGCGGCCTGCGCCGCCTGCGCCAGGCCCAGTTCGCTCAGCGGCGTGTCGATCGCCTGGAAGATGCGCTGCGCATTCCCCGCGGTCTGGCCGTGGCGCAGGAAGTAGAAGTGGTCGCAGGCGGGCGCCAGCGGCTGGGCCGCCGCCAGGTCGATCAATTGGGCAAGGCCGTCGTGCATGCAAGTCCTCAGTAGACGAGTCGAAGGGGCGCGCCCACCCGCTGCGCCTCGATGTCGGCGCGGTGGAAGGGCAGGGGATGCCACTGCTTGGCAGCAAACAGCGGCAACTGGTCGTAGGCGTAGGGAGAGGCGGGATCGCTGCTCTGGCCGTAGGTCAGGATGGCCTGCGCGACGGGGCCGCGCTCGTCGAAACCCACCACCTGCATGTAGCTGCTGCCGAAGTTGATGTTGTAGCCTTTCGGGTCGATCAGCGACTGGCCCTGGCTCTCCACCATGTTGAGCACGCCCTCGAATTCATCGCCGCCGTGGATCGCGATTTTTTGCCCGCGCACCATGCGGGCCTGGACCTCGCCCAGCGGCACGTCGGCGGCGAAGCCGGCGGTGCGCACGATGCCGACCGCCTCGCCCAGCGCTTTGAAGACCGCCTCGCGCGTCGCCGGCGTGGCCATGTCCAGGCCGGCCGGCGTGACCACCGGCCGGGCCGGGTCGAAGGGCACGCGCCAGAGGACGGGCACGCTCCTGGCCTTGCGCCAGAACTCGCGGAACAGCGGTGCGCCCTTCGAGGCGCCGTTGCTGGTGCGGTCCCAGGCGGCGAGCACGCGGCAGCCCAGCGCCTGGTCGGTGGTGAGCGCCGCTGCGTTGGCACTGCAGGCGGCGGCCAGGTCGTCCATCACCAGCATGCCGGCCAGGTTGCGGTCGCGGAAGATCACGCTCCTCAGCTCCGCCGCGCCCATCCTGTTGCCGGGCAGGCCATCGCTGCCGGCAAGCCGGGCCTCGATCTCCTGGATGCCGCTGCGCGTGCGCAGCCGCTGCGGCGTGCCGACGAAGCCGACCAGCGGCGTGATGCCGGCGGGCGGCGCGATGTGCGGGTTGCTGAGCCAGAAGCTGTCGTTGCTGTTCTGCACCCAGTCCGGCGTCACGACCACCGGCATCCGCTGCGGCGGCGTCACGCCGGCCATGGTGGCCACCGGGTCGCGTTGCCAGGCGCAGGCCGAGCGCGAGCCGTCGAGCACCGCCGGGCCGCCCGCACTGAACAGCGCGGCGACGCGGGGCGAGGGCGCGCAGGACTTCAGCATCTCGGCCGGGACGTCCGGCACCACCGAGAGGTCGGCATACATGGCGTTGCCCTCGCGGTCCGCAGCGATGGTGTTGACCCACGGCATGCCCTGGTTGCCCATCGCGGCGCGAAGCTCGCCGACGTTGCGCGCCACGGCCATCTGCATCCAGCTCTGGGCCGAGCGCATGTTCTGCGTGTTGGCATCGCGCACGGCATACGCGGTGGTGGTGGTCCAGCCGAGCCCGGCGCGCGGCAGCCCGACGACTGGGCCCCACTCGGTGGCGTAGAAGGTCTTCTGCACCGGGGCGGCGCCGTCCATCGCGGGCAGGACGACGGTCTTCGCCGACATCCGGCGGCGCTGGCCATCGACGAGGTAGACCGTGGGGTCGGCCGGGTCGAGCTTGAGCTCGTACAAGGTGAAGCGCTTGCCGGTGGAGACCGTGTGCGTCCAGGCCACGTCCTTGTTGAAGCCGATCACGACGAGCGAGCCCGCGCCGATGGTGACGCCCATCACGTCGAGCTTGCCGGGGATGGTGAGGTGCATCTCCCAGAAGCGGTTGCTGCCGGTCCATGGGAAATGCGGATTGCCCAGCACCAGGCCGCGGCCGTCGGGCGTGGCGTTGCGGCCGAAGGCCCAGCCGTTGGAACCGAGCTCGCCGCCTTCGGGGTTGGCCGTAGGGCTGTAGCGCGCGATTTCTGCCAACGCCTGTTCCAGCGGCACGGGCGCTTCGCCGGTCCGCGTGCCGGGAGTGGGCGGCACCGTGGCGAGGACCGCGCCGGCCAGCGCGCCCAAGCCACCCAGGATCATCGACAGCTCCGTGTTGCGGGCGGTATCGGCCTGCGTCATCGGCCGCACCCAGGGCTTGTTGCGGCAGGCCTCGGGCAGGCCGGCCGGGCCGGTGTCCTGCAGGTAGCGGTTGTAGCCGGCGACGTAGCCGCGCAGCGAGGCCTTGACCTCCTCGCTGGTCGCGGCGGCGGCGCGCGCCAGCGCGGCATCGTCCATGTGGGCGCGCACGAACAGGTCGATCTGTGCGTTGGGCAGCCGGCCGAGGGCCAGCTCGCCCGTGGCCTGCGGGCCGAGGAACAGGGAGCGCTCGCCGCGCGCGGTAAGCAAGTGCTCGGCGGTCTGGCAGATGTTGTCCTGCGCGTGCGCGTAGGCCACGCCGTAGGCGATGCCTTCGTAGTCCGGGGCGGTGATGTGGGCGATGCCATAGGTGGTGCGCTCGATCGTCACGCTGCGCGAGCCGGCTGCGGGCGCTGTTGCACAGGCGCCGAGCAGGGCCGCGAGGGCGACGGCGATGGCGTGGGGTGCGAGGCGGAAGGGGGTCATGTTCGATGCTTCAGGAGTGAAACGAGCGTGTGCGATACCAATTGGCAGCCTGCATGCGCGAGGACAGGTCGAGCCGATCGAGGATGGGCACGACATGGCGCTTGACGGTATGCGGGCTGAGGTCCAGGGCCCGTGCGATCAGTTTAGGGCTTCAGGTGCCAGGCGCCATGGCTGATCAAGGGGTTCCAGCGCTCCAATCAGGTAAGAGAGGAATCGCTGGAGATCGTCTTCCTCGTCCGCGGTGAGCCAGGCGAGCGCGCTACCGGAAGGGAGCCGTTGCAGCTGGCGCTACAGGGCGGCCGTCTTGCCGTAGCCCGCCGGCGCCACGAGAAGGACCAGGCGCCGGCTTGCCAGCGCATCGCCGAGCCGCTGTTCGAGCTCGCCGCGCTCGATCAGGCCGCTGCGAAAGCGGGGCGTCTGGATCTTGGCTCGGGCAAGGCTGACGGATTGCATGGCGAATGGCGAATATAGGCCTGCGATGCATCGCGCGGGCGACGGCGGCCGGGTCTACAGCAGCCACTCGATCGGCAGCAGCGACAGGAAGTCGACCCACAGGCGCCGCAGCCCGCTGGTGTCCGGCTCGCTGCGGTAGCGTGTCTCCCCCTCGGGGCCGCGTTCGATCCACTCCATGCCGCCGTCCGGCCGGACCAGGCGCACCTCGTAGGCCAGCGTCGGCACGACCTGGTCGATCTCCACCCCCAGGCGCTGCGCGAGCGCGGGGCTGTCGATCACCATGCCCATCTCGGTGTTGAGGTGCACCGAGCGCGGATCGAGGTTGAGCGAGCCGACGAAGATGCGGCTGCGGTCCACCGCGAAGGTCTTGGCATGCAGGCTGGCGGTCGAGCTGCCGCCCGGATTGCGGCGCCGATCCTCCTCGGGCCGCGGCAGCGTCGCCGCGCTGGGCTTGAGTTCGTAGAGAACCGCGCCGGCCGCCAGCAGCGCCCTGCGATAGCGGGCATAGCCGGCATGCACCGCGGCGACGTCGGTGGCGGCGAGCGAGTTGGTCAGCACGCGCACCTTCACGCCCCGGCCGGCCAGCGCCGCCAGCTCCTGTGTGCCGTCGGCGCCGGGCACGAAGTAGGGCGACACCAGGTCGAGCTCGCGCTGGGGCTCGCCCATCGCCTCCTTCAGCAGGGGGAACATCAGCTGCTGCTCGCGCCGCTCCCGCGCCTGGACCTTGGAGGGCGGGTCGCTCACTACGCGCGCCTCGGCCCATTCGAAGGACAGGCGGCGCTCGGCCACTTCGCGCATGAGCGGCGTCTGGCGCACCGCTTCGAGATAGCGCTGCGTTTCGGGCTGTTGCCGCAACAGCGCCCACTGCGCGCGCAGCTGCGCCGCGGCATCGGCCGGCGCTCGGGCCAGCAGGCCGGCGACCGGGTAGGCCGCTTCGCTGTTCCAGTACTGGTCAAACTCGCGCGAGACCTCGCGCACCACCGGGCCGACGGCGACGACGTCCAGGTCCTGGAAGCCCAGCTGCAGGTCGGCGCCGTAGTACTCGTCGCCCACATTGCGCCCGCCGACGATCGCGGCCTGGTTGTCCGCCGTGAAGGACTTGTTGTGCATGCGCCGGTTGACACGCGAGAAGTCCAGCGCGAAGTCGCCGGCCCGGAAGTCGCGATTGGCGAAGGGATTGAAGAGCCGCACTTCGATGTTGGGGTGTGCGTCGAGCGCCGCGTAGGTGGCGTCCAGCCCGCTGGTGTTGTTGTCGTCGACCAGGAGCCGCACCCGCACGCCGCGCTCGGCCGCCTCCCACGCCGCCTCGAACAGCAGCTGGCCCGTGGTGTCGCCGCGCCAGATGTAGTACTGCAGGTCCAGGCTGCGCTCGGCGGCATGGGCCAGCGCCACCCGCGCCGCGAAACCCTCCTGCGCAGCGATCAGGGGCAGGATGCCGGAGCGGCCCGGATGCGCGGCCAGCTCGGGCGCGAGCGCCTGGCCGAGGCGGGTGTCGTCGGTGCTGGTGAAGGCCGCCGAGGGCGTGCGCTGCACCGTGACCGGCAGCGTCGCGCAGGCCGACAGCAGGCAGGCCAGCGTAAGAGCGAACGGAGCAAGAAGGGCGCGCAGGGACCGCATGCCCGGAGGTTAACCGGGCCGAGGCGGCGCGCCGGCGCTCACATCTTCGGAATGCGCAAGGTCTTGCTGATCATCAGCGTGCCTGAGAGCGCGAACATCAGCGTCAGCGGATGCAGGGCCCAGGGCCCGAGCATCCATGCGCCGCCCCAGACCGCATCGCCGATGCGGCCCTGCCAGGCGGCCGAGGCGAGCACGGCGACCAGCACGACGCTGGTCGGGATCGGCGTGCCCTCGAAGTACTTGACCTTGTCGCCGCCGGCCGAGAGCGCCTCGGCCGTGACGTTGAAGCGGGCGAGCCGGCTCACGCCGCAGCAGACGAAGTAGGTCAGGATCAGGCAGTCCCAGCCGCCGTCCAGCCCGGCCGCGAAGCCAAGGGCGGCGGGCGCGACGCCGAAGGAGATCACGTCGGCCAGCGAGTCGAGCTCGCGCCCGAGGGCCGATTGCGTCTGCCGCCAGCGCGCGATGCGGCCGTCGAAGACGTCGAAGACGAAGGC
>Ga0075362_10000643_pt1 | contig 10250 bp, 17 predicted proteins | sample EndMetdeltDD1762_FD_71397 | JGI IMG/M metagenome (GOLD analysis project Ga0075362, IMG submission 71397) | Populus endosphere microbial communities from Tennessee, USA - Endosphere MetaG P. deltoides DD176-2 | ecosystem: Host-associated > Plants > Roots > Endosphere | place: USA: Tennessee...
CCCTTACATCATCGTCCGATTGTCCGACAATAAGTGTGCCGCCCGAGTCGACACCAACAATGTAAGACGCAGCCACCTCAATCATCGTCGACTTGCCGAACCCAACCGGCCCCATCATGCTCACCACACGCCATTTTCCGCAACCGAATGCGCGTAACGGTTCGTTGAGCCAGGGCGCAAGATCGCGCCGAAAGACCGGACTCCGGTCGGAGTGAGGAAACATGACGTGTTTCTCCGCCCAGTCCAAGATCTCCTCCTTGACGCCCCCGGTCGCCAGCGCTTCAACGTGCCGAAGCAATGCACGCCGTTGCGCTCTATTCGGCCTCTTCAGCGCACACGACATATTCAACTGCCGATTCCCTAATTTTCGCCAGCATACGTTCCGCGATCGCTGACAGAAGCACCTTTTCAGCGTCGTCCCTCGCCTGGTCTACCAGTTTTCGAAGCTCAACCAGGATCGGCGCCAGGGTTTTTGTGATCATCGCCTTCGCTTCGTCCACAGTGATTAACTCCCCGCGTTTTTGCTGCAAGCGCATCACCCGGATCTCCGCATCCGACAGCGCTTTGACGGCGTTGATGTGATCGCGTTGTAATTGCCGAAGCTCCGGTGAGTGTCCCTCTGCTGCTGCTTTTTGAACGGCCACCCCGAGACTCTTTTCGATCTGCCGCAACCGTTCGATCGATTCCTCTAACGTCTCACCGTCAGCGTCCACCAACGGCACCTGCAGCTGAAACTCGACGGTTTGGTTGCCTGTCTTGTTGCCCCCTTTAGTTGCCTCCTTGGTTGCCCCCCTAGTTGCCTGTTTAGTTGCCCCCTGGTTGCCTGTTCGGATACCCGCATTAGGACAGTGGGCAGCCTGCCATTCTTTCGCTGCTTTCATGCTGGTTGCGGGCATCCCTTTTTGGACCAATTTCCCCACGTATTGCCGAGAGAAACCCAGCTTTTCCGCCAGCTTTGAATGAGAGAGGTTCACATGGGTTGCGTGCTAGTCAACGTGAGGCTTGGGCATGCTTTGTGAGGGTACAAATTCAGGGCATTTCATGGGAGGCAACGCAACTAGTTGAAAATTCACTTTTGCATAAGGAAAAGGTGGGTGTCGCACAGCGCCCCGTGTCTTGTCACATAAAGAAGACTCCTTATGTGGGGGTACGGTCATAAATATGCACATATAGATGCTTAAATGTACAGATTTAGGACATATCTGAAAATTGTACCCTTTTGAGCACACGCTCAGAAGCCCAATTATAACGATGACACGTCAGATTCAGTGAAATCATAAATATGTCCTAAATCTGTATTTTTATCCGTTTTCTTGTCATAGGTATTTCTTACAATGCACAATTATTTCGAATAATTTTCGCTAAATACCTGCTCATTTGATCGAAAATCATTAGCGATTTTCCACTTGCAGTTTTCGACCACAACTGATAGGACAGTTGTCCTATCAGTTGTAAGAGATTGACACGAGCCAGAATTAGTGTATCAACGAAGTATGGTCAATTGAGACCCAGCGTCGTCGTAGGCGACGGGAATTTAGGCTCAGGAGAAAATCCTGAGCCATTTTCTTTATAGGTCATCAAAACACGAGTATTTGATCCCCATTGTCTCAATTTCGGTTGCAGTAAGAAAGCTGTCGACGATTCGCTTTGAAGATACTAAATGCTGATAAGGCCTGTATGAAGGTTGATATCGACCCCTAACTATGGGATAGAGCAGCAGATCAGCCACCTGCATCATAGGATGCTGCTTCAGCACAAAGTTGAGCTTGCCAATTACCGTGGAATTAAGCTCTTCTGTGCTAAGGGGAGCATACTTATCGGATCGCATCTTATCGAAATACATACCGCTTTGCCGCATCTCACGGTGATACTGCATAAGTAGCTGATACTCTAACTTTCCGCCGCGCTCGACATGCACGAGTAATCTCCGGTTGACTCTCCTTGCAAGTTTTGCGGCCCGCTCGACCACGATCGTATAAGCCGTCTTGCAAAGGCGCCAGCGATTCTGCCCGTACTGCTCCTGATATCTCGCATTGTAGCCTGGGCGATGAATGACACATGCGGTTGCGTGACCAGGAAGCGCGGCAACAAATACTGACAAATCTGCCAGAAAAGCCTCACGCTTTTTTGCGTCGGTACCTAGCCACACAAAATTGTTAGTCGCATTTCGGATCTCGTAAGAATGAAGGGGGTAACCGATACTGTATCGAGAAGTTAAAACTTCGTGAGCCTGCTTCACGCTATCCACTTGCTCGGATTTGAGGATGATTCCTCCGAACGCGAAATAGTCTCGCTGGCGTTCATTAACGGAGCTGGGACGGTTTGGGCATGGAATACCGCCATCGTCTAAATAAAGGTGAAGCGTAGGAACCATCGAAAGAGCAAGTCAATAAAACTTCAATGATTTGACGTCAAACCGGGGTCGAACCGTGCACCTGTATCGCATACTGGACAATTGAACAAGGTATCAAAGGTGTAGGCTGAATCAATACCTATCCAAAATGTACTTTAACGTCCACCCAGCACCCCAATGGGCCCATCTCGCCTTCGAGCGACATTGCGCTTTTCGTTAATGACCCTGATCAAGCTCCTGGCGTCCTCTTCCAGCTTATCCAGAATAGCAGCGTCTTTCTCTGCGTCGCACGACCTCACGAACGAATACAGGCTGTGAATGTGCTGATAGAGACTGGCGCGATTCAGTGATTCCATGGTGACAGTCACAGATTCGTCGGCTTGATCCAATCGGATCTGTTTGCGAAGCTCGCTCACTGACCAATCGTTCTCTTCTGCTTCCTTCAGCCAACCCAATGCAGCCTCAACGTCGTAGTTGGTTTCGACCAGCACCTCTTTATAGTGCTTAAAGCTCAAATTGAACGTGCGTTGCTCCGGCTTGATTAGCTTGCACACTTGCCACGAGAACGCAGCTGCTTCGCTGTCGTAAGCTTCGCGAATTAGGTTCCAGGCTTGCTCATTCCCTCGTTTAGCAGCGAGTTCGTCCACGTCTTCAGGCTCAGTGTGAGCATTGTTTTTTAATATCTCTGCTCTCGCACGAGCCGTGGCTTTCTCCTGAACATGAACCAGGAAATCTCCAACCCACCAAGCAGAAAAAGCGGTGATGCTGTGCAACAGATGATGGACATCGCGCAACTCATCGTCCGAGGCATCGCGTTCAATTGCTAGTTGCCTGGGGAGAAATTCGGCCCCTGGAACGGTAAGCTGGTCATGGACAGTGTTAAGCAGTTCCATGGCGGTTATCCTGCTATTTTGACCCGCGGACTGTTGGTCAACCGATAAGTCTTCCGACTCATCGACTTCTTAGAAAAGACGCCGCCTACCACGCCTATTTTGTCAGCAATTTCCTTACAACGCTTGTTCACAGCCTGGCGGCTGATCCCGTAGGCCCGCGCGATATCGGCGTATGATCTACGCTCGTAGATGTTGAGTCCGAAAAGCGCTTTGTAGCAGTCTAGAGTGAGTGCAGCGTTGGATGTGGCACTTAGCTCATGGAGCATCGAACCAACTGCCAGCCTAACTTCGTCTTTTGTGTAGGTCTCTTCTGGAATTGGTTCAATAGCATCAATTGGATGAATGAAACGATCTGGAATTTGTGAACCAACGTCGGAGTGGATATCAATAGGCATTGTAAACCTGCACGGGTTGTCAACCTACAACCCGCCAGTCTACGTTCAACGGACATCTTCAAACGTCATAAATTCACCATAGAAATTCAACTTCACAGTCTCCCCACGCTGACCGTTGCGGTTTTTCTTGAGCACGATATTTCGCTCAAAAGCGTTTTCACTGTCACCGTCTTCGATGTGAATAACGGTGTCGGCATCGTGGCCAATTGCCCGAGATTCACGAAGTCGACCCTCGTCATTTAGCTGTGACAAAGCAACGACCGGAATTTTCAATTCCAGCGCCAATAACCGTAGCCGACGGCTGATCTCGGCGATTTCACGTTCACGGCTTGTTTCCTTTGATCCTAAGCTGACCAGCTGAAGGTAATCCACCACAACAAGGCCGATGTCGTGACGGACCTTGAGCAATCGCGCTCGGCTAACAACTTCTACAATGTTCATGTTGTAGCCCTCCTCGAAATGGATAGGCAGCTTGCTCACTCGACTAGCAGACTGAGTTAGTTTCGGGAAATCGTGCTCGGTTAGAAGCCCGAAACGCAATGTCTTCATCGACAATTGGCCATCATTGGCTAACATCCGCTCCTGAACCTGTGCGGGCGACATTTCCAGGCTGAACACCGCTACCGGAATTCCGCGTTTTGCTTCGCGCATGATGAGACTAAGCGCAAGAGCCGACTTCCCACCGGATGTCTCCGCGCAAATCACAACGTATTCACTAGGCTGGATTCCTCCTATGGCCATATCGAGCGATCGGACACCGAATTGAGCGCCGATAATACCTTGTGACTGCGTTCTCGCCTCGATTTGGTTGAGGGTATCGAGCATGAATGCTCTCCAAGCCTTTTCGACCTTCGAAGCGTCCAGAGCCAGCTTGGTCAAAGTCTTCTCGACGTGCTCAACAACTGTTTCCCTCACCTCTGAGAGCCGGTTGTATAATCGATCGATGCATGCCTGCATCTGAAGAATCGCGTTTCGACGCTGATAATCCTCCTTCACCAGCTCGGCATAAAACTCCCAGTTTGCGGATGTTGGAACGAATGACCAGAGCGAACTTAGGCCTTCCGCTCCTCCGACTTCCGCAAGTTTACCAGTGTCGGCGAGCCACTTCTTCACAAGATGGAAATCAAATGCTGAGCCGGATTGATCGAGTGCACAGAGAGCGTCAAACACTGTCCGGTTGCCAGGAACATAGAACGCTTCTGATGGTACCTGAGCAACGCATTCAGAGCGCACCTCAGCCGAAAGGATCATGGAGCAGAGCAAACCACGTTCGCAATCATCAGAGTGAGGTAATGAGCGAGGATTTTGGGTCATAGAAGGTACTTTTTACGCGGCGCTGAACTGTTGATCTGCAAGGGCCTATCGACCTTGTTGAGCCAGTTAACCGCAAACTGCCGTGTGAGCTTCCGACCTCGGCCTTTCGGCGTCAGCAACCAGGCTCGCATCTTTCGGAGTTCGGCATCGAGATCAATCCCGTCGTAGGCTCCTGTGGCTCGGAGTTCTGTGAGGAACTCGTCGTCAGCTAACCTCGGACTGCGTTTCTGGGTTTCCGGTTTTTCCAAAACTGACGCTGTCTGTCCCGGCTTGTCCGGGACAGAATTGCTCGATTTCGAGTTCCGGTTCGAAGGCTGAACGGACAATACGTCTGGATTCCGTCTGGATTGGATTCCGTCTGGATTCACGCCGTCATCATGACGGTCATTTGACTGACATATGACGGTCAATTGACGGTCATTTTCCGTAGATCCTTTATTTAAGCTGTTTCCCGGTTCGTTAACATTAATCAACTGACTATTGACTGTCACTTGACCGTCATCTGACGGACATGTGTCAGACATATGTCCGTCGTTATGGCAGACATGATGACCGTCAGATGTCTGACATGCATCAGGCTTGTGGATAGTATCTGCCTCTTCTAAGGAAGGAAATTTCGATTTCATTATCCTGGTCCTTTGGTGAAAGTCTTTCACTTCCAAATAAGACCTGGAGCCGATTTGATATATCTCGATCAATCCCTCTCGCTGGCATGATTTGAGATATCCCAGAACTTGAGCGTCGGTTTTAGCATCCAACTTCAATGGATAGCAAGCGGCACGAACAATTGATGGATGAGCGTAAAAACGCCCATAGTCGTCAACCACCGACATAAGACGCCGATAAAACAGTTCTTCCGACTCGGAAAGAGCATTTACCCTCTCACTCGAAAGAATTCCTTCACGAACAACTCTATTTGGCATGTTCTCTACTGACCTTTTCCATTCGTTCGTTTTTTCCTATTCAATTTGAAAATTGGTAAGCCAAAACATTTCCGGATTGTGTTCACAACCTGCTTTGCATCTTCCGGCGGAAGACAAGCACACACCATTTTTGCCACTTGTCCACCAACCAACGGCTCATACGAGCACGACATCACCATGAATATCCCGCCTTCACACGGGAACCCCCACCGCGTGTCGATGATCGGCTTGAGCGCTTGGTGCTGCTCATTAGTCAGAGGTAGGCTAATGAGCTTCCGTTCTGGCTCCAAGCGCTTGTTCATTGTTAGCTAATTTTTAGCTTTGGTCTTGGTCTGAATAAGGTAGGCACTGCCCCCAGTCTGTTTGATGAGATCTGGCCTGGGTTCTGTCCCATCAAATGCACAAGCCGCCTCGTATTTGTCCCGTGAGAGCGTTTTCACGGATTGGGCAATTGCAGCCGTGGAAAGGTGGGTTAAAACCTCCTGAACGTCCACAAACTTAGCCCCATTCTTGTTAACCAGTTTCCAACCCTCAGTGCCAACCCCGCCCTCTAGCATTTCCGCTTTGGCGTGCTTCTTGGCTCGTTCTTGGAACTCCTCAATAGCTTTGCAGCCATCCAAAAACTTCCCTAGCCTCTGCGGGTCTGCTTGAATGGGTTCAAAGTCAATCGCCGTCTCGACAACCGCCAGCGCTGCTCAGGCCAGTTCACGTTGCGTCGGACAACGCTCAAAATTAGCGCACCAAGAGCAAAACTCGTTGACGGTTGGTTTCTGGGGGTGATCGTACTCCGCGCGAGCCTGATCAATTAGCTGTTTAGCCCCTTCATAGGTAAATGCTAAACGCTGCATCTCACGTTGATCGCAATAGAGCAGGAAAACGGTCCAGTAGTCCGTGAAATAGCGGTCCATGAGTCCGAGAGCATACGCGGCCTGTTGCAGCTTGTAACTGCGCTTCTGCCCCGATTTTAGGTCGAGATGCATATATTTGTTGGGTACCAAAGCATCTACCTCGCCCGGCCTCTCGAAATTGGGAACATCAACCTTACAAAGTCTTTTCCCAGTAATTACTAACGCCTCGCCAGCTAACCTGCGTGTTTGTTCAACCGCCCATCCCACCGCCGGCTTGTCTTCCTCTGCTAAGCAGGAAGTTTCTGAGGACTCTGGGTTAGTCATGAAATGTGCCCTGAACGCTAGGTCTATCGCGTCGCCCCGCGATGTGGCTTCGTTGCCTCCTGGCGTCGACGCGAACCAAGAGCACTCAGAGAGCTTGTCCAGGCTCGATGGACGGAAGTCAGCTCGTTTGAGGGGAGCGGTTTCGATCATGCTTCTTCTTTTACCCCAGCATCTTCGAGTTTTGCAGCGTCATGTTTTAGCAGCTCTAGGAAATCGTTTGGAGTATAGCTGAAGCGGTTATCAACCTCATAGCGACCGTCAACTCCTAACTTTGCAAGACTGAGGTAGATTGGAAGCTCTGGTGTTTCCAACCTTGCCAATTTCCATATCGGATCGTCACATTTAAGGCGCATGCCGCCCTCAAACCAAATGTCATCAAAGAATTTACTCGAAGTGGTGGCAACCACCTTACTAATCTGTCCATAGAAAACAACTTTGTCTCCTACCTTCAGTTTTCTCGGATCTACACTCATTCCACCACCTCCATTTCCGCAGCTTTCGAGGCTTCTGGATATTTAAATGATTCTAGGAGGAATTTGTTCGGTTTTCCAGTCGGCTTCACAGTCGCAATGACCTCCCCAGTGGCTTCCAGCAAATTTTCACCAAGTTCGGTATCCGTCGTCTGAACCTGTCGACCGTTGATCATTGCGAAATAGTAGTCAGCTCCTTCAAATTCACTCGTCCAAACTCTGTCAATGATCCCTTGCAAGGTTTGTCCGTCCACCTCCGCTTGTGTTGGCTTGTCTTCTCCCGAATCGGAAGGTTTATATTCACTAACGGTCTTTTGGAAGCGTGCAGGATCTAAGGCGATTCGGTGGGCGTATTCGTCTGGAATATCGAAGATGGACTGATTAGGTTGAAGCTGTTTCCTGTCCACCAAAAAAGTAGTTAGCTGTGCATGATCCAGCCCTTTAAATGCCGCCTGCAAAACTGTCTTTTTGTCAGGAGCGAAAGCTGGTTTTTCATCTCTCTCGGTCGCCTGAAATAACGGTGCGAGCGCCGCGATGTTCATTTTAATCTTCTCGGGAGGCCCGTACCGATTTCCAGCGTCATACGCAGCCGAACGAACTGTGTAGATGACTCGTTCCCGGCCTCCAATCCCTTTTGGCTTGTTGTCAAACTCGATGACCTTAGTATCAAAAGTAGTGAACAAAACCGCATCAGCCCACGCCTTAGCCTTTTCCGAGTCTTTTGGAGCTAACTTAGGCTCCCAGCGATCATAGCCTTCCAGCGTCTCTGGAGGGTTGAAGCGCTTGATATGCGCGTGCCCAATTAACACAACGTTAATCTCTCTACTGATTACAAGGTCCAGATTGTCCAAGAATGACTGGAATTTTCCCCCTAGTGCGGTAAAGCCTTTGTCGTAGCCCGGCTCTTCGATCGACCTCCAACGGTTTTCCGCAATCACCACATTCGCCATTAGCTTTTCAGCCTGATCGGCAGAGTCGATCACGAGTGTTTTATAAACGTGCCGCTCCCTGATCACGTCGGTTATTGCTTTGTCCAATTCGTCAGCCGACTTGATATCGAGCCGATCTAGAGCCAGTTGGTGAGTCCCTTTTTCCACGTCCAAAAAGAGCGGGGAAGGGAACTTAGCAACGAGTGAACTTTTACCAATTTTCTCCACGCCATAAAGGAATACCTTTTGGGCTCTCTGAATTTTTCCAGTCGTTATTTTGTTTAGCATTTTTCGAGTTGTTTGCTAATTAGGTCTCGAAGGTGAATCAGTGTTGGGGTTAATTCCTCGAACTCTAGTTTTTCGATCAACCCAACCGCGTCGATTAAAGCCGCGTACAGCGTGTGTTGCGGTGCCTTGTCTAATGGGCTCATTAGGATTCCTTATCTTTGTTAGTTAGCCGCTCCTGGAGCCTTTGGGACCTCTCTTCCCATTTCTTCCTTAGCTTGCGGAGATTCGTTTGGTGTTTGTAGTCCATAATTATTAAATGGGCACACACGACTAACACGCCGATAATTGCGCACCCAGCAGCTAGATCTACGATCATTTTTTATCAACCTTCATTTTGTCTCCACGGACTCCGTACCCGGTCAAAAACCCGACTACAGCACCCAGGAAGAGTGACATGAAAACAGTGATTAAATCTTCCATGTTAGTTAGTTCGAAGAATCGGATTCATTAACGTCCATACGCTTTAAAAATGTTTTAGCGAATTCGTTCTCTATATTACTGACAGCCTTGTATAACATTTGGCAATGCTCTGCTTCATCCGGATCAGGCGCGTTAAGCATTCTATCTTCGTAGAATGAAACCTTACCCATCAAATACTGATGAAACTGTTCTAATTTTGTCTCCATATTAGGTTAACCAGCTGATCGGACCAGCATTGCCAGAAAGGCGATTAGGATTGCTATGACACAAACAAACCCGAAAAGGACTGTCATCCAAATGGCTCTAATTTCGTTGTCTGTTAGTTTGTTCTCCTCGTCCGGCAATTCGCCATAAAATTCTTTGAAAAGCTTATCATAACTACCACGAACTTTCTCCAAAGTCTGTTTTAATTCACTCATTTGTTAGCCTCCATCCGTTCAAAGATTTCCCGAGCATAGTCCTCTGCGCTTTTAACGTTATCGAATAGATAGCGAACATGGAGACCAATTTTTCCTAACTCGAACCTCATGAAGAAAGTCGGGTCACACGGTTTATCTCCCTTAATATATCCTTCTAATTGGCCCCACTCATTCTCATGCCAATTTATTTCGGACTCACTCATTTGTTAATCTCCATTCGCTCAGCAAACAATTTGGCACTTTCTAGACTTGGCCAGTCGAACAAAGGGTCAAACCTTGGTCCTAAAAGGCTATAGATTTTTCTACCTCTCTTCCATTTAACATGAATGGCATAACTGTAGTTATAACCACTCTCACCCGGTAAATAACCGGCGATATAATCAGGACCGTACGGGTACCAATTGATTCGGGATTCGGTACTAACATCGGCGTTCATTGATTAGCCTCCGATTTAACGCGCTGCTCGGCGTGAGCCATAGCGCTCCGTCGGTTTTTGAATCTGAGGATTTCTTCGAGATGCCAATTTCCACTAGGCTCCATGTTGAGGACGAAACGGGTCTGTCGCGACTCTTTCTCTTTTTGAGACGTGTATCCTAAGTCCCAATATCCATCTCGTTCCCACATGATTTTTGTGTCAGTTTTCATTACGGGTTTATTGAGTGTTAGGGTTGAAA
>Ga0075362_10000644_pt1 | contig 10241 bp, 8 predicted proteins | sample EndMetdeltDD1762_FD_71397 | JGI IMG/M metagenome (GOLD analysis project Ga0075362, IMG submission 71397) | Populus endosphere microbial communities from Tennessee, USA - Endosphere MetaG P. deltoides DD176-2 | ecosystem: Host-associated > Plants > Roots > Endosphere | place: USA: Tennessee...
GCGATGGCCTGGAAGCACATCGCCAACCAGAAGAAGATTCCGGTGATCGGCAACGTGGGTTCGGGCACCGACATCACCAAGCCCATGAGCCCAGGCGCAGACAACTACATGTTCCGCGTCTCCATGGTCGACCGCGAGCAGGTCACGGCCCTGATGGCGTATGTCAAGAAAAACGGGGATAAGTCGAAGGTCGTCGGCCTGATGGCCGAGACCACGGGCTACGGGCAAGGTGGCCTGAAGGACATGGAGGAGATCGCCAAGCTCCAGAACATCAAGATCGCTGCGACCGAGCGCTTCGGTGTCGGCGATACGGACATGACGTCTCAGCTGAGCAAGCTGAAGTCCGCCGGTGTCGACACCGTGGTGGTCTGGGCGCAAGGCACCCCCATTGCGCAATTGGTGCGCAGCATGGAAAAGATCAACTACTTCCCCTTGGTGCTCTCCTCATGGGCCGCAGACAACATCACTTTCTATGACGCAGCGGGCAAGAACTTGGCGGAAAAGCCGATCTTCATGCGCACGGTCAGCGAGACGCGCACGCCTGCGCAGCAGAAGCTGTTCGAACGCATCGGCGCGAAACTGAAGGCGCCGGGATCCTTCTCGTTTGCGTTGCACGGCTACGACTCGGTCTTGCTCTACGCCGCCGCGGCGAAGCAAGCCAACGGTTTCGATGGATCGGCTGTTCGCCTCGCTTTGGAGGACCTCAAGACGCCTGTCCAAGGCGTACTCAAGACCTATGACAAGCCCTTCAGCAAGACCAATCACGAAGCCCTGACGGCCAAGGACCTGGTATGGATCCGCTGGAAGGACGGCAAGCTGCTGTCCTACACGGACCCGATCGTCGGCTCATTGGCCGGCGCTGACTTCAAGCAGTAACGCGCCAAGCGCATCCGGGCCGCACCGTGCGGCCGGGCAATCATCTCGGAGGCAACTATGGTAGAGGCGCTCTTGCAGGCGATTCTCAGCGGCTTGGCCGTGGGCGGCGCCTACGCGCTGGTCGCGTTGGGTTTCAGCATCACATTCACGACGACCAAGACACTGAACTTTTCGCATGGGGAGTTCGTGTCGGCGGGCGCATTCATCGGCATGAGCGCGCTCTTCCTGGTCCTGGGTCTTCCCGTGACATCTACCACGTTCGGTCAGGCACTGCCCGGGGCTGGCGCTCAACTGCTTGCCCTTGCAGCAGCGCTCGGTGTCATGGGCCTTCTCGGATGGCTGCTCTATGTGATCGGTGTCCGGCCCTTTGCTGGACGACCCGGCATGGCCTGGGTTATGAGCACCCTGGGTTTCGGGGTCATCCTTCAGAGCATCGGCCTGGCCATCTGGGGACCCAAGCCCGTGGTGGTGCCGGGACCGGTGGGCGACACGGTGATCCGACTGCTGGGCGTGGGCGTTCGTCCGCAGGAACTCCTGACGTTGGGTGTCGCGGTGGTCATCATGATCGGCTTCGACTTCGTCATGAATCGAACCATGGTCGGCAAAGCCATGCGCGCCGTGGCGGCGAACGGGAACGTCGCCAGCCTGATGGGCATCAACACCAATGCCGTGATGATCGGCGCCTTCGTGATCAGTTCAGCGCTCGCGGGCCTGTCGGGCTTCCTGCTCGCACCGATCGCCCAAGCGTCGCTCTTCATGGGCCTGACGGTGGGCCTGAAGGGTTTCTCCGGCGCCATGATCGGAGGCCTGAGCAATCCACGCGGCTGCGTGATCGGTGGTTTCGTTCTGGGCGTCCTCGAGTCGCTGGTCAACCTGTGGCAGGCGCAGTGGCGGGAGGTTGCGGTCTTCGCTCTGGTGATTCTGGTCCTCGCGTTTCGTCCGACCGGTCTGTTCGGCAAGAAGCTGGTGGAGAAGGTATGAAGCGCAGTCAACATCTCCTGAGCGTGGTGCTCGTCGCCGCGGCGCTCGTCGGCATCACGTCCCTCTTCGGGAACGACTACTACCTGCGCATCGTCTTCATGATGTGCGTCTACTACCTCTGCGCTGCCGGCATGAACGTGCTGGTGGGCTACGCGGGGCAGAAGTCGCTCGGCCAGGCCGGTCTCTTCGCTGCAGGCGCCTATTCGGTTGCGCTGCTGACGACGCGCACCGAAATGAACCCATGGCTTGCGCTGGTGATTGCCGCCGGGATCTCCGCGGCCTGCGGCGTCCTGATCGCCTTGCCCTCCCTGCGCGTCAAGGGACCGTACCTGGCCATGGTGACGCTGGCCTTCGGCATCGTCGTGGAAAAGCTCGTGGGCGAGTGGACCGATGTTTTTGGCGGCGCGCAAGGCATCTATGGCATCAAGGCCTTGACCTGGAATGGGCAACCCTTGACCTCGCAACAATGGGTCTGGCTGGGCATTGGCCTGTGCGCCTTGACGCACCTCCTGCTGCGAAATCTGATTCAAGGTCGGTTCGGTCGCGCATTGCTTTCGCTGCAAGCTGACGAGATCGCCTCCTCCTCGGTAGGTGTTCGCGTCTACCGTGCCAAGGTCATCGCTTTCGTCGTGGCGGCTGTCACCTGCGGCATCGCCGGGGCCTTGGTCGCTCAGCAGAACCAGTACATCAACTCCGACTTCATCACCTTCCACCTGTCGATCTTCATCCTGTTGCTGGTCCTGTTCGGCGGAGCCGGATCGCAGTACGGGCCGCTGGTCGGCACGGTGATCCTCACGGCGGTCGACGCAGCCTTGGCGCGCTGGCCTTCGGCGCAGCATTTTCTCTATGGCTTCCTGCTGCTGTTTGCGCTCTATGTCATGCCAGGCGGCGTGACCGGGCTTTTCTCCAAGTGGTTTCGGCGGTCGACGGATGCGCCCGAAGCATCGAATGCAGCCGCTGCACCCACGCGCATCGGACCCGAGGGCAAGGGCGAGCTGCTGGTGGTTCAGGGAGTCACCAAGAACTTCGGCGGCGTGAAGCCGGCCCAGAACGTGTCGTTCCGTTTGCAGCGCGGACACATCCACGCGCTGATCGGGCCGAACGGCGCCGGCAAGAGCACGATGATCAACATGCTGACCGGCCTGATCGACCCGACCGAAGGCTCGATCCAGTTCCTCGGCCAGGAAGTCTCCGGCCAACCGGTGCACTCGATCTGCTGCATGGGCATGGGCCGGACCTTCCAGAACCTGCGACTGTTTGCCGAACTTTCGGTCCTGGACAACGTCATGCTGGGCCGCCATAGCCGAATGACGAACGGATTCTTCGCGTCGCTATTCGCGCTGCCCGGCGCGAAGAAGCAGGAGGCCGCAACGCGCGAGCGCGCCCTGCAGCTGCTGGATCTGGTGGGCCTGCTGCACCTGGCACACCATCCGGCAGGCAGCCTGCCCTACGGCCTGCAGCGGCGCGTCGAGCTCGCCCGGGCCCTGGCGACCGAGCCGCAACTTCTTTTGCTCGACGAACCTGCCGCAGGTCTCAATCCGCAGGAAACGGCCGAGCTCGGTCAGCTGTTGCTCCGGATCGGCAAATGCGGTGTGAGCATCCTGATGGTGGAGCACCACATGGATCTGGTGATGTCGATCTCGGATCACGTCATCGTCCTGGACTACGGCATCAAGATCGCCGAAGGCAAGCCCGCCGAGGTGCAGGCCAATCCCCGCGTCGTCGAGGCGTACCTCGGTGTCGACGAGGAGGAAGCGCATGTCAAGCCTGAACTGGAAAGTCAACCATGCTGAAACTCGAATCAGTCAAGGTCGCCTACGGTGCGATCCAGGCGGTCAAGGGAGTGAGCCTCGAAGTCCGTCAAGGCGAAGTGGTCACGATCATCGGCGCCAACGGTGCAGGCAAGAGCACCTTGCTCAAGAGCATCTGCGGGCTGGAGCCGGTGACTGAGGGCAGCATCAAGCTCGACGGCAGGGACGTCACGAACGTCAAGGCCCATGAGCGTGTCGGGCTCGGCGTCGCCATGTCGCCGGAAGGCCGCGGCGTCTTCGCCGACCAGACGGTCCGGGAGAACCTGATGCTGGGCGCGTATTCGCGCAAGAAGGATGCAGCCGCAACGGAGGCCGCCATCGAACGCGAGTACAAGCGATTCCCGAGGCTGCGCGAGCGCCAGGACCAGTTGTCCGGGACCTTGTCCGGCGGTGAGCAACAGATGCTCGCAATCGCGCGCGCACTGATGAGCGAGCCGCGCCTTCTGCTGCTGGACGAGCCCTCGCTCGGCCTGGCGCCGTTGATCATCAAGGACATCTTCAACGCCATTCGCCAGCTGCGCGAATCAGGACTGACCATCCTGCTGGTGGAGCAAATGGCCAAGCAGGCGCTGGGCGTGGCCGATCGGGCCTACGTGCTCGAGACAGGACACATCACCTTGGAGGGCACGGGTAGCGCGCTCCTCAACGATCCCAAGGTCAAGGCGGCCTACCTCGGCACGCATTGACCCTTCCAACCGTCCACAGAAAGAGTACCCCATGACCCAAACCAAGAAGTTCGCGAGCCAGGCCGACCTGGAAGAAAAGAAAGTCACTTTCAGCCAGATCTCCGAGCACGCCTGGGCGTACACGGCCGAAGGCGATCCGAACACCGGCATCATCATCGGCGATGACGCCGTGCTGGTGGCCGATACCCAGGCCACGCCGGCCATGGCTGGCGATGTCATCCGGCGCATTCGCGAGGTGACCGACAAGCCGATCAAGTACGTGGTGCTGACGCACTACCACGCGGTGCGCGTCCTCGGCGCCAGTGCCTACGAGCCCCAGCAGATCATCGCGAGCCAGGACACGTACGACCTCATCGTCGAACGCGGCGAGCAGGACAAGGCCAGCGAGATCGGACGGTTTCCGCGTCTCTTCAGCAACGTCGAGACGGTGCCGCCCGGCATGACGTGGCCGACCATGACATTCACAGGGAAGATGACCCTGTGGCTGGGCAAGGTGGAAGTGCAGTTGCTGCAGCTCGGTCGCGGTCATACGAAGGGCGACACGGTGGTTTGGCTGCCGGGTGAAGGTGCGTTGCTGTCGGGTGACCTGGTCGAGTTCGGCGCCACGCCGTATGCAGGAGATGCCTACTTCAAGGACTGGCCGCAAACGCTGAACAACGTGGCGGCACTCAAGCCCAAGGTGCTGGTGCCTGGCCGTGGCGCGGCGCTGACTACGCCCGACGAAGTTGCCAAGGGCCTGGGCGAGACGCGCGACTTCATCGCCGACGTCTACGCCAACGTGCAGCGGGGCGTCGCCGCCGGCAAGGACCTGAATGCGGTCTACAAGGACACGATTGCCGCGCTCAAGCCCAAGTACGGGCACTGGGTGATCTTCGACCACTGCATGCCCTTCGACGTGACGCGCTGCTACGACGAAGCGACCCAGTACACCGACCCGCGCATCTGGACTGCGGAGCGCGACGTCGAGATGTGGAAGGCCCTGGAAGGCTAGCGGCCAATTGAGCGACGCGACGATGAGCGCTCAAACTCTCGATTCGCGAATGCTCTGGCTCCTCGGCACCTGTGCGTTCGCAAGCATGGCTTCCATGCGTGTCTGTGACGCCATGCTCCCGTCGTTGGCTGAGGAGTTTTCTTCGACGACGGGGCAGGCGGCCCTGGCGATCTCCGGCTTTGCACTCGCCTACGGCGTGCTCCAGCTGTTCTACGGGCCCTTGGGCGATCGCCACGGCAAGGTGCGCGTGACTGGCTTCGCGACGCTGGCGTGCACGATCGGAAGCGCAGCAGCAGCCTTGTCGCCCACCCTAGACTGGCTGGTCGCCAGCCGCATTCTGTCCGGGATGGCGGCGGCCGGAATCATCCCGTTGACGATGGCTTGGATCGGCGACAGCGTGCCTTACGAGAGTCGCCAGGAGGTGCTGGCCAAGCTCCTCAGCGCGACGGTGTTCGGAATGATCTGCGGCCAATGGCTTGGCGGACTCATCGCCGCGCTATTGAGTTGGCGGTGGGCGTTCGCCTTGCTCGTGCTGGTCTTCCTGATCAGCGGAGCGATGCTGGCCAAACGGGCGAGCCGCCTTCCGTCCCCGGTGTCGGGAGACTTCGGAAATGTGGGCCGCCGAGTGCTGGACGTGCTCGCCCGCCCTTGGGCAAGGACGGTGTTGCTCGTCACCTGCATCGAAGGCGCGTTGGCGTTCAGCGCGATGGCCTTCATTCCCTCTCATCTGCACGCCACGTTCGATCTGGCGATGCCAACTGCCGGCGCGATTGCCGCGCTCTACGGCGTCGGTGGTCTGCTGTATAGCCGCTGTGCTCGCGTACTGCTGCGTCGATGCGGCGAAACCGGCTTGGCCAACATCGGGGGCGTCTGCACGGGCCTAGCGTTCGCAACGATCGCATTTGCACCATCCTGGCATCTGACGCTTCCCGCCTGCCTGGTCGCCGGATTCGGCTTCTACGCGCTGCATAGCACCTTGCAGACCAACGCCACCCAGATGGCCCCCGCCGTGCGCGGCACCGCTGTCTCACTGTTCGCGAGCGTCCTGTTTCTTGGACAGTCGCTTGGAGTGATGATCGCCGCGTGGGTGGTCGACCGCTATTCGTCATCCATGGCGTTTGCGTTCTCAGCGTTGAGCTTCCTGCTGCTAGGGGCCGCGTTTGCGTCCTCGATCCGGCAGCACAGCCGTCCGCTGCGAGAAGTCTGACCGGTGTTCGAACGCCCGGTCGCCGCTCCTTCATCAAAAGCCCCTTGCCATGACTCCCACTGAACCACTTCTTTTTCAGCCCATCCAGCTCCGCGAACTGGTGCTCAACAACCGGATCGTGATCTCACCCATGTGCCAGCACGCCGCGATTGGGGGGCATGCGACGCCGTGGCACCTGGTGCATCTCGGAAAGTTCGCCCTGGGCGGAGCTGGCCTGATCCTCACGGAAAGTACCGCCGTCGATCCGCGTGGCCGAATCGGGACGGCCGACCTGGGCCTTTGGACAGACAGCCAGATCGATCCGTTGAAAGACGTGGTCGATTTCGTTCACGCCAACGGCGGTGCCATCGGCGTTCAACTGGCGCATGCGGGTCGCAAGGCGGGGAGCCAGCCATTGTGGGAGGGTGGGGCGGCGTTGTCCGCATCGCGACTCGCCGAGGATGCGGAGCCGTGGGAGCGACTGGGGCCCAGTGCATTGCCGGCCGGACCCGGCTGGTCTCTGCCGCTGGAGCTGGATCGCGACGGCATTGCAAGGGTCGTGCAGACCTTTGTGGATGCGACCTTGCGTGCCGAAAAGGCCGGCTTCGACGTCGTGGAGCTCCATTTCGGGCACGGCTACCTGGTCGCAAGCTTCCTGTCTCCCAACTCGAATCAACGTGACGACGAATGGGGCGGCAGCCTCGAAGGACGCATGCGCCTGGCCCTCGAAATCGCGCGCCAGGTTCGTTCAGCCTGGCCCGCCGGCAAGCCGCTGTTCTGCCGGCTGTCGGCGGTGGATGGCAGCGTCGATGGCTGGAGCCTCGAGGACTCGATCATTCTCTCGCGCGAACTCGCGCACTGTGGTGTCGACGTTATCGATTGCTCGTCCGGAGGCCTCACCGAAGAGACCCGCGCCCTGCCGGTGCCGCGGGGCCTCGGGTTCCAGGTGCCGTTCTCCGAGCGGATTCGGCAGGAAGCGCAGATCAAGACGCAAGCCGTGGGAATGATCGTCGAGGCCCGCCAGGCTGAGGCCGTGCTGGTCGAAGGAAAGGCGGACCTGATCGCCCTGGGACGCGAAGCGCTTTTCGACCCCTATTGGCCGCATCACGCCGCCACCACCTTGGGCGTAGACCCCGGGTACGAGCGGTGGCCCGTGCGTCATGGCGTGTGGCTTGCGAAACGCGCCCCGGGCCTGGCACGCGCCCGTGCCCAGGCAGCAGCCGAACTGATCCAACCAACCACCCACCAGGAGTGAATGCAATGAACGTGAGAATGGGCCTGATCCGCAAGAAATCCGATTGGTCGACCGAAGAGTTCCAGTCTTACTGGCGCGAGAAGCATGGTCCGCTAGCGGCCCGCGCGCCCGGGTTGCGCGGCTACTGGCAAAACGCTGTCACGGAGCGAATGCAGCGAGGCATCGACTTCGCGCGCGGACCCTGGGACTTCGATGGCTTTTCGCAACTGTGGTTCGACGATGCCGGGCAAGCAAGCCACGCCTTCAAGGACAGTGATCTTGCTGCGAAGCTCATCGCGGACGAACAGCACTTCCTCGGAGGGCTGCACATCGTCACGGCCGAACAGCGCGTGGTCATCGAAGTTCCTGAGCGGCAGGCTCGCGCTCGTCTCTTGAAGCGCATATCGACATTGAAGCGACGCTCGGACATCAGCGAGGAAACCTTCCGCCGCGAATGGAGAGTGCACGGCGATCTGGTACGGAGGATGCCCGGCGTTGGAGCGTACCGGCAGAACGTGGTGATCGGTCGCGAGCTCGTCAAGGGCGACGAGTGTCCTTACGAGGACCTTCCGATCGACGGAATTGTCGAACTCTGGTTCGAGAACTCAGCAACGCTCGAGGCAGCATTCAGCTCGAATGCAGGGAAGGAAACGATGGCCCACGCGAAAACCTTCCTGGCCGAGATCACGGCGTTCGTAGTGACTGAACGACAAGTGCTGTAGCTGCGAGATGCTTTCCGCGGCTTGATCGCGGAGTAGCGGAGTCCTCAGCGCGACGGCTCAGCCCTGCGCGCAGCCTTGAGTACGTCGGCGATGATGAAAGCCAGTTCCAGGCTCTGCGATCCATTCAGTCGCGGGTCGCAGGCGCTGCGATAGCGCGCCGCCAAGCCCTCGTCCGTCAGCGCCTGCGCGCCGCCGCGGCATTCCGTGACGTCCTGCCCCGTCATTTCGAAGTGCAGGCCTCCGGGGTAGGTGCCTTCCTGCCCGTGCGCAGCAAAGAAGCCCCGCAGTTCCTGCAGGATCCGTTCGAAGTCGCGGGTCTTGTAGCCATTGGACGAGCTCACTGTGTTGCCGTGCATCGGGTCGCAGCACCACACCGGCGTGCGTCCGGCGCGGCGCACCGCGCGCAGCAGAGGCGGCAACCGGTCCGCGACCTTGTCGGCTCCCATGCGCGTGATGAGCACCAGCCGGCCGGGCTGGCCTTCCGGGTCGACCACGTCCATCAAACGCAGCACGTCATCCGGGCTTGCCGCCGGCCCGAGCTTGACGCCGATCGGATTGCCTATGCCGCGCAGGTATTCGACGTGGGCGCCATTGAGCTGACGGGTGCGCTCGCCCAGCCAGAGCATGTGGGCCGAGCCTCCGTACCAACCGCCGGTGCGCTCGTTGAAGCGGGTCAGCGCCTCCTCGTAGTGCAGGTGCAAAGCCTCGTGCGAAGTGTAGAACTCCACCGCGTGCAGTTGTGGCGCCCGGGAGGCGTCGAATCCGCAAGCTTCCATGAACGCCAGCGATTGGGTGATGCGGTCCGCGAGTTCTTCGAAGCGTTCGCCCTGCGGGCTCGAGCGGACGAAGCCCGCTGTCCAGCGATGCACCTCGTGCAGGTCGGCAAAGCCGCCCTGGGCCAGCGCGCGCAGCAGGTTCAGCGTGGTCGCGGAATGCGCGTAGGCCGTGAGCAGGCGCGAGGGATCCGGCTGCCTCGATTGGGCCGTGAACGCACTGCCGTTGATGATGTCCCCGCGGTAGGAGGGCAGCGTCGCCCCTTGCAGCGTCTCCACGTCGGAAGAACGCGGCTTGGCGAACTGCCCGGCAATGCGCCCCACCTTCACCACCGGACAGGCCGCGGCGTACGTCAGCACGACGGCCATCTGCAGGATCACGCGAAACGTGGATTCCACCGGCTCCTGGCCGAACTCGTCGAAGCTCTCGGCGCAATCTCCGCCCTGCAACAGGAAGGCTTCGCCCCGGGACACGGCCGCCAGGCGCTCGCGCAGCAGCGAGATCTCGCCGGGAAAGATCAGCGACGGCAGGCCGGAGAGGCGGTGCTCGGTTTGCTGCAGCGCACGCGCGTCGGAATACGACGGCATCTGCAGCGCAGCGCGATCTCTCCAGGAGGATGGGCGCCAGTCTTGCAAAGAGGTCATGGATGGAACTCCGGGTTTGGCCAATTGGACGAGCGCGTCTCAAACACGGCCATCGTGTGTGAATTTTTGGATTCACATCGTCGTCGGCGTCGGCCCGCCGGCAAATGCCGCGACTGGCCTGCCCGGAGGGGATCGAACCCCCGACATTCGGCTTAGAAGGCCGATGCTCTATCCAACTGAGCTACGGGCAGTGAGGAAGGTGCGCGATTTTACGGTGTGGGAGAGCGGCGTCGGCGGCGGCCGACATCGGCTGGGGAGTTTGCCCGAGGCATCCGCGCATCCTCGGGCGCCAAGGTGGCGGTTTCAGACGGAGTTCCACCCCATGAGCACCAATAC
>Ga0075362_10000648_pt1 | contig 10224 bp, 26 predicted proteins | sample EndMetdeltDD1762_FD_71397 | JGI IMG/M metagenome (GOLD analysis project Ga0075362, IMG submission 71397) | Populus endosphere microbial communities from Tennessee, USA - Endosphere MetaG P. deltoides DD176-2 | ecosystem: Host-associated > Plants > Roots > Endosphere | place: USA: Tennessee...
CATGCAGGTCATGGGCTCGTACGCGCAGACGGCGTCGCCCAGCCTGCTCACCGGCGTCGAGGGTAGGCAGCACGAGGCGGTCGTCGCGGACCTGCTCGGCGCGCGGCTGGTGTTCGTCGACGAGACCAGGAGGGACAAGCCGCTCAACGTCGAGCGCATCAAGGCGCTCACCGGCAGTAAGCGCATCAAGGCGAACTTCATGCGGCAGAACTTCTTCGACTTCGAGGCCCGGTTCAAGCTGTGGATCGCGGGCAACGGCACACCGAAGATGAGAGACGACTCGGACGGCGTCTGGAAGCGACTGCACCGCGTGGTCTGTCACGGGAAGGTCGACCCCGCGCGGCGGGTCGACCGCTACGGCGACGTGCTGTACCAGGAGGAGTCCGGCGGCATCCTGCGGTGGGCGCTGGCCGGCCTGGCGGACTACCGCGCGCGACGTGGACTGGCGACGCCGGAGACGGTCGAGCGCGACGTCGCGGAGTACCGTCACGACGAGAACCTCGAGCGACAGTTCCTGGAGGACCTGCTCGTCGTGACGGAGGACCCAGCGGACGTGATTCCCAACGACGTGCTCTGGGCCTACTACAGCTCGTGGTGCGGAACCAACGGCATCAGGGCGGCGGAGATTAAGAACTCGATGCAGCTCAGCAAGAGCGTCGTGTCGTTCGAGCTGCCGGGGGTTCAGCGCTTCATGGGACGCGTCGATGGGCAGGTAAAGCGCGGGTTCTCGGGACTGCGGTGGCGTCGTCCGGACGACGACTGAGCGGGCTCCCGAGGACGTCGACGGCGTCCGTAACACCGGCCGTAACAGCTGGTGTTACGGACCGGGCGGTACGGTGAGAACGTGAGTTAGCTAGTTGGTCCTAACTCGTAGTGTTACGGGTGGTGTTACGGGCTAGTGTTACGGACGTATGAGGCTTTGATCAGTAGTTATATTTAGTATGTTACACTGTAACACTTGTAACACTAAAAAACTAACATACGCATCAACGCGCGCATCGTGCGCGCCAGCACTTGACCCCTCTCTAGCCGACAACCGAACTCGTAGTGTTACGTGTTACAAGATGCTACTCTCACGGCCGAACCGGCCGCTCAGCGACGTCGTTACAGGTGGTGTTACGGCCACGACCGCGGTGGTGATCGAGACTACGATCTAGCCCATGAACGAGAACGGACGAGATCAACGAGAAGCTACGTTAAGCTGAGCGACGTGGCGGGACGAGGGTACGCGCGCCGGCTCGCGCTGGGCTGCTCGGAGCGGAAGCGCCGGGGGACGCGGGCCGGGCGGCCGTGCCGGCTGCTGGCGGGCGAGGGCACGCGGCACGCCGGGTTCGGGCCGTGCCGGGCGCACGGTTCGGCGGCACAACATCGAGCGTGGGAGCTGGCGTTGGACGTAGCACGGGAGCTGCAGGTGTCCCCCTGGGACGCGCTGCTGCTGAGCACGAGGCTCGCGGCGGGCCGCGTGGCCTGGGTCGACCGCCAGCTGGCGGAGGCCGTGGCCGCGCACGACGGCGACGCCGCTAGTAGTACGGTCAGGCGCTGGCTCGACGAGTCGCGGCGCGAGCGGAGCCTGCTGGCGCGGACGGCCAAGGCGGCGGTGGACGCCGGGGTCGCGGAGCGGCTGGTGAGGCAGGTCGAGCTGGAGGGCCGCCTGGTGGCGGAGGTGCTCGGGCGGACGCTGGACGCGCTCGAGCTGACGGCCGAGCAGCGGCAGACCGCGTTCGCGGTCGCGCACCGCGAGCTGCTCCAGCTGGAGACCGGCGAGGTCGAGGGGGAGGCGTCGTGACGTCGGGGACGGTCGCCACGTGCGGACGGTGCGCGGCGCGCTGGACGGCGGCGCGGGCGGCGCACTGCGCGGGCTGTCACCGGACGTTCTCGACCGTCGGCGGGTTCGACCGGCACCGGCGCGGCGGCGCGTGCCTGGATCCGACGACGGTCGGCCTGGAGCTGCGCGACGGCGCGTTCCGGGGGCCCCGGCTGACGCCGGAGGAGGTCGAGGCGCGCGGTTGGTAGTAGATACGGTCGGAGGCCGTCCGACGTGCCGGACGGCCTCCCGGTCACCGGCTACGCGGTCGGTCGACCTACTCCGCCTCGCGGCGGCGTCGCTCGGCCTCGGCCTCGGCGGCCTCCCGCTCGAGGCGCCGCTGGTCGGCGGCGGCCTGGGCGGCCAGTCGTCGCCCCTCGGCCAGCGCCTCGCGGGCGTCCTGCTCGCGGCGGAGCCGTTCCAGGCGCTCCTCGTTGGTCTCGCTCACTGGGTTCTCCTAGTCGGTCGAGGGTGGCTCGTACGGCTGGCGCTCGACCACAAAGGTGTGGTTACCGTCGTGGTCGCACGCGCAGTCGACCTGCCCGGTGGGCGTGTCGTAGAAGTTGCCGCGCGCGTCGGTGTACACGCGCCGGAGGTTCGTCCTCGTGTGGGTCGCGCGGTGCTGCGCGTTCATCGTCCTCCCTAGCGGGGTCGGGGTCGTGGGTCGCGCGGCCGGCGGGGGCAGCGTGCCACGTGCGCGACCGCCTCGTCGCTGGACAGCGGCCGGTCGCAGTGCGGGCAGTACGCGGCCGGTGGGACGTCGCCCGCGGGCTCGTCGTCGTCGTCGGTCAGTCGTCCTCCTCGTCGTCGTCGTCGTCGTCGGCGCCCGGGGCGTTCGGGCACTCGTTGCCGTGGACCGCCAGCATGGTCAGCGTGCTCGCCGTGTACCCACAGCCGTACGGACACGGAAACGACGGGACCTCGCCGTTGCCGGACGGGTTGCCGCCCCGACCCCTTCGTCCCGCCACTAGGACCTCCTATCGCTGGGTTTAACCCGCGGGTATCCGCCGGTCAGGAGGACGCGCGTGCGAACGTGCACGCGCGTCGACCTCACCGTCCGCGCGTTCGACACGCGGCGTGCTGGCCGTAGCAGGCGCGGTCGCGCCGCTCGCGCCACTGCTGCAGGCCGCCGGACGCGTACGCGACGGCCACGACGACGTAGCCGACGATCCCGCCGCCGGACGCGTACACGACGGCCGCCACGGCGTACGCGCCGACCAGCAGCACGTGCTCGTCGCCGAGCGCGCGGACACGGCGCATCACGGGATCACCTCCGGGTCGTCGGCCAGCGGGTCGTCCTCGCGCTCGCCGAGCGCGGCGTCGAGGCCGAGGCGCACGGCCAGCACGACGAGCCCGCCGAACACGGGCAGTCCCAGCCACCACATCACAGCGTCACCACCCGCGACGTCGTGCGCGTGAAGGCGACCCGCCAGTCGTCCGGCGGCGGGCAGCCGAGCGTCAGTAGGCGGTCGAGCTCGACGGCGTACAGCACGGCGGCCTCACGGTGCAGCTGGGCGACGCACATGCTGGGGCAGTGCTCGGCCGCGTTGACCTCGCGGCGTAGGTAGAAGAGCAGCTCGTCGCCGCCCACGGTCCGTGTCACACTATCTCCTTAGGTCGTCGGTCGGGTTAGGTCGAACCTAGCGGTCGTTCTCGCCGCGCAGGTCGACGGTCTCCATGTGCCGCGTGTGGTCCCTGCCCCCGGTCGCGTCGCAGGTACACGTGCCGGAACCGGTGGTCGTGACGACCCGCGAGCCGTCGACGTTGATGGTCACACGCTGGCGGTACTCCGTGTGGGACTCGCCCACCGTTCTCCACCTCCTACAGCGGGTCGCCGCGCCGCGCGCGGAGCACCCAGAACTCCTGGAGCTCCGTGAGCTCCACGAACGTGTCGCTGGACAGCCGCCTGATCAGCTCACCGAGCTCGTCCCGGGTCGGCGCCTGGTCCAGCCGGTGCAGCACGGCCGAGAGCGACCGCCAGATCGTGTCGTCGTCCTCGTCCAGGTCCGCCTGCCGCGCGATCGACGCGCGGTCGGCGTGGTCGTAGAGCCGCAGCAGCGCCTCCTCGACGGTCACGCCGTGCGGTCGGTCGGCCGTCACGCGGTCGACCGCCGCGCGGAACACCTCGTCCTCACCGTGTGCCAACCTCTCCTACCTCCTCTAGCAGTCGCGCAGCCGAACCGCGTGGTAGACCACGCGCTCGGTGCAGGTTCGGTCCGGTCGATCGCCGGGTAGGTCGACCGACGTCGACGTCAGGTACAGCGCCAGGACCAGCGCGGTGACCACCAGCGTCACCACCAGCGCGCCGACCGGTGGGTCGGACGGACGGCGCGACCTCACGCCGGCTCGAGGCCGGCGTCGAGGCCGCACTGACCGTGAGCCAGCACGTACTCACCGGGCTCGCCCGGTCTTCTGTGGTGACCCAGCGGGTCCAGCTCCGTCTCCTCCTCACCGCACAGCTCGCAGTCGTAGTGCTCCTCGAGGTCGTCCAGCAGGCCGTCCGGTGTGGCCCCGACCAGTCGCATCATCACCGCGAGCTGGTCGGGGTCCGAGGCGACGGACGCGACCGCGTTCCACACCTCCGGGTCCTCCCACGCGCCCCGGGCGCTGCCCGTGACGCGCTGGAGCCGGTCGTTCGCCTCGGCGGAGCCGGTGACCGGCGTGTCCGGGTCGCCGGTCCAGCGCTGGAGCCGCGACCGGCGGACGCGGTCCGCCTCGTACGCGTCCCACTCGGCGGCCGTGGCGTGCGCCAGCGGGTCGTACTCGTTCACGTCAGCGCCCCGATCACGATCAGGACCAGGCCCGCCAGGGCGACCAGTCCCCACACGATCGTCGCGAGGTGGTTTCGCCCGCCGTAGCGGTCGCACCCGCTCACCGCACGCCCCAGGTGGCGTCCCGGCGCGGCGGCGTGGTCTGGGCGCGCAGCGTCTCGGTGACGCACCGTTCCGACCAGCTGGTCGTGCCGGCCAACGTCGTGAACGAGCAGCTCTCGCGGGCGGCGTCGCGGGCCGCCGACGGGGTCGTGGACCACGTCGGGTGGGCGTTCAGCTCGCGCTGGACGTCCTCGACGGACGTGGTCGGGTTTTGGTTCCACGCGCTGGGCGGGAACCCGCCGCGCGACAGCCACCCGTCGAGCTGCTCGAACCTCTCCTGGAGCCACTCACCGTGGGTGGCGCGCAGCGACGACGTGGTCGCCCTGTCGTTCATGATCCTCACGTGTTCGCGGAGCTCCGCGAGCGTGACGTCCGGGTCCATCCCTCGTCTCCTTCGGTCTGCGGTCGCGCCGGTCGGTCCGCTGGACCGTCCGACGCGTCAATTCTACCGCCGTACGGCGGTCCGAACGCGCTGGTAGCCGGATTCCGTTGCAGCTGCAAACGGCCGACGACCAGCGCGAACGCACGGGCGCACGGGTTAGCTGAGCCGCTGGGACGCGAACGCGACCCAGTCGAACGCGAACTGGTAGGGCTCGTGCGCGAGGAACAGCTTCAGCCTCACCGCGCGGATCAGCAGGGAGGCCCGGGCCAGCGCCACGTCCACGTGCGGGTAGCGCTCGCCCCAGCCGTTCGGCCCGGTGTCGGTCCACAGGAGGTACCAGCCGTCGTCGCGCCGGTCCACGATCACGTAGAGCGGCGCGTCCTCGTCGAGCCACTCGAACACGACGTCGCCCTCGGACGACGACCACTCGACCTCACGGGTCGTCACGTCGTCGGGTTCCAGCGGCGGGCTCACGACGACCTACCCGGTAGCAGAGCCGCCAGGGCCGCGCTGACCGCCGGGTCCGGACGGACCACGGGAGCCGACGGGTTCACCAGGTCTGGGAACATGCGCCGACAGACGGGTCCGATCCCGAGCTCCACTGAAGTGGCGTCCCGCAGCGGGTGCCCGAACAGGCACATGCCGTAGCGGATCACGAACGGCCTCGCCTGCTCCCAGGTCATCCGCTCGTCCGGTCGCAGCCGGGCCACCATCCCGGGGGCGTACTCGAAGTCGATGTTCACGTGGGCACCGTCGGCGACGCGCAGTCGCTCGCCGCCGATCTCCACGAGCTGCTTGGCGTACACGTACGTGTGCGCGCGGTTCCACTGGACGGTGTAGATCTGACCGTCGTGCTGGTACGCGCCGGGTTCCACGCGGGGCGTCGGGACGGTCACGACGTCACCTCCACGTACGGCCAGTAGTACGCCCGCGCGTGGCACGCGTCCTGCGCGTACGTGGACACCTGAAGCAGGTGGTTCAGGAACGCGTTCACGTGCCTGGCGACGTCGACCGGCAGGGTCGACACCGCGCGGGCAACGGTCGTCACGAACCGCACCAGCTCGGTGGTGTGCACGGCGTACAGCGCCACCATGCGACGCTGGTACACGTCGTACCCGACGTAGTCGTCCACGACGCGCGCTCCCACCTCCTCGGCGCACCGCGCGAGCACGTCGAACGTGTCACGCGTTATGTGCAACCTGGTCACAGCCTTCTCCTTGGGTCGAACGGACTAACCGGTCACGGCGTGGGTCCCGCCCCCGTCGGGGCCCCGCCGTCACGGGATCAGTCGGTGTGAACGTGTTCGATCATCGGTGGAACCCGTTCGTACGGTCCAGGAGGTCGCGACGCCAGGCCTCGCGCGTGGTCTCCGTGACCAGCACGCGGACGACGTCCACGGTGCGGTTGGCCTGCGCGAGCGCGTCCTCGAGCGGGGCGTCCAGGTTGACGGGCTGCGTCTGGATCACCTCGCCGTTCACGGTGAGGACGAGCTGCTGGCACTTCATCTCCAGCTGGATCATCGGTCGTATCTCCTTAGGTCGGGTCGGACCGACTAACCGGTCCCGGCCTAGGGGCCGTCCGCGTGGGACGGCCCCCGACCGGCACCGGATCAGGCGGTCGCGTCGGCCTCGGTCGACTCCTCGGCCGGCGCCCTGACGCCGAGCAGCGCGTCCCGCGCGGCCTGGACGACCTCGCGGAGCTGCTTGACCGTCTTGGCGTCCTCGGTGGACAGCGTCGCGACGGCCTCGTCGATCCGGGTCTGCAGCTCGGCGCGGACCTCGGTGAGTTCGCGCTGGACGTCCTCGACCTTGGGCTTGGCGACCTTCGAGCCGGGGGCCGGCAGGAAGTTGCCGTCGTCGTCGCGCGGCAGGCTCTTGAAGTACTCGAGCCACGCGCCGACCTCGTGGTACTGGGCCTTCGCGTGCTGGGCCAGGTACACGCGGCTGTCGCTGAAGCCGGTCGCCTTGATGATCATCGGGCGGGTGTAGCCCGCCGCGCGGATCGCGGCGTGCAGCTGGGCGATCGTGTTCCGGTCCTCCTCGCTGGCCCAGGCCGCGTTGCCCGCGCGGGGCGCGGGGGCCAGCTGCGCGACCGGCGCGGCCGGTGCGGTGACCTCGCCCTGCTGGTCCGTGTCCGGGTTCGCCGGGGCCTCCGGGACGGTCGGCGTCGCCGACGTGACCGGGTGGTCCTCGTCGTGCTCGGGCACGGTGTCGGTCACAGTGATGTTCGACATGGTGTTCTCCTTGGGTCGTCGATCGGGTTCGGCGGACGGTCCGCCGTTCCGTTCCTGCTACGACCAGTCTAGCACACGTTGGGATTATTTGACCCAACGAATACCAAGATCTTTAACTGGTCTCACCGACGGACTCGACCGAGGTCGAGTTCGACGGTCAGATCAGGGAGAACCGCTACGCGAGGTCGTCCGTGTCGGTACCCGTCGTCCGATACCAGCCGTAGCGGACGCCGTCGACCTCCACGGACGCGTAGACCACGTCCGTGAACCTCGGGACGACGTCCTGCGCCGCCCTGCGGAGGCGCGCGGCGCGGTCGAGCATGGTCTGACGACCGTTCGCCTCGCGCTCCGTGAACATGGCCTCGACCAGCAGCGCGGTCTGGAGCTTCCCACGTGCCCGGGCCGCGCTGGACGCGACACCCAGGTTCGTGTGGATGTTCGAGCCGACGTCGCCGACCGTGGCACGAGTTCGCCGTGCCAGGTAGTACCTCACTCGTTCTCCTTAGGTACCGGAGGCGACCAGGTGCGCGAGCGCGTTCGCCAGGAAGTACAGCGCGTATGCACCGTACGTCCAGGCGGCCTTGCGTGCTACCTCACGAGCGAACCGTGTCACCTTGATCACCTCCTCGAGTTCGTAGCTGACGGCCATCGTCAGGCAGCGCCTCACGCTGCGACGCCGGGTGAGTTCGTCCGACGTTTCGGCCTTGGGTCTGGTCCTACTCGATGAACGGCAGGGGCGCGTTGTTGATCTCGCGTGGGTTCGGCATCACGTGTCCGCCGCCTAGCTCCTCGGGTCGAGGCCAGTCCGTGGTCATCACGGTGGCCCACCCCGGGTTCGCCCGCATCCAGCGGCTCTGAATGCGGTGACCGAACTCCTCCGCCTGGCTCTGAGTTCCGGCCATGCGGAACACGAACACGTCGATGAGGGTCAGGTCCGGCTGGACCCGGCTGATCCTCACTCGGTGAATTGTGGTCACGATCTTCCTCCTACACTCGGTCCAGGAACGTGGCCACGGGTGTGAGTTCGTGGCCACGAACCTCGCGCGAGGTCAGGGGCGGTCGTCGCTTCGCTCGGCGTAGTGGCGCTCGGCGAGCGCGATCACGTCCTCGTCGGATAGGTGGTCGAGTTCGTCGTCGGACACCTCCTCGACCCACGCGTCCACGTAGACGCGTGCCTCGTCGGCGTTCACGACCGGGTCTCGCAGGTGTGCTGGGCCACCTGACTGCGCGACGCGCAGGCCAGGCACGTCGGCCCGACCTTGCGCGGGGCGCGGATCACGGACGGGTCGACGCGGTTGCCGGTCCGCGCCGGGTCGCGCGGCCGACGGTGGGTGTTGATCATCCTACCTCCTGTATCTCGGTCCAGGGGCGGAGCCGGGCGACCGGACGTGAGTTCGTCCGGCCGACCGGCTACGCGGCCAGGCTCGAGATCACCAGGGGCGCTGGCCCTCGACGACGTACCAGTGCCCGTCCGACCGGTAGTCGGCGTAGCAGGAGTCCTCCTGCGGGCACCAGTCCACCGGCACCATGAACGTGCGCGGCGCGGCGGGTTCGCCGGTCTGGATCGGCACCTCCACGGGGGTGCGGGTGGGTTCGGTCGTGGTCACGACGTCCGTGCTGGCCGCCGCGACCTCGGGGATGACGAGTTCGCTGGGCACCTCGGTCGTCGTGGTGACGACCGACGTGTCCGTGTCGTTCGGGGTCTGCGCGGTCGCAGGAGCCACGGCGGCCAGGTAGCCGAACATCACGCCAGCACCCAGCACACCGCTGGTCAAGCCCATCACGATCCTACGCATAGCGAACCTCCTTGATCGGGTTCGCCGGGCCGAACGGCCCGGCTAGCGCGTGCGCGGGTGCCGAGTTCGGTACGCCGCGCCACGCTAGGCGGCCGTGCGGGTCGAGTTCGCTAGAGTTCGAGTTCTGCCATGACGTTGGCCCAGAACCGGGTGACGTAGGTGCCGCAGTTGGCACACCCGTAGTCGTCACCGGCCTCGAACCAGTCGTCCGCGCTACCGCAGTAGCCGCAGCAGTAGCCACCCCGACCGTCGTTCATGTCGGGCGCGAACGCCGGTGTGGCGATACGTACGTTCAAGATCCACCTCCGTAGTCGGTACGGTCAGACCACCGCGCGTACGGCGACGCGCGGTCGGCTGGACGTACCGGACTACAGGGAGCGCGCTACCGCCTTCTGCTGGTCGCGCGTCCGGACGACGGACGGGTCGACGCGGCTAGCTACGGGGAACGCGGTCCGCCGCGTGGTCCGTCGCGGACGCGTCGGACGGGGCGGGCGCGGACGTCGGTATTCCACGTCTGTCCAGTAGATGTCGGTGGGGCGCCAGGCAAAGTCGTCGCTACCGTCGGCGTCGCGGCTACTGAAGGCCGCCCCCACCGCGTACGAACGCGGTGCGGTCAAGATCAGCACCTCCAAGATCGTTGGTCGTTGGTCTGGCCGGCTGGTCCGCGCGTCGCGCGCGATCCGGGTGGCCCAGCGGATTCCGTTTCCGTTTTCCGCTGTACCAGTAGTCTACCGTACCAGGTAAGATCAATAACAGATCTAAACCAAGATCTTTTTCGGTCGTTGCAAAGGCAAACACGATCTTGCACCGTGTGCAAGATCACCTCATCAAGATCAAGATTGCACGTGCAAACATGATCTTGCACAACCGGTAAGATCGATTTTCACAAGATCAACTGCCCAGGTGCGCATCGTCAGCCTCCGATATTTCTACCCCAGGCGTTCCCACCTGGGACTAACCCAACCGCGTCCGGGTTCGTCACCGACCGTCGACGACGCCGGTCTAGTCTGGATCGCGACCGTCCGACCGACGACCGTCGCGCCGCCAACCACCGTGCGCGCCGGTGAGGAGGCCCCGACCGATGACCCGCGACCACGTCCTGGCCCAGCTCGTCACCGTGCGCGACGGTGACGAGC
>Ga0075362_10000649_pt1 | contig 10222 bp, 10 predicted proteins | sample EndMetdeltDD1762_FD_71397 | JGI IMG/M metagenome (GOLD analysis project Ga0075362, IMG submission 71397) | Populus endosphere microbial communities from Tennessee, USA - Endosphere MetaG P. deltoides DD176-2 | ecosystem: Host-associated > Plants > Roots > Endosphere | place: USA: Tennessee...
GGCGGGCGCCCGCCTCATTCGCCGGAGCCGGGCTTGCGGTCGGTGGCGTCGGACACGGTCTGGTCATGGCCGCTCTTGTCGCTGAAGAACGCAAGGGCGAACAGCCCGCAGCCCAGCATGACCGAGACGAATGTCCCGGCGACGGTGGCGATCACCATGTGGATGGTGAGACTGCCCATCTTCGCCAGGAAGGCGAGCGCCCCCGCCACCATCAGGACCGCAACGACGGCGATCCATTTGAGCATCCGCCGGAATTCGGCGACGGCGTTGGGGTCTGCAGCCATGGCGGGGAGATGGGCCTTTCCCTCCGCAGGGTCAAGCCGGCCCTCCCCGCGCAAGCCGACGTCAGTACCGCGCCCGTACGCTGGCGAAGAAGCTGCGGCCCGGTTCCGGGAAGCCGTCCGTCAGCGTATAGGCGCGGTCCAGCAGGTTGCGCCCGCCCAGCCCCAGGGTGAGTTGCTCGGTGATGGCATAGTCGAGGCGCAGCCCGGCGGTGACGTAGCCACCGGTCCGGTAGTAGACCGGCGCCAGGCCATTGGCCGAAGCCGGCGTGACGGTCATCCGGCTCGACGCGAATTCGAGGCTGGGCACGAATTCCAGCCCGGCCAGAGGCCGCCACGAGAGCCAGGCGAAGCCCTTGTGATTGGGCACGTCGGTAAGGCGAAAGGGCCGGATCAAGCCACCGGCGGGTGGCGTGCCGACACCGAACTCGCGGTGGATGTAGCTGTAGTTGACGCCCGCCTGGAATGCCGGGGTCAGCTGCGCCGTCAGCGAAACCTCCCCGCCGTAATAATCGGCGCTGCCGAAGTTCTCGCGGCGATTGAGGTTCGCCGCCGTGCGGACCGAGACCAGCGCGTCGGTGAGGTGGCTATAGAAGATCGCCCCTTCTACGCGGATCGGCCCGTAGGCCTGGCTGCCGCCCAGTTCGATATTGGTGGCGCGTTCGGGCTTGAGGTCGGGATTGGGCTCGGCCGTGCCGAACTGGCTGCTGAACCGCTCGAACAGCGTGGGAAACCGGGCGCGGGACGATATGCCGATATGCGCGGCGCTGTCGCCCTTCGCCCAGTCGAGCCGCCCCTGTCCGTTCCAGACGCTGGCGTTGCGCAGCGGGAAGCTGAACAGGCGACTAGCACCTGTCTGGCCCAGCGGCACGCCGAACTCCTCCGCCCGATCGAGGTCGCGCCAGTCGAAGCTGCCGCCAACGGTCAGACTCAGCGCCTCGCTCAAGGCGAAACGGTTCTCGGCGGCCGCACTCCACGTCCGCTCGCTGCTGGTCTGGACCGGCTCGGGCACGCTGGTGGAAAGTCCCGGGCGACTGGTCTGACTCTCCCGGTGCTCGTCGTGGCGGTAATGGAAGGCGAGGCTCAGCGTGTCGCGCCCGCTCACCTTGACCGCCAGCTCGGCCGAGCCGCCATAGGCCGTGTCGTCATATGGGCTGTCGAACGCGCGGGCGAGCAGCTGGCTGTTCTGCTGGCGATTGTCCCAGGAGCGCAGCATGTTCTCGTAAGTGTTGTAATAGGCGCGGGTCTTCAGGGTCGCCAGGTCGCCGAGCGCGGTGGTCGACAGGAAATAGACGCCTTCGATGTTCCAGTACGGCCAGGACCAGTTGCGCAAGCTGACATTGCTGGTGTCGGTTATGTGCAGCGGCGCATTCTTGGCGCCCTCTTGCCGGGTGTAGCTCAGGGCATATTCGTCCGTCGCGTTGGGCGTGTAGCCGGCCTTCAGATTGACACGCCAGTCGCGCGAACGGCTGAAATCGCGCTCGCCGCCGTCTTCGTTCGCGGTCGGCGCGAAATCGCCGGGCAAGCTCCAGTGATCCTGGAAATTGCGCGCGAAGCTCGCCTGGGCATACCAGTTGTCATGACGGGTGCCGATCGACCCGAAAGCGGTATAGCCCGCATAGTCCACGTCGTTGTCGAGGTTCAGCGTCGCGCGCGCCTCGATCTCCAGTGGCTTCGTCGGCTTGCGGGTGACGAGGTTGATCGCCCCGCCCATCGCGCCCGGCCCGTCGAGCACCGAGGCATAGCCCTTGGCCACCTGCACTTCGGCGATGTCGGGCGTCAGGAAGCGGCCATAGTCCAGGCGGTTGTCGGCCGGCAGGTAGACGCGAATGCCATCGACCGAGAGCGGCACCTGGAACCGATCGAAGCCGCGAACGAAGATCAGCCGTTCGTTGCGCGATCCGCCGCTGTTGGACGCGACGACGCCGGGGATCAGATTGGCGGCGTCGTCCAGGCTGTTGCGGTTGAAAGCGTAGATCGCCTCCGCCGTCAGGGTATCGCCGCCGATCTCGATGCCTTCGGGGCGCCGGCCGGCGACGGTGATCTGGCCAAGCGCGAACGCCCCTTCCCCCGCCCCGTCGGTCGCAGGGCCGGCCTGCTCCTCGTCCTGCGCATAGGCTGGGGCGGACAGGCAAATGGCAAGGGTCGCCGCTAGGCTGACGGAAAGACGCATGAAAACTCCCTGGGGCATTGTTGCGACGCCTCGCCTGGGCTAGGCTATATCGCGAGAAATATGGCGCGTCTGTATTTCTGAAAATATAGCTATGCAAGCGAGGAACCGCATCCGTGAGACTACTTTTGCAATCTGCTGTGGTCCCGGCGACACTGCTTGCGGGCATGGCGCTTCCCCTCGCGTCCGCTTTCGCCGCCGATCAGCCGGCCGCGCCGGCCTGCACCGTGCGGGCGGAGCCGACCGGCGCACTCGCGCCGTGGTCACGCACGGCCCCCTTCACTGCTGCCGGCGCGCCGCATCAGTTGCCTGCCGCCGCCTTGCCGATCGGCCGCGCGGTCGACCTCGTGCTTCAGCCCACCCCGCGCGTGCGCTTTCGCGTGCAACCGGAAAAACCGGGCGGCCCCGTCACTTACGGCGGGATGATCGTATTCAATGTCCACCAGGCCGGCACTTATCGCGTCGCGCTCGGGTCGGGGGCATGGGTCGACATGGTGTCGGGCAGCCGCACGATCGCGTCGATCGCCCACGGCCATGGCCCCGCCTGCACGACGGTCCGCAAGATCGTCGATTTCCCGCTGACGGCGGGCCGCCACACGCTGCAGATCGGCGGCAGCGCGACCCAGCGTATCCAGGCGATGCTCGTGCGCGTGCCCTGATGTCCGGCGGGGGCGGCCCGCTTGGCGGACACCTTTGCTAAATGCCGCTTTGGCGCCGCTATCCCGCCAGCCACTCCCGTCCCGCCAGCCCCAGCAGGATGCATGCGACGAACAGCGCGAAGAAGAACACGCCTGTCCACGGCATGAAGCCCACGGCATCGGGGTTCTTGCGCCTCGCGCGGCGATAATCGCCCAGCCAGGCGACGACGGCAACGGCCACGGCGATCAGGCCGCCGATCAGCGGCAGGGCGGAAATCGGCATCATCGTCGCCCCTTGCCTCGATTGCGCGGGAAGTTAAAGCACCCGTGTGCCGATTGCCCAACGCCCTCTTTTCGCCCTCGCTCTTCGGATCGTGGCGATGCTCCTCATCTCGACGATGTTCATGATCGTCAAATATGCCGGCGAGAGCGGCGTGGCCCTGCCCGAGATCATGTTCTGGCGTCAGGCGGTCTGCGTGCCGCTTCTGCTGGGCTGGCTGGCCATGAACGGCAAGCTTTCCATGCTCCGTACCCAGCGTCTGCCCACCCATGCCCGGCGCGCGGCGGTGGGCATGGGCGGCATGGTATGCAATTTCGGCGCGGCCATCCTGCTGCCGCTGGCCGAAGCGACCACCCTGGGCTTCACCACCCCGCTGTTCGCCGTGATCCTGACGGCGCTGGTGCTGCGCGAGAAGGTCGGGCCTTGGCGCTGGCTGGCGGTGGTGCTGGGTTTTGCCGGGGTGCTCATCATCGCCCAGCCCGGCCACCAGCCGATTTCCCTGCTGGGCGCGGCCGCGGGGCTGGGATCGGGGCTGCTCGTCGCCGTGGTCAGCTTCCAGATAAAGGATCTTGCCCGCAGCGAGCCGCCGATCGCCGTGGTGTTCTATTTCGCTGCCTTCGGCAGCCTGCTGATGGCCCCTCTCCTGCCGTTCGTCATGACGTCGCACACAGCCTTCCAATGGCTGCTGCTGCTCGGCGTCGGCGTGATCGGCACCATCGCCCAGCTGTTCCTCACCGCATCGCTGCGCTTCGGCAGCGTCGCCAGCGTCATCGTCATGGACTATTCCGCTCTGATCTGGGCAACGCTCTATGGCTGGCTGATCTGGGACCACCTGCCCCCCACCGCGACCTGGCTGGGCGCCCCCGCTATCATCGCCGCCGGCATCACGATCGCCTGGCGCGAACACAAGCTGGGCAAGATCGCCGCGCTGGAAGCGAAGGCCCAGGCAGAAACGCAGAGCTGAGGCGGCGTCAGAGCGCACTACTGCGCACAGCACGGAACCCGCGCGGAAGACATGAGTTTAGCTCAGTCGAGTGGCCCGTCGTTGTGACCGGTCCGCCCTCGAAGGAAAACGCCATGATCCGCAAAGTCATTCTCGCCCTGGTCGCCGGCAGCATCGCGCTGGGCGCCACCGCCTGCAACACCGTCAAGGGCGCCGGCCGCGATGTCGAATCCGTTGGCGAAGCCGCCGACCGCGCGCTCTGACGCTCTTTCGTCACCCCCGCGAAGGCTGAGGCAAACCTGCCTTCGCGGGGGACTACCGAACGTGAAGATCAGGCCGGCGCGCCGCCTTTCCACGTGAGCGTGGGCTTGCGTGCCGCCTGCGTCTCGTCGAGCCGCCGGCGCGGGGCGTAATGGGGCGCCGACTTCAGCCGCTCGTCACCTGCCCGCGCGCGTTCGGCCAGACTGCGCAAGCTGGCGATAAACCGGTCGAGCCCGGACTTGCTCTCCGTCTCGGTCGGCTCGACCAGCATCGCCCCGTGAACCACCAGCGGGAAATAGACCGTCATCGGGTGGAAGCCCTCATCGATCAGCCCCTTGGCGATATCCAGGGTGGAGAACCCTTCCGCCAGCCCGGCGTCGCTGAACAACGCCTCGTGCATGCAGGGCCCGCTCTTGCCGAACGGGGCGTCGAGCAGCCCTTCGAGGCTGCGCAGCACGTAATTGGCGTTGAGCACTGCATCTTCCGACACTTGCCGCAAGCCGTCCGCGCCGTGGCTAAGGATATAAGTCAACGCGCGGGTGAACATGCCGGTCTGGCCGTGGAAAGCAACCATGCGGCCGAACGCCTGCGGGCCGTCGACGGGCGCGTCCTCCTCTTCGACCAGCCGCACCGAACCGTCTGCGTCACGCACCACGAAGGGCAAGGGGGCGAACGGGGCAAGCGCGGCAGACAGCACCACCGGCCCCGAGCCCGGCCCACCGCCGCCGTGCGGGGTGGAGAAGGTCTTGTGCAGGTTGATGTGCATGGCATCGATGCCGAGATCGCCCGGGCGGACCTTCCCGACGATCGCGTTGAAGTTGGCGCCGTCGCAATAGACGAAGGCCCCGGCGGCGTGGACCGCATCGGAAATCGCCTTCATGTCGGGTTCGAACAACCCGCAGGTATTGGGGTTGGTTATCATCACCCCCGCCACGTTCGGCCCCAGCGCCGCCTTGAGCGCGGCCAGATCGACGCGGCCATCGGCCGTCGCCGGAATGCTTTCCACCCGATAGCCGCAAAAGGCAGCCGTGGCGGGATTGGTGCCGTGGGCGCTTTCGGGCACCAGCACGACATCGCGCTTCTCGCCGCGGGCATCCTGCGCGGCGCGGATGCAGAGCAGCCCGCACAGCTCGCCATGCGCGCCGGCCTTGGGCGACATCGCCACCGCTTCCATGCCGGTCAGCGCGATCAGCCAGTCTGCCAGTTGCTGGATAGCCTCGATCACGCCGCGCACGCTCTGCTGCGGCTGAAGCGGATGGACATCGGCGAAGCCCGGCAGACGGGCGACCTTTTCGTTCAGGCGCGGGTTGTGCTTCATCGTGCACGATCCCAGCGGAAACGGCCCGAGATCGATGGCATAGTTCTGCCGCGACAGGCGGGTATAGTGGCGCACCGTCTCCGGCTCGGTCAGGCCGGGCAGCGCGGGGGGCGATTTGCGCAGGAAACGCGAGAGGGATGCGAGCGGCGGCGTATCCGGCTCATCCAGATCCACGCCGCAGCTTCCGCCGGCGCTCAGTTCGAAGATCAGCGGCTCTTCCAGCGTCAAGCCGCGATCGCCGCTGGCGGTCGCGCGATCCTCGCTCGTGCCGGCCGGCCCCATCTCAGGCCGCCAGCCAGCGGTATTGGGCGCGTTCATGCCGGTTCTCCCGCAAGGACCTGTTCGAGAGCAGTAGCCAGCGCCTCGATATCGTCGTCGGTGGTCGTCTCGGTGGTCGTCACCAGCAGTCCGCGATGGAGTTCGGACGCGCTGGGATAGAGCCGGCCGAGCGAAACGCCGGCCAGCACATTTCTGTCGGCCAGCAGCCGCACAACCTCGCGCGCGTCGGCGGGCAGGATCACCGTGAATTCATTGAAATAGGCCTGGTTCAGCACCGTCACGCCCGGCACTCTGGCAAGCCGCCGCGCCGTCGCCTGCGCGCGGGCGTGGTTGACCTCGGCGAGACGCGCCAGCCCCTCACCGCCCAGCAAAGTCATGTGAATACTGAAAGCCAGCGCACAAAGACCTGAATTTGTGCAGATATTGCTCGTCGCCTTCTCGCGGCGGATATGCTGCTCTCGCGTGGAGAGCGTCAGCACGAAGCCGCGCCGCCCATCTGCGTCCACCGTCTGCCCACAAAGCCGGCCAGGCATCTGCCGAACGTACTTCTCGCGGCAGCCGAACAGGCCCAGGTACGGCCCGCCGAAATTGAGGCCGACGCCCAGCGACTGCCCCTCGCCCACGACGATGTCGGCCCCGAGGTGTCCCGGCGCTTCGAGCAGGCCCAGCGCCACCGGCTCGGTCACGACCGCCACCAGCAACGCGCCCTGCGCCTGCGCCGCCTCGCCGATCCGGGCGAGGTCTGGGATACGGCCGAGGATATCGGGATATTGCACGACGACGCAGGAGGTCTCGCCGTCGATCGCCGCGATCAGCGCATCGTCATCCGGCTCGGCGTCCAATACCGGCGTGCGCGTGTCCAGGACATCGCCGGTGAAACGCGCCATCGTGGTCGCGGTGGCGACGTAATGCGGATGCAGCCCGCCGGACAGCACCGCCTTCTTGCGCCGCGTAATCCGCGCGGCCATCGCTATGGCTTCCCAGCAGGCGGTCGATCCGTCGTACATCGAGGCGTTGGCGACATCGACGCCGAGCAGCCGCGCGACCTGGGTCTGGAACTCGAACAGAACCTGCAGCGTGCCCTGCGCGATCTCGGGCTGATAAGGCGTGTAAGCCGTCAGGAACTCACCGCGCTGGATCAGGTGATCGACCGAAGCCGGGATATGATGGCGATAGGCCCCTGCCCCCAGGAAGAACGGCACCGATCCGGCGCTGAGGTTCCTGGCGGCGAGCGCGCTCATGTGACGGTCCACCGCCAGTTCGCTGGCGTGCATCGGCAGGCCCGCGACCGGGCCGGACAGGCGCGCCTCGGCGGGAACGTCGACGAACAGATCGTCCACCGAAGCGGCGCCGATCACGGCCAGCATCTCGGCGCGGTCGGAAGGGGTCAGGGGGAGATAGCGCATCGATTGCTCCGGTCAGAGGCCCGCCACATATTCGTCGTAAGCGGCCTTATCCATCAGGGCGTCCAGCTCCGCCGGTTCGGACAGGCGCACGCGGAACAGCCAGCCGCCCTTTTCGGCATCGGTGTTGACCAGTTCCGGCTCGCCCTCCAGCGATCCGTTGATGTCGGTCACCGTGCCTGTCACCGGGGTGTAGACGTCCGACGCGGCCTTGACGGAATCGACCACCGAAGCCGCCTCGCCCCGCGTCACGTCGCGGCCCAAAGAGGGCAGTTCGACGAAGGTGATGTCGCCCAGCTGGCCTTGCGCATAGTCGGTGATACCCACGGTGCCGACGCCATCGGCAACGTCGATCCACTCGTGATCCTTGGTGAAATAACGGGTCATGAAACGCTCCTCAGCGATTATAGCGATGGGGGACGAAGGGCATCGGCACGACGCTGGCGGTCAGCCGCCGCCCGCGATTGTCGAGTTCGAGCGCGGTCCCGGCGGCGGCCAGGTCGGCATCGACATAGGCCATGGCGATGGGCCGCTGGAGACTGGGCGAGAAGCCGCCCGAAGTGACGGTTCCAACCTCCCGCTCGCCGGAAAACACCAGCGCGCCCTCGCGTGCCGCCATGCGGCCTTCCAGCGCAAGGCCCACGCGCACGCGCGGCGCGCCGTCCTGCAGCAAAGCCAGGATGCGATCCGCGCCGGGGAAACCGCCCTCGGCACGGCGACGCTTCGAAATGGCGAAGGCCAGGCCCGCGCCGACCGGTTCTGTCGCTTCGGACAAATCGTGCCCGTAAAGCGGCAGTCCCGCTTCCAGCCGCAGGGAATCGCGCGCGCCCAGGCCGATCGGCCGAACCTCCGGCTGCGCGCAAAGCGCATCGGCGAGCGCGGCCACGTCCTCGCTGCGCACCGAAATCTCGAAGCCGTCCTCGCCGGTATAGCCCGAACGGCTGACGCCCAGCGGCCGGCCTTCCCACAGGAACGGCGCGGCATGCATGAACGTCAGCGAATCGAGCGAGGGCGATCCGCCGAAGGCCGGCACCGGATGCAGCCGGGCCAGCGCCATTGCCGCCTTCGGCCCCTGCAGCGCCAGCAAGGCATGCTCGTCAAGATGGGTCAGGGTGATCTCGTCGGGCAGATGCTCGCGCATGTGGCCGATATCGTCCCACTTGGTCGCGCCGTTCACCACGACATAGAAATGATCGCCCCGGTTGGTGACCATGAGATCGTCGAGGATGCCGCCGTCCTCTTCCAGCAGCAGCGAATAACGCATGCGCCCCGGCTTCAGCGCGGCGATGTCGCCCGGCAGCAGCGCTTCGAGCGCGGCTGCGGCGGCGGGCATATCGTGATCGGGACCACTGACGGTCAGCTGGCCCATGTGGCTGACATCGAACAGCCCGGCGTTCTCGCGGGTCCACAGATGCTCGGCGATGATGCCGCCACCTTCGACAGTGTACTGGACCGGCATCAGATAGCCGGCGAATTCCACCATCCGCGCACCGGCCGCGCGGTGCCAGCCGTCGAGCGGCAGGGTCGACGGCCCGGCGGGCGCATCATCGGGATCGTCGCCATTCGCGGAATCGACGTCGAAGGGCTCACTCTCGTTCACAGGACACAACTCCGCACAGCTTGGCACACCATCCAGGTGCCCCCTCTGTCACGGAAGCCTGAGAGCTTTCCCCCACCCTTCTTCCCGCGACGGGACAAGGCGAAGTTACACCTTCGGCGGTTCTGCCCCCGAAGACCGGGTGCGGAACACTTTCCAGAGCATCGCTATCGACGGGGCGCGGTCCGTTGGCCTGAGAGATTCCGGGGCGGTTGCTCCTTCGGCGTCCTGCGATCCTTGGCGAATCTCAGGAACTCTCCCGCGCTGTCAGCGATGGGCTGGAAAATGGCCGGGGCACCGTGACGAGTCAACCGTGCCCCCTTGTTCCGCCGGCAGATTATTGCTGCGGCTGCGAATTATCCCCCGCCGCGGCGGATCACGTAGTGCAGCGCGTCGTGTTCGTGAACGAAGCGCCCGCCCGCCTTCTCGCGCACCAGCGCAAAGATCGCCTGGGCCAGGGTATCGACGCCGATCGAGCGGAAGCGGCGCAGGCGGCCATGCAGGAACGGATCGACGATGGGGCTGATCCCCATCGCCAGCCGCTCGGCCGGCCGTGGTTCCCGCCGCTTGCCGCGCAGCAGGCCGGGCCGCAATATGTCGAGCCGCTTCAAGCCGATCCTGGCCAGGGCATCTTCCATCTCCGCCTTGACGCGCAGATAGGGCGAACGGCTGACGCGGTTGGCCCCGACCGAGGACACCACGATCATATGGCCGATCCCGGCCGCCTTCGCCGCCCGAGCGCAGGACAGGACCAGGTCGTGGTCCACCGCGCGCAAACCGGCTTCGTCGCGGCCCGCCTTGCGCCATGTGGTGCCCAGCGCGCAGACCAGCACGCGCGCGTTCGCGGCGGCGATGGCGTCGCCCCAATGCGCCGCATCGGCCAGCAGCATTTCCATGCGGGCGCCGAACGGCAACGGCGCCTCGCGCCGGGCGACGCCGATCACCCGCACGTCGGGCCGGCTCACCGCGCTCTCGATGATCTGCGCGCCGACCAGCCCGGTCGCGCCGACCAGGCAGATACGCTTGGGCTTCAGGTGATCGTCGGCCATCGG
>Ga0075362_10000650_pt1 | contig 10214 bp, 7 predicted proteins | sample EndMetdeltDD1762_FD_71397 | JGI IMG/M metagenome (GOLD analysis project Ga0075362, IMG submission 71397) | Populus endosphere microbial communities from Tennessee, USA - Endosphere MetaG P. deltoides DD176-2 | ecosystem: Host-associated > Plants > Roots > Endosphere | place: USA: Tennessee...
CCGTCGCCGGCTGGCGCTGGACAGTTCCCCGTCCAGCACTTCGCGCTTGATCTCCAGCCCGACGACGAAAAAGAACACCGCCATCAGCGCGTCGTTGATCCACAGGTGCCAGGTGCCAAGCCTGGCTATGGGGGTCCAGGCCAGCGGATCGTGAAACAGCGCATGATAGCCGTGCGCCAGCGGTGAATTGGCGATCAGCACCGCAGCGCCGGCGACGATCATGAGCAGCGCGCCCGCTCCGGCATCGCCGCCCAGGAGACGTGTCGCCGCTGTCGCGAGGCGATTGAAAGGGTGCGAACGACGCGTCATGGCGCTTGTATCCGTAAAAATACTAAGGATTGCAAGAACTTCCGAAAAACAATAAACTTCGCAGCCAGGGCCGGGCTTGGGGAAAATCTCGCTTTTATGACCGCTGGAGCAGTGGAGCTATTGTTGCGCGCGCTCGACGTGCTGCAGATCGTCGAGCGCGAACTGCTGCTGTTCGCGTGCTTCTGGTTCATTATTGGCGCGATCGATGAATTGATCGTCGATCTTTTCTGGATATGGCTGCGGCTTACCGGACGCGGCGGGGCCGGCAGGCTTGCCGCCGGCGTGGAGACAAGGCCGCTGTCGGGTCGCATCGCGGTGCTGGTGCCTGCCTGGCAAGAAGCCGAAGTGATCGGCGCGATGGTCGCGCATACGCTGAAGGCCTGGCCGCAGGATGGTCTGCGCCTCTACATCGGCTGCTATTCCAATGATAACGCGACGCTTCAATCGGCGCTGGCGGGCGCGGCCGGAGACAGCCGCGTCCGGCTGGTGGTGCACGGCAACGCCGGGCCGACGACGAAGGCCGATTGCCTGAACCGGCTCTATGCCGCGCTTTGCGACGACGAGGCGCGCAGCGGCGCCGCGTTCACCGGGGTGCTGCTGCACGATGCGGAGGACATGGTTCATCCGGCGGCGCTGGCGGTGGTCGATCGGGCGCTGGCGGAAGTGGATTTCGTCCAGTTGCCGGTGCGGCCCGAACCGCATCGGAATGCGCGGTGGATCGGCGGGCATTACCTGGACGAATTCACCGAATCGCACGCGAAATCACTCATCGTGCGCGATGCGCTGGGCGCGGCGATTCCGGCAGCCGGCGTCGGCTGCGGTTTCGCCCGCGCCACTCTGGCGCAGCTCTGCGCCGCGCGCCGGGCGGAGGGCGAAGCGGGGCCGTTCTCGATCGAATCGCTGACCGAGGACTACGAACTGGGCCTGCTGGTGTCGCGCAGCGGCGCGAAAAGCCGTTTCCTGCGCCTGCGCGATCATCGCGGGGAGCTTGTCGCCACGCGGGCCTATTTCCCCGACACGGTCGACGCCTCGGTGCGTCAGAAGGCGCGCTGGATCCACGGCATCGCCCTGCAGAGCTGGGATCGGCTCGGCTGGTCTGGCAAGCCGTCGGACTTGTGGATGGTGCTTCGCGACCGGCGGGGGCCGATGATGGCCGTGGTCCTCGCGGCGGGCTATGTCCTGCTCTTCGTTGAAGCGCTTCTGGCTCTGGCGGGGTTCGCGGGACTGCGCGAGGCGGCCCCGCTTTCGCCGCTGCTGGCGACGATGCTGGCGATCAGCGCGGCGAGCCTGGTGTGGCGGGCGATCTGGCGGTTCGGGTTCACCGCGCAGGAATATGGCATCGTCGAAGGCGTCAGGGCGGTGCTGCGCATTCCGGTCGCCAACTTCATCGCCATCCTCGCCGGCCGGCGGGCGCTGTCCGCCTATGTCAGGACCTTGCGCGGCGAGATCGTGCGCTGGGACAAGACCGCCCACCATGCGCATCCCGCCGCGCTCGCATTCGATGCGGTGCCATCGTGATCCGCCTGCGGGGCTATCGCGGTCAGCCGCTGGTGGCGTTGACCCTGCTGCTCGGCGGCTGGGTGGCGTTGCGGGCCATGGCATGGGACGCCGGTATGACCCCTGCCGAAGCGCAGCCGTTCGCGCCGATCCCTTTCGAGGGGCACGAAAGCAGTGAGCGGATCGCGGACCTGATCGGCGGCGCGGGCCTGACCGGCGGCGCAGGACTGACGGTCGCTGCGCTTTCGGAGCCGGGCGGGATGCCGGTCGCGCGTTTCGCCGACCTGTCGCGCCTCGGGGCGGGGGCAGCACGGCAACCGACTGGGCGAGCGGCTTTCCCGCAGGCTGCTCCGCGACGGCGCGTCGAGGCACTTGAACCTGTGGCCGGCTGGCAATTGCCGCCCGGATCGACGCGCGTCCGCTCGGCGCGTCTTGCCCAAGTCGATCCCGCCGCTGCTGCGCCGTTCCACCCTGTCGGCAGCGAACCCGTGCAACGCGCCAAACGCTGGTCGGGCGATGCCTGGTTTCTCGCCCGGCCCGGAGGCGCGGCACTGCTCGGCACGGGCATCTCGCCCGCGACATATGGCGCGAGCCAGGCCGGCGGCGTGCTGCGCTATCGGATCGCGCCGCAAAGCCGGCATCGACCGGCGGCTTACGTGCGAACGACCGCCGCGCTCAATGGATCGGACGAGCAGGAGGCGGCCATTGGCATGTCGGCCCGCCCGCTGCCCGCGGTGCCCGTGGTCGCGGCGGCGGAGCTGCGGGCGACACGGCAGCAGGGCGTTATGCGCCTGCGGCCCGCGGCCATGATCGTGACCGAGCTGGCGCCGATAAAGCTTCCGCTGGCGGCCAGGGCGGAAGCCTATGGCCAGGCGGGCTATGTCGGCGGCCGTTTCGCCACGGCTTTCGCCGATGGTCAGGTTCGCGTCGATCGCGGGGTGATGCGCCTCGGCAAGGGAGAGCTGCGCGCCGGCGCGGGGGTCTGGGGCGGCGCGCAGAAAGGCGCGTCGCGGCTCGATGTCGGGCCTACGGCCGCGATGGCGCTGGGCATCGGCAAGGGGCGCAATGCGCGCCTGGCGGTGGACTGGCGTATTCGCGTCCATGGCAACGCCGCGCCCGATACGGGACCGGCGATGACTTTGTCAGCGGGATTCTAGGTCTCTCGCCTTTCATCCGAAGTTTCGCTGCGCTACGCCCTTGGGGCTCAGATGGACGTCTATCTTCCGATCGCCAACCTTTCGGTCAACGGCCTCGTGATCGTCGCTCTCGGCGCGCTGACCGGCTTGCTCTCCGGCATGTTCGGGGTCGGCGGCGGTTTCCTCACCACACCGTTGCTGATCTTCTATGGAGTGCCGCCCACGGTTGCGGCCGCTTCGGCGGCGAGCCAGGTGACGGGCGCCAGCGTTTCCGGCGTCTTTGCCCATTCGGCGCGCGGCGGGGTCGATACCAAGATCGGCGGGGTCATGGTGGGCGGCGGCGTGATCGGCACCGGCATCGGCGCGGTGCTGTTCCGGCTGCTGGAAGAGCTGGGCCAGATCGATACCGCGATCAACATCCTCTATGTCGTGCTGCTCGGTTCGATCGGCACGATCATGGCGAAGGAAAGCATCCAGTCGATCCGCGCCGAACGCACCGGCGTGGCGATCCCCGCGCGCAAGCGCCGACACCACCCGCTTGTCGCCAGCCTGCCGCTGCGCTGGCGGTTCTATCGTTCCGGGCTCTACATATCGCCGCTCGCGCCGCTGCTGCTGGGCATCGTCACCGGCATCCTCACCATGCTGATGGGCATCGGCGGCGGTTTCGTGCTGGTGCCGGCGATGCTCTATATCCTGGGGATGAGCGCCAACGTGGTGGTCGGCACCTCGCTGTTCCAGATTCTGTTCGTGACGATGGCGACGACGATGATGCATGCCCTGACGACCAAGGCGGTCGACATCGTCCTTGCCGTGCTGCTGCTGATCGGCTCGGTCACCGGGGCGCAGCTTGGCGCGCAGTTCGCGCAGCGCGCCAGCCCGGTCAAGCTGCGGCTGGCGCTGGCGGTGATCGTCCTGCTGGTGGCGCTGCGCCTGGGCCTTGGCCTTACTTATCGGCCTGACGAGATCTATGCGGTGTCGCCGCTGTGAAGGCCCTGCTGGCCCTGATCGCGCTCCTGCTGTTGACCGGCGCGCGCGACCCGATCCTGGTGCCGGAAGTTTCGCAGCACGAGATCCAGCTGCGGCAGGGCTTCACCGGGACCGAACTGCTGCTGTTCGGCGCGATCCTCGATCCGCAGGGCACCCGCGCGGGCCGCGACTATGATATCGCGGTGGTGTTGAAAGGCCCGACCCAGTCGATCGTGCTGCGCGAAAAGCAGCGCGTGGCGGGCATCTGGATCAATGCGGAAAGCACCGCCTTCCGTTCGGCCCCGTCGTTCTATGCCATGGCCAGTTCGCGGCCGATCGCCCAGATCGTCGACGAGCGGACGGCGGCGATCTATGAACTGGGGCTGCCCTGGTTGCAGCTTTCGCCGATCGGCGCGTTCGATCCCGCGGAGCAATCGCGTTTCGCCCGCGGTCTGGTGGACCTGCAATCGCGCCACAGCCTTTACAAGCAGGAGGAAGGCGGGGTGAAGATCAGCGAACAGGTGCTTTATCAGGCGCGCATCGCCTTGCCGTCGAGCGTGCCCACCGGCGCCTATACCGCGGAAACTTTCGCCATTTCCAAGGGGCGGGTAGTCGCGTCGGCGATCAGCCGGGTGGACGTGCGCAAGATCGGCGCGGAGGGCGCGATTGCGCGCTTTGCCGACGAGTATTCCTTCGTCTACGGCCTGCTGGCGGTGGCCGTTTCGGTGTTCATGGGCTGGCTGGCCGGCCGGCTCTTCGCTCTGGTCTGAACCCGGATTAGTTCAAAATTAACCCATTCATCCTAGGCGTTTCTGCTGAAATCGCATGAAAGCGAGTTTTGCGGTGATGTCAGAAATGAGCAGGAGCGGGTTCGACAATGCACGCCCTGCCGGCGTTGCCGAACTGGGCGGCTCCGGTGACATCGCTCCAATCGACAATGCCCGCGAACCGATCGGCGTAGTGCTGGAGATCGGCGGCGCCGGCAGCCAGATCGCCTTCGACCTTCAGCGGCTGACCGAATGTTCCACCGACGCCGATCCCTCGGTCGGGCTGGCCGGGCAGGTCGGCAGCCAGGTCAAGGTCCGCGTCGGCAACGGCTGGCTGCTGGCCAGCGTGCGCAACCAGAAACAGGATCGCAACGGTGGCATCCTCGCTGCAGCCGATTTCCTGGGCGAAGGCGACGAGGAGCGGCTGACCGGCCGCATCCATGGCTTCCGCCGCGGCGTGACCAACTATCCCATCCCCGGCGCGCTGGTCTATCCGGCGACGAGCAGGGATCTGCGCCAGATTTACGCCAGCGACGGCCGCGCCAGCATCCAGGTGGGCAACGTCTATCCGACCAAGGATATCCGGGCGAGCCTCTATGTCGATGCGCTGCTGGGCAAGCATTTCGCCCTGCTCGGCTCGACCGGCACCGGCAAGTCGACCAGCGCCGCGCTGATCCTGCACCGTATCTGCGAGGTGGCCCCCGATGGCCACATCATCATGATCGACCCGCACGGCGAATATGCCTCGGCGTTCCGCAGCACCGGCGTGATCCTGGACGTCACCAACCTGCAGATGCCCTACTGGCTGATGAACTTCGAGGAGCATTGCGAGGTCTTCATTTCGGCATCCGGCAACGATCGCCAGGAAGATGCCGATATCCTGGCCAAGTGCCTGCTGCAGTCGCGGATGAAAAACCGGCTGGCCGAGCAGATGGGCAAGATCACCGTCGACGCGCCGATCCCCTACCTGCTGTCCGACCTCACGAGCATCATCTCGAACGAAATGGGCAAGCTCGACAAGGCGGGCTCCACCGCGCCGTATATGCGGCTCAAGACCAAGATCGACGAGATCAAGGCCGATCCGCGCTATCAGTTCATGTTCTCGGGCATGCTGGTGGGCGATACGATGGCGGACTTCATCACCAGGATGTTCCGCCTGCCCGCCGAGGGCAAGCCAATCTCGATCATCGACGTGTCCGGCGTCCCTTCGGACATCACGTCCACCGTGGTCGCGGTGCTGAGCCGGCTGGTGTTCGATTTCTCGATCTGGTCGCGCGAGGAGCGCACCCGGCCGGTGCTGCTGGTCTGCGAGGAAGCGCACCGCTACGTCCCCAACGAGAAGAACATCGAAAAGTCGTCGGTCGGCCGCGTCCTGTCGCGCATCGCCAAGGAAGGCCGCAAGTACGGCATCTCGCTGGGCCTCATCACCCAGCGTCCGTCGGACCTGGCCGAAGGCGTGCTGTCGCAGTGCGGCACGATCATCTCGATGCGGCTCAACAACGATCGCGACCAGGCTTTCGTCAAGGCGGCGATGCCCGAAGGTTCGCGCGGTTTCCTCGATTCCATCCCGGCGCTGCGCAACCGCGAATGCATCATCTGCGGCGAGGGCGTGTCGATCCCGATCCGCGTCTCGTTCGACGATCTGGAAGAGTTCAAGCGCCCGGCTTCGGAAGACCCCTCGTTCAGCGACTTGTGGAAGGAACGCCATAGCGACGACGAGGAGATGGTCCTGCGCACCGTCCAGCGCTGGCGCGCCGGGGGAAGGTAAGTTTTTCACGTGCCGCATCTGCTTCAGCCGCGCTGAAGCAGACAACGACTCTACTTTACTCCGCCGGAGCCAGCGACCCTCCGCTCATGGCGCGCAGTTGCTGCCGCCACGCGCCATAGCGATAGCCCAGCCAGGTCAGCCCCAGCGCCACGAACGCGCCAACGGGATAAGTCCACCAGATCGCTTCCGCGCCGATCCGGGGATAGGCCAGCCAGTAAAAGCCCAGGCGCGCCGGATACATCGCCACGATCATCGCGATCAGCGGCAGGATCACTGCGCCATAGGCGCGAAGCGCGCCGGTGATGACCATCACCCAGCCGTGGATGACGTAGGACCACAGGCTCAGGACCTGGATATGTTCGGCGATGGGGATCGCTTCGCTGCCCGATCCCAGGAACAGCGCCAGCAGTGGCCGGTCGAACAGCAGCATCAGCACGGTGAAGGTGCTGGTGATGGCGAGGTTGGCGACAACGCCGTTGCGGGTGATCGTGTCGATCCGGTCGGCTCGGCCCGCGCCGATGCTCTGCGCGACCATGGCGCTGACGCCGATGCTGAGCGCGTGCGACGGCATCTGTAGATAGCTGCCGAGCTGCAGGCAGGCGCCGAACGCCGCCGTCGTCAGCATGCCTTCGCGGTTGACCATGCCGATCATGATGAGCGCCGCGGCCGAGCTGACCGTCATCTGCAGGCCCATCGGCACGCCCTTGGCGACGACATAGGCCAGGTGGCCGCGGATCGGCAGCAGGTAGGAAAGTTCGCGCCCCCTGAGGCGCACCGGGATGTCGCGCCAGTAAATCCAGGCGACGATCCCTGCCATGCCGACCAGCGCCGACACGGCATTGGCCAGCGCCGCGCCGGCGACACCCATCGCCGGAAGCGGCCCCAGCCCCAGGATGAAGGCGGGGTTGAGGCCGATGCCCAGCGCCGTCGTCATCAGCGAGGCGTAAAGCGGCGTCTTCGAATCGCCGATCCCGCGCAAGGCCATGGCGACGTTCATCATCGTCATCGTGAAGGGCATCGTCAGGAACACCACGCGCAGATAGGCGAGCGCCTGGTCGTGAACTTCCGGCGGGGTCGCCAGCAGCCGCAGCAGCGGATCGGCGAACATCCAGCCGAGGATGGCGATCAGCAGCGCGACGGCCATGCAGAAGGCGGTGCTGGTGCCGAACACCTGCCGCACCGCGTCGACGTCGCGCGCGCCGTAATACTGGCCGATCTTCACCGTCGCGGCGGTGCCCAGGCCGATGATGAAGGAGATGACCAGGAACGTGACGATATTGGCGTTGGCCGTCGCCGCCACCGCGCTTTCGCCCAGAAGCTGGCCGACCCAGATCGCGTTGATCGTGCCGCTCAGCGCCTGGAGCATGTTGGTGAAGAACGTCGGCAGCGAGAACGACAGCAGCGTGCGCAGTATCGGTCCCTGCGTCAGGTCGCCCTGACGTGGTTTCCTGTCCAAGTTATCATCAGCGTGCTTAGTATCGGTCACGTCCCTCTGGTGTCGCCATAAAGATGGATATGCAAGCGGTCGGTGAAATTAAACTCGTGTTCCGAGCAGATTTCCGCCAGCCAGCGGCCGCGCGCGCGCAATATGTCGCCGCTGCGCCCTTCGGGCATCAGGTAGATGCGCGCCGCCGGGATGGCGAAGGCGCGCTGAAGGGCGATGACTTCGTCGACATCGGCCGGCTCGGCGATCACGAACTTCAGCCAGGCGCGCGGTTCGGCGGCCCAGTGCGCCAGCCGCTCGGGCGCCAGGGCCAGCTCGGCCGGGTTGCCGCTGTGCGACAGCTTGGGGCTGACGTTGTACTGGTGGACCAGCGCGTCGAGCGCGGGGTGCGGGGGCACGCTGCCGTTGGTCTCGATCTCGACATGCATCTCGGGCCGCACGGCGATGAGCGCGGTAAGCATCCGGGCGAGGGCGGGGCCCTGGAGCAGGGGTTCGCCGCCGGTGATGACGAGCCGCTTCGGGGCCAGCGCGGCGATCCGGGCGGCGGCGTCGTCCTCGCTCAGCGTCACCTGGTTGGCGGCGCGCTCGAACGCCTCGTCGTCGCGGTGCGGGCGGTTGTCGCCGGTGAAGCGCCAGGTGTAGGCGGTGTCGCACCAGACACAGGCGAGATTGCAGCGCGACAGCCGGATGAAAGTGCTTGGCCGCCCGATCGACGCGCCTTCGCCCTGGAGCGAGGCGAAGATCTCGGGTTCGCCCGGATCGGTGGTGGCAAGGGTCAGCATGAGGGCCGCGGGGGTTTTGACACTGTCGATACTGTCCGGAGAGCAGCTGTCACGCGGTGTGACCGGGCGTTACCGGGCGTTACCGTGTGTAGCTGCGTCGGGCGGGTATAGGAAAGCTCGGGGCCCATGCGCCACCTTCACCCCAGCCGCGCCAAGGCCGCAGCCAGCCGTTCAGCCTCGGCGGCATGCGCGGCGTGGTCGGCGCGGGCCTTGTCGACCGCCTCGGGCTTGGCTTTCTCGACGAAGGACGGGTTGCTCAGCCGGCCTTCGAGCGATTTCGCCTCCTTCTGCGAGACGGCCAGCGCCTTTTCCAGCCGCGCCTTCTCGGCGGCGATGTCGATCACGCCTTCGAGCGGAACCACGATGTTCGCGTCGCCTGCGCCGATCTGCATTGCCGCGCCGGCGGGAGCAGGGGCGAATTCGATCTTCGAAAGACGCGCCAGACGGTCGATCGCCGCCGCGTTACGCTCGACGATGCCGCGCGTCGCCGGGCTGGGATCGGGCAGATAGGCTTCCAGCTTGGCGCCCGGCGCGATGCCCAGCTCGTTCTTGGCGGTGCGCAAGTTGCCGACCAGCGCGATCAGCCATTCGACCTCGCGCTTGGCCTCGGCGTCCACCGATGCCTCGGGCGCCGGCCACTGCGCGACGATCAGCTCATAGGGGCGCTTGCCCAGCTTGTCCCACAGCTCTTCGGTGACGAATGGCATGAACGGGTGGAGCATGACCAGTATCTGGTCGAGCACCCAGCCGGCGACGGCGCGGGTTTCATCCTCCCCGGACCGGGGAGGGGGACCACCCGCAGGGTGGTGGAGGGGCACGCGCGGTGATCGCGTACCCTCGCCGTCAGGATCACTCGCCTGTGCCCCTCCACCATGCTGCGCATGGTCCCCCTCCCCCGCTGGGGGAGGACTGAGTACCGGCTTGATGAGTTCCAGATACCAGTCGCAGAACTGGTCCCAGACGAAGTGATAGATGGCGTTGGCGGCGGCGTCGAAGCGCAGTTCGGCCATCGCCTTGTCGAGCTCGGCCACGGTTTCCACGACTTCGCCGACGATCCACTTGTTGACCGCCGAGGTCGCCTGCGGCGCGGCCACCGATTGCGATGCGCCGATGCCGTTGCTCTGGCAGAACCGCGCGGCGTTCCACAGCTTGGTGGCGAAGTTGCGATAGCCCTCGACCCGGCGCTCATCCATCTTCACGTCGCGGCCCTGGCTTTCCATGGCCGCCATGAAGAAGCGCAGCGCGTCGGCGCCGTACTGGTCGATCAGGCCCAGCGGATCGACGACGTTGCCCTTGGACTTGGACATCTTCTGGCCGTCCGCCGCGCGGACCAGCCCGTGCAGGTAGAGCCGCTTCCACGGCGGAGTGCCGTTGTTGAAGTGCATCCCTTGCATGGCCATGCGCGCATCCCAGAAGAACAGGATGTCGAAGCCGGAGATGAGGAGATCGTTGGGATAGTGGCGGGCGTAGAGCGACAAATCCTCCCCGGACCGGGGAGGGGGACCACCCGCAGGGTGGTGGAGGGGCACGCGCGGTGATCGCGTC
>Ga0075362_10000651_pt1 | contig 10212 bp, 12 predicted proteins | sample EndMetdeltDD1762_FD_71397 | JGI IMG/M metagenome (GOLD analysis project Ga0075362, IMG submission 71397) | Populus endosphere microbial communities from Tennessee, USA - Endosphere MetaG P. deltoides DD176-2 | ecosystem: Host-associated > Plants > Roots > Endosphere | place: USA: Tennessee...
GCGCCGGACGGCAGCACGCTGATCTTCTCGCCCAGCGGAGCGATGGTGATCCATCCCTGGCTCTATGCGAACCTGGGCTACGACACCGCGAAGGACTTCACCCCGATCTCGCTCGTCAGCACTTTCGACTTCGCGGTGTCGTAGCCCAGGTTCGCATAGAGCCAGGGATGGATCACCATCGCTCCGCTGGGCGAGAAGATCAGCGTGCTGCCGTCCGGCGCGGAACGCTTGAGCTCCGACAGCGCCAGCCGGCCGGCCGCGCCCGGCTTGTTGTCGACGATCACGTTCTGCGCCAGCGGGACGCGCATCCGGTCGGCCAGCAGGCGCGCCACCACGTCGGCCGAGCCGCCCGGCGGGAAGCCGACCAGGATGCGGGTGGTGCGCTCCTGCGCGAGGGCCAGGGGCATGGCGAGCGCGCCGGCGGCGAGCGCGGCGAAATGGCGGCGGTTCATCAAGACAGTCTCCTCGGGTTGCCGTTGGGACTCTCCAGCGGCTCAGCGCGCGGGCGCGTGGTCGCGCAGCGCGGCCAAAACCGCCTCGTTCTGCTCGGGCAGGCCGACCGTGATGCGCAGCCAGTGCGGCAGGCCGTAGTTGTCGAGCAGCGAGACCTCGATGCCGGCGGCCAGCAGGCGCGCATGCACGGTGCGGCCCTCGCCGACCTGCACCATCAGGAAGTTGCCCGCCGAGGGAATCGAGGCGAGGCGAAGCTCGTGCAAGCCCGCCTCGAGCCGCGCCCGTCCGATGGTGTTGAGCTGGTAGCTGCGGGCCAGAAAGGCTCCGTCGCCCAGCGCCGCTACCGCCGCGGCCTGGGCCGGCGTGGTGACATTGAAGCGCGGCCGCTGCGCGTTCAGGCGCGCCGCCAGCGCGTGCTGGGCGACGCCGTAGCCGACGCGCAGGCCGGCCAGCCCATAGGCCTTGGAGAAGGTGCGCGCGACGATCAGGTTGGGGAAGCGCCGCACCCAGGCGATGCTGTCGTAACGCTGCGCCGGCGTGAGGTACTCGCCGTAGGCCTCGTCGAGCAGCACCGTCACCTGCGGCGGCACCGATTCCAGGAAGGCGAGCAGGGGGCCGGCCTCGAGGAAGGTGCCGGTGGGGTTGTTGGGATTGGCGACGAAGACCAGCCGCGTGTCCTCGCCGATGGCGGCGCGCATGGCGCCGAGGTCGTGGCCGAAGTCCTGCGCCGGCACCACCGTGCTGCGCGCGTGGGCGTGCGCTGCCGCCTGCCCGTAGACCACGAAGCCGTACTGCGAATAGACGACATGCTCGCCCGGCTTCACACTGACCTGGGCCGCCAGCTCGAGGATCTCGCTGGAGCCGCTGCCGAGCACCAGCCAGTCAGCCGGCACGTCGAGTCGCGCCGACAGCGCGTGCTTGAGCGCCGTGCCGTTGCTGTCGGGGTAGTTGCCCGCGCCCTGGAGCGCAGCGGCCGCGGCGCGGCGGGCGGACTCGGGCATGCCGAGCGGGTTCTCGTTGGAAGCCAGGAGGATCATCGCGAGGGCCGATTTATTTAAGAAGTTAAATGTATGAAGCGCTTGCAGACTGCCTATCAGGGCCTACCCTTTGGCTTGTGCCCTTTGCCGGCCCCGGCGCGGACGATTACCTCCAATTTGGTCATTGATCAATCGCTCCCGAGGCTCTTACTCATCAACGAGGTATCGAATAAAGTCACCGACTGCATTCTTCCGTCTTGATTCAAGGAGTAGATAACCATGACCGCCCGCACGACCGTCCACGGCCTCCAGGTCGCCACCGAGCTGCATCGCTTCATCGAAGACCAGGTGCTGCCGGCCACCGGCGTCGCCAGCGATGTCTTCTGGAAGGGCTTCGACGCCATCGTCGGCGATCTCGCGCCCAAGAACATCGCGCTGCTGGCCGAGCGCGACCGCCTGCAATCGGAGATGGACGCCTGGCACCAGGCCCATCCCGGCCCGATCACGGACATGCCGGCCTACCGCGCCTTCCTCGAGAAGATCGGCTACCTGCTGCCGCAGCCCAAGGGCGTGAAGGCCAGCACCGCCAACGTCGACGCCGAGCTCGCGCTGCAGGCCGGCCCGCAGCTGGTGGTGCCGATCCTCAATGCGCGCTATGCGCTGAACGCCGCCAATGCGCGCTGGGGCTCGCTCTACGACGCGCTCTACGGCACCGACGCCATCCCCGAGACCGGCGGCGCCGAGAAGGGCCAGGGCTACAACCCGGCGCGCGGCGCCAAGGTGATCGAGTTCGCGCGCGAGGTGCTGGACCAGGCCGCGCCGCTGGCCAACGGCTCGCACAAGATGGCGACCGGCTACTCGGTCAAGGACGGCCAGTTGATGGTCGCGCTGCAAAGCAGCAGCACGCCGCTGGCGGATCCCTCGCAGTTCGTCGGCTACCAGGGCGACGCAGCGGCGCCGGGCTCGGTGCTGCTCAAGCACAACGGCATCCACCTCGACATCCGCATCGATCGCGCGACGCCGATCGGCAAGACCGACCCCGCCGGCATCAGCGACGTGGTGCTCGAGGCGGCGCTGTCCACCATCCTCGACCTGGAGGACTCGGTGGCCGTGGTCGATGCGCAGGACAAGGTGCTCGCCTATTCCAACTGGCTCGGCATCCTGCAGGGCACGCTGACCGAGGAAGTGAAGAAGGGCGACAAGACCATCACCCGAGGCCTGAACCCGGACCGCGAGTACACCGGCGCCGACGGCAAGCCGGTCAAGCTGCATGGCCGCTCGCTGATGTTCGTGCGCAATGTCGGTCACCTGATGACCAACCCGGCCATCCTCTACGGCGAGGGCAAGGAGATCCCCGAGGGGATCATGGACGCGGTGATCACCACCACCATCGCCACCATCGACCTGAAGCGCAAGGGCAACTCGCGTACCGGCAGCGTCTACATCGTCAAGCCCAAGATGCACGGCCCGGCCGAGGTGGCCTTCGCCAGCGAGCTCTTCGGCCGCGTCGAGCAGGTGCTGGGCCTGCCCGCCAACACGGTGAAGCTGGGCATCATGGACGAGGAGCGCCGCACCAGCGTCAACCTCAAGGCCTGCATCGCCGAGGCGGCGGCGCGGGTGGCCTTCATCAACACCGGCTTCCTGGACCGCACCGGCGACGAGATGCACACCGCGATGCGCGCCGGCCCGATGCTGCGCAAGGGCGACATGAAGACCACCCCGTGGATCCAGGCCTACGAGAAGAACAACGTGCTGGTGGGCCTCTCGTGCGGCCTGCGCGGCAAGGCTCAGATCGGCAAGGGCATGTGGGCCATGCCCGACCTGATGGCCGCGATGCTGGAGCAGAAGATCGGTCACCCCAAGGCCGGCGCCAACACCGCCTGGGTGCCCTCGCCCACTGCGGCCACGCTGCATGCGCTGCACTACCACCGCGTGAACGTGGCCGAGGTGCAGAAGGAGCTGGAGAAGATCGACGCCGATGCGCAGCGCGACAACATCCTCGCCGACCTGCTGAAGGTGCCCGTCGCGCCCGAAGCGAAGTGGACGGCGCAGGAGCGCCAGCAGGAGCTGGACAACAACGTGCAGGGCATCCTCGGCTACGTGGTGCGCTGGATCGACCAGGGCGTGGGCTGCTCCAAGGTGCCGGACATCCACAACATCGGCCTGATGGAAGACCGCGCGACGCTGCGCATCTCGAGCCAGCACATTGCCAATTGGCTGCTGCACGGCGTGGTGACGAAGGAAGAGGTCGACGCCACCTTCCAGCGCATGGCGGCGGTGGTGGACCAGCAGAACGCGGGCGATGCGCTCTACAAGAACATGGCCGGCAACTTCGGCACCTCGGCGGCGTACAAGGCGGCGCAGGAGCTGGTGTTCAAGGGGGTCGAGCAGCCGAGCGGGTACACCGAGCCGCTGCTGCATGCGTGGCGGTTGAAGGTGAAGGCCGGGCAGGCCTGACTCGCCATGCCAGCCACCAAGGAGGAAATTGCAGCATTCATAGCGCGCGAGTTTCCGCAAACGAAGTGCGCCGTCCTCGAAGCTGGCAACGCAGGCGCGACCGTCGCTCACGAGGTGGGCCCGTCCGAGTTGCGGCCCGGCGGCACGGTCTCCGGGCCCGTCCTCATGGCCACGGCCGATGTGGCGCTCTACGTGGCGATCCTCGGTGAAATCGGCATCGTTCCCTTGACGGTGACGACCAGCCTGAACATCAACTTCCTTCGCAAGCCGGAGGCATCGCGACGCGTCATCGGCGTGTGCAAGCTCATCAAGCTGGGCCGCTCTCTGGCGGTTGGCGAAGTCAGCCTGTACTCGGAGGGACGGAGTGAAGTTGTTGCACATGCCGTGGGAACGTATTCCATTCCGCCGAAGCTAACGTGAGCCTCGGCGCGAGGTGGACCCCGTCATGAACGCGACACAGTTTGTCAGCCACGTCACCCTGCTCCGGGACAGGGTCGAGTCCTTCGATCGCTACCCGTTCAGTCTCCCCGCGGTCAAGGGCCTCGACCGTTTGGAGCTGCATCCGAAAATGACGATCCTCGTCGGCGAGAACGGCTCCGGCAAGTCAACACTGCTCGAGGCCATCGCTGTGTCGCTCGGCTTCAATCCGGAAGGCGGCACCAAAAACTTTGCGTTCGGCACGAGAGCATCTCACTCCGAGCTGCACGAATGCCTTCGCGTAGCCAAAGGCATTCGGCGGCCCCGCAATGGCTTCTTTCTTCGCGCCGAAAGTTTCTTCAATGTCGCAACCGAGATCGAGCGACTCGACGAGGAACCATCCTTCGGGCCGCCGGTGATCAACTCTTACGGTGGTCGCTCGCTTCACGAGCAGTCGCATGGGGAGTCCTTCCTTGCTTTGCTCACGAACCGCTTCGGTGGGCAAGGCCTGTACTTGCTTGACGAGCCTGAGGCGGCGCTGTCACCTCAGCGCCAACTCGCCGCGCTCTCGCGCATTCACGATCTCATACTCGATGGATCACAGTTCATGATCGCCACACACTCCCCGATCCTGATGGCCTACCCCGATGCCCGGATCTATCAGTTGGCAAGCGATGGCATTGCGCCGATAGCGTACGAAGACACCGAGCACTTTCAAGTGACGCGGGACTTTCTCGCCGATCCGTCGAGAATGCTGCGTGTCCTCTTCGAGCGCGAACCGGAGAATCCGCCAAGAGACACAGACGCCTGAACGACATGAGCATTGCTCTCCTGCCGTCAATCGCAATCGCTGTGGCGATCATGGCCGCCATCGGGGTCGTCATCTGGGCGTCCAAGTCAACACGACCTCGGCATCTGCTTGAAGCACAGGGTGTTTCAGCACGCCGGTGTCAGCGTGTGACCCGGGACCCCTCAACGCCCGCCGCCGAGCCGCGCCTGCACCTCCCGGCGGCTGAGCTGGCGCTTGGCGGTGGCGTAGACGAAGTCCTGTCCATACATGGCACGCGTGGCCGGCACACCGGGCGCCGGCGCCTGGCGTGCATGCGCGCGCGAGACCTTGCAGCGGCGTAGAACGTCATAGCGCTCGGCCTCGTGCCCCTTGCCGCTGGGCAAGGGCGCGACACTCACCTCGAACCAGCAGCCATCGACCCGATGCCACTGCGTGACGCTGTCGATGACGTGGTATTCGGCGTAGGGCTGATCCGTCTGCTGCTGGGCCCGGCGCATCCGGTCCTGCCGACGCGCCTGGTGCTGGCCTCGATTCGGCAGCAGCACGCCCGTGACGGGATGGACGAACAACTCGGTGTACGAATGCTCGCGCACCGGCACCCACGTCGCGGGCGCGGGCCAGTTGCGCCAGACCATCACGACGCCGTCGATCAGTCGGACCTCGCGCTCGACGAACTGGTCAATGTGCTGGTAGATGTGCGCCTGCACCGGATTGCGGCGATCGATGCCCTGGCTGAGCTCCGAGTACACCGCGTCCCAGGGCCGATGCACCTGCTTGTGCAGCCAACGCCGCAGCGGCGCGAGGTTCTCGTTGAGCCACTTGCGCGAGGCGTAGCCGCGCTGCATGCCCAGGTGCGCGCCGCGTTCCCTGCTGTTGCGCCAGTTGCGCCCGTCGCCCTGCACGCTGCCGCCGCGACGCGGGCGCTCCACGATCACCTTGTACATGTCCTCGCGCATCTCAAGGCTCCCCGAGTTGCCGGACGGCCTTGAGCAAGGCGACCCGTTGCGCGCGCCGCTCGGCACCGCGCGTGCGCAGATGGCGGCCGGCGCCTTGGCTCGAGGCACGTTGCGCCATGGCCGCCACCACCGGGTTGCGCGGCGCCGGCGCGGCCGGCAGCGAAAAATAGAAGCGGGCGAGACGCTTGTCGTCGTCACGTGCCCTGCGTTGCGAACTCATTGCGCACTCCAAAAACAAAAGGCCCCGGCGATGGCTGCGCCGGGGCCTTTGTCGACGGGCCGCGGCTGGACGTAGCACATCCAGCCGGGGCGCTCGGAGTGCGGATCAGGGGTTCAGAAAACAGTTCATGAAAAAGTAGGTGGCGTCAGGGAGGTTGGTCGTCGCCCGACGCGAGTCAGATGCTTGCTGAAACAGGAGCGCGGATTTTGTCGAGCCAGGCCGCGGCCTGCAAGTCCTGGCGGTGCGGGCGTGGCGCAAAGGCGACGGAGAATCCAGGCTTCACGATGCCATGGAACTGCACACATGACTCTGCCGCACCGTCGTCCCCAGGTCTGCGTCCTCGGCAGCGCCGAACCCGGCTCTGCCGCCTACGAGCTGGCAGCCGAGGCGGGAGCGCTGCTGGCGCGCCTTGGCATCACCGTCGTCAGTGGCTGCGGAAGCCCGGCAACCAAGGTGGCCGCAGAGCGCGCCGTCGAGGCCGGTGGGCTGGTGCTCAGCATCGTCCCGCCCGATGAGATGCCTCCGCCGGACTGGCCCGCAACGGTGGTCATCCCTTGCGGCATGGGCGATGCACGCAACCTGCTCATGGCGCTGTCCGGAGATGCCTGCATCGTCATCGGTGGCCGCGCAGGCACGATCTCCGAGGTCTGCCTGGCCTGGCTTCACAAGCGCCCGTTGCTGGCGTTGGTGGGCTGCGGCGGCTGGTCCGATGCACTGCCGTCGAATCCTCCGGACGAGCGCCAGAACGCTCCCATCCTGCCCTGGGGCTCGATCGGGGAGCTCGAGGCTCAGCTTCGGGGCCTGGGTCTGATTCGGGCACGGCCATAGAGGGCGATTGAAGCGCTCAGGGCCGATCGACGCGCCGGTGCCCTCACCCCCGCCCTCTCCCGGAGGGAGAGGGAGTCAAACGGGGTCCGGGGGCTCGGGACGCGCTCGCGCCGGGGCCAGCGTTCGCTTCACCTCCGCCGGATCCATCCCGTACATCTCCGCGAACTCGGCAACGCTGCGGCCACTGGCCTCGAAGGCCCGGCGCAGTGCCTCGCGCTTGGCGTTGCGCGCCCCCAGCTCGGCAAAGGCCTCGTCGAGCACTGCATTCGATGTCTCGTCGCTGCTGCGCACGGCGAGCATGTAGTCCTCGCGCGAGAGGCCCGAGGACTCGATGGCCTCCACCAGCCGCGCGCGCAGCTGCGGGCGCAGGTCGTCGCTCGTGCGCGCCTGGCGCCGACGGAACACCTCGAGGATGGCGTGGTGCACATGCTCGGGCGCCACGGGCTCCACCGGCACGCCGTTCAGGTCATGGCGCTGCTTGCCCGAGGCCACGGCCTCGAGATAGCGGGTCGAGCGCGCATGCAGACCGAGCGCGATCTTCAGGTCCTCGCGCTTGAATTCGTCGGGGTGCAGCGCCAGCAGGTCCTGGAACACGCCGAGCTTGAGCGGCAGGAAGCGCGCGCCGAACATCTTCGGGTAGAGCTCGAAGAGGCGCTCGAGCACGGGATTCACCTTGCGTGCCGGCGATGGCGGGCCCTTCGGCGCCTGGGCCTGCCGGGCCCGGGTCTTCTTGCGGCGTGCGGGGGTGCCTTCCTTCTGGGCGGCGGTCGGTGCGGGAACGGTGTCGGTCATCGATGCTTTTTTCTGCGGAAACGTTGCCCGGACTGTAATGCCGCGCCGGCCCGCGTGGTCTCGCTCCTACAGGACGCCGCGCCGAGCACCGACCCGGCAGCAGCGGGCGGGGCGCCTAAGTTTGGACGCAGTCGGTCACCAAGACCGGCACTTCCCTTTGCACCTCAGCACCCTCAAGGAGTCATCGCATGAACGCACGCAAGCATCTTCTCGCCGTCCTCGCCCTAGGCGCCAGCGGCTTCGCCTTTGCCCAGAGCACGGCGCCGACGGTCTCACCGCCCGCCACGACACAGCAGAGCCAGGCCGGTACCCGGATGGATTCGAGCAGCACCGTCGCCCAGGCCAGCCCCAGCCAGAGCACCAGCCCCGGCACGACGACCCAAGCCCCTGCGGCCATGCCCTCGACGACCCCCGACACCAGCAGCACGCCAGCGGCGCAACCGCAGACGACAGAGCCCATGCGCCCCGCCCGCGCGGATCGCAACTGAGGACGTAGCAACCCATGGAAGCAGCCGGGCCGCGTGCCCGGCTCTTTCGTGCCGCCTGGAGCCGATGCCTCGATGATGAAGCCACTGTTCGCGCAAGCCCTGCTTGGCCTCGCGGCCTGCGCTGCTGCAGCGGCACAGGCGCCGCCGGACATCCAGCAGTTCGCGCAGCGCGCCGTAGCCTCGGGCGACAGCGCGCAGCGCCCCTTCGCGGTGGTGGACAAGCGCCAGGCGCGCCTGTTCGTCTTCGGCGCGGACGGCCGCCTGCGCGGCACGGCACCGGTGCTGCTGGGGCTGGCCCACGGCGATCGCTCGGTGCCCGGCATCGGCGAGCGCCCGATGGCGCAGATCCGCCCCGAGGAGCGCATCACGCCGGCCGGGCGCTTCGTGTCCGAGCCGGGACGCAACCTGCAGGGCGAGGACATCACCTGGATCGACTACGGCGCAGCGGTCTCGATGCACCGCGTACGCGCCACCAACCCGGCCGAGCGCCGGCTCGAGCGCCTGGCGTCGCCCGGCGTCGACGACAACCGCATTTCCTACGGCTGCATCAACGTGCCGGCCGATTTCTACGACGCGCAGCTCAAGCCCGTCGTCGCAGCCGCGCGCGGCGTGGTCTACGTGCTGCCCGACAGCGGCCCGGTGGGCGCGCTCTTCGAGTTCGCGGCTGATCCGCATTGAGCCCGCTCAGGTGCGCTGCGCCGCCTCCGCCTCGGCGCGCAGCCAGCGCACGAAATCCTGCGCATCGGCATTGCCGGCCGCTCGGCGCGAGCTCTCGATGAAATAAGCCCGGCGCGAGGCCACATCCGTGCCGAAGGGCGCCAGCAGGCTGCCGCTTTCCACCAGTTCGCGCAGAAGCGGCAGCCGGCCGATCACCACGCCCTGGCCGGCCACCGCGGCCGCGACCGCGTCGGTGTACTGGGTGAAGCGCACGGAGTTCTTCATGCGCAAGTCGGTGAGCCCCATCACCTCGAGCCAGGGCTCCCAGTCGACGGTGGGCGCCTCGTGCTTGGGCGTATCGATGGTCAGCAGGGTCTGGTCGACCAGGTCGTCGGGCGAGCGCAGCTGCCCGGCGATCCGCGGCGCGCACAGCGGGATCACCGACTCCTCGAAGAGCGCGGGGCCGGTGCCGCGCTCGATGGGCACGAAGCGCACCGCCACGTCGATGCGGCTGCGCTCCAGGTCCAGCACCTCCAGCGTGGCCGACAGCCGCACGTCGACCCGGGGATGGTCCGCCGTGAAGCGCGCGAGCCGCGGGATCAGCCAGAAGGAGGCGAAACCCGGCGTGCAGGTGATCGCGACTTGGCGCAGTATCGGCGTCGCCCGCAGCCGGGCGGTGGCGTCGCGCAGCCGCTCCAGGCTTTCGACCACGGCGCGCTGCAGCACGGCGCCGGCCTCGGTCAGCGCCAGAGCGCGATGGCGGCGCTCGAACAGCAGCACGCCCAGGCTGGCCTCAAGCTGCTGGATCTGCCGGCTGACGGCCGACTGGGTCAGGAAGAGCTCGCCCGCCGCCTGCGTGAAGCTCAGCGTGCGGGCCGCGGCCTCGAAGCTGCGCAGCAGCTCCAGCGGCGGCAGCTCGCCGCCCGCGGGCAAGGGCTTCGCATTCTCTACACGCATGCAACGAGTTCCATTTGACCGTGTGACTATGGCCCTACGGCTCACTATATTCATTCCACAGTCGAATGCAAAAGGATTCCGCCATGAACACCGCTCCCAGCCGTTTCCACCTGAGCCTGGCCAAGCGCACCATCTTCAGCCTGCCCGACGCCGCCGGCGTGGGCATCGAATGCCGCAGCGGCAGCGTGTGGGTCACGCTGGACCACGATCCGCGCGACAT
>Ga0075362_10000654_pt1 | contig 10195 bp, 8 predicted proteins | sample EndMetdeltDD1762_FD_71397 | JGI IMG/M metagenome (GOLD analysis project Ga0075362, IMG submission 71397) | Populus endosphere microbial communities from Tennessee, USA - Endosphere MetaG P. deltoides DD176-2 | ecosystem: Host-associated > Plants > Roots > Endosphere | place: USA: Tennessee...
AACTCGTCACGAAAATTGACTACAGCAAAATCGTCCGACTGTTGGTTCTCAAAGATTCGCAGCTTTGCTGCCCGGTACTCTGCTAGATCCGCATACCGATCCAGATGATCGGGCGTAAAATTCAACCAGACCGCGACATGGGGTCGGAAAGATGAAATAGTCTCAAACTGAAATGAACTGATTTCGACGGTAAAAACGTCGAATTCATCCTGACGCTCGACAGCCTCTGAAAATGGCATACCGATGTTGCCACACGCCACTGTCCGGAGACCGGCACTGTTGAGCATTTTTTCAACAAGCTGCGTCGTCGTTGTCTTTCCATTCGTGCCCGTGATTGCTACCACTGGGCGTTTGCAGAATCGGAAAGCCAGTTCGATTTCTCCAATGAACATCGCAGCATGGTTGCTGAGGTTCTGGAAAAGCGGCACCGCGGGATCAATGCCTGGGCTGACCACAACTAGATCGAACTCTCCGATGGCCTCCTCGGCGACAGGACCAACGTTCACGGAAACACCAAGCGATCGCAGAGTCTGAACCCTTTCCAGCTTTGGCTGACCGCTGTCAAACACGGTCACACACGCGCCACGTCGGTGAAGCAGCATCGCTGCAGCTTCTCCACTATTACCCAACCCAAGGACCGCTACCTGTCTGTTTTCGAAATTCATCTGAGTTTCAACGTGGCTAGCCCCAAAAAGGCGAATATTAACGACATGATCCAAAACCGGACAATCACGGTGTTTTCTCTCCAGCCCTTCAGTTCAAAATGATGGTGCAGCGGCGACATTAAGAGAATCCGCTTCCCTCTCAGTTTGAAACTTAGAACCTGCAAAATCACAGAAAGCGCTTCGATAACGAAAATCCCGCCAACGACAATGAGCAGGAGCTCTTGTTTGCAACAGATCGCGATAACGCCCAGCGTGCCCCCGATTGACAGTGAACCGGTGTCACCCATGAAAACTTGTGCCGGATGACAATTGAACCAGAGAAACCCGAGTCCTGCACCGACCAACGCTGTGCAAATCACCGTCAATTCCTGGCTTTGCTGATAGAACGGAAGATCAAGGTAACCCGCGAGTCCGATCGTGCCAGCGATGTAGGTCAGAATCGCGTAGGTCGATGCAACAGTAATCGTGCAGCCGGTGGCCAGGCCGTCCAGACCGTCAGTGAGATTCACCGCGTTCGATGCCCCGATGATCACGATCGCGAAAAAAACGAACGTAAGCCAACTCAGATTATCAATGATCGGTTCTTTGAAAAACGGGACGTAAAGCTCCTTTGCCTGAACCTCGAGCGCCGGATTTAAGAGGAAAAATGCAGTGACAATCAGTGCCAGAATAAATTGGCAGACCAATTTTATTCGTCCGGGAATGCCGTCCGATTTTTTTTTCTTTACCTTCAAATAGTCGTCCACGAATCCGAGTGCTGCAGTAAAGACGATCGTAAAGACACACAACCAAACGAAGCCGTTGTCTGGCCGTGCCCAAATGAGCGTCGAGATCATAACGGATCCCATGAGGAGAATCCCGCCCATCGTCGGCGTTCCTTTCTTGGCGCCGTGCAGTTCGTACAATCGATACACTTCATCCGCAGTCCGGATCGGTTGACCAAACTTGAGCGACGTTAGTTTTCGGATGATAAAACTGCCAAAAATTAGACAAAGCAAAAATGCGGTAATTGCTGCACAGACAGCTCGGAAAGAGACGTACTGAAAGACATTGAACCCACCGGCCACAGCCTCAGGTCCATGACTTAGGTAATAGAGGTAATACATCATAGCGCCCTCCATTTTGCATCATTTTGCACAGCCTCAAGTCCAACAACGATGCGTTCCATCGCCGCAGAACGGCTGCCTTTCACAAGCAAGAGATCACCCGGTTTCAGAAACCCATTCAACGCTTCAACTGCTTGTTTATGGGTCTCGAACGATTTCGCAAGGGCCAAGCCGGCAGCACGCGCTGCGTCCACAATGAGCCGAGCTTCGTCCCCAACTGTTACGAGCATCCCAAAATCCAACTCAGCGACTGCCTTGCCAACCTGTCGATGCCCTAACTCCGCTTTGTGACCGAGTTCTCCCATGTTCCCAAGAGCAGCAACCCGACGTCCGGTCACTGGAATGTTGAGCGCCGTTTTTAGCGCTGCAATCATCGAATCCGGATTCGCGTTGTAAGCATCGTTCAGAATGAGCAGTGACCCGAATTTTTGAACCTTGAGACGGTTGCCAGGGATCACCGTTTTCTCGAGGCCAGACGCACATTCGGCAAGGGTTAATCCAAACTCCAGTCCAACAGCGACGGCCAGACAGGCGTTGCTCACCATATGTTCACCCAAGACCGGCAGCCTGACGGGCACACACTCCGAATCGTGCACAAGCGTGAACTGCTGCTCTCCATTTTTGCTATAGCGGAGATCACTCGCCTGGACGTCCCCTGCATTGACACCCGTACGAACAACCCGGGCGACACAGCGATCAGCAATCCAATCACTGAAATCGTCCTGCGCATTCAGCACAACCGCGCCCTCTGTCGGAATTGCTTCAGCTACCACTGCTTTTTCTTTCGCGATCGCTTCCCGCGAATCAAAATGCCCAATATGGGTAATACCGATATTAGTGATGACACCAACCCGCGGTTTAGCCATGTCCACCAGCAGCGCTAATTCTCCGGCATGATTCATCCCCATCTCGAAAACGCCCATCTGATCCTGACTACCTGCTTCCAGAATTGTCAGCGGAACACCAATATGGTTGTTCAAATTCCCAACGGTTTTTGCCACCGCAAATTTTTCACTCAAAACCGCTGCAATCATCTCTTTCGTGCTAGTCTTGCCGTTGCTTCCGGTCACCCCGACAACTTGCAGGTTTATCTCGGAGCGGTACCTCTTTGCGAGTCTCTGGAGCCCAATCAATGTATCTCCAACCTCGATCTGGGGAAGCCCGGAAACTCCAGGATTAATCCGGTCAACCAAAGCACCCGTCGCACCTGCTTCATGGACTTCCGGAAGAAATTTGTGCCCGTCGAATTGATCACCACGGAGGGCGACAAAAAATTCTCCTGACCGGATGGAACGCGAATCCGTGACAATTTTCGTCACAGCAATAGCATCCCCACTTCCGTATAGCTCTCCTCCAACCATCTGGGTTATCTGCTCTAGTGTCCTACAATCCATTCTTTGTTAACTCCACGGGATGTTCTTCCAACGCTTGCGATGCAACCTCGACATCATCAAATGGAACTGTATGATCACTAAATTCCTGGTATTTTTCGTGACCTTTTCCAGCGATCAGGATGATATCTCTCGGTTGAGCCATCCCGATCGCATGCGCAATCGCCCGCTTACGGTCGACAACTCTTTCGTAGTTCTTGCGTCTAAATCCCGCTTCAATATCATCAATGATCGCTTCCGGATCTTCCTTCCTAGGATTATCCGAAGTAATGATTGCGTAGTCGGCGTATTGATCGGCCACATTGCCCATCTTTGCTCGCTTTGCCTTGTCACGATTTCCGCCACAACCAAACACGACGATCAGGCGGTTTGGATTTAGGTCCCTACAAGTTTTGAGAACGTTCAAAAGCGCATCGTCTGTATGCGCGTAATCAACATAAACCTGGAATCGACGTTTCGCCCGCACTGCTTCGAGGCGCCCCGGAATTTGTGGAGCCTTCGCCATCGCGAGCACTGAAGTGCGGACATCCACATCCATCGCATGCGCCAGTGCGAGAGCCGCCAACGAGTTATAGATATTGAATCGTCCGATCAATGGAAGCCGTACCAAGTAACTTTTGTCCTTGGCATCTAGTCGATACGAGGTCCCGCCCAGTTCGATCTTGCAGTTGCTTGCTCGGAAATCGGCGCGTCCTCCCATACCGTAGGTGATCATCGGTAGGTCCCGACTGAATCGGGTAACAATCTTTTGGCCATAGGAATCATCAATATTGATGACTGCAACCGGTTGCTTATCATGCTTTGGATGCAAACTGCCAAAGAGGCTCACCTTCGCTTCGAAGTAGTCATCCATCCCACGGTGAAAATCGAGGTGATCCTGTGTAAAGTTCGTAAAAGCGGCGGCGTCGAACGCAATTTCAGCAACTCGCCCCTGACGCAATGCATGTGAGGAGACTTCCATCACCACGCTGCGACAACCGGCATCGATGCATTGGCTTAAGAGTTTCTGTAGATCGAGCGACTCAGGTGTAGTTCGCCTAGCCGGAAGCAAATGTCCGCCAATTTCGTACTGCACTGTCCCGATTAGTCCGGTCGATTGACCGGCTCGTTCCAGCAGATGTTTCACGAGAAACGCGGTCGTCGTCTTACCGTTCGTTCCCGTGATCCCGATCATTCGCAGCTTTTGCGACGGTTCGCCACAAAACACTGAAGCTAGCTGGGCAAGCGTCTCTCGCGAATTTTTGACAACAATTGTCGTTGCCCGATCCAACAAACCGGGCACTTCTGTGACCACTGCCACCACACCCTTGTTGATCGCTTGCACAATAAATGAATGTCCGTCCACAAGCTCACCCCGGACCGCGACGAAAAGGCTTCCGGGACCGGCTCGGCGTGAATCATAACAGATGTCGGTGACCTTGCGATCCACCGGTCCATGGACGACTGCTCCCTCCAACCGTTTAACTAAATCTGAAAGTTGCATGGGGCTCCGACTAATCATAATTCCACTGAGCTAACACAGTCTTCTTTGATCCATTCAATGTCCGAGAGGACGGAATCTGTTCAGTAGGACATAAATCCATGTACTGCGCGGCTCTCGCCACGATCCGTCCAAACACCGGTGCAGCAACCGCTCCCCCAAAGGCAAGACCCCCTTTCCTAATCGGGTCGTCTAGCAAAACCAAGACCGTGCATTTCGGATCATCAGCTGGTATGAACCCAACAAATGAGGCGACATAATGCCCCTGCATATATCCACCCTTCGGATCAACTTTCTGCGCCGTCCCGGTCTTTCCCGCAACCTGAAAACCAGGAACCGCAGCCTTTTTCGCCATTCCCACGCCCACAACATCTTTTAATGCAGACGTGATTTTCTGCGTCGTTTCTCGCGATGCCACCTGCCGCACCACTTCAGGAGTGAATGTTGCAACTGGCCGTCCATCTTTATCGGTGATTTGAGAAATAATCAGCGGCTTCATCAGTTTACCCCCATTTGCGATACTCGACATTGCAGCCACGATCTGAAGTGGAGTCACAGCAACAGAGTGCCCCATTGGAATCCGCGTAATGTCCAGTTTGCTCCAACGATGTGGCGGATTGACTAATCCTGCGATCTCTCCACTCAGTAGGATCCCAGTCTTCTGGCCAAATCCAAATCGACGAATGTATCCATATAGTTTTGTCTCACCAAGCTGCAGCGCAAGCTTTGCAACACCGATATTACTCGAACGCTGTAAGATCCCGTGAACCGTCAGAACGCCCAACGGGTGAGCATCCTTCAAGATTCGCCCGGCATACCGGAACCGTCCATTTTCGCAGAATATGGGGGTGTCTGGCGTCACGAGTTTTTCTTCAAGGACGGCTGAAGTTGTGACAATCTTGAACGTCGAACCGGGCTCAACCATGTCGACCACCGACCGGTTCTTCGTCTGGTCCGGCGTCGCATCGCCCGGATTATTCGCATCAAACGTCGGGCGACTGGTCATTGCCAGAATTTCTCCCGTCTGAGGCCGCATCATGATCGCTGTGGCATTTTGCGGCTTGAACTCAGCGCAGGCAGCGTCGAGCTCGCTTTCCAGAATGTCCTGCAACCCAAGGTCAACCGTTAGCTTAACGTTACATCCATCCTTGGCCGGTGTCTCCAGCCCACGATAAGGGACCAGTTCACGACCAGTCCGATCGTGTTCGATGTACCGATAACCGTTGGTCCCTTGCATAAAATCCTGCATCGACCGTTCAATGCCCATCATTCCTTTATGCTCGTGGTCAATAAACCCAATGACCTGAGATAACATTTGTCCATTCGGGTAGGAGCGGACAAAATCCCGCTCGAAACTGATCCCCCGCAAATTCGCGACCTGAAGAGCTTTTCTGATTTGGTCGGCTGTCTGCTCCGAAACCCCGGACTTGATAACAACGTATTTGCTCTGAGTATTCAGCCTATCCGCAAGCTGGTGCGGATCCATCTCCAGCAGACTTGCAATTGCCTCTGCCACCGCCACCGGATCCTTAATATGCGACCCGTCTGCGACGACGCGTCTGACTGGCACGTTTTCGGCGAGCGACTCGTTGTTCACGTCCTGGATGATCCCACGCCTAGCATAAATTGTTTGCTTGTGGTTGTGTTTCTCGGCAGCAAGCGCGGTGTACTCGTCGTGCTTAACGATCTGAAGATCGATCAGCCGAGACGAGTACACGCTAAACAGGCCGACCAATCCAACATAGATTGTGACGGCGCGCGCTTGTCCATCCCATCTCATTGGTTAAAGCCGCGACTGGAGACGACTCTCAGCGCATCTCTGACCGTATCGGGATGCTGGTTAAGACGAACGATTCGATCACTCGCAATCGGCACCAATCCTAGTGAGTTCTTCGCGAGTTTCTTTTCCAGAACAACGCGGGAACTCAATGATGCCAATTGCGCATGAACAACTTCATTATTGGTCCGGAGCTCAGCGAACTCCTTTTCCAATCGACGTTGAATACCTCCATATTGATGGAGCTGGTTCTTCAGATAGACGTATGTCAGCCCCACCGATGCCAGCAGTGCTGTGCAAACGACTACCTTCGAGATTGATGCAAATTTGATTGAGTAAGTGATTTTTCTACGATTACGATTCATGACTATTAATCCTTTCAATGACCCGCAGCTTGGCACTCCGAGCGCGTGAATTCCGACGCATCTCTTTTTTGCTCGGCTCGACTGGCCGAGATGTTATCAACCGAAAGGCATACAGGGGATTCCTCCGTGCCGCTGGCCACTCCGGCCTGTCAATCCACTCCTGGCTAACCTCTCGAAAATACCGTTTCACTATCCGATCCTCCAAAGAATGAAAGGTGATTATTGCCATCCTGCCACCTAACTTGATGCGTTGGCTCAAGCTGGGCAGCGCTTTTGTCAGCGCACTCAACTCTCCATTCACTGCAATCCGTAGCGCCTGGAAAATTTTCGTCGCCGGATTCTTCGGCCCTCGGCGCGGCAAAACCACTTCGATCGCCTTGACCAAATCCTGAGTCGTCACGATCCGTGATTGCATCCGCGCCTTCACCAGGCATAAAGCAACCCGCTTTGCCGCCGGCTCTTCTCCAAATTCGAAAAAAATCTTCGTTAATTCTTCCTGCGACGCCTCATTCACCAGCTCAGCCGCAGTTCGCCCAACCCGCGGACTCATCCGCATATCAAGCGGTCCATCCGCCTGGAAACTAAACCCTCGCTCCGGCGTGTTGAGCTGGTGAGATGAAACCCCAAGATCAAGAAGTATCCCATCCAGTTCCTGTACCCCAAGCGCCGGCAGCCTTTCGGCGATATCGGCAAAATTCGATTCCACCAGCCGTAACCGATCGGAGTCCCCTTCAAGCCACTGCGAAACCTCCGCCAGAGCCTCCGGATCCTGATCGCAAGCAATCACCGAGGCACCCGCATCCAGCAATGCCTTTGTATGCCCACCACCACCCGTGGTCCCATCTAAAATGAGCTTTCCACCAGCTGGCTGCAGGGAAGAGACAACTTCCTCCAACAACACCGGAACGTGATAATTCGCTCCTGCATTGTCTACTTCGTCAGCCATATATAGCTCGTTAATTAAGCTAATCATCTCTTGCTTTGCTTTCGAATGGCTTCGCTGTGTCAAAGCCTCAAAAATTTTCTGTTTCGTTAAATCCCCACTCGTTCCAACAGATAGGTAAAGGTCGAATCATCCTCTTCAGCAACCTTCGTCCAGGTAACTGGATTCCAGATCTCGAACCTGGAATAGCCGCCCACGAGCACCACTTCACCTCGCAGACCGAGTAGTTTGCATTGGTCATCCGGCAGCACCATTCTCCCCTGTTTATCGCTCGTCACATGCTGCGCGCGGGAGGAGAACTGGCGGATAAACTTTCGGCGCTCCATCGTAGAAATAGTCTGGTTCTGTTCGACTTTATCAGCCAACCGTTTGAACTCCGTTGGTGGCATGACCATCAAAAACCCACCGTCCACATTCGGGATAGCAAAGAACTCGTCCATGTCGCCCTGGCGCCAACGTGACGGGATGGTAACACGATTTTTCGCGTCCATCGTATGCTGGAACTCACCGGCAAAGATCGGTTGTGCACTCCTGGGCTCCATAGGTTTATTGTGGCACCGTAAACCATTTTACACCACATTGCCCCACTTTTACCCACTATCCCCTCCAACGGTCAACAAGATTTCGCGTCAGATTGCCTTTTTTGCCACTCCGACCCCGTACCGATCTTGGATCATCCGAGATTTCTTCATGTCATCGGAGGTGTTATTTTCCGCTAGAAAGCCACGCTTTATGGCCCGAAACATTCAGCAAAAACAATCCATCCATATCCCAATTATTCCTGGCGGCGACTGAGCGTCGCTCCCCAAGTATTTTCTTAATTAGTTGGAGTCCATGGCGGGCACACAAGGATTACGCTGCAGGTGGCCTGGACATTTGATTTGATCGTTCTAATTTTTTCAAGGAGGGGCCAATCCCGGCATCCTTGGAATTTTCTCTTTCAATTCGCTAACCAGCCAATTGATACCATGCTTGGTGGACAACCATTTTTAACCCCATAACTTCGGAAAACTTGTCCAATACTCTTACCACCGCTTCTTCCTGGCCGTTCGTACCAATCCTCACTCGATTTGGAATGACCCTCGCTATCGGAATCTTCATCGGACTCGAGCGCGAACACAGTGGAAAGAACGGCGTTCGGACGTTTGCTCTCATCGCTCTGCTTGGATGCCTCGGCGGACTCATGGGCGATCTATACGCCGGTATTGCAATGGCCTTCGTTATGATGGTGGTGGTATGGATTAACCTGCGCCAGATGGTTCTGCATCAAAAGTTAGCGCTCACTACTTCAACCGCATTGGTAATCGTTGGGTTTTCCGGGATTCTTTGCGGACAAGGCCATATTTTTACCCCCGTGGTCGCAGGCATCGTGACCGCTGCGTTGTTGGCATGGAAACAGCCTATTTCAGGCTTCGCCCTTGGTTTGTCAGACAAGGAACTACACTCCGCAATCCTGCTCGCGATCCTGACTTTCATTATCTTTCCAGTGCTTCCGGCGCATTCGGTCGATCCGTGGGGGCTTATCGAACCACAATCAAACTGGGCCAGCGTGATCATCATCGCCGCAATTGGCTTCATCAATTATATCCTCCTCAAGATCTTCGGACCACGCGGAATGGAAATCACCGCATTCTTCGGAGGATTGATTAACAGTCGAAAAGTCATCGTGGAGTTGACGAGCCGCTTACGGGAAACCGGCCCAAGCCTTCTTCCCTCCGTCTATAAAGGGATCATGCTTGCGACAGCATCAATGGTTTTGCGCAATGGACTAATTGTCATCATTCTGGCATCACAGGCGACGACCCATTGTGTGGTGCCTTTGACCCTCATGCTCCTGGTAAGCGCTGTATTATGGCAACGGCATCCAGTATCCGACTCCGGCAGAACCCCTGCACTCTCGCTCGAATCCCCGTTCAAACTCTCCGCAGCTCTTAAGTTCGGTCTGGTCTTCCTGGCACTCAATATCATCGGTGCGCTAGCGCAACGTCATTTTGGTCCGGCAAGCTTTTACTTTGTAAGCATCGCCGGCGGTCTTCTCTCCAGTGCCTCTTCGATCGCATCTGTAGCCACGTTGATCAGCCACCATGAACTTTCCGTGAGCACCGGTGTCAACGGAGTGATCCTATCGAGCCTGACAAGTATTCTGATCAATGTTCCGCTGATCTGGAACATTACTCACGAAATATCATTTAAGAAGAAAGCCTCCTTCGCCCTCGCATTGATCGCTATGTTCGGCCTTATTGGGGTTGCGATCAACGGCGTAATTTTCGCTCAGGCATCGTGAGTTTTCACCATCAATTAGAGAAATTCCATTTAAATAACCTTGATGGATCAATTTTTTGATGAAAGGAAGCTAGACAAGTCAAGCGGACAGAAAGTAAAGGAGCAAGTTATTCCCAAAGCCTATTCAATCGATCTTCGAGAGCGGCCAGTGCGCGCTGTCGAAGGGGGGATGTCAGTACGCAAAG
>Ga0075362_10000655_pt1 | contig 10192 bp, 10 predicted proteins | sample EndMetdeltDD1762_FD_71397 | JGI IMG/M metagenome (GOLD analysis project Ga0075362, IMG submission 71397) | Populus endosphere microbial communities from Tennessee, USA - Endosphere MetaG P. deltoides DD176-2 | ecosystem: Host-associated > Plants > Roots > Endosphere | place: USA: Tennessee...
AAAAACGTCGCCACTGGCACAATGATTTTTGAAGGCGATGTCTCGTCCAAAGGACGCAGCCCAGCCGCAGCCCTTCAGGCCATGCAGGGCAAGGGTGCCTTCTGGCTTGAGGGAGGAAACCTTTCTGCCATCACCGTCAATGGCTTTGGCAGTAACATCGCCAGGGTGGCAACGCCCGCGCAATTGACAAGCGCGCTTGCCGCCCTTGAAACGCCAGCAGGAACGCCTGTGCCGGCGCAAACTGGAGCCTTCACGATCCGTGATGGCATCGCCGCAACCGCGGCGATCACCATGGCCAACAAGGAAGAGACACTTGCCATCGAACCGCAGCTGGATCTTTCGACTCAGGAGCTCACGATAAAATCTGATGTGCAATCTTCATTGCGCAGTGACCTGCCGCCGGTGACCTTCACCTTTACAGGCCCAACGGACGCCTTGCGGCTGCGTAGAGGTTCGGCAGCGCTGGCGAGTAAGCTCGGCCACGAGCTGATGTCCCAGGAAATGGCTAAACTAGAAAAACTGCAGCAGGAAGAACAGGCGATCCTTGCCCGCGAGGAGCAGCAGCGCCAGGAAGACCAGCAACGCTTTGACGCTTACCAATTGCAGCGCGCAGAACTGCGCCAGCGGCAGCGCGAATTGCGCTTCCATGAGGCGGAGCGCGAAAGGTTGTTGGCGCAGGCACAACAGGAATTGCGCAAGGCCATTGCTGCTGGCGATGCCGCCAATCGGCAGGAACTAGCGCTGCGCATCCGTGAAATCGCCATCCGGCGCTTTCTGAATGAGCCACTGCCGGAAGCGCCCGCGGCACAGCCGCCCGTGCTTCAGGTCCCCGTACTTCAGCCTTGAGACTCAAGGCGTGAGAGAATCCACACACGGATCGCTGATGACAGATTACGACGGCCGCGATTGCTGTCGATCTCGCCCACCAGCACGGCAAGGGTTTTTCCTTCTTTTTCAGCTTCCCGCTTGAGTGCCGCCCAGAATTCCGACTCAAGGGAGATCGAGGTGCGATGGCCTGCGATGGAGAGGGAGCGTTTCAGCGTATCAGGCATGTGCTGGCTAACCTGGGCAGCGTACCCTTCGAGGCCCACTGCGTGGGCACCTCAGGGTGAGGACTAGTGTTGCCCCTCATGCTGAGGTGCTTTGCGAAGCAAAGCCTCGAAGCATGTCACTCATCCCGTTTATGGGCGTCGAGCTTGCGCGCTTCCAGCGCCTTCTCTGCGGTGGACTTGTTCTTTTCGGATTTTGTCAGGCCGAATTGGGCGCGGCGTTCATCCGCCTGCTTTGCCTCGTCCGCGCGCGCCTTTGCCTTCTTGAAGCGGCGCAGATTGACAACCTCCGCCACTACCCCGGCCCGATCATTTTTTCCGGCCGCACGATGGCATCGAAGTCTTCCGCCGGAATGCCTGCCTTGATGGCTTCTTCGCGCAAAGTCGTGCCTTTCTGGTGTGCCGTCTTTGCGATCTTCGCCGCAAGGTCATAGCCGTATTTTTCCTTGAGCGGTGTCACCAGCATCAAGGAATTGGCAAGGCCCCTGGCGATGTTGTCGAGACGCGGCTCGATCCCCACGACGCAATTGTCGGTGAAGGAAACGGCGGCATCAGCGAGCAAGCGCACTGACTGCAGGAAGTTATAAGCCATCACAGGATTGAAGACATTCAGTTCGAAATGGCCTTGAGACCCCGCAAAGGCAATCGCGGTGTTGTTGCCGAGGATTTGCACGGCAACCTGCGTAAGCGCCTCCGACTGCGTGGGATTGACCTTGCCCGGCATGATGGAGGAGCCCGGCTCGTTTTCAGGCAGCGCCAATTCGCCGAGGCCAGAGCGCGGGCCAGAGCCCAGGAAACGGATGTCATTGGCGATCTTGAAGCAGCTCATGGCAACGGTGGTGATGGCGCCGTGCGTCATTACCATCGCATCATGCGCCGCGAGCGCTTCGAACTTATTAGGCGCCGAGGTGAATTTCATCTGCGTGATGGCGGCGATTTTCTGCGCCACCAATTCAGCAAAGCCTATTGGCGCAGCAAGCCCTGTGCCCACCGCCGTGCCGCCTTGTGCGAGTTCCATCAGCGCTGGCATGGTCTGCTCGATGCGGTGAATGCCATTCTCGATCTGCTGGGTGTAGCCAGAAAATTCCTGCCCCAGCGTCACTGGCGTTGCATCCTGCGTATGGGTGCGGCCAATCTTGATGATGTCCTTCCAGCCCTGCGCCTTGTCGTTCAGAGCATTGCGCAACTTTTGCAGGGCAGGGATGAGACGATGGTGGATTTCCTCTGCGCAAGCGATATGCATGGCGGTGGGAAAGCAGTCGTTCGACGACTGGCTCATGTTCACATGGTCATTGGGGTGGATGGGCTTCTTGGAGCCCATCTCGCCGCCCATAACCTCGATTGCGCGGTTCGAGATCACCTCATTGGCGTTCATGTTGGACTGCGTGCCAGAGCCCGTCTGCCACACCGCCAGCGGGAAATGCAGATCGAGCTTGCCTTCGATCACCTCTTGCGCCGACTGAACGATCATATTGCCGAGCTTTGGGTCAAGCTTGCCCAGCGCCATGTTGGCCTCTGCTGCCGCGCGCTTGACGATGCCCAGCGCCCGGATGATCGGGAAGGGCTGCTTTTCCGTGCCGATCTTGAAGTTCTGCAGCGAGCGCTGCGACTGAGCTCCCCAATATTTCGAGGCGTCAACCTCGATGGGGCCGAAGGTATCCGATTCTGTGCGGGTCTTCTTCATCATGGTGCACCGCAATAGCACGTCATTGGAGGTTGCGCCAACCGCCTAGCTGTACCGCCAGAAGGCAATTGTGGTCATGACGATGGACCAGCACAGGATGGCGTAACGAACGACATTGTGCGGCATGCGGCGGGCGATGTGGGCCATGATATAGCCACCCACTACAACGCCCGCCATCATCACGAAGGAGGCGAACCACGGAATGAGTCCCGTGAAGGCGAAGACGCTTATGCTGATTGCCGTCATCAGCGCGATTGTGGCGTTTCGCAGAGCCTGCGCCTGGTGAATCGACATGTGGCTAAAGATGGAATGGATCGCGAGGAGGATGATACCCATTCCCAGCCCGAAGTAGCCGCCATAGAGATAGACGAGGAACTCAAGAGCAAAAGAGAGCCACAGCCAGCGCGACACATCAAAATCCTGGTGCCGTTCCAGCCAGCTCTTGATCGTTGGTCCCAGGCCGAACGAGAGCGTGGCGAAGACGAGAAGCCATGGGATCACGCGCTTAAAGACTTCAGCCCCCAGCCAGACGAAAAGCAGCGACCCCAATATGCCGCCCACTGCCGCAAGGAAGAACCGCGTGACGAGATGCTCGCGCACTGTCTTGATCTCGCGGCGATAGACGAAGGAACCCACCACATTGGCTGGAAACAGCGCCACGAAATTCGCGGCGTTTGCCTGCATTTCGGTAAGCCCCGCGGCAAGCAGCAACGGAAAGGTCATGAAGCCGGCACCACCCGCCAGCACATTGATCATGCCGCCAAGCACTCCACCCGCAAACAGCAAAGCCAAATGGAAGTAGTCGGTCAAATCACTTGCCGTCGAGCCAGATCGGATTGCTCCAGGCGCGCTTGCCGGCGTGATCGATCAGTACCACGCGGAACCAGGGGCTCGTTTTTTCCATCATCCAGCCATCCTCAAGTTTCTTGAGGCTTAGAGTGGCGTTGGTGATGGCGCGGCCAACTAGTTGCGTAGTGCGCGAGATGCCGCAAACAACGGCAATCGTATCGACAGGCGAGCAGGAAACCATCACCTCGTGGCCGTCCATTCTGATGTCGTGAAACTGCGGGCCTTGCGATGAATAGTAATGGCCATGCTTCAAGGCTTGCAGCAGCACGTCGGGGTCAAGGCTCTCGGCTTTGACATTCACCCAGCCGCCGAAATGATCCGGCGATTTAAAATGCGCGTCATCTGTGGCGAAGGCCGTGAGATGGCGGTGGCCTTCGTTCAGCATTTGGTCGAGAAGATAGAAGCCTTCGCCCCGGTCGCATTCCACCGCGCAGCCGTGATTGTAGATTTCAACGGCATGGGCGAAATCGAGTGCTCGCCCATCTTCGATGGTGAGTTGCGACCATGAGGGATGCGCTATGCCGATGAAGGCGCCTGCTTCCTTGGCGCGGCGCGCAATCTGAGGGCCCGTCTCGCCTTTCTTCACGGGTTCGAAATCGAGCGGGAGCCCCGCCGCCACGATATGCCACCATTCGCCTGCCGAGGTGACTGGTGCGTGAAGCTCTGCGCCGATGATGGTCGTAAAACTGTTGCCGCGGTGGTGCAGCGTGTTGGCAATCGGATAGTTGAAGTGATGCGTGAAATGCTCCGACATCATGACGAAGTCATAGCCAACCGCCTTGTAGCGGTTCACCACATCGTCGAGCGGCAGCGCGCCGTCAGAAAGATTGGAATGGGTATGGAGATTGCCGCGCCAGAAGCGGCCCGGAAGCGAGAAGGGGGATATCGAAGCCATGGCCGGTTCTACCCAGCGCATGAAGACTCTGCCAGAGGCCAGATGGCGGATGAGCCATGCGCCAAGCAACGAAGTCTCAACTTTCTTCCCTCCCGCCGCTCGCGCTGTCGGGGATAAATTCCTGCCGCAAGTTCAAACACTTAGGAAAAAAGTATAAAACTAGGAAAATATCTCTTGACACCGCGCGGTGAAAATGCTACTTCTCGCTACATTCCAGAAGTGGCTCACCGCTTCCGGCCCTCACCCAATAATAGTCTTGCAAGCTCAAGAAGACGACGTTGGAGAGGGAACGACCTAAAGTCTGATCACCAACAGTTGAGGCAAGTATCTAACTTCCACCTCAACGCCATCCTCCGGGACGAAACGCCCTGGAACCTAAAAACCGCTTGACCATGAGAACACAGTTGCTCTCCCGCAGGAGTGCGGAGAATAGTTTTTAGATACTCATCTGCATGCCGAGCTCGACCACGCGATCGGGCGGGATGCGGAAGAACTCAATGGCACGGGCCGATTGGTTGGTGAGCATGATGAAGATGCGCTGCTGCCAGAAGGGCATGGCCGAGCGAGGCGAGAGACGGATGGAGCGGCGGCCCATGAAATAGCTGGCCTGTCGCGGATCAATCTCGAGCCCATAGTCGGCGCAGGCGCGCAGCGCGCGAGGCACATCGGGCTGCTCCATGTAGCCGAAGCGCGCCTCCACGATCCAAGCGCCGAGCGGTCCCTGGCGCACAGACACACGCTCGCTATCATTGCGTGGCTCGTCAGTGGTCTCGACCGTGATGAACACCAGCTTGTCGTGCAGCACGCGGTTATGTTTGAGATTATGCATAAGGGCAGAGGGCGCGAATTTCGGGTCCGTCTGCATAAAGACGGCAGCGCCCGCCACGCGCGACGGCGGCCGCCGCTCCAGCGATTGCAGCAGCCCTTCGAGCTCCACGGAGTCTCTTGCAAGCTTGCTGGCCAGAAGCTTACGGCCGCGCAACCATGTGTACATGAGAAGGATGATAATGGCGCCCATCAGCACCGGCATGTAGCCGCCGTGCAGGATTTTCAGGGCGTTAGCCATGCCGAAGGTGAGTTCCACTGCAAGAATAACGAGCAGCGCCGGTATGGCAAACCAGCGCGGAAACGTTCGTGCTTTCCAAAAGAAGATCAGCGCCAGAATGCTATCAACGATCATCGAGGTGTTGACCGCCACACCATAGGCCGAAGCAAGGTTGGATGATGATTTAAAGACAAGCACCAGTATCACCACTCCAAACAGCAGGAGCCAGTTCACTTGACCCACATAGATCTGGCCCTGTTCCTCTTCTGATGTGTGGGTGATCGACATGCGGGGCAAAAGGCCAAGCGACATGGCCTGCTGGGCCACCGAGAAGGCGCCGGTGATCACCGCCTGGCTCGCAATGACCGTCACTACAGTAGCAAGGATGACGAATGGAATGAGGCCCCAGCTAGGCGTCATCAGGAACAACGGGTTGGCAACGGACTCGGGATGGGAAATGACGAAAGCGCCTTGGCCAAGATAATTGAGAAGAAGGCTCGGCAACACCACAAAGAGCCAGGCCATACGGATGGGCGTACGTCCGAAATGGCCCATGTCAGCATAGAGCGCTTCACCACCTGTCACGGCGAGAAAAACACCGCCAAAGACAAGAAGCGCCAGCCCCGGCCGCTCAACCAGCATCTGTGCCCCGTACCAGGGATTGAAGGCGAAAAATATTTCCAGGTCATCGAAAATATGGATGAAGCCTAGAACGGCGAGCGTTCCGAACCACACCAATGTCACGGGTGCAAAGAGCGAGGCAACGCCGGCCGTTCCCTTGTATTGGAACAGGAAGAGCGTGATCAGGATGAGCAGCGTGAGCGGCACGACCAGCGGCTTGAAGCCTTCGTTGATGACCGAGAGGCCTTCTACCGCCGACAATACCGACATAGCAGGCGTGATCATGGCATCGCCGAAGAAGAAGGCGGCACCGATCACGCCAAGCACCAGAACGGTGCCTCCCTTGCGCTTGAGCAGCGTTTCGACGAGCACCACAAGTGAGAGAATGCCGCCTTCGCCGCGATTGTCCGCGCGCATCAGCATGATGACGTATTTCAATGTGACGACAATGAGCAGAGCCCAGATCAGGAGGGAGACAACGCCGAGCACAGCAAGACGCAGATCGCCACCCGCTGCCACCACCGGATGAAGCGCTTCGCGCATGGCATAGAGCGGGCTCGTGCCGATATCGCCGTAGACAACGCCCAGCGTTGCAAAGGCCAGCTTTAGCGTATTGGCGCGGCTCTCGTCGGATTCAGCGGATCGGGACTGAAACGGAGCAACATCAATTTGTGGCGACGCCTCGCCCTGAGAATCTGCCGGTTTGGATTTTCTCATCGAAACCCACCCCCAGCGGGTTCGCCGATTGCCTGGCCCATCAGGGTGCGGCAATGACGGCGCGGCATTCAGCAGGTAGGCCGGAGAGAGTCAAGGGCGGCGGTGGCTTGGGCTTCGGCTTATTGGGATTGGGTTTAGGGTCCGGCTTCTTGGGTTTCCAGGGAACTTCGCTCATCCAATAGGCGAGCTCGTCGCCGCAACCCGTGCCGTCCTTGGGACTGGGCGTCCATTGGTTCTTGCAGCCCGCCAAGCCGGCTGGGCACTTCATGCGGATGTGGAAGTGATAATTGTGCCCATAGATGGGACGGACCTTGGCGAGCCAGGAACGGTCACCTTTCGCCCAATTGCACAGCTCTTTTTTGATTGGCGGATGCACGAAGATGCGCGCCACCTGATCATATTTCGCAGCGCGTTTGATGAGCTTCATGTGGTTTTCGGTCCACACTTTCGGATTGATCTCAAGTCTGCTCTTGGTCATCACCGTGGCCGAAATGTTGGCGCGCTCCTTGGCGGTAAGCACGCGGGCGGGCATCGGCGTCAGCCAGACATCTGCGTCAAGGCCGATCTGGTGGCTGGCATGGCCCGTGAGCATGGGCCCGCCGCGTGGCTGGGAAATATCGCCAATGAGAAGTCCGTTCCATTCGCGCGCTGCCTTCGCCTTGCGCGCCAGATCTTCAACCAAAGAAATGAGCTGCGGATGACCCCACATGCGATTGCGCGACAGGCGCATCACCTGCCAGGCCTCGCCGGTAATGGGAATGGCCTTGGCCCCCGCAAGGCAACCTTTTGCATAGCTGCCGATGGCCCTGGCCTTGAGATCAGCCGGAGCCTTCTGCCTTCCGAACAGTTTTTTCGCCGGCATCTTGTTGATCTCGGCAGATGTCTTGGGCGATTCCGCCGCCATCTCGGAGAGCATTTCGAGACTGGTAATGTCTTGCCCCACTGCAGGCATCCGCGCACCCGCAAGAGCTGCGGCGCAGAGCAGGGCAAGAGCGAGGAATCTACTTCTTGCGGAATGCATCAAGTGAGACCACCTTCGTTTCACCGGACTCGGATGTTGCATCCTCCGCTGTTGCAGGCTCTCCCTCCGCTTCGACGGGAGCTTTGCTTTCCACTACAGGTTTCTGCATGCCATCTTTCTGGCCATCGGCCTGAACCACTTCAAACTGGAGCCCAAACTGAACGGAAGGATCGAGGAACCCCTTAACCGCATTGAACGGCACCACAAGTTTTTCCGGAATGTTGTCGAAAGAAAGTTCGACTTCAAAGAGTTCATCGGTGACAACGAGGTTCCAGAACTGGTGTTGCAATACGACCGTCATTTCCCGGGGATATCGCGCCGCAATTCTCTCGCTCAGGATGACGCCGGGGAAACGTGTGTTGAAGGCAATGTAGAAATGATGCTCGCCCGGCAGGCCCGTTTTCTGGACCTTGCGCAATGCATCGCGCACGACACCCCTGAGCGCGTTCTGCGCCAGTTGGTCATACCGCATCAGGTCCTCTGCCATTGCTTCCTCAGATAGAATCAAAAATGCAGGATAGGCCTCGTCTCAGCCGCCTGCCAAATCATCGGTGAGGCGGCATACCAGAAGCCACCGCCGCATTGAAGTGAGCTTCAAAAGATTTGGAAAAAGTGCCGGCTTCTGTTGCCAGGTGCCGGCGGACCCCGCCCAAAGCGGCTAAGCCTCAGGACTTTTGTTCGGTATTTCGCACTGCGTTACGCAGCGAGAGCAACCGGAGCATAGTTGTCATTTGCAACTATAAATTAGCCCGATAACGTCGGAACCATCACGAGCAAAAAACCCACCTTTACGCCCCAGTCGATCCTATTTCGCCCCCATGCCCACTCTGCGGGGAGTGGTGGAGGCGCCGGGTACTGCCCCCGGGTCCTAAGGGTTTATTGCGCAGGCCGTTTATCGCCATAGCCAGCCCTTGCGGGATGGCACTGAAAAGATAGGTGAGAGACGGACAGAAAGAAAGCCCCACCATGTTCGTGGCGGGCAAATCACACAGCAATTGGGCAATTGCATTTCTTTTGCGAGTAGTGTTACACCTGCTACAGCCTGTAGTAGCAATACGCTGGCGGCAACCGGGAGGCACTATGATCAGGACTGACTACAAGGAGAACCTATCCAAATATACATCAAGGGTGAACGATGTGGCTCTGCGCGCCATCATCAGATTTTGCGGCATTGCCCTCAGGGGCAGGGATTCCCAGTTTGTCGCGTTGACGGATGAAGCCGAGATCAAGCGCGTCATAAAGGGCTTTGCCGCCAAAAAGCTCGGTATTGATGAGGCAAAGGCGAGGGCCGGTCTCAAGGCAGTCCATGACATGATGGTGGATGAAAAGGACAAGATGCGCACCACCGTTTACTATTTGCTGGCCGAAACCACAGGCACGCTCTCCAAGCTGGCGTGACCTTCGCGCGACAATTTGGGGCAGGGCGCGGCACGCGGCCCTGCCTTTTCATTTGGAATCAGACTATCTTCTCCCCATGCAACAATATCTGGACCTGATGCGCTTCGTGCGCCAGAACGGCGTGCGAAAAGAAGACCGCACGGGCACCGGCACGCTTTCCGTCTTCGGCTATCAGATGCGCTTCGATCTGGCCAAAGGCTTCCCGCTCACCACGACAAAAAAGCTGCACCTGCGCTCCATCATCCATGAGCTTTTGTGGTTTATCCGCGGTGACACCAACATCAGGTATCTCCACGACAACAAGGTTACCATCTGGGACGAATGGGCCGACGCCAATGGTGATCTGGGCCCAGTCTATGGCGAGCAATGGCGTTCTTGGCCGGCGCGTGACGGCGGCACCATCGACCAGTTGGCACAGGTGGTGCGCATGATCAAATCGAAACCGGATTCCCGCCGCCTGATGGTGACGGCCTGGAACCCGGCGGATGTAGACAAGATGGCGCTGCCGCCCTGCCACTGCCTGTTCCAGTTTTACGTGGCAGAGGGCAAACTCTCCTGCCAGCTCTACCAGCGTTCGGCCGATATTTTCCTCGGCGTGCCGTTCAACATCGCGTCTTACGCACTGTTGACACACATGGTCGCCAAAGTGACGGGCCTTGGCGCCGGTGACTTTGTGCACACGCTGGGCGATGCCCATCTTTATCTCAATCATCTGGAGCAGACGGATCTACAATTGACGCGCACCCCCAAGCCTATGCCCAAACTTGTAATCAAGCGCGATGTGGCAACGCTCGAAGACTTCCGTTTCGAGGATTTTATGATCGAGGGATATGATCCCGATCCGGCCATTGCCGCGCCGGTGGCAGTCTAACATGGCAGCCTTCGGACCCGATTTTCTCAGGGCAAGGAGAGA
>Ga0075362_10000657_pt1 | contig 10183 bp, 7 predicted proteins | sample EndMetdeltDD1762_FD_71397 | JGI IMG/M metagenome (GOLD analysis project Ga0075362, IMG submission 71397) | Populus endosphere microbial communities from Tennessee, USA - Endosphere MetaG P. deltoides DD176-2 | ecosystem: Host-associated > Plants > Roots > Endosphere | place: USA: Tennessee...
CGGTGTGTAGCGCGCTACACACCGCCGGCATCCTGGCCAAGCTGAGCTACTCACTCTGAGTGAGCAGACGGCTACTCACAGCCGCAAACCGTTGATCTGTCGCCAGATCGCTGTGGCACCGTCGTTGCCCCTGGCAGGGACGGGTGATCAACATGCGGCGAATGGCCCTGATCAGCGTCATAGCGGCGGCAACGGTGGTCTTCTGGATCGCGGCGGCCGCGACGCTCCGCGCATCGTGGGGCATCGCCGGTGAGCTGGCGCACGCGGCGACGCTGGCCGAGATTGGACCCCATCCGCAAACCACCATCGTCTTCGACCGGCAGAACCGCCCCGCCTTCTCCTTCTATATCCAGCAGCGCGTAGACGTGCCGCTCGACCGCGTGTCGAGCCGGATGGTCGACGCGCTGCTCTCCGTGGAAGACCGGCGCTTCTTCAACCATCACGGCGTCGACCCCCGGCGCATCCTGAAGGCGGCGTGGCGCAACTGGCGCGCCGGGCGGATTCTCGAAGGGGGCAGCACGCTGACGCAACAGCTGGCCCGTCTCGAGCAGCTCACGCCGGCACGCACGCTCGAGCGGAAGGTCCGCGAGATGACGATCGCGATCCGGCTCGAAGAGCGCTACACCAAGAAACAGATCCTGAACGCCTACCTGAACGCCGTGTACTTCGGCGACGGCTACTACGGTGTCGAGGCCGCGTCGCGCGGCTACTTCGGAAAGAGCGCGGCCGAACTGCAGCCGCACGAAGCGGCGCTGCTCGCGGCGCTGGTGCGATCGCCGAGCGGCTACTCGCCGAGCCTCTATCCCGAGCGCGCCATGAAGCGGCGCAATCTCGTGCTGCGGCTGATGCGCGACACGAGCCGGCTGACCGACGCGGAGTACCGGACCGCGATCGACATGCCGCTGCGTCCGGCGAAGCCCGCCGGCGATCTCACGGCGGCGCTCAGCTGCGGGCAGTACTACCAGGAGGAGGTGCGGCGCCAGCTGGTCTCGCACTTCGGCGGGCAGCAGGTGCTGCGCGGGGGACTGCGCGTCTACACCGGCTACGATCCCGACATGCAGTGCGCGGGAGAGCAGGCGATCGCCGCGCGCATCGCGCGCATCACGCAAGCGCACAAGTCGGCGCGCGATCTCGAGGCGAGCCTCGTCGCCCTCGATCCCGTGTCCGGCGAAGTCCGCGCGCTGGTCGGCGGACGGGACTTCGAGGCGACGAGCTTCAACCGCGCCACGCAGGCACGGCGGCAGCCCGGCTCCGCCTTCAAGCCGATCATCTACGCGGCGGCGCTCGAGCGCGGGCTAGCGCCCGCGTCCATGCTCACGCACCTCGACGAGCCGATCATGACCGACAACGGTCCGTGGCTGCCGGGCGGGGAGCACGAGAACACCGAGTACTCGCTCAGGACCGCGCTGAAGATCTCCAGCAACCGCGCCGCGGCGCAGCTCCTGCACCAGGTCGGCTTCTCGCAGACCGCGTATTACGCGGCGCGTCTCGGCATCGAGTCGCGGCTGCCCGACGTGCCGTCGCTCGCGCTGGGCACCGGCGGCGTGACGCTGCTCGAGCTGACGTCGGCGTACGGCGTCTTCGCGAACCAGGGCGTGTCCGTCCAGCCGCATCTGATCACGCGCGTCGAGGACGGCGACGGCGCGTCGATCTGGAACGACGTGCCCGGCCGTCACCAGGCGGTCACCGCGTCGACGGCGTTCTTGATGAACAGCATGCTGGCCGACGTCGTTACGTCCGGCACGGCGGCGGGCGCGCGCGCGGCGGGATTCAAGCTCCCGGCGGCGGGGAAGACCGGCACGACCGACGACTACAGCGACGCGTGGTTCGTCGGCTATACGCCGCATCTCGTCGCCGGCGTGTGGTTCGGCCTCGACAAGCCCGCGCCGATCATGAACCGCGGATTCGCCGCCGTCGTCGCGGTTCCGGCGTGGGCGGACTTCATGAAGCGCGCGACCGCGAAGGACGGCGCCGACTGGTTCCAGCCGCCGGCCGACGTCGAGAAGGTTGCGATCTGCCGGAAGAGCGGGCTGCTCGCCACCGACGCCTGCCGGCGCGGCTGGACGGGCGTGGAATACGTGCAGGCGGGCCTGACCGACGTTCCCGGCGAGGCGGTCGGCACGGCCGGGCGCGCGGCGGCGCCAGCGAAGCCGGCATCAGCGTCCAGCGTCTACGAGGACTACTTCCCGATGGGCAGCGCGCCGACCGAGCCCTGCCCGATTCACGGCGCGCAGCAGACCCTGCCGGACCAGTTCGGTGTCAGCGGCTCGCTCGGGACCACCGACACCGCGTACACGACGGCGCCGACGTCGGGCACGACCGCGGCGGCCTATGCGGCCACTTCCGCGGTGCACCGCGTCGTCGGCACCGACGGCCGGATCACGTGGGTGATCCGCAATCAGCACTAGCCGAGCAGATTCAGAATCGCGTTCAGCAGCTGAGCGAGACCTGACGGGTTGTTGAGCAGGTTCGCGACGGCGCACAGGAGATTTCCGAGCAGGTTGCCCGCTCCCGGTATGGCCGTGATGTCGAGCACGACGCGGCTCAGGTCGATCTGCAACCCGAGCAGGTTCAAGGTGAGCGGTCCGAGATCGAGATGCAGGATCGAACAGGTCGCCTGCGTCACCGCGGCGGGTACGGCGAGTGTGCGGACCACGCTCGTCGTGACGCCGTTCGCGTCGGTCAGCACGCCGGTCAGGATTCCGGTCGCGACGAGCTGACCTCCCTGGTTGGCGAACCTCTGGAGCTGGAACGTGCCGTTGAACACCGCGCCGCCGCCGGCGCCGGTGATCGGAATGGCGAGCGGACTCTGGCGTACCTGGGCGGAAACAGCCGGCGGCGCGGCCAGCGCCGCGGTGAAGAGTAACAGCGTTGCGAGTGCGAGCGACTTCATGGGGAGCGACTCCTGGAAAGGCGGCGTCACCATGGCGCCGCGATCCCACGTTAGGCGCAGCGCGCTCCCGGGTCTCGCGCGCGTGGTGGGCCGATTCGCCTGTGCGTGGGCCGATCCACGGATGGGACGGCTTTCCGCGACAGCGGCGTCGCGACGTCTTCGTGACGGAACGCGCTCGGCGGCGCCCCGTGCTCGCGGTGGAAGTCCCGCGCGAAGTGACTCGGATCGTTGTAGCCGACCAGCACCATCACTTCCTTGACGCTGAGAAAGGTCCGTTCGACGAGCAGCCGCGCGCGGCGCAGCCGGAGCCGCTGCACGTAGCGGAGCGGGGCCTGGCCCACTTGCGCCGCGAAGAGCGTACGGAAGCGCGACGGCGAGAGATTGACGAGCGCCGACAGTTCCGCGATGGAGAGCGGGCGCGCGATCTCGCGATGGATGTAGCTCACGACCCAGGTGATTCTCGGGTCGGGCCGCAGGGCGCTCATGTCCGCCTTCGAATATCAAGGAACCGGCCATCATGCTTGCCCGTGCAGGCATCGTGCTTGCGCCGGCAAGCATGCGGTCCGGCCGCATGAACACGGCGTCAGGTCGACGTCCTTCCGGGAGGGTCCGCGGTGCCCGCGGCGCCTTACTTCGACGCGGCACGACGTGTGCCTCAGGATGCTGAGAGTGGCACCCGTGAGTATCAAACGGGAACGGACGATCGTCGATGCCGTTCGCCGATGCCTGGTCTGCGACTGGGAGGAGACGCGGAGCGAGACCGAAGAGACGGATGTGCTGGGTCCGCCGTGCAGCCGGTGTCGTGCGCCGACCGAACGCGTCCGCGTGATCGCCAGCCGGGTCGAGCACGTGCCCCGCAATCCGCACGCGTCGGCGCTGGGCCGGCTCGGTGCGAGCCGCGGCGGCATCGCCCGCGCCGCCGCCCTCAGTCCGAAGCGCCGCCGTGACATCGCCCGCGCGGCCGCGCTCGCCCGCTGGCGCCGATAAAAGGTGACAGCCACCTTTTTACGTCGCGCGAAAAAAGGTGGCTGTCACCTTTTTACGTGGCGCGAAAGCATGGGGCGGCAAGTACGCGAAGTCTGCGCGCTCGCGCTACGTCTGGCACGTCGGACACCAGTAGGTCAGCCGCGCGTGCGGTCCCTGGGCGCGGACGCGAATGGGCGTGCCGCAGCGCCGGCAGGGCTTGCGCGCCCGGCCGTAGACATGGCGACGGTGCTCCGCGCCGCCGCCTCGCCCCCGCTCGAATCCGAGATACGTCGTGATCCCGCCGAGCGTCGTCACGTTGGCACGCAGGAGCCGCCGCGCGGTCTGCAGCGCCGCGCGCACGCGCTCGTCGGCGACGTCGCGCGCCGCCGTGAACGGATCGACGCGGCAGATGAACAGCACTTCCGACTTGTAGACGTTGCCGATGCCGGCGGCGACGCGCTGATTCAGCAGCACGTCGGCGATCGCTTCGTCGCCGCGTTCGCGCACGCGGCGCAGCGCGTCTTCCTCGTCGAACGACTCGCCGAGCAGATCGGGTCCCATCGCGCGCAGGTCGCGCTGCCGCGCCTCTCCGCGTTCGTCCAGCCATTCCGCGACGGGCACGTTGAACGCGACGGCCTCGAACGCGTCGGTCGCGACGAAGACGCGCATGTCGCGCCGCGGCCGCTGCCAGCGCTCGCCCGGACGATAGATGTGCCAGCTGCCGTTCATCCGCATGTGCGTGCGGAGGGCGAGCCCGCCGCTGAACCGCATCAGCACGTGCTTCCCGGCCGCCTCCACGCGCTCCACGGTGCGGCCGGTGATCGGCGTGTCCTCGTGGACGCGCGTCAGCGACGGCAGCGCCGACTCGAAGCGCGTCACGGTGCGTCCGGCGAGCGCGCGGTGCAGCGTGCGCGCCGTGCGGAAGATGGCGTCTCCCTCAGGCACGCCTGGCGCCGGGGCCGATGCGTCCGTTCTCGCCGAAGCTCTCGGCGGAGACGGACTTCAGCATCTGGAAGCCCATCGCGGATGGATGGAAGCCCGCTTCGATCAGGTACGGCGCGATGGGATGCCGGGCCGGATCCTGGCCGTTCACCTCGGCGACGAAGAAGCCGCCGCGCTGCTCGTCGCGCGCGAGGCGGGCCAGGGCCTGGGCGAGCGCGCGTCCCGTGAACGATCGCGCGGGCTCGTCGTCGGGCAGATAGACGACGACCTGACGGCCGCCGCGCGGCACGTAGGCGGCCAACGCGCCGTTGACGAGAATGACGAGGGCGCCCACCGTCCGCGTCGGCGCGCGGCCGGCCTCCTCGTCACGACTCGACGGAGTCTGCCCGGCCGCGGCCTTGGCGAAGGTCGGGTATCTCAGCGTCGTCCCATAGGGATTGGCCGGATCGGTCGCGGCGATCGTCAGCACTTCGGGATTCTCGGGAGTATCGCGAAGCGATCGCAGGAGCTCCAGCGCCGCCGGCAGCGCGAACTGCGTCGCGGCGACGCCGCCCGCGAAATAGCCGCGCCGGACGCGGCCGGCGTCCTCGAGCGCCTTCAGCACGTCGTAGACGGCGCCAAAGCCTCCGGCGATCCCCTCGGCCGCCGCCACTTCGCGCGTGAGCACGCCGTAGCGCGCGAGGAGCTGCTGCGCCATGGCGGCGGACCACTGCGTGTCGCTGACGCGGGCGGGCACGCGCTCGCCAAGCAGCGACCAGCGTCCTTCGGCGGACGGCGGCGCCATCCGTCGGCTGCGGAACGACGTGCCCGCCTGGCGGATCTTCTTGCGCGGCCGCTTGCCCGGCGCCCGCGTGAAGGCGCGCAGCGCGTGGAACGTGTCGTTGGTGACGATGCCCTTCCACACGAGATCCCAGAGCGCGTCCACCGTCTCGCCCGGGTAGCCGCCGCCGGCCGCGTCGTGGATGGCGGCGAAGAACGACGCCCCCTGCGTCCGGAGGTGATCGGCGATCGCCTGCTCGCGCGCCGCCAGCTCCACCGGCGACGGCGGCCGCCACAGCCGCGAGAGGTGATCCGTCAGGTAGAGGGCGACGCGCCCGTCGCGATCGCCCACCGGTTCGACGCCGCGCCAGACGACTTCGCCTGCCGCCGCGAGCGCGTCGAGATCCGCGGAGGAGTAGCCGTCGATGCGCGCGGCGAGGATCTCGGTTTCGAGGATCGACGCGGGCAGCGGCGCTCCCTGCAGGTTCTCGATCACGTCGAGCAGCGCGTCGAGGCCGAGGCGCGGCCGTGTGACGCCCTGCCACGCGGTGACGAGCCGGGCGAGCACGGCCGGTTCGACCGGCTCGACCTCCTTGCGCAGCTTGGCGAGCGATCGGCGCCGGATCGTCTGCAGGACGTCGGGGTCGCACCATTCACGGCCGCTGCCGCCGGGGCGGAACTCCCCTTCGAGGAGCCGTCCCGCCGCCGCGAGCGTCTTGAGCAGCGCCTCGGCGGTCGCGCGGCCGAGCGCGTACCGCGCCGCGAGGTCGGCGGTCGTGAACGGACCGTGCGTCCGCGCGTAGCGGCGCGCCAGATCCAGCGGCGCGTCACGGCTCGGCTCGAGCAGCGACGCCGGCAGGCCGAGCGGGAGCGGCACGCCGAGCGCGTCGCGGTAGCGCGCCGCGTATTCGACGGGGATGAACCGGCGTCCGCCGGAGATGGAGACCTCGATCGCCCGGCGCTCGCGGACCAGCAGGTCGAGCGCCGGATCGATCGGCACCGCCGCGCGCGGCACGGCCTCCTCACGCGTCAGGTCTCCGAGGTGCAGCAGCAGATCGTGGACCGCGTCGGTGGAGCGCGCGCGGTAGCGATCGTCGAGCTGCTGGAGCTGCGCCTCCACGTCGGCGAGCGCATCGGCGTCGAGCAGCTCGCGCAGCTCCGCCTCGCCGAGCAGCTCGCGGAGCTGTCCCTGATCGATGGCGAGCGCCTGCGCGCGCCGCTCGGCGAGCGGCGCGTCGCCGTCGTAGATGTAGTTGGCGACGTAGCCGAAGAGCAGCGCCGAGGCGAACGGCGAGGGCATCGTGGAGTCCACGGTTACCGTCCGGATGTCGCGCCGCTCGACGTTGCGGAGCGTCTCGACGAGGGCCGGCATGTCGAAGACGTCGCGCAGCACTTCGCGGTACGCCTCGAGCACCATCGGGAACGATCCGAACTTCGCGGCCACGGCGAGGAGATCGGCCGCGCGCTTCCGCTGCTGCCAGAGCGGCGTGCGGCCGCCGGGCCGGCGCCGGGGCAGCAGCAGCGCCCGCGCGGCGGCCTCGCGGAACTTCGCCGCGAAGAGCGCCGTGCCGCCGAGCTGCCGGACGACCAGCGATTCGGCTTCGTCCGACGCGGGGATCATCAGCGCCGGATCGGGCGGCGCCTCCGTCTCCGGAAACCGCACGACGAACCCGTCGTCGGTCCACATCGTCTCGGCGTCGACGCCCGTCTCCGAGCGGATGCGCTCCACCGCCGCCATCGCCCACGGCGCGTGGATGCGCCCGCCGAACGGCGACAGCACGCAGATCCGCCAGTCGCCGAGCTCGTCGCGCATCCGCTCGACGACGATCGTGCGGTCGTCGGGCACGGATCCGGTCGCCGCCGCCTGGTCGGCCAGGTAGCGCACGAGGTTCTCGGCGGCGCGCGCGTCGAGATCGTGATGGGTGGTGAGCCGCGCGATGGCGGCGGCGGGAGGCATCTGCCGCAGTCCGCGCACGAGCGCGCCGATGTGGCGCCCGAGCTCCAGCGGCCGTCCCGCGTTGTCCGCCTTCCAGAACGGCATCTTGCCCGGCTGCCCCGGCGCCGGCGAGACGATCACGCGGTCGTGCGTGATTTCCTCGATGCGCCAGGTGGAGGCGCCGAGCAGGAACGTCTCGCCCACCCGGCTCTCGAACACCATTTCCTCGTCGAGCTCGCCGACCCGCGCGCCGGGGCCGCGCTCGCCGGTGAGGAAGACGCTGTAGAGGCCGCGGTCCGGAATCGTCCCGCCGTTGACGACGGCGACACGCTTCGCGCCTTCGCGAGCGGTGAGCTGGTTCTTGAGGCGATCCCACGTCAGGCGCGGACGGAGATCGGCGAAGTCGTCCGAGGGATAGCGTCCCGAGAGCATGTCGAGGACGCCTTCGAAGATCGCGCGGCTCAGCTCCGCGAACGGCGCCGCCGCGCGGACGGCGTCGAAGAGCGCGTCGACGTTCCACGCCTCCATCGCGACCATGGCGACGATCTGCTGCGCCAGGACGTCGAGCGGATTCCTGGGGTAGCGGCTCGACTCGATCTGCGCCTCGTGCATCGCGCGCGTCACCGCGGCGCACGCCACCAGATCGCCGCGGTACTTCGGCACGATGATGCCGCGGCTCGGCTGGTCGATGCTGTGGCCCGACCGCCCGATGCGCTGCATGCCGCTGGCGACCGAGGGCGGCGCCTCGATCTGCACGACGAGATCGATCGCCCCCATGTCGATGCCGAGCTCGAGGGACGAGGTCGCGACGAGGCCGCGGATCTGGCCCGCCTTGAGCTTGTCTTCGATCTCGAGCCGCTGGGGCCGCGCCAGCGATCCGTGGTGCGCGCGGACCAGTGGTTCGCCGGCGAGCTCGTTCAGCGCTCCGGCGATCCGCTCCGCGATCCGGCGGCTGTTGACGAAGATCAGCGTCGATCGGTGCGCCCGCACCAGTTCCAGCAGCCGTGGATGAATCGCCGTCCAGATCGAGGCGCGGTTGCCGCTCTGCGCCGCGGGGCCGCTGGCAATCTCGTCGTCTTTTGACCGCGCGGTCGGCGAGCCTGCGCGTGCCGACGGGTCCGCGTCCCCCATCCGCGCCATGTCCTCGACGGGGACCTCGATCGTCAGCTCGAGTTGCTTTTTCTGCGACGTGTCCACGATGGTGACGTCGCGGAATCTGGGTACTTCCTGGCCGGTGGCAAATTCTTCGTGGATGGCTTCCTCGGGATCGGCGACACTCGCGCGCTTCCTGCCACCACCTTGAGTGTCCCGACTAGGGGGTCTGACACCAGTCTGACCCCGGTCTGACCCCGGTTTGACCCCGGTGCCGGGGCGGGCGCCGCCGAGGAAGCGGGCGACTTCGTCGAGCGGCCGCTGGGTGGCGGACAGGCCGATCCGCTGCGGGGGCGAGGCCGTCAGCGCCTGGAGGCGCTCGAGCGAGAGCGCCAGGTGGGCCCCGCGCTTGGTCGGGACGAGCGCGTGGATCTCGTCGATGATCACCGTCTCGATGCCCCGCAGCGCCTCCCGCGCGTTCGAGGTGAGCAGCAGGTAGAGCGATTCGGGGGTGGTGATCAGGATGTCGGCGGGCTCGCGCTGGAACCGCGCCCGTTCGACCGCGGGCGTGTCACCCGTGCGGACCGCGATCGCCGGCAGCCGGAACGCGTCGCCCCGCGCCGCCGCGCGGTTCGCAATCCCCGCAATCGGCGCCCGCAGGTTCCGCTCGACGTCCACCGCCAGCGCCTTCAGCGGGGAGACGTAGAGCATGCGGCACGTCCGTCGATCCCGGGCCGCAGGCGCCGGCGAGAACACGATCTGGTCGATCGCCCACAGAAACGCCGTCAGCGTCTTGCCGCTGCCCGTGGGGGCGAGGATGAGGGTGGAGTCGCCGCGCGCGATGGACGGCCAGCCCTGCTGCTGCGGCGGCGTCGGCGCCGCGAAGCTCGCGCGGAACCACTCGGCGACCGACGGATGGAACAGGTCTAATACGTCCGCGCGTTTCGCCACGTTTACTATTTTCTCCCGATAATTTTTCTCGGGCTTTCCGTCTTCTTGGCTTCCAGTACTGTTGTCCCGCTTGCTATTCTTGATCCATGGGAGATTCGGGAGAAGGCCTGGTCGACGCCGAAGCGCGCATCCAGGAACGCATGGAAGAGCGCGAGGCGGACCGCCGCCGCGCCACGAAGGCGCCGGCGATCGATCCGGAGAAGGTCCGCGAGCGTGAGTCGCTGAAGCTCGCCAAGGCCGAGCTCACGCGCCAGGCCGGCGCGACGACCAATCCGATTCGCAAGAAGCAGATCGACGCCGCGCTCGCCGAGATCGATCGGCGGCTCGCCGCGACCTAACCTACCAGCGCCCGCGTCACGTCCATCGCGAAGGCCTGCGGCGTCGCCGGCCGTTCATCGGGATTCAGATTCAGCGCCCGGCGGATCGCGCGGTCGAGCTCCGCCGGCACGGCCGCATGCCGATCGCTGAGCGGTGACGCGCCGCGCGCCTGCGCCAGGATCACGTCGCTGAGCGAGCCGCGGCTGAACGGCAGCTCGCCCGAGACCATCTCGTAGGCGATCACGCCGAGCGCGAAGACGTCCGTCCGCGAGTCCGGCGTGTCGGCGCGGAGCTGCTCCGGCGCCATGTAGGCGGGCGTGCCGACG